>Ga0307994_1000796_pt1 | contig 20504 bp, 24 predicted proteins | sample EllFjometagen261_FD_203171 | JGI IMG/M metagenome (GOLD analysis project Ga0307994, IMG submission 203171) | Marine microbial communities from Ellis Fjord, Antarctic Ocean - #261 | ecosystem: Environmental > Aquatic > Marine > Unclassified | place: Southern Ocean | collected 2014-11-02 | reverse complement strand
CTATGGCTCCTCCGATGGGTCCTCCCGGGATGGCTGATCCAGAAATGGAGATGGCTGCTCAAGGCGCAATGGAGAACGGCCTTGATCCCGCCGAGCTGGAAGGTATGTTATCTAACTACTCTCAGAATATGGATGACCTAGAAGGTTCTGAAAACTACGAGACTGTGATCAACACTATCCGAGGTGATGAAGCGCCTATGGAGGCGCGGTACGCGGAACTCGCTTCAATGGTTGGACCGGAGGACGCTCAAGCCACTCCTGAGTCTGTTTTAACGCTAGTTCAACCCATTATGCTGATGAATTCAATGGATCAGGGCATAGGCAGTCTGGCTGAAGATCAGATGACAACGCCTATTGAAGGCCCTATGGCTGGCGGCATTATGTCTACAGTTGATATGGCTCCTCCGGTAGATCCTATGATGGCTCCACCCGTAGATCCTATGATGGCTCCTCCCGCGGGAGTGCCCCCTGTAAATTTTAACCAAGGTGGTGCCGTCCAGTATTTTGAGGACGCGGGAGTGGTGCTGCCTAATAGTCCAAAAACCATTGTTGATCCTTTGGGAGGCAGACTTGGGGATATCTATGGAGAAAAACAAGCTCTCTATGGTGATATTTTAGGGGTGGCAGACCAAGAAGCTGCGTTGGCAGAGCAGCAAGACATGACTAAAGCTCAAATGTTCTTCGACGTAGCACAAGGTGCCTTAGCGTTTGCTACTCCCGGAGAACGTAACATGAGCCCTGCCGAACGGTTAGCTCAAGCTTTCCAGCCCGTTTTAGGCAATATTTCTGCACGTGCAGGAGACTTACAGAAGTTTAAGCAGGATCAAAAAAGGGAAAAGCGGGCTTTAAACCTGCAAGCCTTGGGTCAATCCGAAAATCAATTAGCTTTTGAGTTAAAAGTAGATGCAGACGCAAACGCTGCTGAAATAGAAAAAACTTGGGAAACAAAAGAAAGCGCACTGGATCGCGCCCACGAAATATTGAAGCTAGATAAGAACTTTGCTTTTACAAAGCAAGAAAACGAGACCAGCCATAGCTTTCAAATGCGCTTATCAAATCGAAAGATTGAGGCTCAAAATTTGTTACAACAGTTGCAAGGCTCCCAAAGTCAGGCTGATATTACTTTACGTGGAAGGCTTACAAACGAGTTAGCCCAACTGAACAACACCTTTAATAAGACTATGCAAAACGACAGGTTTGACTTTAGTACATCTGAACGTTTGGACACTCAAGGTTATCAAGACAATGTTCGAGCGCAACAGTTCTCTAACCAAACAGCCCTTGTTGCTTTAGAATTTGATAATTCTCAAACCGCTATAAGGCTTAAAGATACCTTAGAAAAAGAAAACATGCAGCTAGGCAGCGAGCTAAGGATTTCGGAAAACCAGCTTAACTTTGAGAACCAGCTTCAACGTGACGGGGTTCTTCACATTAACGATATTTCCAAGATGGATCACGGACATGATCAGAATCTTGCACTTTCTAGCCATCGAGGAGCTATTGAAGCTGAAGCCGCGCTTACTAAAAACACCTTTATAGCGGCAGAAAACGTACTTGAAAGAGCGTCAAAAGAAAACATACAGCTTACTGATCAAGCCTTCCGTAAGGGGATGCAAGAGGCGATGCAAGAATTTAATGCTTCTCAATCAGACATTGACAGGGCTATAAAGAAAACTGACAGGGCTTTTGATGAGGGTCTTCTATTACGCGGAGCCGACCAGAAAGATGTGCAGATCGGGCTTTCCGAAAGAGCGCAGTTATTGGAGGAGGCTTACAAGATGGGTATGCTTGGTGTTGAGAGAATGAACGCCACCGCAACAAAAATCGGCAGTAAGGCTAAGACAGATCAACTATCTTTTATAACTAACCCTGAAAGGATGGAAAGTTACGCAAACAAAACATTAGGCGATGACACTGCTTTATATGAGCAAGCCGTTTTGGACTACACCTCTGCTAAAAGTGAGTGGGACCCCTTAATTGGAAAATACGTTAAAGGATCAAGTAGCAAACTAAGTCCTATTGTTTTGAATAACGTAAGAAAAGGAAGCCCGGAGGTATACACTAGAATCACAGGGGAAAACTTAACCGAAGACGGGCAAGACATTGAAAAGGCTGAAGTTACTGTAATGACCGCTACGCGTGAAATAGTAAACGAAGACGGGTCTATAGATGCCAATTCTCCTGTTTGGGATAGTACAACTCCTACTTTGTTTGACCCCACACTTGATTACTCTGAAGTTATTGGAGCCTCACGTGTTATTCCGGGTATTGGAAAAGTTATTGCTGAAGGTGCCTCTGAAATCACCGGAGGTGATGCTGGTGAAAAATCTGCACAAATGACATCAGCTCAGAAATCACTAAACACGCTTGCAAATAAAATTTTGCTGTATCAAACGTCTAACCAAGGAACAGGCAGGGTTCTGAAATTTGTGCAAGAAAAGCTTGCGGAGGAAGTAGAAAACATACGTCCCGGAGGCCTTGTTTTTAGAACCGATGCGGACGCTCAAGGTACTTTTGATACACTTGCAAATGCTTTGCTCTCGGAAATGCAAGTTGGGGCGTCCATAATTCCCGCATACGGTGGTCAGTATTCGCCGGGAGAATTTAGCCCAAAGCAAATTACTGAAGCTAAAAAAGATATGAAGCAGCTACAAAATCTTTACAACGAAGTAAGGGCTTTTCAAAAAGGATTTAAGCGTAAGCCTACAGATCGTACTGAAAGCGTAGAGGGTCGAGACCAAACTACAGTGACAGCAAAAAACCAAATAAATGCAATGAGAAGGCGGCGAGATGACTGATGAATCGCTAGTAACGCTTACTTCTCCTCAATTTGAGGAGTTAATGCAAACGCAAGGCTTGACGGGAACTGTTCAAGGCGTTTTAGATATTGCTAACGAAGAGCTAGAGACGGACGGTGTACCTTTAACCTTAGATAATTTGGGAGATGGGACACACCCTCTCTTAGATAAACTTTCTCGTTACCAAGGTTTAGCGCCGGATGATCGAAAGATTAGTCAAGAAGAAGTTTTAACTCTTTTTACTAACGTAGAGGATTTTGGAAAGTATGATCCACAAGACGAAGGCTCTGCTAAATTAAGATCCGCGGCATCAGGTGCCGCTAGAGTATTGCCTGAAACAATAGGTGCTGGTGCAGGGTTTAAAGCTGGACTTGCCGCTGCGGGGACTGTGGCTGCTTTTATCCCGCCCGCGGGTCTTCCCGGTCTTGCCGCTAGAGGCCTAGTTTACGGAGTAGGTGGTTTAGGTGGATCTATCCTTGGCGCTATGGCCGCCGGTAGATTAGAAGACGACATTGTAGGTGAGGCTGCGCCCGTACTTCCTTCGTTAGAGGCAAGTAACCGATTTGGTGAGGCTGGAACCATGGCTTTAAGCCTTTTGGCTTCGCCTTGGAAGTTGATTACCAATATACCTAAAGCTAAGACCGGAGCTATTGAGTTTTTAGAAAACTTCAAAAACATTAGTTCTGGGAAATTTGTAGACGTTGCGGACGAAGCTTTCCAATTGTATGCAAAAAACGCAGGGTTGTCTGACAAAGCCGCTAGAAAGTTGTTTGAAACAGCGTCGAAGGCAAGACTAGCCGGAAGTAAAAAAGGTCCAATGTTTGGTGGAGGTATCGGTGTAGATATTGGGCTTTCTAGATTCAACCCGGCGGGATTTCTTTTAGATCCTAGAAAAGGTACAGGGGGGGCTCGCGTTATAGGGGGGATAGAGGGCGGCATTGAAAAGTCTATGAAATTTGCTAGAGAAAATCCAAAAACGTTCTTAGGCACAGAAGCCGCAGTTGCAGCAGGCGTCGGTACAGGGGCTGCTATAGCTCAGAATACAAAGCCCTATGACGATGACGCTAGGATTGTGGGAGAAGTACTTGGATCTTTTGTTGTACCTCTACCGGCTCAAGTCGCTATTGATTATGCCCCAGATGCTATAAAAGGCGTTTTTAGAACAATGAAGAACTGGTGGGGAAAAGCTGAAAATTCGGGGAAAAGCGAAGGAATACTTGCCGATAGTTTAAAAAAAGACAGTGCTGAACGTATTATGACAGCGTTGCAGCGATCAGTCGAGTTTGAGGAAAGCGTAGACGCAGAAGGTAGAATAATCACTGCCGACGAAAAATTAACGAGGTTTATTAAAGATTTAGGCGAATCAGCGAAGGACCAAAAGCTCGGTGCGGACGGTAAGCCTTACACACCGTCTGTAGCTACTCTCTCTGAAGTCGATAAGTTAGACTTTTCCCCTACTCTAAAGACTATAGAAAATGAGTTAGCTAAGTCTAGCGAAGACTTGAAAGTCGCAACAGGTCGTGGTCGAGAGGAACTTCAAGCAGGTGCCGTTAACGCTGTTCGAGCCTTAGCCTCTACAGGCGACCCAACGGCTCTAGCTTATGCAGCTAGAATTCAACAGACTCTTTTTGAGCAAAACATAGTAGACCAAATAGAAGGGCCTATTACTGATTTAACAGTAGCTGCCCGAAAAGTTGTAGGACGAGATCTTGACGGGGGATCTAACCGCGTAGATTTATCCGAAAAGCTTTATGACGTATTAGATCAGCAAATAACGTTAAGCAAGGTTCGAGAATCGCGGCTCTGGGCAGATGTTAAAAGTTACCCTATAACCGAGTTTTACTCTAGAAACGGCAAAAGATTATCACAGCCTAATATTCTTCAATTGTTAGACAGAAGTTCTAAGAAGGGAGGATTAAGATACCCCACGAAAGGAACAAACGATTACGTTAAAGAAGCGATGGGGAAGTACAGCGCCGACATCGAAGACTTGAGAAATTACTTTCAGAACGGCACAGGTCGTAATCCTGCTAATGCGGACAGGTTTTTTGATCTAAGGTCGGGACTGTTAGAACGTGCTTCTGAATTGCGAAAAAACGGACGAATAAAACGGGCTAGAGATCTAAACAAGATGGCCGACGCCTTATTGCGAGACCTTACAGGGCAAAAGGACAACGTTTCTGAAGCTTACAACACGGCTCGCGCATATACTTTTGCTAGGAATAACGTTTTTACTAGGACGTTTCACAGTGACTTACAAGTGGTTGATAAAAACAGAGGATTGGCTCTTGATCCGAAACAGTTATTAGACAAAGCCTTTAAAGGTAATAATTTAAGTGTTGCTAGAAGGTACGAGCAGATAAGGGCTGGAGGTCAGTTCCTTGTAGATCAAGGAGGGATGACGGCAGAAGAGGCTTTGGTGATGGATGCCGATGACCTTATGAGCAAGGCTCTAAGAGACTCGTTATCCAAAGTTATGGAAAAAAAGGTTATTAAAAACCCTGTTGCGGGCGAACTGGGGCAGGGTTTGCCTGAAGAAACTTTTGTTGTTAATCCTAAACAACTTGAGAATTGGAAAAAACAACCCGGAACTAAAGAATTGATGGCTTTAATACCGGAACTTGAGCTAGATCTAGCTGATGCGGAAACCGCACAAAAGTCTTTTAATAACATGTTAGGCGATGTTGCCAACCAAATGAGTCCTTCCAAAGCCGCAAAGGCCGGTTTTAGCGAAGAACAGATAACCCGGCTTTATGCAAATAAAGCGTTTAAAGAAGTGCTTCAGTTCGAGGACCCCGGAGAGGCCGTAACACTAGCGTTAGCATCGGAAAAACCGACTATTGCCTTGCGCGAGCTTTACCGTATGGCTGATGAAGCAAACTACAAAGATAGTGATTATACCAAAGACCAAGCTCTAGCCGGGTTGAAATCCGCTATTTTTAGTTCTGCTTTAAGGAAAGCTAACAACAAATCCGGTCTTCCGGATGGAAATACTCTTCAAGGGGAGATTTTTAGTCAACTTAAAGGAGCAGACCCCTCTGTAAAATTCTCTTTAAAAGACTTTTTAATTAAAAATGATTTGGCTTCTGAAGAAGAAATGGCAGATGTTCAAAGCGCAATTAAAACGTTACGAGGTGTAGAGGAAGCTTTTGCTACAGGCGATTTTGAAAACGTTCTGTTTAAAAACCCTAGCTTGGCTAAGATGTTTTATCTTAGGATCGGCGGTGCTACCGCAGGTGGTGCCGTTCAGAGTCAATTAAAGAAGTTTTTGGGATTGCCTTCTATGAGTGGTGGTCTTATAGCAGAACAGACGGGTTCTGAGCTTTTCCAGCGAGTACTCCTTAGAGGACCAGAAACTCAAAGAATTAAAGTAATGACTGAAATGTTTTCTAATCCGGCAATGCTTGCGGAAATGCTTAAAAAAGTAGACGATAAAAAGTCTGCTGATAAAGCCATGAGTGCTATAGAAAAATTTATCTCGCCGCTTGCAAAACAAGTAGGTAGAAGAATACCAATAGGTATTCGTGCCGCAGAAGATTCTGAGTTGCTAAATAAAGAAAGGCCAGCCTCCATAGAAGACTATGAGCCCCCAGAAGAAGATCAACCAAATATCGATAGAATGAATGCACCCCGAATGCTTACTTTCCCGCCAGTGCGCTCTACTCCCATGGAGTCGTCTAGCGGTCCTGCGCCTAGCCTTCGTCAACCAGTTTCTGCGGCCCCGCAAAGGCCACCTGTTGAAAGTGTAGCCCCGCAAAGGCAAGCCGCGACACAGTCAGGACAGGTTGACCGGGCTAGGTTTGCAGCCTTATTCCCCGAAGACAGAGAACTAATGGGCATCGGAAGCCTGATGGAGAACACTTAATGCCTATCTATGAAGACTCTTCTAGGACCACTTTTTTCACGTCAGACGAACAAGCCCGAATTGATAATCCGGAAAAATACGGGTACACACAGGCTACTTATGACGCTTTTATCGACAGGGCTACGGTTAAGGCTCAAGGAAGAAGAGAAGCCGAAGCCCGGGCAAAAGAGGCTATACCCGGTAGTTACACACAAGCAGGCTTAGCTTCGACTAATCCGTTCTTTAGCTTGGGCGGATATTCCGGTCACTCTGGGGGTGAGTTATCCGGAGGCGCGGGATTATCGTTTTACGAAGATGGTGGCATGGTGGCTCCAGAGGCAGATCCGAGTGCCACAGGTATGTTTCAGTACCTCCAGCAGCCCGGTCAAGGACTACCTCAACAGTCTTTTAACTACGACTACCAGCAAGGCCTGCCCCCTGCGATTAACCAAGGTCTAGGATCGCTGCCTCAGTTTGGAATGACCAATAAGCTAGGTTACTAACGGAGCCAGCTCTTAGTGTCTTCGCCAAGCACTTGACCCGCTATGTGAATCTTATCGCGTAGCGCCTGCAAGATCTTTTCATCAATAGTCCCCGGAGAAACAAGGTCGACATACGTTACCTTGTTCTCTTGACCTATCCGATGAGCGCGGTCCTCGGACTGTAGCCTTATTTCGAGGTCGTAACTGTTGCTAAAGTATATGACTGTGTTGGCCGCGGTCAGTGTAATCCCGTATCCACCTGTTTTAGGCTGCCCTACAAAAAACCGAAGCTCACTTTCGGGGTCTTGGAACTGATTAACGATGCTTTGTCGATCCTCTTGCTCCGTAGCGCCGTAATAGGTCTTTACCGACTCTTTACCAAACCGTTCTTCTAAAGCTTTTGAAATCTCTTGAATATCATGGGTGTAAGTAGCCCAAATAATGGCCTTGCCCTGCACTTCCTCGACTAAAAGCATCAGCTCATTAAGCCTGTTGCTCTTGACAATCTGTATTTCACCTTCATCGGGCATTAGGTGTCCACAGCATATTTGCTGTAGACGCATTATTTGAGTCAGTACACTGGCGGTAGTGGCTAGTTCTCCGTTTTCTAACTGAGCCAAAGCCAGCTTCTTCATCTGCATGTAGAGCTTTACTTGCTCGGGGGTGAGCGACACGTCCCGGCGGACATACACTTTTTCAGGTAGGTCCAGACAGTCTATCTTCAGCACTCTGTTGCTAAACTTATCTAGCTTTTCGGACAACTCATCTAGCCTGCGATAGCCCACTATTTGCTGAAAAGAACGATGTCCCATACTCCGTTGTTGAATGTTTGCGTAGCGCGACTGAAAGGCATAATAGCTGTGAAACCCTAGCGCCTTCTCTGCTAGAAAGCTGCACTGGCTAAACAGGTCCATCGGGCTTTTGGTTACTGGAGAACCTGTCAGAATTCGGCGGTATTTAGACCGCTTTTGAAGCGCCATTATATTCTTAGTTCGAGCTGCTTTACGGTTTTTTATAGTAGTTGATTCGTCTACAATGACCATGTTGTCTGGGTTCTGGTAGAGAAACGCTGTGGCTGCGTTGGTTCCGCGGGAGCTGCTAAACGCTTCTACGTTCATCACAAAGATCTTCAGCACACGGTCCTTAGTGACAATAAACGACGTAAGCTCTTCTTCAAATTTCTTAGTCTTGCTGGGTATCCATCGGCATATTTGCCGCGGAATACGCTCAGGTAAGTGCAGAGGTATCTCTCCTCTAGACCAGTTATCGTACACACCCTTTGGCGCTATGATTAACACGGCTTTTAGCTCATCTGCTTCCCAGAGCATAGCCATCGTATCGATAGCCACTTTGGTCTTTCCCGTTCCCATTTCCATCAATAGAGCGTAGTATTTCTGGTTCCAAGATTCGGCTAAAGCAACTTCTTGGTGCTTGTACGGTTGCGTTTTGTAATCGTAATGCCTCATTTTCTTTCCTTTCGTGAAACTGCTTGACTTGGGTTGAATATACGATAATATCTTTTTTTGTCAAGGCCCAAACGGTGCCTTTAACAACGAGGAAAGAAAATGAACGATAAATTAACACCTGTAGAGAAAGAAGGTTTAGTCGCCTTAGAGAAAATGATGTTTCAAGATTTTGAAAAGAATCTAGAAACGTCAGTAGAAAACGTCGATCAGGTTGGGTTGAAAAGTATAGCTGAGTTGGCCCGACAAATCCGAGACATAGAAGAGCTGATCGATGATCAGGAGACCCGTCTCAAAGCTCAAAAGCGTGAACTGCAAAAACTAACGGACGAAGACTTACCATCAATGATGGCAGAAATTGGGCTGGCTAGTTTTAATCTTGACGACGGCTCGACTGTTGATATTAAGCAGACTTACGGTGCAAGCATTTTAGTCAAAAATAGACCAGCAGCCTACGATTGGCTTCGTGATCACGACTACGACGACATTATCAAGAACACTGTGTCGTGTCAGTTTGGTCGAGGCGAGGATGATCGAGCAAACGCCTTTACTGCTTTTTCCGAAGAGCAGGGGTTCTTACCAGAGCAGAAAACAGAGATTCACTCTCAAACACTACGTGCCTTTGTTAAAGAGCGGTGTGAAGCGGGTGAAGAATTTCCAATGGAGTTGTTTGGCGCTTGGGTCGGACAACGTGCAGTTATAAAGCGAGGCAAAAAATAATGACAAAATCAGAAGAAAACAAAGAAGTAGCCGTGAAAGAAACTATTGGTGCCATAGCCGTATTCGATTCCTCTATGTTCGAGGCGGACGCTGGAAAAGGTATGGAGGGTATGGGTCAGGACGACTTAGCTCTGCCTTTCTTAAAAGTACTGTCAGGTAATGATGATGTTCTCGACTCGAATGAGACTGCAAGGAAAGGTGACATCTACAACACTGTCACAGGCATCGTCAGCAAAGGTAAGGAAGGTATTCGAGTTATCCCATGCGCCTATCAAAGACGCTTTCTACAGTGGGCCCCTCGTGGCGTAGGAACTGGTGCGCCAACTGCGATCTACGAACCTGCGGAATCACGTCCAAAGACCGTGCGCTCCTCGGAGGATAACAAGGATTATCTTGAAGATGGCAGCGGCGAGTACATCGAAGAGACTCACCAGCACTTTGTCTTGATTATCAATGAGGATGGGATGCTGGAGACAGCATTGATTTCAATGAAGTCGACTCAGCTCAAGAAGTCTAGGAAGTGGAACTCTATGATGGCCTCACGCTCTATGAAGGGCGCTAACGGGACGTTTACTCCTCCTAGATATTCACACATCTATCACCTTAAAACCATCAGTGAGGAGAACTCGAAGGGCTCATGGCATGGCTGGGAGATGTCTTGTGAAGGGGCCATAACTGATGCGGATATTTACGTGCGGGCTAAGGCGTTTGCAGAGAGCATCACGTCGGGTGACGTTGTAGTAAAGCATACGGAGGAAGAAGGGTCGGAAGGCAACTCAGCACCTTTTTAAGGTAGGTCTGATATGAGCGGGGCTAGGTGCCCCGCTTACTTTTACCTTATGGAGTTGCCAGATGTCATTAGATAAATTCAAAGCTGTTTTTGAGGGCCTGAAGCAAGCACACGGGTATTTCAAAATTGAAAAGACTTCTGCGAGCGGCAAGGCTCAAGGAAAAGCAGGCGTACTGCGTGAACCGCAGACAGACACCTTGTGGGAAAACCATTTGTCCGGGTCCGGTAACGGTCTTGGAATTATACCAATCAACGAAGACAACCACTGCAAGTGGGGGTGTATCGACGTAGACCAGTATCCCCTAGATCATCCTATGCTGGTCGATAAGATCAGACGCATGAAGCTACCTCTGGTCGTATGCCGATCTAAGTCAGGTGGGGCTCACCTATTCTTGTTCACAACTCAGTGGGTTGAAGCCAAGGACATGCAGAAGGCGCTACAAGCCATGGCGGCTGCACTGGGCTATGGCGAGAGTGAGATCTTCCCTAAACAAATAAGACTGCATCTTGACCGAGGGGATGTGGGCAATTTTCTAAACCTACCTTACTACAACCAAGATACGGGCTTGCGCTACGCTTTCCTTGACGACGGTACTTCTGCCTCATTAGAGGAGTTTCTAGAGCTTCACAGCCGTTTTGTGCAGACTCCGGAAGAGGTAGTTAAGTTACAGGTAATAGGCAGTGGCGAGACTAAGCTGCTCAATGACGGGCCCCCTTGCCTACAGATCCTATGTAAAGAAGGCATTAGCGAGGGCGGCAGGAATAACGGGCTTTTTAACATCGGAGTCTATGTCCGAAAGGCTTATCCCGATAGCTGGGAGTCTGAGATTCTCAGGTACAACATGGAATACATCGCGCCGCCGCTACCTCTTAATGAGGTGAACGTGGTGGCGAAGCAGGTAGAGAAGAAAGACTATGCGTACAAGTGTAGCGATGCCCCTATTAACTCTCACTGTAACAAAGAGTTGTGTCGGACTAGAAAGTTTGGGATTGGTGCGGCTGTAGCGGGTGCGACTATTGCCAACTTACGCAAATATAACTCTACGCCTCCTGTCTGGTTTATGGACGTCAACGGCGAACCTCTGGAGATGGACACTGATGCTTTGATGAATCAGATGACCTTTCAGAAGGCCTGTATGGAACAGCTCAACTTCATGCCCCGGTCGGTTGGCAAACAGCAGTGGGAGAGCCGTATCAGTACTCTCCTTAACGAGATGAAGGACGACCAGAGCGCGATTATTGAAGTGGCTGTGGACGCCAGTACCAGCGGTCAGTTCTACGACTACCTCGAAGAGTTTTGCAGACATCTGCAAGTCGCTCAAGATAAGGAAGAAATACTCCTTCGGAAGCCTTGGACTGACGAAGACCTTGGTCTGACTTACTTTCGGCTAAAAGACTTTGAGAACTTCCTTAAAAAGAATAAGTTCTTTGAGTACAAGTCTCATCGGATTGCCCAGCGGTTAAGAGATATCAACGGGTCCAGCGTCGTACTTAAAATCAAGAGCAGGGCTGTACGGGTTTGGAAGATACCCTCCTTTGATACCAGCGACATTGAGATAGATACCCCTAACTTTGGAAACCAGCAGGAGGCACCTTTCTGATGAATGAACCGAAAAAAGAACGTAATGAAAAAATAGTTTACATGATCGATCAGAAGAGAATGACTTTGACCGCGGTCGCTAAGTTCTTTGAGATATCTAAGCAAAGAGTTCAGCAAATCTACACCCGGGAAAAGTCAAAAGGTGTTTAGAATATTTGGTCCTCCGGGGACAGGTAAGACCACCACGCTTTTAAACATGGTAGATGAGGCGCTAGAAGCGGGCACACATCCGCATAGGATAGCCTTCCTAGCCTTTACTCGGAAAGCGGCCAACGAAGCTAAGGAAAGAGCCGCGGCAAGGTTTGAGTTAGACCCTAAGACAGACTTGATACACTTCAGGACTATCCATTCTCTGGCGCTCAACATGACTGATATACGTTCGGAGCAAGTGATGCAGGAGGCTCATTTCAGGGAGCTGAGTCAGTCGATAGGTGTATCACTGGGCGGATCAAAGACCGCCAACTTTGATGATGATCTCCCTAGCGTAGTAGCCAGCAGTGATCCAATACTAGGACTCATAAACCTAGCTAGGCTCAGAAAAGTACCGCTAAGGATGCAGTACAACATCAGCAATCTGGAAGCCGATTGGAACACCGTCAGCTACGTTGACAAGTGCTTGCGAGAGTACAAACAGAGCATGGGCCTGTATGATTTTACAGATATGCTGGTGGCTTTTGTGGAGGGGGCGGATCGGTTCTGCCCTCAGTTCGATCTGTGCTTTCTGGATGAAGCGCAAGACCTCAGCCCTTTGCAGTGGGAGATGGCTCATGCTATCGATGATCATTCAAAGCGGATGTATTGCGCGGGCGATGACGATCAGGCTATCTATCGATGGGCTGGTGCCGATGTAGATCACTTCATTAACCTTCCCGGCGGATCAGAGACCCTGTCTCAATCTTATCGGGTCCCCAAAGCTATCCACAATCTCGCAGAAAGCGTGGTCAAACGTATCTCCCGGCGGTTCCCTAAGAAGTATGAACCTAAGCCCGAGGCGGGCAACGTGACGCGCATAAATACCATCACGGCGCTCGACATGTCAGAAGGCTCGTGGCTGATATTGTCCCAAGCGGGATACCAGCTACAGCCCGTGGCCCGGGATTTAAAGTCTAGTGGGTATCTGTTTGAATACCGCGGACATCGGAGCATTAGTGAGAAGCTTTCCGACTCAGTCAACGGCTGGGAGCAGCTTCGGCAAGGACTCGAAGTGTCTGGCGAGGTCGCTCGTAAGATCTACACCTTCATGTCTACCGGGAACAGAGTAGCCCGGGGATTTAAGAAGCTGTCAGGGTTAGGAGACACCGACCTTGTCACAATGGGAACACTGGTAGACAGCTACGGGCTCAGAGCAGATAAGAGTATGATCTGGTCAGAGGCGATGGATAAGCTGCCGGATGTTGACAGGGCTTACATTACTGCTCTACTGCGCCGGGGCGAGAAGTTCAACGGCGTACCGCGGATCACAGCGTCGACCATCCACGGGTCGAAGGGCGGCGAGGCAGATAACGTTGTTCTATTTACAGACCTTAGCCCTGCCGCGGAAAAGGAAATGAGGGTCAATCCACAAGACATGCACCGGGTGTTCTACGTTGCTATTACCCGGGCGAAAGCTAACTTATTTATCATAGACGCAGAAGACGTCACGAGGAGTTATGAGTTATGAAAAGAAACGACGTTTTGCGAAAAGCCGAAAAGCTGATTAACGGGCAGAGGGCTAAAGATTATGGGGATGCTTATCACAACCATTGGAGGATAGCCCAAGGATGGAACGTCATCGTACAGGCAGCGTTAGAGGAGGGTGGGACTATTAAACCTGCTCATGTTGCACTTATGATGGATTGGGTTAAGACCAGCAGGTTGCTCGGCAGCCTTGATCACCCAGACTCTTGGGTAGACAAGGCAGGGTACACGGCACTCGGGGCAGAGTTCTCCGAGCGCGAAGGATGCAACACTGAAGACGACTATTATTAAAGGACTTTAAGATGACGGAATTACAGATGGCTATGTTTCCACCCAAAAGTGAGTGGGTTCCGCCCATCGAACTTCCGGACCTAACCAAAGCCAAGACTATCGGCATTGACTGCGAGACACGCGATCCAAACCTAAAGAAAAGCGGGCCGGGTTGGCCTACCGGCGATGGCGAGGTAGTAGGATACTCCGTTGCGGTAGACGGGTGGTCAGGCTATGTACCCCTAAAGCACTTCGGCGGCGGTAATTTAGACGCCAAGGTGGTTAACAGGTGGTTGAAGAAAGTGTTCGAGTGTCCCGCGGACAAGGTGATGCACAACGCCCAGTATGACTTGGGCTGGATCAAACAGGAGGGGTTTACTGTTAATGGTCGCGTTATCGATACCATGATGATTGCCTCTCTGCTAGACGAAAACAGATTCTCTTATAGCCTTAACGCTTTGTCTTACGACTTACTTAATAAGACGAAGTCGGAGAAGGGTTTAACTGAGGCTGCCCGGGAGTTCGGTGTCGATCCCAAAGCTGAAATGTGGAAGATGCCCGCTATGTATGTCGGTCCATACGCTGAAGCCGATGCGGAACTGACTCTGGAGTTGTGGCAGTACTTTTCCGTTCAACTTAGCCAACAAGATCTGTGGGGAGTGGCGAACCTCGAACTGGACCTGCTCCCATGTTTGGTCGACATGACCATGCGAGGCGTCCGCGTCGATGTCAACAAGGTTGAGAAGACTAGGGACAGCTTGATCAAAAGGGAAAGGGATGTCCTGAAGGAGCTGAAGAGGGTCGCGGGCCCGGGCATAGAAATCTGGGCTGCTCAATCGTTGGCAAAGGCCTTCGACAACCTCGGCATCAACTACCCAAAGACTGAGAAAGGCGCACCGTCGTTCACTAAAGTTTTCCTCCAAGACCATCAGCATCCCGTCGCGAAGCTCGTCGTCCAAGCTAGGAACCTGAACAAGACATCCGGAACTTTCATCAATTCCATCATGACTCACTGTCACAGCGATGGCCGAATACATAGTCATATCAATCAAGTCCGCTCGGATGAAGGAGGTACGGTATCGGGGAGAATCTCGATGTCGAATCCGAATTTGCAGCAGATCCCGGCTCGCGACCCAGAGTTCGGGCCAATGATCCGTTCACTGTTCCTCCCGGAGGAAGGAGAGCAGTGGGCTGCCGTTGACTTCTCCCAGCAAGAACCGCGCATCTTGGTCCATTATGCTCATGTCTACGGAAAAACGCGAGGGATACCACTGGAGGGTGCCGCGGAGTTTGTTAAGGCGTACAAGACCGAGCCCGAGACTGACTTTCACGGCTTGGTAGCCGAGATGGCAAACATCCCGCGGAAGCAAGCTAAGACGATCAATTTAGGTCTTATCTATGGCATGGGTGTCGTGAAGATTGGTGAGCAGTTGGAGCTGGAAGAGGGCGAGGCCAAGGCCTTGGTCAAGCTATACCACTCCCGAGTTCCATTCGTTAAGGGCTTGATGAACGGTGTGATGAACAGGCTAAACGATAAGGCGTCAGGTGGTGCCTTACGGTCATTAGAGGGTCGTAAGTGTCGCTTTGAACTCTGGGAGCCTGATACGTTTGCCATGCACAAGGCTCTGCCCTATCAATCCGCGGTGGACGAGTATGGGCCCACGACTCGGTTGAAGCGAGCGTTCACTTACAAGGCACTGAACAGGCTCATCCAAGCGTCAGCCGCGGACATGACCAAGAAAGCGATGGTTAATCTTTACAAGCTTGGACACTTGCCCATGCTGCAAATCCACGACGAATTAGCGATGTCGGTTAAGACTCGTGAGGAGGCGGAAGCGATTGCAAAGATCATGGAGGATGCTATACCTCTAGAAGTGCCCAATGTTTGCGACGTTGAGATCGGACCATCTTGGGGAGAAGCTGTATAAGTTTGAGTGATGATTAGATATACCAGTTGGTTATAAAGGTTGTAAGGTATACGATGATATGCGATACTTTACATATCAGTTGGAAGACCCAACCGATAGGGGCAGGCAAGCCCCACCGCGTGGACATGTTTCACGTGAAACAGCTCATTAACAAACTGGAGTAGGAAATGAAAAAGAAAGAAAGTATGTTTTATAGCTACAGAATTATTACGGAAGAAGCGGAAGAAGTAGGATTAAATCGGAAACAAAGGTCAGGAGGTTGCTGGTTAGAGTTTCATACGGGTTGGGATAAAGACGAAGTCAGGCAGGGTAAAAACCTTAATCGTGCTATTTGTTTGAAGGACCTAACGAAATTTGTAGATGGCACTCCTTTGAAGTTTGAAGGTGATTGCGGTAAAGATCACCACGAACGTCTTGCCTATTTCATGAAAAGTTGCGAACACGAAATTGATATGTACGAAATGCAACGTGTCAAGTATGGGTGGGAGCAAACATGAAAGATCAAGAAGGGTACGACTTGTTGCGAAAGAAACTAACTGCTCAAGAGGTCAAGGCGCTGCATGAACGATGCTCGGATTGGCAAAGCGGCGAAAAGATATTTTTTTCGAGCGAAGTCCATCAAGAAGATAGCATGTTGGAAAGAATAAATTATATTTGCGCGAAGTCTGCGCGATTTCATTCTTACCAGCCCCGTAAAAAATTGGTCTGGCTGCAATTTTCAAAGAAGGATGTAAAGAATCCCTCAAAAGATCGAAGAGATTTAATCTACCCCTTCACGTTAAAAGAGGTTCGCCGACACAACATGCGTCGAACAGACGCGATGTACGCCAAAGGCGAATCTGTCGGATGGCTTAACGATTACTTTAAATAAACCACTCGGGGCTTCGGCCCCACAACTAAAAGGGAATTGTAATGACAATTAAAAAACGCACAGGCACTTGGATTGAAGAAAAGCCCGGAGATACGATGGTTCGCGCAATCAACGAAGGCCACACTGATCGAGAAGTTTACGAGTTCTTGTTAGACGCATGTTCAAGGTCTTTTAAGAACAAACAAGATCGGCAGGACCTCGCAGACCAAATAGCTCAAGTTCGAGCCATCAACGTGTTTGCTCAAAGCACTCTGGAAATCGCCTAACCTAAACGGGGCTTCGGCCCCACATAAAAAAAACCCCAGAGGGAGTAAGGTCTGGGGCTTTTTTAAAAACATCCTCGTAAGGACCATTTCAGTATACACATAAAAAACATAAAGGGAGTACCTCTATGAACATAGCAGATCACAAATTAGCATCCTCGTTAGTAGCAAAAGTAATAAGTGACGGCCACCTTATATCTGTTTTCGATAGTGAAGATTGGTGCCTTAGCTACTCTAAAGACGAATCTGAAATCTTTGAAGCATTAGACTCGACCGGGGAAGACACCATTAAAGTGTCCTTTATTAACTCTACTCAAGACTCCGATAATGTTTGCTATACGGACATCGGCTCGTTTTACTTGATATGGGACAACGGCAGTGATGAAGAACCCATGATCGCCATCAGCGACTACAACGATAACGAATACTGCAACAGCGTTGTTCAGCACTTAGAAAAGATCTTCCCCGAAGATTGGCACCCCAGTAGATGGTTTAACGATCCCGTCGAGGCCAGCCCCGGGAGAAAACTCGTGGACAGCTTCCTACCCAACGAAAGATACTTCGGATCACCCAGCAACTCAGGCAAATCAATCAAAGAATACTGGGCGTCGATACCAACCATAGACCCCGGGAGCCTTAGCAATCAAGACCTATCAAGCTTCTTACGTGACTTAGCGATGGTCGCGGACAGCGAGCCAGACCACAAATTATCCGCGGTAGGGTTAGCCGATATTCTTTGCGCGGTGGCCGATAGGCTAGACCCGGAGGAGGTGTAATGAAAATTTATTACAAAAGAATTCTGTGTGACGGTCGCCCTTACTGCGTATACGATAGCAGCCGAAAAGTAGTTATCAATAAGTGTAAACAACTTGTTGCTGAACAAGACTACTATTATGAAGCCGGTGTGGAACCAGAAGTCGAAGTAACTGAAATACCTATTTCAAAAGATGGGATACTTACCGCTATTTCTTTGGGTGCGATGTTAGCCGGAGACTGTGACACGTTAATTCCAGTTCCAAAGAAGGACCTTAAAGCGGCATGGCTATCCGACGTTCGGAGGGAAGTATTCAATCCTTAATGAAAATTGCTTTGTTGCATATCTTCCTATAATATCCTACACATCCGATGTCAATGGAAATAAAAATGGATACATCACGCTGGAAAAGTATTCTCGTTCACCGAGAGGTCTACGAAGAGATAAAAGCCCTAAGCCATGCCGAAGGTAGAACCATTGGAGGACAGCTCCGGCTGGTCTTCGATTGGTACAGGGAAGACATGAAGAAGGAAAAAGCAACCGAGGAAAAGATAAGTGAGTAAAGGTAAACTCTGCGGAGGGTGCGGAACAGAAGACCCTGAAGCATTCTCTCCCTCGCAAAAGAATAGATGTAAGGATTGCCGAACCAAAGACACCATTGAAGACGGGCCCTGCAAGACGGCCCTTAAATGGTTAAGCGTTAGGTGGGTATGAAAATCGCTTTGTTCCTGCTGCTAACCAACTCAGGCTGGATTAAGTTTGAAGAATACAACTCTTTTGCCGAATGCCGCGAAACTCGGGACCGTATTGTCTCGGAGAATCCGGACAGAATAGAAGGGTTTTGCTGTTTAGTAACAGAATCGGAGTGCTTTAGTGGTAGATAAGGATAAGCAAGAGATTGAGCGGAAGAAGAAAGTAAGGCGAGCCCACCCGTGGCGCAAACGGTTCCTGACCAAGTCAGACCGTATCCAGAAAGGTAACACCCCCAAACAAAATCAAGACCCGGCTCCTGACATTTACGGAGCATAATATATGCGATTAAGTAGCACATCTCCCATACATGTGTGTATAATGATCACGAGCATGGAAACATGCTTACCTTTAGTTGGTTAGTGAGTAAGACCCGCCCCGGTTCGGTTGCCTCTGCGCCGGGGCACTTTAGGAGATACCATGGAAAAAATATTTGTAGATGGCCTTATGGCTAAGAAACCGCGGGACACGGCTCCCGATTGGATCAAGTGCAACATCAGCATAAAACGCGAAGACCTCGCAGCATGGCTCAACGCTCAGCAAGACGAATGGATAAACGTGCAAGTGTGCGAATCTAAACAAGGCAAATGGTACGCGGAGGTGGATACATGGAAGCCAGAAAAAGGGTGAGCGATATCAGATGGGGATGGGCAGTCGCTCAGATCAACCACATCGTCAACGAGCAAATAGAACGAATCGACAAAAATGACGAGCTAACGCCCGAAGTTAAAGCTGAAAAGATTGACGAAGCCGAGAAGGCTTGGCAAAGAATAATGCAAGGATGAGTCGTGTTCGACGGGATGACTTTACCAACATTGAATTTAAAACTTGCCAGAGATGTGACAACGAGCTACACGTCAGTAAATACAATAGGAACAAGGCCAACCGCGATGGTTACCAATACCAGTGCGCTATGTGTCAATCCGAAACAGTAAAAGAGTCAAGGAAAAGAACCAATGACCGAAATGGGTAATCCCGTCGAACTGATTAATATCAAAGAAGTATGCGCCATCACTAAGATGTCGCGGCCCACGGTCTACCGACGATTGAAAAACACCACGTTCCCTAAACCCCGCAAGTCCATAGCATCCTCGGGCCGCGGTCCACGCACCGTTAACAAATGGTCCAAACACGAAGTTCACGCTTGGCTGGCCGCGGGCAACGAGCCCTCGTGGACAGCGCAGGAAAAGAGTGTCTTTACTAAGTTACAAGAATACTACGATGTTTACTGGGTAGGCATTGTTGTGACGTGTTGCGCTCTTCTGGGCACTATCTTAGGACTACTGGCTACCGGGTAACTGGTCGACCCACGCTCCCCTCGGGCAGCAAAAACTAGGGGATCGAACCACCCTAGACAAGCATGGGCCGAGTTCTATTGTAACAAACCCTCCTGTTCAACCAAATAGTCCTGTTGTAAACTGAAGTAATATTTAGTTGACGGCAAATCTCCCTGATGATAGGCGAAGTTGTAGCGGTTTTATCGGCGTTGAAAGCCTTGAACGATGGCATAAAAACCGTCAAGGAATCCGGCGCTAATCTCGAAAGCATCTGCGGCAAATGGGCCGAGGCTAGTGAGCAGTACAATGACGTTGAGAAATCTAAAGCCGGGAAGATGGGATATAAGGATGCTTTAGCCCTAGAAGGGGCGAAGCGCCAGCTTAAAAATTTCGATAGGCAACTCCAAGACATATGCTTAATGCAGGGTCAAGGGGATTTGTACACTTCGATCAAACGACGAATGGAAGAGTCTCAGTACGCCCATGAGAAGGAGCTTCGCCTCATCAAAAAGCGCAGAATAGAGTTCCGGAAAACAATGAAATTAGTGGGGACGGCAATTTTTACTTGGGCCTTCTTTATGGTGTTTCTGTTTGCCGCAATCTGGATGTACCGACAACCATAACGAGGAAGCATCATGGCAAACGCTAAACCAGCAAAGGGTAAGGCTAAGGTTAAAATAACCTCCAGCGGTAAAAAAGTAAGCTACGGTCAGGCAGGACGGGCCAAAAAAGGCGGCGCACGGGTCAAACCCGGTACGTCAAAGGGCGATAGCTACTGCGCCAGAAGTCTGGGGATCAAGAAACGATTGCCTAAGAAGAAACAGAATGACCCTAACACCCCGAACAATCTGAGCAGGAAACGCTGGAAGTGCGCCGGGGCTAAGTCGAAGAAGAAGTAAGATCGCGGCTCGCGGGTCGCGCTAAACGGCACCTATTGTTATACGAGTTTGAAAATAAAAAATAATGTTTAGTCAAATATAGGCGTAACCAGTGTAACCATGTAACTTTCCTTGTTCA
>Ga0307994_1000792_pt1 | contig 20530 bp, 15 predicted proteins | sample EllFjometagen261_FD_203171 | JGI IMG/M metagenome (GOLD analysis project Ga0307994, IMG submission 203171) | Marine microbial communities from Ellis Fjord, Antarctic Ocean - #261 | ecosystem: Environmental > Aquatic > Marine > Unclassified | place: Southern Ocean | collected 2014-11-02 | reverse complement strand
ACCAGGGAGATTGCCACGTGAAAGACGAAACAAAACTAGTCCATTCAGGTTACAAAACGGATCCGACCACACATGCGGTCGCAACGCCTATCTACCAAACCGTCGCTTATGAATTCGATAATGCGCAACACGGCGCAGATCTGTTTAATCTAGCGGTACCAGGCAATATTTATACTCGTATCATGAATCCAACAACGGATGTGCTTGAGCAACGGGTCGCAGACTTAGAAGGCGGCGTCGGCGCACTGGCACTGAGTGCAGGCAGCGCCGCAATTACCTATGCTATTCAGAATATCACTGAAATGGGCACCAACATCGTTGCAACGCCTCAGCTTTATGGCGGCACTTATACGCTGTTCGCTCACATGTTGCCCAAGCAAGGGGTAGATGTGAAGTTTGCTGAAGACGATTCAGCCGAGAGCATTGCCAAGCTTATTGATGAAAACACTCGGGCAGTTTTTTGTGAAACCATTGGTAATCCAGCGGGCAACATTGTCGACATTGAAGCAATTGCAAAAGTTGCCCATGAAAAAGGCGTTCCGCTGATTGTCGACAACACAGTGGCAACACCTATGCTGATCAAGCCCTTTGAGTATGGTGCCGATATCGTCGTCCACTCGTTGACTAAATACATGGGTGGCCACGGCAACTCATTAGGCGGCATTATTGTTGATTCGGGAAACTTCCCCTGGGCAGATTATCCTGAAAAGTTCAGCATGATGACGACACCCGAACCCTCGTATCATGGCGTGGTTTATACCGAAGCCATGGGACCTGCTGCGTATATTGCCCGCGCCAGAACCGTACCGCTGCGTAATTCAGGTGCGGCGATCTCACCCTTCAACGCTTTCTTAATTCTGCAAGGTCTTGAAACACTGGCACTGCGTATGGAAAGACATTGCTCAAACGCGGTGGCCGTGGCGACGTATCTTGAAAGTCATGACCTGGTCAGCAAAGTCAGCTACGCAGGACTTGAGACTGATAAGTACCATGAACTCGCACAAAAATACTGTAATGGAACCCCCGCCTCCCTACTGACGTTCGAAGTCAAAGGTGGCTTTGATGCGGCAGTGAAATTCTATGACGCACTGGCGTTGTTTAAACGTTTGGTCAATATTGGTGATGCGAAATCACTGGCTTGTCATCCGGCATCAACCACACATCGACAGATGTCCTCAGAAGAGCAAGCCAAGGCTGGCGTCACTGAAGGCATGGTTCGGTTATGCGTAGGTATCGAGCATATCGACGATATCATTGCCGACCTTGAACAATCACTGCAGGCAGCGGGTTAATTGGCAGAGTCCTCCTCAGCGCAGGAAGGTGACAATGCAACGCCGATAAACCCCAAGGACTTTACCCGGGGTCCTGTCTCAAGCCATCTAACCCGATTAACGGGTTATATGGTTTTGGGACTCATTTCTGTTATGGGCGCCAATCTGGTTGAAGCAATCTATATCGCCAGGGTGAGCACACAGGCATTGGCAGCCTTGAGCTTCACATTCCCCTTGGTCATGGTGTTCCAAGGCATTGCGATGGGGTTAGGCATTGGCGCCTCCTCGGTTGTCGCCCGGACAATGGGTCTGGGTAATCTCGATAAAGCCAAACAGCTCATCACCCATAGCTTTGTGCTGGTGATGCTGCTGACCTTTGTCATCTGCATACTGGCCTACTTTTACATCGAATACGTGTTCGTACTGTTAGGTGCACAAGACGACATACTGCTTTTGACCATTGATTACATGCAGACATGGATATTCGGCCTGCCCTTCTTTACCGTTGCCATGGTTGGCTCTACCTTGATGCGCGCTGCGGGCGACGCGGTGACACCGGGCTACCTGATGACCATTGGTTCGATACTACAAGTGCTGATCGCCCCCGTACTTATATTTGGGCTTTTTGGTGTACAGGAAATGGGACTGCATGGCGCCGCAATCGCATTCATTCTGGCTCGCTCTGTGAGCTTCCTAATGTATACCTATGTCATCGTTTTCAGGGACAAACTTATCAATCCAGATATGTCCGGATTTTTGAATTCCAGCAGAGAAATAATGCACGTCGGCTTACCCGCCATTGCCAGTAACTTAATCAGCCCGATTGCGATGAGTGTAATCACAAGGTTACTCGCCGGCCATGGCGCCGCCGTTGTTGCTGGTTTTGGCGTCGCTTCTCGGGTCGAATCGATGATCGCCATGGTGTTGTTTGCACAGTCGATGAGCATCGCGCCCTTTATTGGCCAAAACTGGGGCGCGGGTCTATTTACGCGCGTCAAACAATCCCTTAGGTTTGCCAACATTTTGGCGATGTGCTGGGGTGCTGTCGCCTATGTATTTTTGTTCTTCTCTGCGGCCTTTCTGGTTTCACTCATGAACGATGATCCCGAAGTCGTTCTCGCGGCAACCACGTATTTACTCATCAGCCCTCTCGTGATGGGGTTCATGGGCGTGGTATCGAACTCAACCTCCGCCTTCAATGCGTTAGGTAAACCCATGCCTTCTTTGGTAATAAGCATCCTGCAATCTCTCGTGCTGAACATCCCCTTAGTGATACTGGGTAACTATCTATTCGGCTACGAAGGTATTTTTATCGCATGGGCATTCACCATGGTACTGATGGCCATACTGAGTCGGGTTTGGGTAGGACGAACAATAGAGGATGGTATAAGGATCAGATTGGCTGAATAGCCAAATCTTATGCTACAGGGTCTTAGACAGACGCTGAATTAGCCCTGCAAAGCGCTGGGCTAATTCTTCTCCTCGGCAGGATTTTTTTCTACCGCGCTTCACTAACAACATTAACGTCGCAAGCTAGCTAAGCTTCATACCCGCCAGACTACCCTCTTCTCGCCAGGCATCCATTTCTTCAAAGAACTTCACTGGACCCGCACCATAGGCACCGTTCTGTACACTTTTAGGATTCGGCTTACCTTCGTTGTTGTAATAACCCGGCGTGCAAGACGCTTGAAAACTCTCGCTGAAACGAGAAAGACCAATAATCTTCTCGACCCATTCATCCTCAGCTTCTTTAGTAGCTTCGACAACGTCAACATTTGATTGCTTACAGTAGTCAAGAATATACGCGATCTGCTTAGCCTGCTCGTTCATCGCATGGGGGAAGTTAACGGTGAATCCCGCCTGTGATGTATGAATGATGAAACAGTTAGGAAATCCGTTTGTGTGAATACCATGCAAACTACGGACACCGTCTTGCCACTTATCTTTCAAACTTTGGCCCTCTCGACCAATGACGTCGTAACCGGATCGACGCGTGTACTCCGTACCCACTTCAAAACCTGTGGCAAACACGATGCAATCCAATTCGTACTCAACGCCATTAGCCACAATGCCTTTTTCGGTAATGCGATCTATGCCTTTACCTTGCGTATCAATCAAACTAACGCCGGGCAGGTTAAAGGTTTCCAGATATTCGTCGTTAAAACAGGGACGCTTACAGAACTGGCGATAGTATGGCTTCAATGATTCAGCGGTATCCGGATCATCAACCAACGTTTGTGCCCGGTCGCGAACCTGCTCCATCTTTTGAAAGTCAGCAATCTCCATTTTGTCAGCAATCTCTTGCATAGAAAGCGGCTTATCAGATTTAAAATTCACCATCGATGCTAGATTACGGATGATCTCGGTCCAACCATCATTAACCAAATCGACGTCAGCATAGCCGCCAGATACTAGTGTATTGAAGTTATCCATACGCTCTTTCTGCCAGCCTGGCTTAAGGTTCTGCGCCCACTCGGGGTCAGTTGGATGATTGGCTCTAACATCGACCGATGAGGGTGTTCGTTGGAACACAAACAATTCATCTGCACCGCGGCCAAGGTGCGGGACACACTGAATAGCGGTTGCGCCGGTACCAATAATGCCGACTTTTTTGCCTTTCAATCCGGTCAAATCACCCTGCGGTCCACCACCTGTGTAGTTGTAATCCCAGCGGCTGGTATGGAATGTGTGCCCCTTAAAGGTTTCGATGCCTTCAATACCCGGTAACTTAGGCCGATTCAAAGGACCATTCGACATCACAACATACTTCGCTAGCATGCGATCATTTCTATTGGTGGTAACGATCCAACGATTGATGCTCTCGTCCCATTGCGCGCCGCTCACTTCAGTTTGAAAGCAGGCGTCTCGATACAATTCAAATTTCTCACCGATCGCGCGACTATGGGCCAGAATCTCTGGCGCGTGTGTGTATTTTTCTTTCGGCACAAAATTCAATTCTTCGCATAACGGCAGATAGACATAGGATTCAACATCACAGGCCGCACCCGGATATCGATTCCAGTACCAGGTACCACCGAAGTCGCCGCCCTTCTCAATCATGCGGATCTTGTCTACACCGGCTTCGCGCAGTCTCGCGCCTACAAGCAATCCGCCAAAGCCACCACCAACCACAATGACATCAACCTCATCCTCAAGCGGTTCGCGCTCGATCTTTGATTCTATATAAGGGTCGTCTACGTAATGGGAGAAGTCACCAACAACTTCCTGATATTGCTCATTCGCATCACCACGCAGGCGCTTGTCTCGCTCTGTGCGATACTTTTCACGTAGCGCGTTTGGATCGAAGCCAAGGTCATTCATAGCATTGCTTGCCATTTGTTTTCTCCAATTACGAAAATATATTTGCGCCAGAGCCTAAAGACTCTGCAAGATAACTTGATATCTATTAAACGCAGGCAAGCAGCAACATGCCAGAGGCATAATTGCTGCGAATAATGATAAATAATGTGGCTGTTAGCTGGTTCGATGCGCTCGTTTGAAATAGCCCTGGCTATCTGCCCTATCGGTAAAAAATCAGCGCTGATTGCTCAGCGCAAAACCTTCGTAACCGTTTGCGGCCACTTCGTTACATTTCTCAACATAGGGTGGGAAACCGAAGTAAGGCATAAAGACTCTTGGCTTGCCCGGTACATTGGCACCGAGATACCACGAGTTACATCCTGGATAGAGGGTCTGATCGGCAACTTCATTGACATGGCCAACCCAGTTCTCTTCAGCAGCTGGCGTCGCCTCAATGGCACCGAGGTTTTTGTCACGCATATAAGTGATACATTCGGTGATCCACTCGACGTGTTGTTCGATAGAGACCATCATATTGGTAAGTACTGAGGGCGAACCCGGACCACTGACGGTGAATAGATTTGGGAAACCTGAAGTACCCAAACCCAAAAAGGTTTTAGGACCTTCGGCCCATTTTTCGGCGAGGGTTAAGCCACCCTTACCGCGAATATCCATACTCAGCAGAGCGCCTGTCATCGCATCAAAGCCCGTCGCAAAGACAATGGCATCGAATTCATATTCTTTTCCATCGGTCACCAAGCCCATTGCAGTTAGCTTCTCAATCGGATGTTCACTGACATCAACAAGATCGACATGATCTAGGTTAAAGGTTTCGAAATAGCCGGAGTCTGCGCATAACCGTTTGCAACCAACCGTTTGATTCGGCGACAACAATTTCGCCTTAGTAGGATCATCAACCACTGCATTAATTTTTTCATGCATAAACGCTCTTGCACTTTTGTTGGCATCATCGTCGAGCATCAAATCACTGAAACAGGCAAGAAAGCCTAAGCCACCTCTATCCCAAGCCTCGTTATAACGTTCGTCTAATACTTCCTTAGCAGACTCAACCGCATTGACACCGTCTGGCTCAAAGCTTGCGCCAAAGCCATTGCTACGATTCTGCGCACGAAAGGCGTTGTAGGTATCTTTGATGCTCGTAACGTATTCGGGATCGAGCGTATGGTTGTGCGCTGGTACAGAATAATTCGCTGTACGCTGGAAAACCGTTAGGTGTGCTGCCTGCGCCGCTAGAATCGGAATCGATTGAATCGCGGATGAACCTGTGCCAATGATCCCAACGTTTTTACCGGTAAAATCGACACCTTCATGTGGCCATTGGCCCGTATGATATGTATCACCTTTAAAGTCACTAATGCCGTCAAAGTCCGGCGTGTTTGTCGAGGAAAGACAACCTGTCGCCATGACACAATGTTGTGTTCGCGTCACTTTATGATCTGAGGTCGTAACGACCCATGTCTGCGTTGACTCGTCATAGATAGCCGAATTAACGCGAGTCGAAAATTGAATGTGCTCTTTCAGGTTGTATCGATCAGCAACATGATTGGCGTATTTTAAAATCTCCGCCTGACCTGCGTAGCGTTCTGACCATTCCCATTCTTGCTGCAAGTCATCATCAAAACTGTAGGAGTATTCCATGCTTTCAATATCGCACCGCGCACCTGGATATCGATTCCAGTACCAGGTACCACCCACACCATCACCCGCCTCAAATACTTTAAACTCAATACCTTCGGCTTTCAGTTTCTGGGCCAAATACAGTCCACCAAATCCAGCACCGACTACAACGACATCTACAGACTCTTGACTCGACATTGTTACTCCCCGCTTGTTCTTATTGTTTGTTCTTGTTGTTGGTTCTTATTGGACGTTCTAATAGCGATTTCTATTAGCGAGTCCTTGTTAATACCCTTGGCGAATCGTTTTAACTTCAAATTGCCAGATTAATCGTAAGGTCGACCGCTACAATTACAGAATCTTGTGTATGTGGCAAGTGACAAGCGTCTGTCAAGTTTTGTGGTAAAACTCGCATTATTAAGACCCATATCGCCTGCGCCGAGTCCTACAACGCAAAGTACGGATTGTTTACCTCGAAATTAAACGCGCTTTATCCGGTTTCTTATACCCGAATTATTTCAATTTCAGCTCGCAAACCATTAAGCTCTCGCCCTGAAATAGCCTTCCTCAAAAAACAGCCCGTAGCGTCTTAAAAGAGTGACGAAATAGCAGTATGGATAACGAACAAAAAAGCCAAGGCCCTTTGTCTGGCGTCAAGATACTCGACCTATCTGCGGTTGTATCTGGCCCGATGGCGGCCGTGATGCTTGCAGATCAAGGTGCAGACGTCATTAAGGTAGAACCACCGGGTTGGGGTGATGGTGTGCGTGGTCTAGGCGCCAGCAGAAATGGTATTAGCGCGATTTTCTCGATGATCAACCGGAATAAAAAGTCCATCGCGATAAACATCAAGCACCCAAAAGGCCAAGAACTGGTCAAGCAACTGGCACAAAGTGCCGATGTACTGTTACAAAACTATCGACCGGGCAAGCTGGACCAGCTAGGCCTAGGCTTTGATGATCTTCATGCCATTAATCCAGAGCTGATCTACGCCTCGATCAATGGTATGGGTGAGGTGGGCCCCTACGCTGGCCAAAAAGTCTATGACTATGTCATTCAGGGTATCAGTGGCGTGTTAGATGCCCAATCTGATCATTCATCTGAAAGCGCGTCTGCCCATAGTGATCTATCGATGGTGCGGACCATCATCTATGACAAGGTGACATCGCTTACCGCCGCACAAGGTATTACCGCAGCGCTGTTCGCCCGAGAGCGCGGCGCAGGCGGACAACATCTACAACTAGCGATGTTAGACGCTGCTCTGTATTTTAATTGGCCAGACCTGATGTGGAACTACGCTTTCAAAGGTGATGGTGTCGACTATGCGGGTGACTTGGCTGACATGTATGAGATTAATCAGGCAAACGATGGGGCAATTGTCTCTCATCGTTTAGGTGCAGACACATCAGACTATTCGACTGAGCAACTGATCGACTTATTTGCCCAGAATGAAATACCGATATCAAGGGCGAATCGACGAGAAGATGTTTTGAGTGACCCTCAAATAGCAGCCTTGGGGACACTCGAAGAATTTGAACACCCACGTGCAGGCCCCATGATTCATCCAAGAGCACCAATGCGATTTAGTAAAACAAAACATCCCGAACATCTTCCTTCACCCGATTTAGGACAACATACAGTGGAAATTCTTATGGAACTTGGCTACGACATGCCGCAACTGCAAGACCTTGCACGGGCAGGCGCAATTGCCTGAATCCGTCGCTGCACCAACTGCACTAAAAATATTAAAAGACACGTTTGGATACGATTCATTTCGCGGTCCACAGCAAGACATTATCGATGTTCTCATCAATGGTGGCGATGCGCTGGTATTGATGCCAACCGGTGGTGGTAAATCACTGTGTTACCAAATTCCAGCCTTAGTACGCCAAGGTTGCGGTGTTGTCATTTCGCCGCTGATTGCACTGATGCAAAACCAGGTTGAAGCACTACGACTAAACGGCGTGCGCGCTGAGTTTTTGAACTCAACGCTTGATGCTAGGCGGGTCGCTGAAATTGAAGCCGACTTACTTGCAGGTGAAATCGACCTTTTATACATCGCGCCGGAACGGCTCAATCAACCGCGCACGCTGGCTCTATTGCAGGACGCGGATATTGGCTTGTTCGCAATCGATGAAGCCCATTGTGTATCGCAATGGGGTCATGACTTCAGACCGGACTATATTCAGCTCAATATTCTGCATGAGGTATTCCCTGATGTTCCTCGCGTTGCACTCACCGCCACAGCTGATGCACGGACCCAGGCGGAAATTGTCTCGAAACTGGAACTGGGCGACGCACGTCAGTTTATTGCTGGCTTCGATCGGCCAAACATTCGATACCGGATTGCTCTGAAACAAACGCCCAAGAGTCAGTTACTCAGTTTTTTACAAACAGAGCACGAAAATCATGCGGGCATTGTGTATTGCCTATCAAGGAAAAAGACAGAACAGACGGCGGAATGGCTAGGCCAAAAAGGTTTCAAGGCTCTCCCCTATCACGCCGGTCTGGATTCTGATGTCAGAGCGAAACACCAATCGCGCTTCCTGAAGGAAGAAGGTGTCATTATCGTTGCAACCATCGCTTTTGGCATGGGCATTGATAAACCCGATGTTAGATTTGTTGTTCACCTAGATTTACCCAAAACCCTAGAAGCCTACTATCAAGAAACCGGCCGCGCAGGTAGAGACGGAGAACCCGCAGATGCCTGGATGGTCTATGGACTTCAAGATGTAGCAAAACTTGGTCAGATGATGGATAAGTCGGAGGGCTCGGAAGAATTCAAGCAACTGGAACGTCTCAAACTAAATGCCATGCTTGGCTTCTGTGAAATTACCACCTGCAGGCGGCATGCGCTGCTGACTTACTTTGACGAAGACTCTCCGGCTACCTGCGGCAACTGCGACACCTGCCTGAATCCCCCGGAAACCTGGGATGGCAGCCTTAGCGTACAAAAAGCATTGAGCGCAGTGTATCGCACTGGGCAAAGATTCGGCGTAAATCACCTAACGGATGTTCTTCGTGGCATTGAAAACGACAGAGTCATCCAATTCGACCATCATCAACTCGGTGTCTTCGGCATAGGCAAAGAGATCGTGTCGGAGGAATGGAAGTCCGTCTACCGGCAGCTGTTGGCGCGTGGGTTTTTACGTGCGGACGCAGACAAATTTGGCGCGATAGTCTTAGAAGAAAAGTGTCGAGGTTTACTACGTGGTGAAGAAACGATTCAACTTCGCCGCGACATCATTGACAAGTCATCAAAAAGCACTGCGAAGAAACTAACCAAAACACCCCTGCCCGACGATATTGATGTGACCCTATGGGAAGCGCTGCGGGAAACTCGACGCACCCTCGCAGAAGAACAAGGGGTTCCGCCCTACGTCATCTTTCATGACAAGACGCTGCAGGCAATGGCAGAGGACATGCCTTCGACGCTGGATGCATTTTCAAGGCTACCGGGTGTGGGTGAGCGAAAGCGCGACAAGTATGGTGAGACTTTTCTGAAGATCATAAACGGCTAAGCAAACGCGGCTGGTAGACACTGACTCGCAGGAGATTCCTCCGAGCGTTGGGCTAGCCGCGTTTTTTAATCGTTACATAAAGAGCGCAGCTGCAGCACCTACCTTGTCGAACAGCCAGTCTTTTGTGTCCCGAACCCAAGCCGGCGATTGATCGTGTTCCCATTTACTATTCGCCATCGCGATAATGTACTGATGCACATCCTTCGCCTGCTGCTCATCTAATACATCGGCGAAACTGACCATGCCTAGCGGACTAAAAATACCGCCACGCACAATCTCATCAAACATATCGTGACTGCCTTGGGACATATACCGAAGATCTGCTATAACGCCATTCGATGCTGCGCCGATGCCATGACAACGCATACAATGCTGCAAGTACAATACTTGGCCATTGGCAACGGCGGCTTCATCACCAGTTACTGCCGGTGGCTGTGGCAATGGTCTAACGATTGGCTCAACAGGTAACTGCGTGTCGCCATTCAGCTTGTAAACTAAAAGCCGTCCAGGCCCACCGCCAATGGCTTCAGGTTGAGCAAAGACCAAACCTACGGCACCACCCCAACCGGCCATCACCGCAATATATTGCTCGCCGTCGACCTCGTAGCTTACCGGTGGCGCAATAATACCGTTGCCCACATAATGATCCCAAAGTCGTTCACCATTTGTTGCATCGTACGCAACAAACTCGCCGGTGCCGTTACCCTGAAACAACAGGTCTGACTTCGTCGTCAGTAAACCACCATTCCACATCGTTTCATGTTCGATGCGCCAAGCTTCCTGCTGCTTGACAGGATCCCAGGCGATAACACGACCACGCATTAAATGTTTTAGAACCGGCCCCAACATACTCGCATCCATTTGCGCAAAGGGGCTATCGCCGGCCGCCTTGTCATCCTGCCCTGTATTCCAATGTCCACCGGGCAGGTATTCGAATTCTTGCGGCGTATTATAAACTGACAAGTTTTCCATGGCCGGGATATACATCAAACCGGTGTTGTCATTAAATGCCATAGGTTGCCAATTGTGTCCGCCAAAGGGCGCCGGTTTGGTAATTTGCGGGTCGCCGCGATAATCTGCGTTTTCTGTTTCAACCGGTCGACCTGTTTCAATATCTACATGGCTCGCCCAAGATATCGGCACGTAGTTCTGTGCAGAAATCAGCTCACCATTGGTTCTATCCATGACATAGAAGAACCCGTTTTTCGGTGCTTGCATCAAGACCTTTCGTTTTTCGCCACGAAGCTCGATATCCGCCAAGACAATGTGTTGAGTAGCCGTGTAATCCCAATTATCGGCGGGTGTGGTTTGATAGTGCCAAACGTATTCACCTGTCGTTGCATTCAAGGCAACAATAGAAGATAGAAACAGATTATCGCCGCCACCGGGGCTACGAATGTAGCGATTCCAGGGCGAACCATTGCCAACACCAATATAGAGTAGATCGAGGTCCGGGTCGTATGCCATCGAATCCCAAACCGTACCGCCACCACCGACTTGCCAAAAAACATCCCCTGTCCAGGTTTTTGCAGCCATCGCCATCGCGGCGGATTCATGCGGCAGGGCTGGGTTACCTGGCACGGTATAAAATCGCCAGCGCATACTACCGTCTTTGACGTCGTAGGCAGAAACATAACCACGCACACCGTATTCTGCTCCGCCATTACCAATGATCACCGTGTCATTTACAACGCGTGGTGCGCCAGTAATCGTGTAGGGCTTAGTATTGTCGATGGTGAGCTGATCCCAGATCACCTCACCAGTTAAACGATCTAATGCAATCAAACGTCCATCAATAGTACCAACGAACAACCGATCACCGATCACAGCGACACCGCGATTAACAACATCACAACAAGCGTTTATAGCCCAGGCTTTGGGTACCTGCGGGTCAAAGGACCACAGTAATTCACCGGTAACGCCGTTATTAGCAAAGACCTTACTCCAAGAACCCGTCGTGTAGATGATGCCATCGACGACAATGGGAGAGGCTTCCAGACCACGATGCGTACCCGTATCGAAATACCAGGCAAGCCCTAGCGACGAAACATTGTCAGCGGTAATCTGTTCGAGGGGTGATTGTCTGTTCTCTGAGTAGGTTCGACCGTGAGATAGCCAATTTGCCTTGTCCGCGTCGGCATTAATAAGACGTTGTTGATCTTCGCTGCCAAAGCTCAAAGGGATAAAGATGACAAACAGAATAAAGCTGAATAACCGATGCACAATACCAACCCTAATGAGATAATCTAGGCTCAGTATAGGGACTTGCTAGTCGCTAGTCTGCACTGCAACTCGCTTGTTGATCAATCTGGGCTAGTAGCTCAGTAATGAAGGTCTCACAACTTGAAACAGGTCTGAATACAGCGGTTCGACCAAACATTGGCATGCCAATATAGCCTCGAATTTCCAAATTGCCTTTTTTCAATTTCATTTTACTTTGATAGGTATTACCGGATTCAGGATCATAAATCGATCCCTGCCATTGGCCGCCCTGGTATTGATAGTCAGAGAACATATCGATACCAACAAGGGTTCGTTGCCGAAGAGATTCCTCCGGATTATTATCATCCCGTCGCACCATACCTGCCCTCTCCGGATCTTCTTCGCCAGTGTAGACAGCATCCTTAATCACAATGATTTCGCCCTGAAGGCGACCTGCCTGTTCCGTAATTTGGAAAATCGAACCCGGTGACGCCCACATACCCTTAACGTCATCGCGACTCGATTCCGCAGACGCACTGACACCAAGCAATCCAAACAAAAGCAATGCTGAAAGACGAATATTGCGACGAAAGCGCGATAAATGACAAAAAATTCTCAAGCCGTACAGAACCATCATTTTTTCCCTTTACTCAAAAAAGTACGCGTATTAACAAAGCTGTACTCTCAATTGATGCGTAACTGTAGTCTATCAAACAGCGTCACGCCACGTTACTTCGATGTAACTAATTGTCACTGGGTGGTAATTCAAACTACCCGATACAAACAACTGTATTAGTCTGACAGTATTACAGACCAAAAAAAGACAGGTGGGTTTTGACCCAAATCTACAGACATCTGGTCAGTACCGTTGTTCTCAGCGCCGTTACCCTTAATCTGTTGTTCTGGATTCCAGGTCTGGTTCTCAGCGCGCTGGTGAACTGGCTCTTGCCACGCCCAAAAATCACAAGCGTCACAACTAAAGTCGTCGATTTTTCCTACCGCTGCGCCGTGAAGCTAGATACTTGGCTGCTCACCCATGTGCTGAAAATAGATAATGATTACCACGGCATACAGCCGATACAGAATGGCGAACAGTATCTTGTGTTAAGCAACCATCAGTCGTGGTTCGACATTCTCATTGTTCAAGCCCTCATCGTGTCAAATGGTCCGCTGCTAAAGTTTCTTATTAAACGGGAATTGATCTATGTGCCGGTGGTCGGTTGGATATGTCTAGCACTTAATTTCCCTCGACTTCATCGAGGTAAAAAAAAAGATGGTAAGCAAGAAGACATAAGATCCGTGAAAGACGCAGTCATGGAACTCGACACAGAAACCTTTGCATTGCTCAACTTCTCTGAAGGCACGCGTTTTACTCGGAAAAAACACGCGGGACAAAACTCTCCATACAAACATTTATTGAGACCGAGAGCCGGTGGATTAGAAATCATGTTGCACAACATGCCAAAGGCCAAGATAATTGACATCACTTTGATATATCCTGAAGCAGGCCTAAACTTCTGGCAATGCTTAAGTGGGCGATTGAGGCAAATTGTGGTCCATTGTGACTACTACCAAGTCAGCGACATAAAGGATCCAAAATCTTGGATTCAACAGCGCTGGCAAGAGAAGGACCAATTGATAGATGATTCATCGAGTACCAATACACAATCCCATCAAGTTGGCTGATATACTTATTAAACTTTACTTTATACTAGGAATTCTCTAGATGTTGTTGTGGCCTACGCTTGCAGTGATTGCAGGGGTAATCGTGCTGGTCATCAGTGCTGACAAATTTGTAGAAGGGGCAGCGGCAACGGCCAAGCGTCTTGGCTTACCACCGTTACTTATCGGCATGTTGGTCATCGGCTTCGGTAGTTCGATGCCTGAAATGGTGATATCGGCTATCTCTTCCTACCAAGGCAACCCGGGTTTGGCCGTGGGCAACGCTATTGGCTCAAACATTACCAACATTGCATTGATCCTCGGCGTAACCGCACTTATCAGCCCAATTATTGTCGACTCGAAGGTATTAACTCGAGAACTTCCTTATCTCGCGGGCATAACAATGCTGTCAGCAATCCTCTTCTATACGGATGATGAGCTTGATCGTATGGATGGCATTATTCTGATTGTCGTTTTTCTGGCACTGGTAGCCTGGTCTATCTATGAAGGCTTAAGTGTCAAGAAAGACCATCTAGCCGACATGGTTGAACAGGAATACAGCCAACCTATGAGTATGCGACTCGCACTAACTTACACCTTTATCGGGTTAGTATTTTTAGTTCTCTCATCGCGTCTACTGGTCTGGGGCGGGGTTGAAATCGCACAGTCTTTTGGCATTAGCGACCTCATCATTGGGCTTACAATCGTCGCTGTTGGCACATCGTTACCTGAACTTGCTTCCTCCATCGCGGCAGTGCGAAAAGGCGAGGATGAACTGGCCTTGGGTAACGTCATCGGCTCCAACATGTTCAATTCAACCATCGTCTTAGGTATTGCGGGAACCATCGCGCCATCAACGTTAGATCCCGAAGTACTCAAATATGATATTCCAGTGATGGCCGCTCTGACAGCACTGCTATTTATTATGGGCTATAAATTCAGAGGCATAGGTACAGGCATGATCAATCGCCTTGAGGCTGGTTTGCTCTTGCTCGCCTATATTGGCTACAACATCAGTATCGGCTTCAGGGTAATGGCTTAACTTGAACACTTACGCTTACAAAGCCATTACCGCTAGAGAAAATGTTTCACCTTGTCTTTGTATGACCGGCTCATTTTGACCGACGAACCATTGTTTAATTGCAGATAAAACTCGCCATTCATGTGCGAACAAACCTTGCTGACCCTGTCCAAATTTACAATCGTACTGCGATGAACCCGTTGAAAGATGGTCGGATCCAATTTGTCTTCTAACTGCTTCATGGTAATTCTCATGACATGTGTAATGTCGTTCGCATGAATACACATGTAGTCCCCTGCAGCGTCAACCCAATCAATATCTTTGATTAACACCAGCGTGGTTTCGCCCGCATCTTTGATCGCAATTTTATCTGGATAGGATTTAGCGCCCGAGTGATCTTTGAGTAGCTGAGTCACAGAGGATTCAGACTTGCCCGTCAAACCGATGATAATCCCAAGCAAACTTTCTTTTTCTGTTTCTGCGCGCTTCGACATGTGCTGGCTTCTTGCACGTTCAATGGCCGCTTCGAGTCGCTGAGGTTCAATGGGCTTGAGTAGATAGTCAACCGCATGTATATCGAATGCTTCGACTGCATACTCATCGAACGCAGTAACGAAAATAATGAGCGGTAAGTTATCCTGTTGCAGATTACTCACCACGTCGAAACCGTTCATTTTTGGCATCTGAATATCAAGAAATATAAGGTCAGGCTCAAGCTCAGCAATTTTATTAATTGCCTCCAAACCGTTACTACACTCCGCCAGAATCTCAACGTTGTCTATCGAATCGAGTCGCAAACGAAGACCTCGGCGGGCCAGAGATTCATCATCAACTACAATTACTCTGAGTGGATCCATGTCCTGATTCCTTGCAACTTATTTTTCAATTCAGTATTCGACTTGTCCGCCAACTTGAGCGCCAACATCAAGTCAAATTAGGCTTTTTTCGATAACACGTCTAAAAATCCAATAACGTTAAAGCAGCCTAACCTACAGGCACCTATGATTTCTTCGTGAATGGAATTCTGATGCTAACATTCAGACCATGCGGCAGTACCGGTAAAAACTTCAGGCTGTAATTAGCACCGTAAAGCTCCTTCAATCGCTCTTTCGTATTTTTCAATCCAACACCACTAAAAACAGGCTCTTCGCCAGGTGAAAGTACCAAGCCGGGACCATTATCACTCACTTCAATGAGTAGATCCCCGGTAAACTTGCTCGCGTTGATAGTGATTGATCCACCATCAAAACGATTTGCTATCGCGTGCTTAATCGCATTTTCAACCAACGGCTGCAGCAACAAGCTTGGTACTAAAGCGTCCTTCACATCATCGTTGACATTAATTTTCACCTTCAGCCGATCATCAAATCGTACCTGCTCAATGTCGAGATACAACTTCATCGTATTGATTTCATGAACCAAATCGACTTCCTGCATTGCGTCCTTATCCAAAGAATATCGCAGGAAACCACTTAACTTACTCACCATCTGATTTGCCGCGTTCGTCTCCTTCTCAAGAATCAGTGTTGAGATCGCATTCAGAGTGTTAAAAAGGAAATGTGGGTTTAGCTGGTATCTAAGCATTCTCAGCTGAGCTTGATGGGCCATCGATTCTGCACGGATACTACGACGCCGCTCCTTTTGCCACATTCGATTGAATTTTAAGCCAAAGTATAGTGCACTCCAGCCAAGGAAAATAAAGAATGATAATTGCTGCCAGCCGCTAAAATAGGCCATGGATATTTGCATAAAACCAAAATCGAGCTTGTCGAATTTCTCCACCTCAGTGAAGTCATTGTAATAAACAAACTGGGAATAGTTTTTGATGGGCTGCCATATCCAGCTAATCAGCAATGAACCGATAATCGCAGTTATAACCCGAATGTTAGCTGACTTCTCCCAAACCGCGATATAGACATAGCGTAAGCCAGTGGTTAGCAGAAAACCCGCAATGGCATCAATGATAAGTAAGAAAATGCGTGAAAGCGGCTGCCCCCAATACATATCGCGGATGACATATAACCCAACCCAGCCCAACCAACCAATAAGTTGCAATAACCAGAATTGATAGCGCGGGTCCTGAAGGAGTTTTTCCATCGTTGAGGGAACTGGCGGGATAATTTCCGAATGCATTAGTTTAATCTGAAATCAAGCTCATCAAGATAAGTTTCAAATTATAGTTGAAATTCGCTGCGACTATCAGCAGCTTAACCAACTAACGTCTCAGCTCATCGCAAATATGCATCAATCTCGCCGAATTTGTCGCCAGAACCTAACGACTTAACATGTCACTTACAAAGTACATACACATAATGACCAATCGCTGCGTTACTATTTGGAGGTAGCAGAAACAATTGCCTTACAGTAGCCTCTATGATTCTTGCTGAAACACAAGGATGTTTTGCACAAAATGACCGACGAACCACTATTTCAAATTACCTTTGCTGGACGCCTCACCGGCGAGTTTGATCTGTCAACAACAAAACAACAGTTTCAAAAGCTCTTTAAGATTTCAACCAAGCAATTGGACCACCTTTTTCTCGGCAACGAAATCATCATAAAATCGAATATCACAGAGCCAATCGCCATGTCCTTCGCGATAAAGATCGCTGAATCGGGTTGCGAATGCAGTATTGGACCGATGCCCGATGCCAATGACCCCAGCTCACAGGCCGGCTTCGTGAATCGCCGCAAAGGCAGCGAACGACGGATCCGATTTCGTCGTGGTCCCAGAGCGGGCGCAATTGTGCCAGATCGACGACTGACCGCTAGGCGCAAAACCGATATCCTTGCGACCACGTCGTAGAACGAAGCTAACTACTGATTTCGCCAATGATATTTCCGTGTACTATGCGGGCTTGATTTAGGAGAACAGTTATCCAATTCACCGGCAGACTCAGCGCCCTACGGCACCCAAATTACTTTCGATACTGGTCTGGTTCGTTCGCGTCGGTTGGCGCAACGCAACTTCAGACAATGGCACAGGGCTGGTTACTTTACGAGCTCACTCAATCTGCTGTCGTACTTGGTTATCTTGGCGCTGCAACTGCAATACCCGCAATATTGATGACGATGTTTGGCGGTGCGGTTGCGGATCGTTTTAACAAAAAATATGTTTTGATGACGACGTCAATGCTGGTTGCGATAATGATGATGCTATTAGCTTTTCTAGATTACACGGATGTGGTGCTGCAATGGCATGTCATCTTAATCGCAGCAATCGTTTCGTTTATTTCAGGCTTTGATTGGCCAACGCGACAATCGATCTTCCCTAAACTCATTGATCGTGAAGACATGCTCAGTGCCGTTGCCTTAAACTCAATTATTTGGCAGAGCAGTAGAATGGTCATGCCTGCTCTGGGCGGTATTTTGCTGGCATTCACTGACACCTGGTTAGTCTTTTTATTTTGTGCTGTTGGGTATGTTGCGATGTTTCTCGTCGTCGCTGGACTTAAGATTAGTCTGCCGGGCAAAAAACCTGACCACTCCACCTTGCGACAGATCTCCGAGGGTCTAAATTACATATTCACAGAGCGCTTGTTCCTTACTTTCATCTCACTTTCGTACCTCAGCATGTTTTTTTGCATGACCCATATTCAGCTTATGCCGGCCCTCGCCGACTTAATAGGCGCTAGCGAACAAGGTTACGGTTGGTTGCTGTCTGCAACGGGGGTTGGCTCAATAATCGGTACGTTGTTGATTGGCTCAGCCCAAGAGTCCAAGCATTTAGGTCGGGTGATATTTTCGACTGCCGCCTGCGCCGCTTTTAGCCTTCTACTGTTCATGCTCATTGTTCAGTTCGCAAATACTATCCCTATCGCTTACCTTTTGGCACTTATTGCCGTTGCTCTGACGTCGATGTTCAGCTCGATGTTTATGATTACGTCTATGACGGTGATGCAGTTAAAGGTCCCTGATTATCTGCGAGGACGCGTGATGGGTTTACATGGCATCACATACAGCCTGATGCCCCTCGGAGGGTTATTCGCAGGGCTGCTAGCATCAGTGACTAGTGTGCCCGTTGCTATCGCCATTGGCGTCGTAATCTATTTGTGTATTCTCGCCGGGATTGCTTTGGGGCAAAAAGAACTGGTCAATTTAAGTGGTCGCTCTGACATTTAGCTTTGAGTAGAACGCTATTTAGCGCGCTGAGGTTTGTTGGCAAAACTTCTTTGTGAAGAGGTTTTAATGACAGAATCAGATTGCCCCGCACTCTTAGGGTTATTCCAGATGTCACGCGTGATCAACCAATTGTTGTCTGCCTGTCGTCGCAATATCCAAATATGACGACTGACAGATCGAAGTGGTGCCACCGAAGCGTTCTTTTTAGAGCGCAGATATCCGTCGAAACTGACCCGTACAAACGCCATGTCTTCGGAAACCACAAGTTCTTCGATGTTTGTTTGCTGATCAAACCAAAAATTGCGGGTAAACCCGTAGAAACCTTTCGCTTCTTCGAGTGATACATCTTTATTACTGGAAGGCATCATCCAGACTGCATCAGCGGCGAATAAATCGAAGTAATCTTCAAAGTGATCAGAACGAATAACGATCAATGCCTTAAACACCAGCGCTTTGACGGCTTCGTAATCACTTTCTAGACTGGAAAGCACGGGTGCCATTTGACAATTTCCTTTGACGCATATTAGCTTTCGAAGGCGCCGATCTTACCCGCCTCTACCCGCAATAGAAAGTGCCCGTTTCGACCAGATGGTCTCAATACACATTCACAATCACGCGCCAAAAAGTTGCGTATCCTTTTATTTATCAAATACTTACGCAGGCATAACGCACCTGGCAGCGCACCGACTGTTAGCCCGCTACGCTAGACCGCTCTGACACCTGTTTATGCCATCGATACAGGTTGATCAAACCCTCATCTGGCTTAAGGCCCACCATTGACGATGCAAAATCAACGGCACTCAACAAACTGATATCGGCAACGGTAAAACGATCCCCGGCGACATATTCTTGCTGAGCAAATTCGGCATCGAGCCGTTCATAATAGCGGGTGACATTCTTGTCGCTGGCCGTTTTGGCATCGGGTATTTGCTTGAAGATACCCATTTTTCCTACGATAGGGCCGTTGACCCAGGAGGTCCCAACCTGTGTCCAGAGCTCCATTTCTATTTGACGGTTGCGCGCTTCAATATGACCTAGCTCGTAGGGGTCTCGACCGAATAGGTTTGGTTCAGGCTGAATGGCTTCCAAATAACGACAGATAGCCACCGACTCTGCAATCGCTCGGCCATCATCCAGCAATAGGACCGGTATCTTGCCGCTGGGGTTCATTTTCAGAAACGCTGCCGTCTTGTGTTCGCCCTTCGACATATCACAGTGCACTGTTTCTAAATCAATACCCTTCTCCTTAGCAAAGATCGTTACTCGGCGCGGATTAGGCGCACCTGGGAAGTCGAATAATTTCATCGTCGGTCTCCGTTATTTAAATTACTTCAGCTCAGTTTGAGCGATATGTTGCTGTAAAAGTCGGCCAAAAGGCAAAAATACTGCGGCAAACGGTAAATCTTGAGCAAAAATGTGATCTACTTCACGAAATATTTAAACAAAAACCCGCACAATCACCAACTTATGACGCTAGCTGAATCATCACAAGACCTTACAGCTTTGAAAAAGCTAAAGAGACCGTTCATTGTTTCGCAACCGACGGAGTCGATGGCGCTAACCAATAACGGTGAACTGTCCGTGTACTTCGTGGGCACGGGCTCGGCATTTGCCAAAAACCTTCATCAGAATAACCTGCTGGTCATCAAGGGCGAAGATCATATCCTGATCGATTGCGGCTCAAAATGTTCACAAACCATGCATGATCGGGGCTTTGAAATCTCTGATATTAGAAACTTTGTTATCACTCATAGTCACTCTGACCATATCGGCGGACTTGAAGAAGTTCAACT
>Ga0307994_1000788_pt1 | contig 20597 bp, 20 predicted proteins | sample EllFjometagen261_FD_203171 | JGI IMG/M metagenome (GOLD analysis project Ga0307994, IMG submission 203171) | Marine microbial communities from Ellis Fjord, Antarctic Ocean - #261 | ecosystem: Environmental > Aquatic > Marine > Unclassified | place: Southern Ocean | collected 2014-11-02 | reverse complement strand
TTTATTATAGAATGCCACAGTAGCTTATTAGATAAACCCACCAAAGCGGAGGCTTCTAGCCGCCGCATTGCAGAACAGAAATCGGCCACGTTAGCATTACAGCAACTTGGTCAAGAGTCTTTATAGCAGAAATATACCATGACAGATTTAGATACTTGGCTAGCAGCCGAAAATGAAAGCACTACCAAATGTGGTTATGTTGCAATTGTGGGCCGACCTAACGTAGGTAAGTCTACTTTGCTCAACCGTATTTTGGGCCAGAAAATTAGCATTACCTCTCGTAAGCCGCAAACTACTCGTCATCAGATTTTGGGTATTAAAACTGAAGGTGACGTGCAGGTTGTTTATGTGGATACACCAGGGCTGCACATGGATCAAGCTGATAAAGCCATTAATCGTTACATGAATAAAGCGGCTTCTAGCGCCTTAAAGCATGTAGACCTGGTGATTTTTATGGTGGATCGTACGCGTTGGAATGATGCTGATGAACATGTGTGCGAAAAAGTTAAGGCCGCTAATTGTCCAGTAATTTTGGCCATTAATAAAATTGATATACTTGATGATAAACAATCCTTATTACCCTACTTGCAAGAGGTTCAGCAGCGTTTACCTAATGCTGTACTAGTGCCTATTGCGGCCCACACGGGTGCTTCTGTCGAACAATTAGAGCAGTGTGTGCTTGATCAGCTGCCAAATGGACGCCATTTTTTCCCAGAAGACCAAGTGACTGATAGAAGTGCTCGGTTTATTACTGCAGAGTTGATTCGTGAAAAAATCATGCGCCAACTTGGTGATGAGCTGCCTTACCAAATGACGGTAGAAATAGAAGAGTTTGCCCAGGATGGTCCGATTTTGCACATAGGTGCTTTAATTTTGGTCGAACGCAAAGGCCAAAAACGTATCCTTATCGGTGACAAAGGTGACCGAATTAAACAGATTGGACGTGATGCGCGAGTTGATATGGAGCGCATGTTTGGGTGTAAGGTAATGCTCAAGCTGTGGGTGAAAGTGAAAAGTGGCTGGTCCGATGATGAGCGGGCGTTACAAAGCTTAGGCTATGATGGTCTTGACTAAACTGGGCCCTAATCAATTGAGGTGAACTAGGTTGACGCAGCTACAGCCCGCCTATGTATTACACAGCCGTCCATGGCGAGAAAGTAGTGTAATTGCAGATTTATTTACGCTAAACCAAGGTCGAGTGGCGGTTATTGTCCACGGAGCGAGAAAGTCGCAGGGAAAAAAACCTGCTAAACGGGCCTTGGTTCAACCATTTACGCCGCTCATGGTAAGTTTTACAGGTAGTGGTGAATTGCGTACCAGCGTCCAATTTGATGGGGTAGGTGCGCCATTACCAATAGCGGGTAACAGCCTTTATAGTGGCTTTTATATTAATGAGTTATTACTCAAGTTGCTGGCCTCAGACGACCCCCACCCCAACTTATTTGCCTACTACCAAGCCTTACTTAATCAGTTAGCAGCCAATGTGGTTTTAGAGCAATGTTTGCGCCCGTTTGAGGTCCATCTAATGGACGAACTGGGGTATCATGTGGTGATTGATAAAGACTTCATAACAGGCCGTGCTGTAGTGCCTGAAGCAAGTTACCAGTTAAGTCCACTGCAAGGGGTTTGTTTAAATGAAACTCAGCACAGTGATTTTGGCGAGGTAAGCTGCTCCCCTGCAATTAGTGGTAAAGTACTGTTGCAGTTGGCAGCAGGACACTACACAGATAAGGAGTGCCTTAAAGTGGCTAAGTACATGGCAAGAGCTAACTTAGACCTACTATTGGGTGGTAAACCATTACAAAGCCGTAATTTATTCCACACTATCGTTAAGAAATAGCTAACAATAGTTAACTCACGTAAAGACTAGCGACAATTAGGACAAGACAACAAATGGTTGATCCAAATCGAATTTTATTAGGTGTAAATATAGATCATGTGGCAACTTTGCGCCAAGCTCGGGGTACGCGTTATCCTGACCCTGTCAAAGCTGCTTTAGATGCAGAGCAAGCTGGAGCAGACGGTATTACTGTTCATCTTCGTGAAGACGCGCGCCACATTCAAGAGCGTGATGTGCGCGTTTTGGCCCAAGTGTTACAAACACGAATGAACTTTGAGATGGCGGTCACTGATAGCATGATTGATTTAGCTGTTGAAATCGCCCCAACTTATGTGTGTTTGGTACCAGAAAAGCGTCAAGAGCTGACCACTGAAGGTGGTCTAGATGTGGTGTCTCAAGAAGCAAAAATAAAGGCAGCATGTCTGCGTATGCAGGCTGTAGGCATCCAGGTGTCTTTATTTATAGATGCAGATAAGCAGCAGATAGATGCTGCCAAACGCACTGGGGCAGAGCTTATAGAGTTGCACACCGGTGCTTATGCTGATGCTACCAGCTATGACCAGCAGCATGCCGAACTGATACGTATCGCCCAAGGTGCTGCCTATGCGGTAAGTATTGGCCTTATTGTTAACGCGGGTCACGGGCTTAACTTACAAAATGTAGAAGCTATTGCAGCTATCCCTGAATTTAACGAACTTAATATTGGCCACTCTTTAATAGCAGACGCCTTATTTGTCGGCCTAACTCAGGCAGTAAAAAATATGAAAGCTTTGATGTTGGCTGCTCGTGAACACCACCGACCTAGTCGTGTTTAATGAGTTTTAAAAAGCACAAAGAGGCAATATGGTTAAAGCAATTGGCACCGATATCGTATCAACCGCTCGTATTAAAGCGGCGTTAGAGCGCACAGGGCGTAAGTTTGCTCAGCGCATACTTACAGAGCTGGAAATGGCCCAGTTTGATGTTGCCAGCCAGCCCAGTGCTTTTTTAGCCAAACGTTTTGCCGCTAAAGAGGCTGCAGCCAAAGCGCTAGGGACAGGTATTGGACGTGGTATTTCTTGGCAGCAAATGCATATAGAGCATGATGAAATGGGAGCGCCTGTGCTTATTTTTAGTGGCGCAGCCGCACAACGTCAAGCTGTTTTGGGTAGCCAAAAGGCCCATATTAGTATAGCTGACGAATTAGACCAAGCCATCGCTTTTGTAGTACTCAGCTAATTTAGAGTAATTTAGAGTAGTTTAGAGTCGGTCAGAGTAGCGTAGGATAGGCAATTTTAAGTTAAGCTAAGTGACGTGACGTGCGTTATCTAGAGGTCAGTATGTATAAGTACCCCACTATAGAAGACTACATAGGTAATACGCCCTTAGTCCGCTTGCAGCGATTACCGGGTAACACCAGCAACATTATTCTGGCTAAGCTAGAGGGTAATAACCCTGCAGGTTCGGTGAAAGATCGTCCGGCCATGAGTATGATTACAGAAGCAGAAAAGCGTGGTGATATTCAGCCAGGTGATGTGCTCATCGAAGCCACTAGTGGTAATACAGGTATCGCCTTAGCTATGGCTGCAGCCATAAAAGGCTACCGGCTAAAGCTCATCATGCCCAATAACATGAGCTCAGAACGGAAGGCTTCGATGGCTGCATATGGTGCTGAACTGATAGAGGTAACGCCAGAGCAAGGTATGGAAGGAGCTCGAGATTTGGCTCTAGCTATGCAGGCTCGTTGCGAAGGTAGTGTGCTGGATCAATTTGCTAATAGTGATAATCCACTGGCCCATTACCGTACTACTGGTCCAGAAATTTGGCAGCAAACTCATGGTAAAATTACTCATATGGTTAGCTCAATGGGTACCACTGGCACCATCATGGGGCTATCTAAGTATTTAAAAGAACAAAACCCAGATATACAAATTCATGGTTTGCAGCCTAAAGCAGATTCATCTATTCCAGGCATTCGGCGCTGGCCGGAAGCCTACTTGCCAAGTATTTTTGATGCGGCAAAAGTAGATGCCATAATTAATATGGGCCAGTCAGAAGCAGAAGCAACCATGAAGGCCTTAGCTACAGAGGAAGGTATTTTTGCTGGGGTGTCATCTGGTGGTTCTGTGGCTGGAGCATTGCGTCTGTCTAAGCAGGTAGAAAATGCTGTTATTGTTTGTATTATTTGCGATCGTGGAGATCGCTACCTATCCACTGGAGTATTTCGTTAATCATGGCTCGTTTATCACCCTTACAGCGCAAACTTAAACTTAAAAACCCTGCAGCCTCTGCTAAGCAAAAGCGTGCTCAAGCCCAAGTAGGTATTGAAGTGGTTACTTTGCCTGTGGGCAAGCACATCGACTTAGAGCTTGAAAATCTAAGTCATGATGGCCGTGGTGTTGGTCGCTGGCAAGGCAAAACTATTTTTGTCGAGGGTGGATTACAGGGTGAGTCCGTAAAGGCAGAAGTGTTTAGTGATCATAAAACCCATGCAGAAGCGCGGCTGTTAGATATTGAAAAGGCTAGTGAGCACCGCATTACACCTGTTTGTCCAGTTTATGAAACCTGTGGTGGTTGTCAATTGCAGCACTTAGACCCCGTGGCTCAAATAAGTTTTAAGCAAGCAGCTATAACTGAGCAATTACGTCGTTTAGCTAATATTGAACCCAAACAATGGGTGCCTCCTATTACTGGCCAAAGCCTGGGTTACCGACGGCGCGCGCAGCTGGCAACACGTTATTTTGCCGATAGCAAAACCTTATTACTGGGCTTTCGCCAAAGTGGTCATAAACATATTGTACCTATTAGTGCTTGTCTGGTGCTGGAACCTGCTTTATCTAATTTGTTAGTGCCTTTGCACGACATATTGGTAGCTATGGATCACACCCAGTGGGTGACCCACGTGGAGTTATTGCAAGCTGATGCAGGGGCCTGTGTTATCTTAAAAGTGTCAGACACGTTGACGCCAGAAGATCAGCAGCTATTAGCTGATTTCGGTTTGCAACACGCTATTAGCTTGGTGTGCCAGCAAACAGACCATGATGACTCATGGCTCAGTGGCACTATAGAAGCGCTAAGCTATAGCTTGTCAGTGACAGCAATAGAAAAACCTATTGTGCTAGATTTTTCTGTGCACGATTTTGTGCAGGTTAATGCGCAGGTTAACCAAGGTATGGTAGCCCAAGCTCTAGAGTGGCTGGCGCCGCAAGCTGGAGATCAAGTATTAGATTTATTCAGTGGTGTGGGTAATTTTGCTCTACCAATTGCCGCTATGGCTGACCAGCTTGTTACTGTGTTAGCTCTGGAAGGTGACTACTCCATGGTGAAGCAAGGTCGTAACAATGCCCGGAATAATGGCTTTGCTCTGTTAGACTTTGAACATGCAGACTTGTTTGATGCTAGCGCGCGTAAATTGTGGCAAAAAAAGTCCTTTAATAAAGCCTTGCTAGATCCTCCCCGTGCTGGGGCTAAAGGTATTGCCCAGTTACTTAAAGGTCAGCCTTTAGAGCGAGTGGTGTATGTGTCTTGTAATCCTGCATCAATGGCACGAGATTTAAAAGAATTTGAGTCTTTGGGATTAAGTGTAGCTAAAGTGGGCTGTATTGACATGTTCCCCCAAACACCTCACTTAGAAGTGATGGCCTTACTTGTTCGAACATGATGTTCAAGTGATGATAGATTAAATACACCAATGAGCGTGCTTTTTAGTACGCTATGTAGACGGAATTTAACCATGGTACAGGTACGCGCACTACACCCGACCCATGCCGATGGGAACGTTGATATTCAGGCCTGGATGGCTGGGCTGCAAACTCAAGTTGAGTTGGCGGATACTACCCTTTTGCAAAGGGCCTGTGAGTTAGCCCAAGAAGTCCGCGACCACGCTAGTAAAAGTGAAGACATTTGGGCCACAGAAGAAGTGGACTGTTTTCGCACCGGGCTTGAAATGGCCGAAATTTTAACCACCCTGCAGGTGAACGAAGAGACTTTGGTAGCGGCAGTATTGTACCGATCTGTGCGCGAAGATAAGCTAACCCTTAACAACGTTAAGGAAAAATTTGGTCCTGTGGTAGCCCAGCTGATCGATGGGGTATTACAAATGGCCGCTATTACCAGCTTACAAAGCCCTACACGAGATAGTATTTTAGGCCAATCTGACAGCCAGCTAACCAACGTTCGTAAAATGCTGGTGTCTTTAGTAGATGACGTGCGTGTTGCACTGATTAAACTGGCTGAACGGACCTGTGCCATTCGAGCAGTAAAAAATGTAGACCGTAAAAAGCGCTATTTAGTTTCCCGTGAAGTATTTGATGTATATGCCCCCTTGGCCCATCGCTTAGGCATTGGTGCGGTAAAGTGGGAACTAGAAGACCTATCCTTTCGTTACCTACAACCTAATGCCTATAAAGAAATTGCGTCATTTTTAGACGAGCGACGCATGGATAGGCAAGACTACATAGAACGTGTTTTAGCTGACCTAACGGAACAACTCACAGAGGCAGACATTGAGCCAGATATAACTGGTAGAGCTAAGCATATTTATAGCATCTGGCGCAAAATGCAACGTAAAAATATTGAGTTTTCTCAAGTATACGACGTGCGCGCTGTCAGGATATTGGTGCCAGAACTCACTGACTGTTATACCGCCTTGGGCATTGTTCATGGCTTGTGGCGTAATATTCCTCAAGAATTTGATGACTATATTGCTACCCCTAAGGAAAACGGCTATCGCTCCTTACATACGGCGGTAATCGGTCCAGACGGTAAAGTTGTAGAGATTCAGATTCGTACCTTTGCTATGCACGATGAAGCAGAGCTAGGTGTATGTGCCCACTGGTTGTACAAAGGTACGGACGTTAATAGTACTGGCAACTCATACGACGAAAAACTGGCATGGTTACGCCAGGTATTGGAGTGGCATGATGAGGTAGGTGATGGCGCCGAATTTGTCAATCAAGTGAAAAGTGATGTGGAACAGGATCGTATTTACGTATTTACTCCTGAAGGCCATGTTGTGGATCTGCCTAGTGGTGCCACACCGATTGATTTTGCTTACCGAGTGCATACAGAAGTAGGTAATACCTGTCGTGGGGCAAAGATTCATGGCCGTATAGTGCCCCTTACTTATAGTTTAAAAACTGGAGATCAAGTCTCTATTATGACCTCCAAAGGAGGTGCGCCGAGTCGAGATTGGATGAACCCAAACTTAGGCTATGTTCAGGCTGGACGCACAAGGGCCAAAATTGGTCACTATTTCAAACAACTCGACAAAGATAAAAATGCTGCAGCTGGGCGTCAGCTAGTCGAGCGTGAAATGCGCCGCATGGCTATTACAGGGGTAGACTACAATCAAATCGCCACGGCGATTAACTTTAAGCATGTGGATGACATGTATGCCGCTTTAGGTGCTGGCGATGTGCGTTTAGCCCAGGTTATTAACGCAGCTCACCTGCAAGTAGAACCTAACCTTAAAACTAAGAAACAACTAGACCTTAGTTTGTTAAATGGTAAAGCTAGACCTGCCTCAGGCACTGGTAATGATGTTCAGATAGCGGGAGTAGGTAACCTACTGACCACTATTGCCAGTTGTTGTAAGCCGGTGCCAGGTGACCCTATTAATGGTTTTATTACCCTTAGTCGGGGTGTGTCTGTGCATCGACAAGACTGCCTTAATATTATGAATATGGCGGAACGTGATCGCCAGCGTATTATTGAAGTGAACTGGTCTGGTAACAGTGAAAATACCTACCCTGTAGAAATCTTTATAGAGGCGGTAGATAGAGCTGGCTTGTTGAGTGAAGTCATTACTGTTTTGGGCAATGAAAACGTTAATTTAGGCAACATTAGTACCAACGTTGACAGAAAGACCCACTCTGCCACCATCGCTATGACGATCGATATTCCTCGCTTAGCGTTGCTTGGGCGTATTTTAGACAAAATAAGCCAACTACCTAACGTGTTAGATGTGAGGCGACAAAAGAATGGTTGATCAAGTGAATGGCACCAGTGAATCTATGCAGCATTTATTGGATATCATGGCCCAGTTGCGTAACCCAGACGGCGGCTGTCCGTGGGACTTAAAGCAGGACTTTCGCAGCATTCTGCCCCATACCTTAGAAGAAGCCTATGAAGTTGCCGACGCTATAGAATCTGATGACCGCATGCAGTTACGAGACGAGTTGGGCGATTTGTTGTTCCAGGTGGTGTTTTACTGCCAGCTTGCCCGAGAAGAAGGTAGTTTCGAATTTGCCGATGTAGCCCAAACGATGGCAGATAAATTAATTCGCCGCCACCCCCACGTCTTTGCCCTCCAAGCTCATGAAAAGAGTGAAAGTGAAACAGGTATAGACGCCGAACAAGTGCTGGAACGCTGGGAAAGCATTAAGCAGGGCGAGCGGAACGCGAAGCAACAGTATTCTGTATTAGATGATGTGCCTAATGCCTTGCCTGCTATGCAGCGCAGTGCAAAGTTGCAAAAGCGCGCAGCTAATGTGGGTTTTGATTGGCCAGATATAACGCCTGTGCTGGCTAATATGACAGAAGAACTGGAAGAAGTGCAGCAGGCTTTTGCCAGTGGTGATAAGGATCACACCATAGAAGAACTGGGTGATTTAATGTTCGCCTGTGTCAATATGGCCCGCCATTTAAAGCAAGACCCAGAACAGGTGATGCGGGCTGCTAATGCTAAATTTGAACGCCGTTTTCGCTACTTAGAAGTGCAACTTTTAGAGGCTGGTGAGCAGATAGAAAATGTCAGCTTAGAACGTATGGATGCAGGTTGGGATGAGGCTAAAGCGCAGGGTTTATAACAGAACTTCAGGATGTAATAGGTGCGCGTATAATCGCTATCATTCAGTTTACTTTAACGGCCGTGGCACTGGCGCTTAGTTTTGGTTACACTACGCGGCCAAGTTAAATATATTTGGATCATGGGTTTCTTAGCAAGCGGGCGATATTAGCAGGGTATTATTTTTTTCTTATCCTGTTAGCCCCTTTGCTAAGGCATCTTAATTTAGTCGAATATGGGTTGACCGAGCTACTAAATAATTGCCATAGAATTTAAATTTTTTGGAGTTAGATCATGAAGTTAATCCTTTTAGGTGCGCCTGGCGCGGGTAAGGGTACGCAAGCACAGTACCTTACAGAAAAGTACGGTATTCCCCAGATATCCACAGGCGATATGCTACGTGCAGCCGTTAAGGCAGGCACTGAGTTAGGCCAAATTGCGCAAAAGGTAATGGCTGAAGGTGGTTTAGTCACCGACGAGCTGATCATTAATTTGGTTAAAGAGCGTATTGCGGAAGACGATTGTCAAAAGGGTTTTTTGTTTGATGGATTTCCGCGAACTATTCCCCAAGCGCAAGCATTAAAAGACGCTAATGTGTCCATTGACGCTGTGGTTGAAATTAACGTTGCAGACGAAGAAATTATAAAACGTATGAGTGGCCGCCGCGTGCACCCAGGTTCTGGTCGCACTTACCATCTTGTGTTTAATGCCCCTAAGCAAATGGGTAAAGACGATGTAACTGGTGAAGACCTAGTGCAACGTGCTGATGACCAAGAAAATACTGTGCGCCAGCGGTTAAGCATATACCACCAACAAACTGCCCCTCTAGTGGACTTTTATAAGAGCTTAATTATATCTGAAGGCCTCACTGCACCTGCGTATCATTATATTGCCGGTGTGGGTACTGTGAGTGACATTAAAGAAGCTGTGTTCTCAGCACTTGACCAGTAATTTAGCCCATGACCCACATATTGGCGTTGGACACTTCTGGCTCCTCTTGCAGTGTAGCTTTATGGAGCGATACCGGCCTTTTAATAGGCAAAGAAGAGCCTGCAGAGCGGCAACATACGCAACGTTTATTGCCTATGGTTAAAGAGCTATTGTTGGAGGCTGACGTTAAAATGTCTAGCCTCGACGCCATTGCTTATGGTCGTGGCCCAGGTTCTTTCACAGGTATCCGCATAGCAGCCGGTGTAGCTCAAGGTTTGGCATTTGGTATTGATTGCCCAGTGATCCCTATTTCGACCCTTGCTGCCCTTGCGTTGCGCTATCATCAGCAGTTTAGTGCCCCCAACTTAGCTTATGCCTGTTGTTTAGATGCCCGTATGGGTGAAGTGTACTGGGGTGAATATATTATTGATGAAACTCACCCCGAACTTGCCCTAGCGCAAATTACCGAACGTGTGTGTACGCCTGCGCAAGTTAAAATGGTTAATGCAGTTTATGCTGCCTGTGGTAGTGGTCTGTTGGTGGTTAATCTGCCTAAAGCAATCACAGCGTCTGCCCAATCGGTATGTACAGACCTGCAGCCAAGAGCACTAGAAATGGCAAGGTTAGCTGGTGCTGACTACGCGCTAGGGCGACAGTGTGCTCCTGAACATGCTTTGCCAGTGTATTTGCGTGACGAAGTAACCTGGAAAAAGTTACCGCGCTATCAATAGCTTGTTGGCAATTATTTGTTGGCAATAGTCTACTGGCATAAGCCCACTGCCTTACTGAGGATTACCCATGGATTGGATCCAAGCCAGTATCATCGCTTTAATTCAGGGTATTACTGAATTTTTACCCATCTCAAGTTCAGCCCATTTATTATTTCCAAGTTTATTGTTAGGTTGGCCTGATCAGGGTTTAACCTTTGATGTGGCGGTGCATTTGGGCAGTTTACTAGCCGTAGTTATTTACCTACGTAGTGATTTGTTCGCCTTGGTTTTGGGCTTGTGGCAATGGCAGCAAGAAAGACGTTTGAATCCGCAGGCAACCATGGCGCTAATGCTTATCGTGGCAACCTTACCAGCGGTGTTTTTTGGTTTAGTATTTAAGGGCTGGATAGAGGTGAATGCACGGGCACTTTGGGTGGTGGCTGTGACGACTCTTATGTTTGGTTTACTGCTGGGTTGGGCTGATTGGCGCAGCCGCAAAGAGCATCACATGGCGGCCATGAGTTGGCGTCATGCTATATGTATAGGCGTAGCTCAAGCCATGGCCCTATTACCAGGCACATCTCGCTCTGGCATCACCATGACGGCAGCACTTATGCTTGGCTACACCCGTGAAGCCGCTGCACGCTTTTCATTTTTAATGTCTATTCCAATCATTTTAGCCGCCGCTAGCTTAATGTCTCTTGAATTGGTGACCAGCAGTACTGTTATTGAATGGGGCCCTATGCTAATTGCGTTCGTAGTGTCTGTTTTGAGTGCCTGGATGTGTATTGTGTTGTTTATGCAAGTGATTAGTCGCATAGGTATGTGGCCCTTTGTGGCCTACCGTGTTGTTTTAGGAGTGGGCCTATGTTGGCTGATACTACCCAGATTAGGTTAGCCAGCATAGCTGGTGCAGGCAGTGTAGCTATTGCAGTTGGGGGTTTCCAAGCTTTAGAGACTGCTTTAGCCCTAGAGCTTGGGGTGCCGCTGATCAAAAAACACAACAAAGGGTATGATTTTTTGTTGCGTTTCACTCCTGAAGGCCTAGGGCTGGAGCCTATAGATGGGCGCAGCGGTGCTGTACGGGTTGATTTCGCAGCAGGAAAGGCACGTCACCGAAGGGTCTTTGGCGGTGGTAAAGGCCAGCAGGTTGCCAAGGCTGTGGGGATTCAAGGCAAGGTGCGCCCTAGCATACTTGATCTAACCGCGGGTTTAGGTGGCGATGCCTTTGTATTGGCTAGCTTAGGTTGCTCTGTATCTATGGCAGAGCGTCAGCCGGTAGTGCGCGCTTTGTTGGCAGATGGTTTGGTAAGGGGGTCATTAGATATGGACGTTGGGGACATTGTGGCGGCAATGCGCCTCAACAAAGGTGATGCTTTATCTGTGATGGCCGGCTGGCAAAGAGGACAATTTGACGCGCCCCAAGTCATTTATTTAGACCCTATGTTTCCGCATTCGGGCAAATCGGCACAAGTAAAAAAAGAAATGGCACTGTTTCGCCAGTTGGTAGGTGCTGATGAAGACGCAGATGCTTTATTGGCGCCAGCGCTAGCCTTAGCCAGCCATAGAGTGGTAGTAAAGCGGCCACGAATTGCGCCAGACCTTGCTCAGCACAAGCCTACTTATCGGCTTGAAGGAAAATCTAACCGCTTTGATATATACGTCAATAGCAGTTTTGATAAATAATTATTAAGCTGATCTCTTTACAACTGCTAACTTACAACTGCTAACTTACAACTAATAGTGTGGTGGTGGTTGGCTCGCCTCTTGCCCGCCTTGGCCAGCATCGGCCGCTTGTTGCAAATTGGTCATCTGCTGTGCCAATAAGCCCAGTGCCCGATCTAACCTAGTAATGTCTTTTTGCTGTTGGCTCACAACTTCGTTGAGGGTGTCTATTGTCTGTTCTTGAAAGGCGAGTTGATGCTGTAATTCGACGATATCGGCGGCATTATTCATGATATTCTCAAGAAGTTGAAAAAAAAGTAGAGTTTTATAAACCAAGTGTTTGATTGGTTGCTGGTTTTTCTATAATCTTGCGTGATTGTACCGATTTTATGTTGGCTAGCATATGCGAATGGCCAGCCGCACCGGTATAATACTTTTTTTACTGAAAATAATAAAACAGAGATATCTAGGAATCATGAGACGTACATTATTTATTTATAGCTTCATTATTAGTTTAATCGCCGCTTTGGCACTACCATTTATTTTAGATGAGGTCGTTCACGGCTCCAACATCGTTAATGCTCAATACGATTTGGTGGTGGCTGTGGCCTTTGTTATGTTCTGGGTAGCCACTCTTGCTACGGGAGTTAAGTTCATTTCTTCGGGGGTAGAAGATGACGCGCAGTGGGATGAAATGGACGATGATCCTAATCGTGAATCTGGCACTGTAAAATGGTTTAACGTAACCAAAGGGTTTGGTTTTGTAACGCGGGATCAAGGTGATGATGTATTTGTTCACTTTCGATCTATTCGTGGCAAAGGCCATCGTTCATTGCTGGAAGGTCAACGAGTGCGCTTTAGTGTTACTGAAAGCGATAAAGGCATTCAAGCTGAAGATGTGTCTATCGTCGGTTAGATGCCATTGGCTTGGTGATCATCACCAAGCCAAACCATCGAGGTTAATCTCAGCCTAAACAACTGACGTCTCCCAATAAGGAATAGGAAACAGTTTATGCAACACCCCTCTCAGCAAAATCAGCAAAAGTCAGAGCACCCATCAAAGTCTCCGTCAGACCACAACCCAGCATATAACGATGAAATTGACTTAGCAGATCTAGTTCGATCCCTCTGGAATGGCAAATGGTTAGTAATAGGGGTGGCTTTTGGTACCGTTATGTTAGCCTTAGCTTACTTGGTCCTTGTACCTAAAACCTATACCGGTAGCTTTGAAATAGCGGCGTTGCCTAGTGTTAAAGCTGACGTCTATACCGAGCTTAATGCCACTGAATTTATGGCAGTAGATGAGCAAGTATTGTTGTCAGCGTTTATTGATGATGTTAGATCTTATGACGGCATTGAATCTTTTATCAAAAGCTATGGTTATATTGCACAACAAGAAGACGAAACCGACCGAGAGTTTGCCTTTCGCTTGCGAAGCACTGCTTATGACTTTTCCCTAGTGCCTCCTACGCCCCTGACAGCTAAGAATTTTCAGCCAAATTGGGTATTGAATGTCACCACTCAAAAGCCAGACATGGCGACCCAAATACTAGCTGACTCTTTAATGCTGTCTAATCAAAACATTAATGAGCAAATGGGAGGTGCCTTTCAGCGTCGCAGTAATGAACAAACAAGAAAGAATAAGTTTGCCATTGAAGATCTAGAGTTGAAAAAACAACGTGTTCTTTCCCAATATGATTTTAATAAGAAGTCAAAGCTAGCGTTACTTAATGAACAAGCACAAATTGCCCGTTCTTTAGACATTGGCAAGGGATCACTATCGCTGCCCACACAATCTTATGTAAAATCTTCTACGACTGTGTTCACAACTGTTGATGAGGATAACCAGAGAAAGACAAACCAAAATGAGCCATATGTAGCTTCGGCAGCCAATAATGAGGCGCTTTTGTATTTGAGAGGGTATGTAGCCATAGAGAAAGAGATTATGATGTTGCAGTCTCGAAAGTCCCCTGAAGCCTTTATTCCACAACTGGCCATTATTGAAGACTTGAAATTACAATTGTTACAAGACCCAACAGTATCAAGAGCAAATGAGTTATTCGCTAATACACCCATAGGTTCTGAAGAATTTTCTGCGGCAGTGTATGACTTAGCTTCGCTAGAGTACAAAAGCAAAACCAAAGCAACGTTGGTTCTGGCTTTGGCCATTGTGCTAGGTGGCATGTTAGGTATTTTCGTACTGCTTATTCGTAATGCTCTGGTTAACAAGGATTAGGTGAATTTCAGCTAATTAGGGTAGGTGTTTGCAAAATGAATCATATCAAACAACTACTTTACTCATCAGATGCAGGTTTAGGCCAAACCGCAAAAATTGGCCTGATTGTATTACAAACAGATCAGACCATAGAACATGAGTTTTGTCAGCTATTAGCTATTGATGGGGTGGCTTTGTACCATGCGCGTATTGCTAACGCCATGCAGGTCACGCCTGAAACTTTGGCCCAAATGAAGGCTGACCTACCCTATACTGCCAGCCTATTACCTAAAGCCTTTGTTTTTGATGCCATTGGTTATGCCTGTACCTCTGGGGCTACTATTATTGGTGAAGACCAGGTAGCTCAATTGATTTTGTCGCAACACCCTCATGCCAAAATTAGCAACCCTCTTAGTGCATGTAAGGCTGCGTGCACGGCTTTAAACCTAAAAAAAATTGCCTTGCTCACCCCTTATACCCCCGCAGTAAACCAAGCTTTGAATGACACTTTATGTGCTAGTGGTATTAAAATTGCGCGCACGGGCTATTTTAATATAGAGGATGACTTCGAAGTGGGTAGGGTAGACTCTACCAGTATTTTCAACGCCATTATTGCTCTAGGCCAGCATAAAGAGTGTGAAGGCGTCTTTGTCGCTTGTACCAGCTTAAGAGTGGCCAACATTATTGCTAAGGCGGAAAAACACCTCGGTAAACCTGTTATCTCTAGTAATCAGGCGCTTGCGTGGCATCTGCTAAGGTTGTCTGGGGTCGACCAACAATTAACTCAATTTGGTTGTCTATTTAACCAAGGATTACCACACTAATGGCTAAACCTTTACCCCAGCAACTAGACCACAAAAAACAACTACCTAAAAAGACTCAAGTGGTCATCATCGGTGGTGGCATTCACGGCTGTTCGGTGGCTTATCATTTGGCTAAGGCTGGCTGGAAAGATGTGGTGTTGCTGGAGCGAAAACAGCTTACTAGTGGCACTACCTGGCATGCTGCTGGTTTAGTGGGTCGATTGCATGGAGGGCATGCCACCACAGCCTTCTCTCAGTACGGTGTTGATCTATACGCAGAATTAGAGCGCGAGACAGGCCAAGCCACAGGTTTTGCGCAATGTGGCTCGATTGCTATTGCTAGCCACCCTGAGCGTATGCGTGAACTGCGCAGGCAGGCTGACTTTGCCTTGCTAAACAAGATAGAAGCCACTGAGTTGAGTGTTGAGGAAATATTACAACGTTGGCCCTTAATGAACCCAGAAGGCGTATTGGGCGGTATCCATGTGCCAAGTAATGGCTATATTAACCCCATCGATTTAACCATGGCGTTAGCTAAGGGTGCGCGCATGTATGGTGCCCAACTGTTTGAAAATACAAAAGTACTAGACGTGGTGATTACTAACGGTAAGGCCACGGGGGTAATAACGCAGCAAGGTTTCTTAGAAGCTGACTTTGTGGTTAATTGCGCGGGTATGTGGGCCCGTGAATTAGGTCGCCAAAGTGGCGTGCATGTTGCTACTCATGCCTGCGAACATTATTACTTAGTGACAGATGTGATTGAAGGCTTGGCTAAGGATCTGCCAGTGCTAAGGGCCTACGACGATTGCACTTATTTTAAACAAGATGCTGGTAAATTATTGTTTGGTTTCGCCCACAACAAAGTAAAACCTTGGGGCATGGAAGGCATTGATGAAGAATTCTGTTTCGACTCTTTACCTTTTGTAGATGATGACGTTATGGACGTGTTGGAAATGGCTATGCACCGTGTGCCTGCATTAGAGACAGCAGGTATTCGAACTTTTTTTAATGGCCCAGAAAGCTACTCCTACGATGGTAACTTTACCTTAGGTGAAGCGCCTGAAGTGGCCAATTACTTTGTGCTAGCTGGGGTTAATTCTACTGGCATTCAATCTGGAGCGGGAGCTGGCCGCGCCTTAGCGCAATGGATTATGCAAGGTTACGCACCGATGGATCTTAACGATATGGATCCCGCCCGTATTCAAACCTTTCAAGCTCAAGACTCTTATCTACAAGCACGGGCGCCAGAAACAGAAACCCGTACTTACGCCATGCACTGGCCAAATTACCAGCGTGACACGGCAAGACAGTTACGCAAAACACCTTTTTATCATACTTTAAAGCAACATGGCGCTTGGTTTGCCGAACAGCAAGGTTGGGAGCGACCCGCGTGGTTCGCGCCCAAGGGAGTGACGCCCACAACAGACTATAGTTTCGATAGAGCAAAGTGGTTTGATTATGCGCAGGCTGAGCAGCAAGCAGCCCGCCAAGATGTGGCCTTGTTAGACTATTCTATGTTGGGAAAACTTTGGGTTGAAGGGATCGATGCAGAACGATTTTTACAACGCATGTGTACCAACAACATGGCGATGAAGCTGGGGCAGGTGGTGTATACATTAATGCTCAACGAACGTGGTGGCATTGAAAGCGATATCACTGTGGCGCGGTTTGCAGATAATAAGTTCTTATTGATGAGCTCCATGGCGCGCACAAGGCGCGATCAATTGTGGTTACGAAAGAACATCTTGCCTCAAGAAGATGTGCGCCTGCAGGATGCTACTTCAGCTTATGGTGTACTTTCTATTGTGGGGCCCAAAAGTAGACAGTTGATGGCAACATTAACGCACACGGACATGTCTAATTCTGCGTTTCCATTTGGCACTTGGCAAAACCTTTATCTAGGGCATGCGCCATGCTGGGCACAAAGAGTCTCCTTCACAGGTGAACTGGGTTGGGAACTATACGTTACGCCAGATTTTGCCGACTATATACTGCAATTACTGTTGGATAATGGCCAAGGGTTAGGCTTAAAGCTGATGGGAGGCGAGGCGCTTAATGCCTTGCGTATCGAAAAAGGCTACCTGCATTGGGGCCATGATGTTTCTTACACGGACGCTCCCCATCAATTAGGTCTCGAATTTTTGTGCAAAACGGACAAAACACAAAAATTCTTAGGTCAAGCAGCTTTTGAAAAAAGGTGTGAAGAAGCTAAAGGCGCTTATTTGTGCCACCTTACGTTATTAGATGATCAGCCTATGCTGCATCATAACGAAGCAGTATTAAGGGATGGTGAAATAGTCGGTTTTGTGACCTCTGGAGCTTATGCCCAGCATAGCCAAAGGTCAGTAGGTTTATGTTTATTGCAATTGCCTGTAGGCACTACCAATAAACGGTGTCTAGAAGACGGCAGCTATACGGTGCTTGTTGAAGGTAAAGAATATGCTATTAATATAAGCCTTAAATCATCTTTTGACCCACAGCATCAAAAGTTACGTAGTTAAAAACAACTATAGTACTGGCATTAATTGTTGATAATTGATTACTCACCAATCTAGAATCACCTTGCCACTGTTGCCAGACAACATGGCAGCAAACCCTTGTTGAAAGTCTTCAGCGGCAAAACGGTGGGTTAATACAGGTGCTATATTAAGGCCTGACTGCAGCATAGACGTCATTTTGTACCAGGTGTCGTACATTTCTCGGCCATAGATACCTTTGATGGTAAGGCCTTTAAAAATAACCTGACTCCAATCGATGGCCATTTTATCACTTGGTAAACCTAACATAGCTATTTTACCACCGTGGTTCATGGTGGTAAGCATTTGTTCAAGGGCAGGTATAGCGCCAGACATTTCTAAACCTACGTCAAAACCTTCACTCATATGGAGTTCTTGCATAACGTCAGTTAACTGCGTGTTGCTAACGTTCACTGCACGGGTTGCCCCCATGCGTTCTGCCAGTTCTAATCGATAGGGGTTAACGTCTGTTACCACCACGTTGCGGCTACCGGCATGGCGAGCAATTGCTGCTGCCATCACACCTATCGGTCCGGCACCAGTAATTAATACATCTTCACCTACTAAGTCAAAACTCAGTGCTGTGTGGGCAGCATTGCCTAAAGGATCAAAAATTGCCGCGTGGGCATTATCGATTTGTGCCGCCACCGGAAATACATTGTCTGCGGGCAAACACAAATATTGTGCAAAGGCACCGTTGCGATTAACGCCAACGCCAACCGTATGAATACATAAGTGACGCCTTCCTGCTCGGCAGTTACGGCAATGGCCACAGGTAATATGCCCTTCCCCAGATACCCTTAAACCTATTTCAAAACTGCTTACATTATTACCCATGGCCACTATTTCACCAACAAATTCATGGCCAACAGTCATGCCTATAGGGATTGTTTTTTGTGCCCATTGGTCCCAGTTATAGATGTGCACATCAGTACCACAAATAGCTGTTTGGGTGACTTTTATAAGTACATCGTTGTGGCCAAATTTGGGCACATCAACTTCATTCATCCACAAGCCTTGAGTTGATTTTTGCTTAGTGATTGCGTGCATGGTTTGGGGAATATTCATGGTATCACTCCAAGTTTTTTCCCAACTTCAATAAAGGCCATTAGTGCTTCATCAATCTGTTGTGTGTTGAGTGCTGCTGACATTTGAGTACGAATACGGGCCTGTCCTTTGGGCACCACAGGAAATGAAAAACTCACCACAAAAATACCACGATCTTGCATCAGTTGTGCAAATTGGCTAGCCACCTGAGCGTCGCCCAATAAAATAGGCACAATGGCATGGTCTTTGCCCATTAGCTCAAAACCAGCCTTGGCCAGCCCATCACGCAAGTGTTGTGTATTTGTTTTTAGGTTTTGCCTTAATGCAGGGTCTTGTTCAACAATATCTAGTGCAGCCAAGGTAGCGGCACAAATAGGTGGCGCTAAAGAATTAGAAAATAAATACGGCCGAGAACGCTGACGCAGCCATTCAACCACCGTTTTATTGGCCGCCACATAACCGCCAGAAGCTCCTCCTAAGGCTTTACCAAAGGTGCCTGTCATAATGTGCACACGATCCATTACACCACAGTATTCGTGGCTACCGCGGCCCTGATCTCCCATAAAACCGACGGCATGGGAATCGTCCACCATCACTAGCGCTTTATAGCGCTCAGCAAGGTCACAAATAGCGTTTAAATTGGCAATGCTACCATCCATAGAAAACACACCATCGGTGACGATCAGTTGTGTTCGGCTAGATTGGCTTTGTTGTAAACACTGCTCTAGTTCTTGCATATTGTTGTTAGCATAACGCAGCCGCTTAGCCTTGCATAAACGTACACCATCTATGATGCTGGCATGATTAAGACTGTCGCTAATAATGGCGTCTTGGGCATCTAGTAAGGTTTCAAACAAACCGGTATTGGCGTCAAAGCAGGATGAGTAGAGGATGCTATCTTCAAAACCTAAAAATGCGGCTACCCGCTCCTCCAGTTGTTTGTGTAACTCTTGCGTACCACAAATAAACCGCACAGAGGCCATACCAAACCCATGTTGATGCAAAGCCTCTTGCGCAGCGTTGATTAATTTAGGGTGGTTGGCTAGGCCTAAATAGTTGTTAGCGCATAGGTTAATGAGCTGTTTGCCACCACTAGTAATTGCAGCTTGTTGTTGTGAGCTGATGGGGGCCTCATGCTTATACAAACCTTGAACATGTAAATGGGCAATGTCATCGCTTAAGCGTGAGCTAAGTTGGGCTAAAGGTGAATTAGTTAATGGGGTCATCATGTTTCCTAGTAGGTGTGGGCTCTGTCGCTAGCAATTTGGCGATAAGCAATAATGCAGTGGAAAACAGCTTCAACCTCGCCACAGTTAAAGTAGCTATGGGGGCGGTCTGCACAAAACCGTAAACAGTCCATAGCTGCCAGTCGAAAGTGCTCGTCTTGCACTTCAACCACTAGTTGACCCTGCATTAGGCTTACAATTTCTATCACCCCTTCTGCATGAGCCTGCGAAATGTAGTGATTACCAGGCTGGATACGGGCAATTTGTACGTCAAAGCTGCATTGTTCCGGCATTTCAGTCATAGCATGGGCCACAAACTGGCCATCGGGACTGGTGACGTCGGCTTGCTGGCTAAAACGTGTGAGCTGAGGCTGCATCTCTTGGTTCAGCAAGCTGGAAAAGGGCACCCCCAAGCCATTAGCAATTTTCCACAACACAGAAAGAGTAGGGTTGCCCTCACCGCGTTCAATTTTGCCAAGGGTCAGCTTGGTGACGCCTGCGCTTTGTGCAAGGACCTCTAAAGACAGTTTATTGATTTGGCGTAGTTGCCTTAGACGTTGACCAAAGCGCTGACCAGCAATTTTAAAACTTGGGTCTTTGGTGTTGTTGGTCATGTTGGGCCTGAAGGTCAGTAAGGATTATTTCATCTAATAAACAGTATATTAAAACATACAAAAAGTACATTATTAAATAACTTTTCTTATTTTCCTCAATGCAGGCAGTATAGGCAGTATGTGGCTCAATCGCATATGGAGACCACTATTTTTCCAATAGTAAGTTAGTTATATGGTTGGTTTCAATATCAATCAATTAAATTCATCATTAATCCTTTATTGCTAATAATTCTTAGCAGTTAATGTGTATAGTCATTAAAATTAT
>Ga0307994_1000786_pt1 | contig 20653 bp, 20 predicted proteins | sample EllFjometagen261_FD_203171 | JGI IMG/M metagenome (GOLD analysis project Ga0307994, IMG submission 203171) | Marine microbial communities from Ellis Fjord, Antarctic Ocean - #261 | ecosystem: Environmental > Aquatic > Marine > Unclassified | place: Southern Ocean | collected 2014-11-02 | reverse complement strand
ACCTATTGTTGCCACCCATCTACTCATTTTTTCTGGCATCACCACCGGGTTACGCTTCCAGCACGTAGACCGTGAGTTTTTGAGAGAGTCGTTAACTTGGATGATCATCCCCAAACTCGTCGGGGTCGTAGGTTTATTGAGTATGCCAACCCAATGGATGGTGATCTTTATCTATTCTATTACCGGCTTTTACGCCGTCACTTGGCTTGTTAAATGGGAGATTAGCAGCCAGTCCCCATGGGTAGACCGCTTACTCTATATCTTAGGTGGTTATTTTAGTGGCGCTTCATTGATTGGCGCACCCCTCATCGTTGCTGTGGCTGTAAGAAAAATAGCCATCTCGGCTTACCGTGATACCTTATTTGTATTGTGGTTCATTCTCGTTATGATCAAGATGCTAGCTTTTGCTATTGCAGGAGTCGATCTACAATGGCAGTGGTCAATCGCCCTGCTTTTACCCACCGCCTGCGGTCACCTTCTGGGGCTTAAATTCCATCACCTCATGCTTCAGCACAACCCACAAGTGGTGCGTCAATGGCTTGGAGCGTGCTTATTAGGGATAGTCTGTATTGCCCTGTGGCAGTAGGGTTTAAATGTCGTCTGTATTATAATGATGTAGACACCCGCCAGGTACTAATTACAAAAGAACACTTTGATTCATTAGCCCATATTTAAATTTCCCGTCAAACGACCCATTAACCCAAAATACATTTCCGGTTAGCAAGCGACTCTCCCTGGTATTCAGGCCGCTGTTAAGCTGACAATTCAGTTGAACAAAAAACGTACAAATCGTACAATAGGCGTCTTGGGTTTTAAGACTCACTTTTGACAAATTTCAGGCATTTGTTTAACTTGTAATGAATTACTCTAGCATTATTCACGGCTTTGCCATTGGTCCTCATCAGCTTGAAAACGGCTTGATTTTGGCACCTATGGCGGGCATTACTGACCGCCCATTTCGGCATTTGTGCCGTCAACTTGGTGCGGGGCTAGCTGTTGCCGAAATGCTCACTTCTGACACCTCCTTGTGGCATACACAAAAGTCTCAACGACGCTTACCCCATGCTGATGACAGCACCCCTATTAGCGTACAAATTGCCGGCAGTGATCCAGCTCAAATGGCACATGCTGCCCAAGCTAATGTGGCGCTAGGCGCCCAGATCATAGATATCAATATGGGCTGCCCTGCAAAAAAGGTACTCAAAAAAGCGGCTGGTTCGGCATTGCTGCGAGACCCCGAATTGGTTAAAGATATATTAACGGCGGTAGTTTCTGCCGTAGACGTACCTGTAACGTTAAAAATACGCACGGGCTGGAGTACTGACCAACGTAATGGTGTGGATATTGCTAACATTGCTCAAGATGCAGGCATCCAAGCGCTTGCAGTGCATGGTAGAACTCGTGCTTGTGGATTTAAAGGTGACGCAGAATACGACACTATCGCCGCTATAAAGCAGGCCCTAGATATCCCTGTGATTGCTAATGGCGACATCAATACCGTAGAAGATGCTACCAATGTCCTCTCTCATACTGGCGCCGATGGGCTTATGATAGGCAGAGGCGCACAAGGTAATCCTTGGCTATTTCAACAAGTGCACCACTACCTTAAGCATGGTACCCCGCTAGAAAAACCTAATAATGCCAAAGTTTGGCATATATTACAGCAACATCTATATGGCCTGTATAGCCTGTACGGAGAGGTGATGGGGCCGCGCATTGCACGCAAACATGTGGGTTGGTATCTGAAACAAGAGCCTACCCAGCGCAAACTATTTAATCAATTACAAAATCAATTTCAGCAACTTGAATTTTTAAACCACTACTTTGCCTGTGCTGAAGAGCAAGCGGCTTAATACTATGAGCTATAATACCAAAAACACCATGAACACTATGTCTGAAGCCCCTAGCCCAAGCACCAATCCAGCAGTGGTTGAAAATAATGAAGCCGACCAACGTCAAGTACCCAGATCGTTGCGACAAAGTGTTGAGCAGTCTTTAACTCAGTACTTTAACGAGCTCGATGGTCAGCAAACCACTGCATTATATGATTTGTTTATGCATCAGGTAGAAGCTCCATTGTTTGAGTGTGTGATGCAACACACACACGATAATCAGTCTAAGGCGGCTGCGTTACTTGGCCTTAACCGAGGCACCTTGCGTAAAAAATTAAAACAGTACGACTTACTTTAGACAGCATCAACCTCCGCAGTTAAAAGGAAAGAATCATGTCACATGCACACCCCATTCGCCGCGCTCTTATCAGCGTTTCAGACAAACAAGGCATCGTAGAATTTGCCCAACAGTTAAGCCAATCCGGGGTGGATATTTTATCCACTGGGGGCACCTTTAAGCTATTAAATGATGCGGGTATTGCTGCTATTGAAGTGTCTGATTACACTGGTTTTCCTGAAATGATGGATGGTCGTGTGAAAACATTACACCCGAAAATTCACGGTGGCATTTTGGGCCGCCGCGGCCAAGACGACGATGTGATGGCAGCGCATGGCATTGATGCGATTGACCTAGTGGTAGTGAACCTATATCCCTTTAAGGCCACCATTGAGCGTGATGACTGCACCTTAGATATGGCCATTGAAAATATCGACATTGGCGGACCTACTATGGTGCGCTCGGCTGCAAAGAATAACAAACACGTCGCTATTGTAGTGAACTCCTCAGACTACGCAGGCATCCTTGAAGAACTCAAGGCCACAGGTGGCTTAAGCCAAAGCACACGCACAGACCTGGCCTGCAAAGCCTTTGAACACACAGCTATGTACGACGGCGCTATCGCTAATTACTTGGGTGCACAATTGGATACAAGCTCCAAATTCCCCCGTACATTTAACACCCAATTTAAAAAAGTTCAGGATATGCGTTACGGTGAAAACCCACATCAAAACGCTGCTTTTTATGTCGAACATGAACCTAAAGAAGCCAGTGTAGCTACTGCACACCAGGTGCAAGGCAAAGCACTTTCGTTTAACAATATTGCTGACACAGATGCTGCCATAGAGTGCGTAAAGGCCTTCCAAGATCCTGCATGCGTCATCGTTAAACACGCCAACCCATGTGGTGTGGCCATGGGCAAAGATATCACTGAAGCCTATGAAAAAGCCTACAGCACCGATCCCACATCTGCTTTTGGTGGCATTATTGCGTTTAACCGTGAGCTAGATGCAGGCACAGCACAACGCATTATCGACCGACAGTTTGTAGAAGTGATTATCGCTCCAAGCGTCAGTATTTCTGCAGCAGCAACGTTAGCCCGAAAGCCTAATGTTAGGGTATTAAGCTGTGGCGACTTACCTCACTTACATGTGGCAGAGTTAGATTACAAGCGAGTGACTGGAGGTTTATTAGTTCAAGATCGCGACTTAGGCCAAATACTTGAAGCTGACCTAAAAATCGTTAGCCAACGTATGCCCACAGAAGCCGAAATGCATGACCTACAATTTGCTTGGAAAGTAGCAAAATATGTCAAATCCAATGCCATTGTATATTGCAAAGGCGGCATGACCATTGGTGTTGGTGCCGGCCAAATGAGCCGCATTTACAGTGCTAAAATAGCGGGCATTAAAGCAAGTGATGAAGGCTTAGAAGTTAAAGGTTCAGTCATGGCATCCGATGCATTTTTTCCCTTCCGTGATGGCATTGATGCCGCTGCAGAAGCAGGTATTAGCGCTATTATTCAACCAGGCGGCTCAATGCGGGATGATGAAATCATTGCTGCAGCCGATGAACACAACATCAGTATGATATTTACTGGGATGCGCCACTTCCGTCATTAAGACGATAGCTGGGCCCAGTACTCGCTATTTTTCGCTAGGGACATGTGTAATGACAATAGACATAGACGTAACCGCAGACGCTTAAGCAACAGGAAACAACATGAACGTATTAATTATCGGTGGTGGTGGTCGTGAACACGCCCTTGCATGGCAAGCCTCTAAAAACCGTGGTGTACACAAAATATTCGTAGCACCAGGCAATGCTGGCACTGCCTTAGAAAACAAAACCGAAAACGTTGCCATTGATGTGATGGACATTGAGGGTCTATTAGACTTTGCCAAGAAAAACAATATAGACCTAACTATTGTAGGGCCTGAAGCACCTCTAGTAGCAGGCGTGGTGGATCTATTTCGCGCTGCAGACATGGATATTTTTGGTCCAACACAAGGTGCTGCACAGCTTGAAGGCTCTAAAGCCTTTGCTAAAGACTTCCTCAAGCGCCATAACATTCCTACAGCAGCATACGAGACCTTTACAGAGATTGCCCCTGCTGTTGAATACATCCAGGCCCAAGGCGCTCCCATTGTTGTTAAAGCAGACGGTTTAGCTGCAGGCAAAGGCGTGATTTTAGCAGACACAGTAGAGCAAGCCTGTGCAGCAGTTGAAGACATGCTAGCAGGTAACGCTTTTGGTGAGGCCGGAAACCGCGTTGTTATTGAAGAGTTTTTAGTAGGCGAAGAAGCCAGCTTTATTGTAATGGCAGACGGAAAAAATGTGTTGCCATTGGCTTCTAGCCAAGACCACAAAGCACGAGACGAAGGCGACCAAGGCCCTAACACTGGCGGTATGGGCGCTTACTCACCCGCTCCTGTCGTTGATGAAGCAATGCACCAGCGCATTATGGATGAAGTGATTATGCCCACCGTTAACGGCATGGCTGCAGACGGTTATGTGTATACGGGGTTTTTGTATGCAGGCATCATGGTGGCTGCTGACGGCACTCCAAAGGTATTGGAATTTAACTGCCGTTTTGGTGACCCAGAAACTCAACCCATTATGATGCGACTTAAAAATAACATTGTGGAACTTTGTATTGCGGGCACCATGGGCGTGCTGGATCAAACCATGGCTTATTGGGACGATCGACCTGCCGTGGGCGTAGTGCTAGCCGCTAAAGGCTACCCAGATAACTACCCTAAAGGGGATGTTATCAACCTACCCGAAGAGACCGATAGAACTTGTAAGATCTTCCATGCTGGTACCGCTCTTAATGAAGACGGTATGGTGGTCACTAACGGCGGCCGGGTTCTTTGTGCTGTGGCACTGGGCGATACAGTGGGCCAAGCGCAACATAAAGCCTATGAACTTGCCGACAAGATCAGCTGGGATGGTATGTTTTGCCGTCGTGATATCGCCTATCGAGCCATTGCTCGTGAGCTACTTCATTAATAAGCCAACTTTAAGTGAGCACAATATGAGCACTATTTTTGACAAAATTATCAGCCGAGAAATCCCAGCTGATATCGTTTATGAAGATGAACACGTGTTGGCTTTTAAGGACATCGCACCTAAAGCGCCAGTGCATTACTTGATCATTCCTAAACAGCCCATAGCCACGCTCAACGATGCTAACCCTGAGCACCAAGCCCTGCTTGGCCATATGATGCTTACAGCCGCTAAGCTAGCTAAAGATGCTGGTGTCGCAGAAGGTGGGTACCGTGTGCAGATGAACTGCAACTCAGACGGTGGCCAAGTGGTCTATCACATTCATTTACATGTGATGGGTGGTAGAGCGTTTAGTGCCTAGTAGAGTACCTAGTTAAGTGGCGGGTATTTGAGCACACCGTTAGAGCAGGTCTTTAAGGGCCTGTACTAACAACTCACATTCACTGGCGCTGCCTATACTAATACGCAAGTAGTTGGTGATACGTGGGCTACTGGTGAGGTGTCGCACAATAATACCTTGCTGCCTTAGTGCGGCTGCAATAGCTACTGCATCCATAGTTTCATGGGTTACAAACAAGAAGTTCGCATGGGAATTGGTCATGCTAAAGCCCAATGCTTGTAATTGCTGCGCAAGTTTTTTTCGTTGCGCTATATTGGCTTGGCAAGTGTGTTGGAAGTAGTCTTCATCTTCTATTGCCGCAATGGCCCCCGCTTGAGCTTCACGGCTCAAAGGGTATGAATTAAAGCTATTCTTCACTCGTTCCAAAGCTTCTATAAGATGACTTTGGCCAAACGCAAAACCCACCCTTAAACCCGCTAACGAACGTGACTTTGATAAAGTTTGTACCACCAAAATATTATCAAACTCTGGCACTAACTGCGTGGCCGACTGGCCACCAAAATCGATATAAGCCTCGTCTATCACTACCACCCTGTTAGGGTTAGCTGTAAGTAATTGACGGATAGCTCCTAGGCTGATTAACTCGCCAGTAGGTGCGTTGGGGTTGGGTAAAATCACACCACCATTGGGTTGGTGGTACTTTGCCACATTAATAGTGAGGTCTTCCGATAGAGGCACTTCGCACTTCTCTATACCGTATAAACCACAATACACTGGGTAGAAACTGTAGCTAATGTCGGGCATTAACAAAGGCTGGCCGTGTTGCAATAATGCCTGAAAAGCGTGGGCTAACACTTCATCAGAACCGTTACCTACAAACACTTGATCCGCCGCTAAGCCTGTATAAAAGGCTAAACACTGGCGTAATTCGGTGGCGTTAGGGTCTGGGTACAAACGGAGTGAATCGCCCAATTGATCCTGCATTGCTGCCAGCACCTTGAGCGAAGGCGGAAACGGGTTTTCATTGGTATTAAGCTTCACCAAGCTATTAGATAGGTTACTAAATAAGTTACTTGGCTTAGGTTGCTCTCCTGGCACATAAGGCGATAACTCATGAACTTTAGGTGACCAAAAACGACTGAGATCCGTATTCGATGAACTCAAGTTAGGTATCCAACTCTACAATTTCGTAATCGTGAGTGATTACCACACCGCCTTTCTCCAACATGATAGAAGCAGAACAATACTCTTCAGCAGATAATTGAATAGCACGTGCTATATGCTTTTCTTTTAAATTTCGCCCAGTCACTACAAAGTGAACGTGGATTTTGGTGAACACAGAAGGTACAGCGTCCGCACGTTCAGCGCTCAGCTCTGCAACACAATCTGTTACGTCTTGGCGGGCTTTCTTAAGAATAGTCATCACGTCAAAAGCTGTGCAACCACCCAGCCCCATCAGTAATAATTCCATTGGCCTAGCACCAAGGTTTTCACCACCCAAATTAGGTGGGCCATCTAAGGTCACTGTATGGCCTGTGCCCGATTCAGCGTTAAAACTAACGCCTCCGGCCCAACTAACTTTTGCTTCCATAATGTTCTACTGTCTAATGTATATGTTGATCTATAGCTGTTACTGCTGTGGGCGCCAAGTTTGAGTACGACCAAACAAAGAAATACCAATATAGCCACGCAGATCTAAGGTGCCATCGGCATTAAGTTTGATAGTGGCCTTGTAGGCTTTACCGTTACCTGGATCGTAAATGGTACCGCCCTTCCAGTTATGCTTACCTTTCTTTTCACCAACGTAGGCCATGCCATTAAGCATCACTAAACCAATAATCGGCTGGCTATGTTGTGTAGCGTCCGGATTATTACGGTCTACTTTTATTTGGCCATCTAAGCCATCGGCATGGCCTATGGCATAGGTTGGCTCTTTTAAAGAGACAAATTTTCCGAAATATTGGCCATCTTGTTGATAAATTTCAACCACTGCCTTGTCGTCTGGAGTAATCCAGGACCCCACAATTTGATCGCCATTTGCCCATACAGAAGTGGTGCTTAGCACCCAAACCAAAGCAACGAGCGCAGTAAGCAACACTGCTTTTATGATACGAAGGGCTGGGTTAACAGCCGGTGCTGCAATGGCGCGGGTTTGAGGAGGTAAGTTTTTTTTCATAACAAATCATCTCTTATTATTGTTGTTAATTAAAATCAACCGAACAGTTCGGCCAATTTTGCACCAGGGTCACTGGCGCGCATAAAGGATTCTCCTACCAAAAAGGCATTCACATTTTGGTCTTGCATCAACACTACATCAGCAGGAGTATGAATACCACTTTCGGTAATCACCATTCGATCTTCTGGCATCATGGCCAATAAATCAAAGGTTGTCTGCAGAGTCAGGTCAAAAGTGTGTAAATTTCGATTATTAATACCCACCAAAGGAGTACTTAACATTAAGGCACGGGCCAACTCTTGTGCATCGTGCGACTCTACCAATACATCCATACCTAAGTCTTCAGCTAACTGAGCCAACTGCTGCATTTGTTGATCTTCCAAGCAGGCCACAATCAGCAAAATACAATCTGCACCAATAGCTCTAGATTCATACACTTGATAGGGGTCTACAATAAAATCTTTACGAATAACAGGCAGGTCACAAGCTGCACGGGCTTGCTGTAAGTAGTCTTCGTGGCCTTGAAAGAAGTCGGCGTCTGTCAATACCGACATACACGCTGCACCGCCGGCTTGGTAGCTGGCAGCTATTGCTGCCGGATTAAAGTCTTCACGAATAACGCCCTTACTAGGAGAGGCTTTTTTAGCTTCGGCAATCACCGCCGGCAAGCCTTGGTCTATCTTAACTTGCATGGCTTTGGCAAAACCACGTGGTGCCAGAGGCCCACTACGGTTGGCTTCTATCTTTATTTTTAAGTCATCAATGGAGGTATGTTGCTGACGCTGGGCTATTTCTTCAAGTTTGCGCGCTACGATGCGTTTAAGTACCGTTGGGGTGTTCATTATGCATTTAACCCTTGTGTATATTGGATAAGGTCATCAAACTTTTGTTGGGCTCCACCACTACTTATAGCAATTCTAGCCTGCTCTATACCTGCTGCCAGGTCTACCGCTAAATCTGCACTATAAATAGCCGCACCCGCATTAAGTAGCAACATATCCAAGGGCGCGCCCGCTTCCCCAGCAAAGGCTTGTTTAATCAATTTTAAGCTGCCTATAGCATCGTCGACTACTAGGGCATCTAAATTTGCATGAGATAAGTTGTAATCGGCAGGATCAATGGTGTATTCAGTAATTTCACCGTGCTTAAGCTCCACCACATGAGTAGGCGCGGCAATACTAATCTCATCTAAGCCGTCTTCAGAATGAACCACCATAACGTGCTTACTGCCTAACCGCTGCAACACTTGCGCCATAGGTAGCTGCCATTGACGGCTAAATACACCTAACACCTGATGCGGCGCACCAGCTGGGTTGGTGAGTGGGCCTAAAATATTAAATAGGGTTCGTATAGCCATTTCACGGCGCGGGCCAATGGCATGCTTCATAGCGCTATGGTGGGCAGGAGCAAACATAAAGCCTACTCCTAATTTGGCAATGCACCGCTCTACCTGAAAGGGCTTGAGCATAATATCTACACCAGCCGCTTCCAGCAGATCGGAACTGCCACTTTTGGAAGAAATTGATCGGTTACCGTGTTTGGCTACTTGGGCACCGGCTGCTGATGCAATAAAAGCACAGCCTGTAGATACGTTGAATATGCCCGAACTGTCACCACCGGTACCACAGGTATCGATAACATGTTCACCTGTTACTACCACGCCAGAGGCTAAGGCGCGCATGGCAATCACCGCACCGGTAATTTCGTCTACGGTTTCACCTTTCATGCGCAAACCAACCAAAAACCCGCCCACTTGAGCCTGTGTTGCTTCGCCAGTCATAATAAGATTCATTACGGCCTGCATTTGGGCTTGGCTTAAGTCTTGTCGGTCGGTAACGGCGGCAATCGCCTGCTGCATATTCATGGAGAACCCTTATTCAACTTAGCAAATTTTGAAGATGCACTACTCTAGCAAATTACGCCGTCAATAATCAGGCTTTATAACCAGCATTTAGCAAATAGTTAGGGCTTTTTGGCGTTAGAGATTAGCGTTTGAGGAAATTAGCCAAAAGCGCATGGCCTTGATGGGTTAAAACAGATTCTGGATGGAACTGAACACCTTCTACATCGAGGGTTTTATGGCGAATCCCCATAATCACCTCTTTTTCACCTGCAGCATTTAAACTCCATGCTGTGGCTTCTAGACATTCGGGTAAAGAAGCGGCGTCTACCACTAAAGAATGGTAGCGAGTGACTTCTACAGGCTGATCTAATCCTGCAAATACACCCAGTTGTTCATGGGACACCATGGAGGTTTTTCCATGCATCACTTTTTCTGCACGAACCACCTTACCGCCAAATACCTGACCAATACTCTGGTGGCCTAAACACACACCTAATACCGGAATTTTTCCAGCAAAGTGAGCTATAGCAGCCATAGAAATGCCCGCTTCGTTAGGCGTACGAGGCCCTGGAGAAATCACTAAATGGCTTGGCGCTAATTGTTCTATTTCTGCCAGACTAATTTCATCATTACGGTAAACCACAACTTCGGCACCCAGTTCGCGAAAATACCGCACTAGGTTATAGGTGAACGAATCGTAGTTATCGAGCATTAACAGCACAGAAAAGCTCCATTGGGAGAGAAATCACAAGCCGTTAAACAGCTTGAACTGACCAGCATTATACGCGTTGACAGACAACACGCCTACCCTGGCTGTGCGCTAGGTAAGCGAAAACCTCTTAGGCCTATCACCATTAAGACTGTAGCCAGCACTAGATAAACCACCATAGTTAACACTGCTTGCTGAAAACTATAGCCTTGGTCAACCAAATACCCTAGCCACACTGGGCCCAGGGCCGAGGCAAATACCACAAAGGTCCAATACAAACTTTTAATAGACCCTAAGTAACGCACCCCATAACATTCTGGCCAAAGTGCAGCCTGGGCTGTTTGAGCTAATCCTGAACCTATACCTAGGAACACCATATAAGGCCAAATAACCCAATAGCTATCCACTAGGTTAATCATGAGCAAGGCTGCGACTAAAGGCAACAGGGTAAATGGCATGAGTGCGAGTGCACTAAAGCGGTCAATAAGTTGGCCGGCAATAACGGCCATAACCGTGGCTACGAATGAATAGAGTAAGTAGTTACCAGTGATAAACGTATGAGACCAGCCTTTTTCATCGGCCAGATTAAGGTGATGAAAAAATAGCGCAGTACTCACCAAAGAAGTGGCTGATACGCCTGGTAAAATTAAGTAAAAGCGATAGTCTTTGAGTACATCTCGACGGCGCCAAGACATTGCACTGGTCGTATTTTCAATAACTTCAGCTGAGGACGATTCACGAGCTATAAGCTTTTGTTCATACTCTTCGTGACGTCCGTGATGACCTCGTAACAACCACGTACTAGCCGGCAGTATCAGCAGCAGCACAATGAGAGCAACTCCCGTATAGCTCCAACGCCAGCCCATAGCAGCAATAGCCATAACGGCTATCAACGGTAATATGGCCTCACCCGCAGCAAAACCCATCGCCACCATAGCTGTGGCTTTACCCCGTTGTTGGTCGAAATAACGGCCCATGGAAGTATAGGCCACATGGCTCATTAACCCTTGGCCAGATTGACGTAATAAAAACACACCTACCACTAGCCAGCCAATGCTATGCACTTGGGTAATAAACCAACAAGCAAACGCCAAAAATAAAACCACAAAAAACGCGTATCGCTGTAATGGCACTTGATCAATTAATTTGCCCGTAACGGGCAATAACAAGGCACTTAATAAGGTGCCCGCCATATAAATACCACCCCATTGGGTGTGGCTCATGGCAAAATCTTGCTGAATAGCGTGGCCAAATATGCCTATAAAATAGGTTTGCCCAAAAGAAGATGCAAAAGCTGTTATCAAACCAAACAATACAAAGCGCGTATGGTTTTTTAGTAATAATCCGTATGCGCCTAATATCATGCTTAAAAATCTCTAGTGGGCCAACTCAAAATAGTACTATTCCCCTGCGGCAATCAGGCTGGCATTGCCTCCTGCAGCAGTAGTGTCGATACACAAATGGCGCTCCATAGTGTATCGCTGTGGATCTGCGCTTTCGCTAATCAATGGCAGCAATGGCCCAGTTTTATTAGCTAGCGCCTGCCTTAGTTGTTGCTGATAAGAGGCCTCACCGTTTTTAAATAAGGCCTCACCGTTGGATGAGCGGCCGTCAGCGTTTGCAGCTACGGCATCATAGCCCGACAACAAGGTCATGTCTGTAGCCGCAAGCTGCCCTTTAACCACAATTAAGGGTAAATCGCTCTTTGGCAAGTTAAGGTCATTAGCTATCAACACCACACCATTGCCTTGAGCCAACGCTGTTTGCGCCTGTAACAGGGCTGCTTGTCGGTCTGGCCCTAGGCACAAAACAACACCACGGGGCACGGTACTCAGCTGATTTAGCTCTCCTGTCGGGCCCGGCAACAGTACCGCATCGCGACACAAATCTTGTAATCGGCTGGCTTGAGAACCAAACACCTGAGTCAATTGAGACAAACGGTCACTACTATTTTGCCACTGATCAAGCGCTTTGCCAGGGAGAGAATCTATGGCTTGCTGCACCTTGTCTAGGCTTACAACGCTGCCTGTTGGACTGGCTGCCTGCACCGCTAGTGGTTGGCGCAAACGCTGCACATACTGTGGTCCACCGGCCTTAGGACCAGTACCCGATAAGCCTTCGCCGCCAAACGGCTGACTACCCACTACAGCACCAATTTGATTACGGTTTACGTAGGTATTACCCGCATGCACACCTTTAACCAGCTGCTCTACACGCGCATCTACACGGGTATGGACACCAAAGGTTAAGCCATATCCTTGTGCATTAATGGTATTTATTAACTTACCTAAGTCTTTGGCTGCAAAGGTGGCCACATGCAATACGGGACCAAAAATTTCTTCGCCAAGGTCTTCAATACCTTTCAGTTTAATCACCGTAGGGCCCACAAAAAAACCTGCTGTTGGTGCTGCAAGATGCTTAAGCACATTGCCTTTTACAGCATGCTCAGCAATGTGCTTTTCGATTTTAGTTTTGGCGATTGCATCAATCACTGGACCTACGTCGGTATTTAAATGCCACGGATTGCCTAGGGTGAGCTCATCCATTGCGCCATACAGCATGTGCAGCACCTTGTCGGCAATATCTTCTTGAACATACAACATACGCAAGGCCGAACAACGCTGGCCTGCACTCTGGAAAGCCGAGGCCAATACATCCCGCACTACTTGTTCAGGTAACGCCGTAGAATCCACAATCATGGCGTTAATGCCGCCCGTTTCAGCAATCATAACGGCATCTGCAGCCAAGTTTGTGGCCATCACACGGTTGATGTGTTGCGCCGTGGTGGTAGAACCCGTAAAACAAACACCACTTACACGCGCATCACTGGTAATAGGCACGCCGACTTCCTGCGGCCCACCAGGTACAAACTGAACTGTGGCTACGGGAATACCCGCTTCGTGCATTAGCTGAACGGCCCTGTGGGCTACTAAATTGGTTTGCCCAGCCGGCTTCGCCAGCACGGCGTTACCCGCAGCCAATGCGGCAAATATTTGGCCACTAAAAATAGCCAAGGGAAAATTCCACGGCGAGATACAACTGACTAGACCACGGCCCTTACTCTGAGGTACCGCTGCCATTTCTTGTGCGTAAAAACGAGCAAAATCCACTGCTTCGCGTAGTTCACCTACGGCGTCTAACCACGTTTTTCCGGCTTCCCTAGTTAATATAGCAAACAATTCTGCTGCATTAGCTTCATACAAGTCTGCTGCTTTCTCAAAACAAGCCACACGGTGTGAAACTGGCATTGCAAGCCACTCGGCCTGACCTAGAGGCGCGGCCACCATTGCGGCTTCAAGCTGACCTTTAGAGGTCATGCAAACTTCACCCACTTGCTCACTATCTGTGGCCGGGTTGGTAACCCACTGTGGCGCCTCTGGGACATCTGCCTCATCTGAGTAGTTAGCCACAATAGGCATAGCCTGCCAGTGTTTGTGAGCTAAGTGAGTTCGTTCAGATTCCATAGATTCAACTGTAGGCGCATCAGTGATATCCCAGCCCCTGGCGTTCTTTCTATAACTACCACGTTCTTGAGCAAATAAATCTTTGGGCTGCACAATGGCGTGACTGCCACAACTTAAGCCCTGATCTAAGCGCTCTAGAACCACATTTACAGGGTCTTGGGCAATGGTTTCCGGGGCAATTTCTGGGTTCACTAGCTGATGAACAAAAGAGGAGTTAGCGCCATTTTCTAACAAGCGCCTAACAAGGTATGCCAACAAATCTTGGTGTGCACCTACTGGCGCATACACACGACACCGCACACCACCTTGGGCCATCACACTGGCGTGTAAAGATTCGCCCATACCGTGTAATCGCTGGAACTCATAGGCATGATTAGAATCTGCCAACTGTAAAATAGCCGCTACTGAGTGGGCATTATGGGTGGCAAACTGAGCATAAATACGATCATTCATGGTTAAGATTTGTTTTGCACAGGCTAAATAAGACAAATCCGTATTCGCTTTACGGGTAAATACAGGAAACCCTGTTAAACCCATCACTTGAGCGCGTTTTATTTCTGCATCCCAATACGCACCCTTAACCAAACGCACCATAATTTTTCGATCTAAGCCGTTGGCTAATTCATAGAGCCAATCCAACACCCACGGTGCACGTTTGCTAAAGGCCTGCACCACAATACCAAAACCATTCCAGCCGGCTAACTCTGGTGCTGCTAATACGGCAGCAATCACATCAAGGGAAATGTCTAAACGGTCGGCTTCCTCTGCATCTATATTAAAACCCATGTTAGCTTTTTTGGCCTGCAACGCCAAAACCAATACCTGCGGCACTAGTTCTGTTAATACACGATCGCGCTGACCCCATTCATAACGCGGGTGCAGAGCCGATAGCTTTACCGAGATACCAGGGTTGTTGCGACCATCGTCATCTTTGCCGTCATCCTTACAATGAGGAGCAAGATCTGCAATGGCTTTACTATAAGCATCAAAGTAGCGAGTAGCATCTTCTGCGGTGCGAGCTGCTTCACCCAGCATGTCATAGGAGTGGGTATAGCCCTGAGTGGTCAGTTTTTTGGCGCGGTGCGTTGCTTCTTTCATAGTGCGCCCTAGCACAAACTGAGAACCGAGCTCTTTCATGGCTTGAGCCACGGCCTTGCGCACTACAGGTTCGCCTACACGCTTCACAAGGCCGCGCATGGTGGAGCCTACTTTGTCTGCATCGACTGGCGCCAATAACTTACCGGTCACTAACAACGCCCATGTAGAGGAATTAATAAGCGATGAATTAGAGTGGCCAAGATGACTAGACCAGTCCCCTGCTTGCACCTTATCTTCAATCAAAGCATCAATGGTAGCTTTGTCTGGCACTCGCAACAAGGCTTCAGCCATACACATGAGAGCCACACCCTCCTTAGTACTTAAACCATATTCCCCAAGGAACTTTTCCATCATGGTTGGGCTAGAATGGTTACGCACATGACGTACCAGGTCGGCAGCCTGTGCAGACATCTTGTCACGTGTTTCTGCTGCTAAATCCAAACTCTTCAACAAGGCTTCAATACATATTTTTTCATCAGCTAGATAAGCATTACGCATACCTTGGCGAATGTTTTGAAGTTGATCTTTATTAGGTAATGTAGAAGTGATATCAGTCATGGATGGACCTAGGCGTTGATTAATTCAAGATGCCATTTTATGCCTATATATATAGTTAAATTCACCATAATTTCACTATATAAATTAAAAATTAACTATAATTTTATAAAAAATAAGTAAAATAGGTTATATATGTCAACAAAAATAGGTATATTCACTAAAAACCAATTAATTATTAACCCCAATAAAAGGGCAACCCATGAATAAGTTAGATCGCCACGACCTAGCCATCATTGCGGCACTGCAGAAAGATGGCCGCATGACCATTACTGCCCTCGCCGAACAAGTAGGGCTGTCCAAGACCCCCTGCCAAATCCGCCTTAAACGCTTGCAAGATCAAGGTTACATCACAGGCTACGTGGCCTTAGTAAATAAAACCAAACTAGGGTTAGATCACGTGGCGTTTGTGCAAGCCACTCTAGCCTCTACCAGCAGTAAAGCGCTGGCAGCATTTAACGCTGCTGTGTGCACCATTGCAGAAATAGAACAATGCCACATGACTGCAGCCAGCTTTGATTATTTATTAAAAGTGAGGACCAAAGACATGGCCAGTTATCGTGCGGTTTTAGGGGAAAAGATATCCACCCTACCCCATGTTGTGCAAACCAGCACCTTCGTAGTGATGGAAAGTGTAAAAGACGTTTAGGTGTTTAGGTGTTTAGGTGTTTAGGTGTTTAGGTGTTTAGGTGTTTAGGTGTTTAGGTGTTTAGGTGTTTAGGTGTTTAGGTGTTTAGGTGTTTATTTGACCTTATCTGAACTTATACGAGCTGAGCTTAGCTTAGCTTTTCATCCAGACAAGGCCTTCAACAGTAGTAGTTTTAGGCCGGTACTCACAACCCACATAGCCCGTGTATGTAGAAGCATCTATGGTTGCAAATACCGGGCCGTAATCTAATACCCCTGTATTAGGTTCATTACGTTCTGGAACACCCGCAATTTGTACATGGAATATGTGCGGCAATAGCTCTTCAAACTGGTCCAAAGCGTTACCTTCATGCTTTTGGCAATGAAAAAAATCAAACTGTAGTCCTACATTGTCGGCCTTGATCATTTTAAGTAAGCGCATAGATTGCGCCTGGTTAGACAACATATAATGAGGCATATCGACAGGATTAATGGCCTCCATAGTAAGGCAAACTCCCAACTTTGAAGCTTCCCCAGCGGCCCAGCGCAGGTTACCTATATACACAGCTTCTGCTGCTTCGAGACTCACCCCATGGGGAATCAAACCCGCCATCACATGCACTAGGGGTTTACCCATTGCCATGGCATAGTTTAACGCTTGCTTAACAGAGTGCTGGAATTCTGTCTGCCGGTTAGCATCACATGCCATGCCGCGATCACCAGTATCCCAATCACCCGCACTGGTGTTAATCAACACCTGGGGGATGCCACTTTTCTGTATCGCACCAGCTACCTCATCTGTACTAAACTCATAAGGAAAGAGACACTCCAGTCCTACAAAACCGTTATCCGCAGCAGCCTGATATCGCTGCAAAAATGGCAATTCATTAAATAACATAGAAATGTTGGCACAGAGCTTAGGCATAAGGCAGGATAACAGGGATAATAGCGTTAATAAGTAGAACTTCAGTTAACATATTCAGGCAGCTTATCATGAACACAACTCCATCTGTAGGCTTCATTGGCCTTGGTTTAATGGGCCAGTCTATGGCTACACAATTGATCAATGCAGGCTTTTCCCTTTGTGTTCATACACGCACCGCAAACAAAGCAGAGCCATTAATAGCCCTAGGTGCAACCTACGCACAAACCGCTGCCTTGCTAGCAAGCAAGGTAAAGAGCGGCATCATCGTAGTGTGTGTCACCGACTCAGTCTCACTAGAAGAAGTGATGATGGGTAATGATGGGCTACTAGGCTGTATTGAGCATGATTGTTTAATCATTGACATGGGTACTAGTCGTTTTGATCTTACCCAAAAGCTATCGCAGCAAACCCTAGCAAACAACGCTCACTACATAGACGCCCCAGTATCTGGTGGCCAAATAGGGGCACAGCAAGGCACCTTATCCATCATGGTTGGAGGCAATTCAACTCAGCTTGAACGGGCCCAACCTTTATTTGACGCCATGGGCCAAAAAACCACTCATGTAGGCGGCGTTGGTTGCGGCCAGTTAGCTAAAACAGCGAATCAAATGATTGTGGGGGCCACTCTAAATATCGTTGCAGAAGCTTTATTTTTAGCTCAAACAAATGGCGCCGACCCAGCCAAAGTAAGGCAGGCACTAGGAGGAGGTTTTGCAGATAGCAAGATTCTACAAATTCACGGCCAGCGCATGGTGGAAGGAAACTACACCCCGGGAGCTCGCGCCACAACTCAGCTTAAAGACTTACAGCAAGCCCAAGACCTCGCTGAGCAAAACCACCTTCAGCTTCCTCTTAACCAAACTTGCCTAAATCAGTGGCAAGCCATGGTAGATGCAGGCCTTGGTGATTTAGACCAAGCTGGAATTTTGGCTTGGGTAGAGCAGAATAATTAGGGTGGTGGATTGGTCTTAGTTTACGGGGAGTACAAATGGACTTGTTAGCCGTAGCTTACACCAAGTGGATTTCAAGCTTTGACACTCTTTATTTATCATTATTCCTGTAAATAGACCTCGGGTAGTCTAGTACGTTTACTGTAGTTTTACCAAGTTGATTTAGTGCATTACTGCCAACCCATTTTGCAGACTTACTTTTAAGCACACATAACTTTTGCGCTAGAATGATTGCCGCAGCATTAAGGTCGCGATTTCTCTTACCAATATTTCGCAGCGCCCAATTTACAGCTTTTTTAACATATAGCCTGTCGTCTAGAGCCTCCCTCTCAATGATAGGTAAAAACTGCTTAAATACGTCATTGTCAGCCTTTTTATCTGCCATACAATAAGCGGCTATAATGACAAAGCCAGCTCTCTTCTCAAACTCGCTCTCTCTTAATGACCATTCAAGTCCTTTCTTTCGTGCAAATGCGCTTTTTGCGAATAGCCCCATACAAAATGAATCGCATATCTCCCAGTTTTCAAATGTTTTAACCCATGTTTCCATCAAATCTTCAGTAACATCAGCAGGCTTAAATATCTTGCTACACAGGATGCGAGCCTCATAAATGCCTGTTTCAAAAAGCTTAATTGCAAGCTCATTATCGTGCCCAATCTCCTTGGCAATTAATTTAAGGTCTTTATGGTAAATACCCATTGAATGACCGGCATTAATGCCAAACTTCTCACTCTTTAATCTTACCTTTTCAGGATTGGCCAGTGCTTCAAGTTTTTTTATAACATCTTCAATATTCATTTTTCATTCGAGCCCTTTTAAGGAATCCTATATCTATTCGAGAAGGCCAAATGTGAGCAAGAGCTCCCTAGCTAAGCACTCTCTGGTGGCCACTCTTCATATTGCACCACACCTTCTGGCATAACTTCCCAGTTTGCCTTGGACCCAACAAAAATGTGCTGACCAATTTCAATCTTTGGATCGCCGTTAACACACCCTAAGGAAACTTGAATGACTTCATCTTTGTATATAGTGCACAAAGTAGATCCACAGGTTTTACAAAACTGTAGCCCATAACCATGCACGCCAACATATGAAGTTAATAATTCCTCACCCGAAAGCCATTTGAATTCGCTAGATTCGACCGATGCAGCCGCCGACGCCTGAGCATTAAATGCCTTTCTACAGCGAGAGCAATGACATGATTTTGCATCGCGAAGCTTTCCATCAATTTGATACTTTACTGATCCACAAAAACACTCACCCGTAATCGGCATTATCTTCTCCATGCTGCTTAGCTTCTTAATTAGTATAAGGGTCAATAGATGCCTTCACATCACTTGGCGCTGTTGCTCGATATGCAAACAAGTTGGCCATGCATACACCACCATAACCCCATGCTTTTGCAAAGTTGATACACCGGGTGATTGTAGGATCATCTTTGGTCTCGTCTGCTGTAGACGGATTTAGGCCAATGATCATTACCTGCGGTTTTGCCTCATCCCAAGTTCGCCAGAGTGCATACCTATACTTTCTGCATGTTGATAACTGCGCGTCCTTTTTCAAATCACACTCCTTTTTTGACTGAGCATTATCAGAAAGTTTGCTCAAGCCACTTTACTATTAATGCAGCCGTTTTATCCCTAGAAACTAAATCTAGGTGCTTAGTATCTTCCAATATATGAAGTTCTGCGTGCGGGGCATTACTTCTCATTACGTCTTTATAGGCCTGAGGGTAAAATGCTTCGTCATCTTCTCCAACCAGTAGCAGTATCGGCTTTTTATACTTTAACAAATCTGCTTCGTATTCTTGAGGTGAAAAAGACTCATTTAATCTATAGCTATAGCTGTCTACTTGTAGATCATCAGTCACTCCAAGCGGACGATTAAAAAATAAAACAGGTTTATCATTTAGATAAGTGACACCTATGTTGTTGAGCATCGCTAACCCAGCATAACGCAACATTGCTACTTGAACCCAGCCGCCTGAGTTGGGGCGAACTGTTGGGGCCTGATGGCCTAAATACGGAGCCAACAGGATGGCCCCATTAAACTGAGTTAGGTTATTTCCGCCATACTTGACTGCAAGCCCGCCACCAGATGAATGACCGCCAATTACAAACATACTGCTTGGGCTAGATGATTTCATCTGGATTATTAGGTCTTCTAGGTCGTGCTCTAGCTGACCAAGGTAGTCAACATCTCCCGAGAACTCGCCCTGGGAACGACCATGCCCTCGAAGGTCAGGTATTACGACAGTTACGTTAGACTTGGAATTTAACTTATTAGCTAACGGAATTAAGTACCTTCCGTCAGAACCAGACCCATGCAATAGAACAATAGTTATATCGGAACTCCCTTGGATATTCCTATAAAATAATTTGCTATTGTTTCGAGTTATATAGCTACGCTCCTCAGCAATTTCAGTTGAGAAACCCCCTTTATCGAGAACGTCAAAATCTAACCCCAGTCCTGGATCATTTCGCTCGACGGGTATAAATACAAGAGTGAACGCGATTGCTATATAGATTAGAGGTGTTGTGATTATAGGGATAACTATTTTGCGCACCGTGAATTCCTTTTCATAAAATGCCAACATACAATACCAGCGCCTCACTCCAGCGCTACGGCCTTCTCAATTTTTAAAACAGAGTTTGCTGCTTATATACAGCCAATAGATTAAGAGCTAAGCAAAAAATTCTGCATCAGTTCTTTACCACCTTCCGTAGCAAAAGATTCTGGATGGAATTGAATACCTTGGATAGGATACTCTTTGTGTTTTACACCCAT
>Ga0307994_1000783_pt1 | contig 20685 bp, 24 predicted proteins | sample EllFjometagen261_FD_203171 | JGI IMG/M metagenome (GOLD analysis project Ga0307994, IMG submission 203171) | Marine microbial communities from Ellis Fjord, Antarctic Ocean - #261 | ecosystem: Environmental > Aquatic > Marine > Unclassified | place: Southern Ocean | collected 2014-11-02 | reverse complement strand
GTTCTGCACCAGCGTGATCGATGCGCCGATGGCGATCTTTCCGCCCAGTTTCTGCTGCAGATAGGGAGCAGCCGACAGGTGATCGGCATGCGCGTGCGTTTCGAGCATCCAGTCGATCGCAAGCTCCTTCTCCCCGACATAGGCGAGGATCGCGTCTGCCGAGGAGAAGGAGGTGCGACCCGAGGCGGGGTCATAGTCCAGCACGCTGTCTATCACTGCCCCGCGCAGGGACTCGGGATCGTGGACGACATAGGACACGGTGTTGGTGTCCTTGTCGAAAAAGGCCTTGATCACCGGCACGCCGGCCTGGGCGGCGGCAATCTGGGCGGTGGCGGTGGCGAGGGCGGAGTCGGACATGGGGAATCCTCTTCAAATTCATATTTACATGAAATATGTAATTGAGTAATGTCGCATCGTCAAGCCAATTGATCCGGCCCCTGCAAATGTGAGATGGCGAACGCATGACCCTGTCCCAGATTCCCGCTCGCGCGGTCCGCATCGGCGATCTTGCGCCGGATTTCACTGCCCGAACGACCCAGGGTGAAAGGGCGCTGCGCGACTATCGAGGCCAGTGGCTGCTGTTCTTTTCGCACCCGGCGGATTTCACACCGGTCTGCACCACGGAATTCATCGGCATCGAGCGTGCGGCGGACCAGTTCAGGGACATGAACTGCGCGCTGCTGGGGCTGTCGGTCGACAGCCTCTATGCGCACCACGCCTGGCTGCGCGCGATACAGCAAAGCTTCGGTGTCGCGATCAGCTTTCCCGTGGTCGAAGACCCTTCGATGGCGATCGGCCGGGCTTATGGCATGATCGATGATACCGCCCAGAGCAGCGCGGCAATGCGGTGCAGCTATGTCATCGATCCCGAAGGCGTGGTCCGCGCGATCACGGTGTACCCGCACAATGTCGGCCGCTCGGTGGCAGAGATGCTGCGGTTGGTGGCCGCCCTGCAGCGCGCCGACGACGGCATCGTGATGACTCCCGAAGGCTGGCGTCCGGGCGATGACCTGCTGCATGCGCCCGACCCTGAAGCGATGCCCGATGGCAGCGCCGCCGACTGGTTCTGCCGCACGGTGCCGGCATCATGACCGCGATCTACCAGAGCCGCGCGCGGGCCGAGGCGATGACCGAGAAGTTGCGCGCCTACGCCCAGCCGCAGCGGCTGATGATCCTGTCGTGCCTGCTCGAAGGCGAAAAGACCGTGGGCCAGATCGATGCGGCCACCGGCATCGGCCAGCCTGCACTCAGCCAGCAGCTCGCCGAATTGCGCCGCACCGAGCTGGTCCGCACCCGCCGCGAGGCCAAGCAGGTCCATTATTCGCTCGCGGACGAAACGGTCGGTCTGTGCGTGCGGACGATGGAGGCGATGATGGGCGGGCATGACGATCCGTCGGCCGCGCTGCACCGGGCGCTGAATGCACCGGTCGTTTCGGATCCGGCTGCCGCAGACGCCGCAGCGCGCGTCCCGCACGGCGCGGCAGGCTTTGCGCGGATCGGCTGACCACCTCCGGGCAGAGGCAGGGTCATGGAGTAGGCCGATAGTTTTTCTATCTTGGCAACTGAATTGGTAGAGAATAACCCTGTGGCTGCGGGCCATGCTGCATGCGGCCGGTCCGCACCAGACGTTACAGGAGTTTTGCCTCATGCCTCCTTCCAGTCCGGCAGGCGCCGCCGAGCCGGTTCGATCCCCGATCCCGCTTTCAGCCATTGCCGACGTTATTTCCAGGCTGCGGTTCGGCGCGGTCACCCTGACCGTCCATGACGGCAGGCTCGTCCAGATGGATGTCACCGAACGCCAGCGTTTCTCCTGAACCTGCGGCCCTCATGCCATGAAAGGGACCGCATGTGCCGGACCTTGGAATACTGAATCCCGCCGATATCTGGCCTTTCATCCTGGCGGGCTTTGCCGCGCAGATGGTGGATGGCGCATTGGGAATGGCGTTCGGCGTCATCTCCAGCACGCTGCTGGTCTCGGTGCTGGGGGTGCCGCCTGCGCAAGCCTCGGCAGGCGTGCATCTGGCCGAGGTGTTCACCACCGGCGCGTCGGGGCTCAGCCACGCCTGGCACCGCAACATCGATTGGTCACTGTTTGCCAGGCTGGTAGTGCCCGGAGTCATCGGCGGGGTGCTGGGGGCTTATGTGCTGTCGAATATCGATGCGGGCGTCGCCCGGCCGCTGGTGATGGCGTATCTCGCGATCATCGGCGTGATGCTGCTCTATCGCGCCTGGCGCTTTCCTCCGCACAAGTTCGACGACCCCAGGGTCGTCGCGCCGCTGGGGCTGGCGGGGGGATTCCTCGATGCGGCAGGCGGCGGCGGCTGGGGGCCGGTGGTCACGTCCAACCTGCTCATCCAGGGCAGCGAACCGCGCAAGACCATCGGCACGGTGAGCGCGTCCGAGTTCTTCCTCACCGTCTCGATCTCGCTGACCTTCATCCTGACCCTGGGCTTCGAGGCGTTCACCAAGGCAACCATCGGCCTGCTGATCGGCGGTGTGCTCGCGGCCCCGTTCGGCGCGATCCTCGCCAAGAACGTGCGCCCGCGCATCTTGCTGTTCATGGTCGGCGCCGTACTGACACTGACCAGCGCGTTCAGCATCTGGAAGGCACTGGCGTAAGCGAAGCGCTGGCTCGCGTTCAGTTCTTGCGGAACACCGCCACCTTCATCGCCACGGACTGGATCATCGCGTCGCCAGTTACCGCCAGCGCAGTTCCATCGGGCGCGGGCGGGGCGGCGTCGCCGATCATCGGCAGCAGCGTCACCCGGCGCTTGGGCAACCGCGGCTTCTTGAAGGTCACCACGCTATAGTCTCCGATGGCCTTGATGGCTGTGATCCCCCCCCCCACCACGGTTCGTCGTTGCGCAGCGCTGTCTGCAATTGCGCCAGCGTGTAGGTCTTCGGGTATTTTCTGTCTTCGCTTGCGGTGTCATCGCTCATGGTATCGCCTCCATTGCCGTGATCTTGGATTGAATGTCAGAAACCTTGGCCGCCCGGTCCTTCGCCCGGCAGTAATTGGTGTCGAGTGCGATCCCGATGTTGCGCAGCGTCTCGTCGGGAGTCTTGCCCTCGGGTACGCCGAATTCTCCGGCGGCGAACGCGATCCTGCGCGCGCGGACTGTCACGTCGTCGACATCCTGCAGCAGCACGGCCAGCGCTTCGGTCGACTCTTCCATGTCTTCGGCAAAGGTGCACGCGGTGAGCGCGTTGGCGAGGATGGCCTCGTTGGCGTTTTGTGCTTCGACCGCGCGGTTGACCACCTTGGCAATCGCAAATTCGAAGGATCCCGCGCGCTGATAGGCGGCAAGATCACCGAAGGCGAGCGGCAGCGGATAGGTCTTGTGGTCCTGCTTCATGGCACGGACGATGTCGGTTCGGATCCGGGCCCGTTCAGCCTCCATCGTCGCGAACATCGCGGGGAGGGTCCGGTCGTAGAACAGGTTCTTGTCGAAGGATCCACGCGCGCCAAGAAATGCGGCGGCGGCGGTGGCGAGCGGGTTGACCTCATCGGCCTCCGCGACGGCGGCAGCCCCGGTGAGGCCGAGTAGCGCGATGTCGAATGCCAGCCCGGATGCGCGGCTTTCCGATCCCGCGCGGGCACGGAACTCGGCAAAGCGCGCATCGATCGCTTCCAGATACAGGGCGATGACCAGATTGCGATAATCCATCGGAGACAGGTCACTGCGCGCGCTGTCGGGGATCGCGTAGAATTTGGGAATGGAGACTTCGGGCTTGTGGGCCTGTGCGGCGGTGACGCTTTCGCTGGGGAGCAATACCGGCTGCTGCGCACCGCTGATGCTGGTGCACCCCGTCACCAGCATCGCGCCCAAGGCGCACGCCAATAAAGCTGTCTTGCCCCGTATCATCGCATCTGCCCCCGCTGTCTGGATACGTCCAGTTGCAGCAGAGGATAGACGATCGAGCCATGCAGCAAAATTAAACTACATTAACCTTGCTGATTTGTGATGCGCCAGCTGGGCAGGGATACCTGAATTACTGTATCGATAGGGCAAAGTGCCGCCAAGGCTCAGAACGAAACCTTCGGTACGTTGCCCAGTGTCGCCCGCTCGTCATTGCCCAGCTCCCAGAAGTTCTGCGGCTTGAAGCCCAGAGCGCCGGCGAACAGCACCGCGGGGAAGGATTCGATCCCCGCATTATAATCCGCACTGGCGGCATTATAGGCGCGGCGCGCGGCGGCGAGCTTGTCCTCGACATCGGCGAGCTCGTGCTGAAGCGTCTGGAAATTGGTGTTGGCCTTGAGGTCGGGATACGCCTCGGCCAGCGCGAACAGGTTCTTGAGCGCGCCGCCCAGCGCCATCTCCGCGCCCTGTGCCTCGCCCGGGCCGCGCGCTGCCAGCGCATTGCCCCGTGCAGCGATCACCGCCTCGAGCGCGCTCTTTTCATGCGCGGCATAGCCTTGCACGGTGTTCACCAGATTGGGGATCAGGTCGTGCCGCTGGCGCAGCCCCGCATCGATATCGGCCCAGCCTTGCCGACAATTGGCGCGCAGCGCGACCAGCCGGTTGTAGATCAGCACCACCGCGAGCAACAGCACGGCAACGACACCAGCTATGATCCATTCCATAGACAATCCCCCATTGCGAGCCCTAGAGCTATCACGCGCGCGCGCCGGGGGGAATGCCGATGATCACAGTGCCCGATGTCGATACGTTGATGGCAGGTGACCTGGGAACGTGGCTCGCCGGGCAGGATCAGGCACGCAAGGATGCCAAGAGCCGGGCAGCGAAATGGTGGATCGCAGGGGCCGTCATCGGCCTGCCGTTCCTGCTGGGGCTGGCGATCGAAGGCTTTCTGGGTCAGCTGTTCGCGCTCGTCGGCATGGGGATCATGGCGATCTGCGCCGGCAAGGGGGCGATGATCCGCCAGGCGGTGGTCACCAGCCTCAAGACACAGATGAACACCACACTGGCCCGCACGCTGGGAATTTCCTATTCCGCCGCAGCTTCGTTTGGAGAGGAATTCGAGCTCGCCTGCAGGTTCGATCTGCTGCCATCCTATACCCGCAAGACCTGCCAGGATCTGTGGCAAGGCGATCTGGGGGGAACCCGTTTCAACCTGTACGAGGCCACACTGATCGAACGGCGCGGGTCGGGCAAGAATGCGCGCGATGTCACTGTGTTCAGCGGCGTCATCCTCAAGATGCATTTCGCGCGCGACTTTCACGGCGTCACCCTGATCGAGCGGCAGCGGATGCGGCTCGCCCTGTTCGGCGACAGCCAGACCAAGGACGGCATCAGGCTGGAACGGGTGAAGATGGTCGACCCGCGCTTCGAAAAGGCGTTCGATGTCTATGGCAGCGATGCGGTGGAAGCGCGGTATCTGGTGCACCCGGCTTATTGCGAACGCCTGATCGCGCTTGAGGAAAAATTCGAGGGCAAGAAGCTCAAGGCGCTGTTCCACAAGGGCGATGTCATCGTGACGATGGAAAGCGACGATCTGTTCGAAAGCGGCTCGCTCGATCCGCGCCGCGATCGCGAACTGCTGGCGCGCACGATCGAGCAGTTCCGCGCCATGGCGGACATGATCACGAGCCTGAACGAGCGGCCCAGAGGCTGATCAGATCGCCATGATTGCAGCGGCGATCCAGCGGTCTTCGGATCGCAGGATGCCCCAGGCGCGCGCGGCGGCGTGGCTGTCCATCGCCTCCACGCCGATGCCGCGTTCTTCCATCGCGCGGATGAAGGCGCGGGGAGGGTGGGCGAGCGCCGGGCCGGTCCCCAGCAGCATGAATTCGGGCGGCGGGTCCATCGCCAGCACCTGGTCCATCGCCGCCATGCTGAGCGCGTCGATCGCTGGCGCATCCCAAGGCATCGCCGATACGGGGGTCAGCACCAGGCTGGATTCGACCCGGCGCGGGCCCAGATTGTCGCCGTCGAGCTTGAAGCCGTGCGCGGTGAAGCCCGTGATCACCGGGCCGGACGCGCGCGGGTCCTGGTTGAATTCAGCCATATTGAGCGCTGCCGATCAGGGCTGGGCGCCCCCGACGCCCTCTTTCAGCTTGGCTGCGGCCTTGTCGGCATCAGTCATCTGAGGGATGAAGCTGTGCGCGCCCACGCCCAGCCACACCAGGATCGGGTTGGCCATGTACACCGACGAATAGGCGCCGACGAACAGCCCCAGGGTCATCGCGGCAGTAAAGCCGAAGATCACGCCCGGGCCGATCAGCAGCAGCACGAGCAGTGCGATCAGCATGGTCAGCGACGTCATCACGGTGCGCGCCAGCGTCTCGTTGGTCGACAGGTCGAGCAGCGCGATCATGTCCATCTTGCGGTATTTGCGCAGGTTCTCGCGCACGCGGTCGAACACCACGATGGTGTCGTTGAGCGAATAGCCGATGATGGTCAGCAGCGCGGCGACGATGTTGAGGTTGAACTCGAGCTGGGTCAGCGCGAAGAAGCCGAAGGTCAGCACCACGTCGTGGAACAGCGCGAACAGCGCGGCGAGACCGAACTGCCATTCGAACCGGAACCAGATGTAGACCGCAATCGCGAGCATCGCGAACACCAGCGAATATACGCCGGTCGTCAGGAGCTCTTCGGATACCTTGCCCGAAACCGAATCCACCCCGTCGATGCGCGCGCCCTGCGCGGCATATTCCTTGGTGATCATCTGCGTCACGCGGCTGGTGACGGCATTGACCTCGTCGACATTGTCGCCGGCAAGCCGCATGCGGACCGAAACCTGATTGGGCTGGCCGAAACGCTGGATCGTCGATTCGCCGAGGTTGAGCGCCTCGATATCGTCGCGCAGATCGGACACGGGGGCTTCGGCCACCCTGTCGAAGGTCACCTGGATCATCTGGCCGCCGACGAAATCGACGCCCAGATTGAGGCCGCGCACCCCGACCAGGACGAGCGAGGCGATGATCGACAGCAGGCTGATCGTCATCGCCAGCTTGCGCCAGCGCAGGAAGCGGATGTTGGTATCGTCGGGAACGAGCTTGAGGAGCTTCATGGGGTCAAGCCTTCCTTAAATGACCAGCTCGCGCGGACGCGCGCGCTTGAGCCAGATGGCGACGAACATGCGGGTGACGTACACCGCGGTCCACACCGATGTGAGGATGCCGATCATCAGCACTACGGCAAAGCCGCGCACCGGGCCGGAGCCGAACAGGAACAACAGTACAGCGGCAATCACGTTGGTGATGTTGGCATCGAAAATCGCGCGCGAGGCTTCAGTATAGCCGACCTCGATCGCCTGGACGATCCGCCGGCCCGCCTTTCGCTCTTCTCGAATGCGTTCGTTGATGAGCACGTTGGCGTCGACCGCTGCGCCGATGGTGAGCACGAAGCCCGCGATCCCCGGCAGCGTCAGCGTCGCGTTCATCAGCGCCATGATACCCAGGATCAGGAAGATGTTCAGGATCAGCGCGATGTTGGCATAGAGGCCGAAGCGGCCATAGGTCGCCGCCATCAGCACCAGCACCGCGATCGTCGCGATGCCGCCTGCGAGCAGGCCGAGCTGCACCGATTCGGTGCCGAGATCAGGACCGACCGAGCGTTCCTCGACCACCTTGAGTTCGACCGGCAGGGCGCCAGAGCGCAGCGCGATCGCCAGCTGGTTGGCACTTTCGGTGGTGAAGCTGCCCGAGATCTGGGCGGATCCGCCCAGGATCGGTTCGTTGATGTTGGGAGCAGACAGCACTTCGCCGTCGAGGATGATCGCGAAGGGCTTGTTGACGTTTTCCTGCGTCAGCCGGGCAAAACGTGCGCCGCCTTCACGGTCGAAGGTGATCGAGACGACGGGTTCGTTGGTCTGCTGGTCGAAGCTCGCCTGCGCGTTGGTCAGCTTGTCGCCGCGGATGCCGCCCAGACGGCGCACCGCGATCGGCGTGCCGCCGGCCGGGTTGCTGGGGTAGGGGACGACCTCGCTGCCCACCGGGGCGCGGCCTGCAGCAATGTCTTCGGGGCTGGCGTTCTGGTCGACCAGCTTGAATTCGAGCTCGGCGGTCTGGCCGAGCAGTTCCTTGAGCGCTTCGGGATCTTCCAGACCCGGCACCTGCACCACGATGCGGTTGTCGCCCTGGCGGATGATGGTCGGCTCGCGCGTGCCCAGTTCGTCGATGCGCTTGCGCACCACTTCGGTCGCGGTTTCCATCGCCTGGTCGAGCGCCTCGGTCAGGCCTGCTTCAGTCGGGGTCAGCACGATGCGGCTGGTGTCACGCACCTCAATGTCCCAGTCGCGCTGGCCGGTCAGGCCCGCACCCGTGGTCATCGGCAGGATCGCCTCGCGCGCGGCATCGACCTGCGATACGTCGCGCACCAGGAACGAGAGCTTGCCGCCTTCGCGCGAGATATCGCCGATGCCGATCCGCGGCTTGGCGGCGCGCATCGCGGCGCGCACGGTCTCTTCCATGTTCTCCAGACGCTGCGCCGCGACATCCTTGGGGTCGCCCTCCAGCAGGATGTGGCTGCCACCCTGAAGGTCGAGCCCCAGATTGATCTTTTCCTGCGGAAGGAACGATGGATAATAAGGCGAGACGCTGGCAGGCAGCAGGCTGGGGATCGCCAGCAACACGCCCAAAGCGAGCAGCAGGCTGATCGAGATCGTTTTCCAGCGCGGAAAATCAAGCATTCTCAAGGCTTCCTTGGCAGTGCCGCGTCATGCGTCGCACAGGGGCGGGCAAGGCGGACGCGAACCGGATGTGCGCGCCATATATTCATGCGGCTCATTTGCGGCAAGGCGATAGGTCAATCGTTGGCGGGCGCGCCGCCGGGCTGGACGACATCGCTCAGCGTTGCCTTGACCGCGCGCACCTTGGCGCCGCCCAGATCCAGCTCGACATAAATGTCGTCGACCTTGGTCACCTTGCCGACCAGACCGCCGCCGGTGACGACCTGATCGCCACGCTTGACCGCATCGATCTTGGCCTTGTGCGCCTTCATCTGGCGCTGTTGCGGCCGGATGATCAGGAAATAGAAGATCAGCAGCAGCGGCACGAACATCAAAAGCTGAGTCCAGGCCGGAGCCCCACCGGGAGCAGCCGCAGCCAATGCAAGCAAAAGTGTCGAGTCCATGTCGATAAATTCCGAATGTCTGAAAAAAGCACAGGAGAGCGACGCGGCACAAAAACCCGGTCGCAGCGATGGGCGCGCCTATCATCATCGGCCGCTTATGGCAATTGGCGATGACCTGTGCGTTGCGGGCGAACGACGGGCTTGCCAATCGTGTCACACCGCCATATAGGCGCGCTTCCCATCAGCCGCAGCGCGGCGATGGCACGGTCGGGACGTAGCGCAGCCTGGTAGCGCATCACACTGGGGGTGTGGGGGTCGGAGGTTCGAATCCTCTCGTCCCGACCAATTTTCTCACCGCAGCGATCAAGACGATCGGGCGGGCTTCAGCCAAACATCTCCGTATCGATCGTCCGCTGCATGGTGGCGCCATAACGCGGGCCGGCGACGGTCTGCTGGTTGATCAGCGCATCGATGCGCGCGGCGGCATCGGCGGGGATGGTCCAGTCGGTCCGCGCGAAATTCTCTTCCATGTGCGCGGTCGACCCGGTGCCGGGGATGGCGACGATGTGCTCGCCGCGCGAGAGCACCCAGGCGAGCGACAGTTGCGCAGGCGTGACCCCGTGTTCGGCCGCCAGCGCGCAGAACTGATCGACCAAGGCGAGGTTCGCGGGCCAGTTCTCGTCGTTGAAGCGCGGCATTGCGCGGCGCAGATCGTTGTTTGCCAGCGCGGCAACATCGCGCACGCCCCCTGCCAGCACGCCGCGCGCCACCGGCGAGAAGGCGACGAAGGTCGTCCCCAGCTCGCGGCAGGCATCGAGCACGGCGATCTCGGGCTCGCGCGTCCAGGGCGAATATTCGGTCTGCATCGCAGCGATCGGGTGGACCGCCGCCGCGCGGCGCAGCGTGTCTGCGGACATTTCGGACAGGCCGATGCTGCCGATCTTGCCCTCTTTCACCAGCTCGGCCATCGCGCCCACCGATTCCTCGATCGGAATGCTGCGGTCGCGGCGGTGCATATAATAAAGGTCGACATGGTCGGTCTGCAGCCGTGTCAGCGATTCATCGATGCAGCGGCGGATGCTTTGCGGGCTGCAGTCGATCCCGCGCTTCTCGCCCTCGATGACGATGCCCATCTTGGTCGCAAGGAAGAATTCGCCGCGCCGTCCCTTCAGCGCCTCGCCGATGAGCGTCTCGTTGTGGCCCAGGCCATAGATGTTGGCGGTGTCGAGATGATCATAGCCGATATCCAGCGCCCGGTTGAGCAGGGCGATCGCTACGTCGCGCGGGGGCAGAGCGCCATAGCCCCAGCTCAGCGACATGCAGCCAAGGCCGATGGGGTTGACCGGTTTGCCGTTGATCGTGCGGGATGTCATGGACAGGCCTTTCTGAACCGGAAGTTGTGCGCATCCGGCCGGTCGCACAGATGGTGTTTGTCGGTCAACTGCCCTGTCCGCAAGTGCCGGTGGTCGAGGCCAGATTGCCCTGTGGGCGATTCGGCAGATGCGTCCCGGCAAGGCGGCCCGCGATGCAGGCTCTGCCCGATGCTGCAACGGCGGCGGGTCCGTTTCGCCGCCAGACGGCAGATTGTGTCGTGGCGCGCGAAGCGTGATGCAAGCGATTGTCTTTGATCAGTAAAACTGGCCGTTTGCGAGCCTCAAACCGTGGCAATGGTCCGAAATGACGCGGCGCTCCGTCGATGTTTCAGCCCTGCCCGGTTCCAGAACAAGACGCATGGAGTAACAGTATTTTATCCTCTTTTCCGCGTTTCGTAACTCGGCTATATGCACGGTTCCCAAGGGTGCGGGGGATAGGGGTCGGGCCATGTGCGTGTCCTTCCTGCGCCAGTGCAAGAAATTTGTCTTGCCAGAGTCCCAAGGGTGTCGATACAACGCGGGCTCTTGTTTCCGCAACGAAGGGGAAAAGTACCATGAAGTCCATCATCAAGCTGAGCCCGGTTTTCGCCGCCGCTAGCGTTCTGGCTCTCGCAGCCTGCACTCCGGAAGAAGCCGCTGAAGCTCCTGCTGAAGAAACCACTGAAGCTCCTGCTGAAGAAGCCATGGAAGCTCCGGCCGCTGAAGGCGCCGAAGCTGGCATGGAAGCCGGAATGGAAGCTGGCGCTGAAGCTGGTGCCGAAGCCGGTGCCGCTGCTGGCGCAGAAGCTGCTCCGGCCGCTCCCGCCGCTCCTGCTGAATAAGCAGACGCGCAGCTTCGCCTGAAAAGGCAAAAGCTCTAAAAGACGCCCGGCACCCTCATGGGGTTGCCGGGCGTTTTTGCGTTTCACACCCGTTTTCCGCGCATTTACCATCGATTAGGGTGTTGCCGTTAAGGCTTAGCATCGCGTAGCCACATTCCGGCCCCTGCCGGACGCGGATTGCGCGAGGGTTTCGCTTCAGCGGGGACAGGGTATGACGGCGACAATGGGCAAGCAGAGCGGGGCAGGCCAGGCGGCCACCGACCGCCGCTATGCCATTCGCATCAACGTGCAGATCGACGCCGACCTGCTCGATCAGGGGCGTCGCCGCTGCGGCGTCACGCTTACCAACCTTTCGATCACTGGATGCCGGTTCGAATCCGACTATCCGCTGCGGCTGCCCGCGCCGATCACGCTGCTGATCGATGGCGTCGATCCGATCGTCGGCGAAGTGGTCTGGGCCGAAGGCAAGCTGGTCGGGTGCCATTTTGCCGAAGCGCTGAGCCCGACGATCTGCAACCGCATCATCCGCACGCTGCGCGATCGCGCCAAACGGCCCTAAGCCGCCAGAATTCTCTCGAAATAACAGTGCAGCTCGTCCGCATTGCGGTCCCAGCTGAACCGCGCGACGCATGCGCGGACTGCGGCCGGGTCCGGACGCGCAGCAAGCATGCGGCCGATGGCCTCGGCCAGCGCGGCAGCATCGGCCTTTGCGATCAGCCCGGCGACCGGATCGGTGAGCAGCTCTGCCGCGCCGCCGGCATCGCAGATCACGATGGGCGTCCCGCAGGCCAGCGATTCGACCCAGGCATTGGCCAGGCCCTCCGACTTTGACGGCAGCACCATCACGTCGGCCGCCGCGATCCAGCCCGGCAGGTCGTCATGCGGCAGCGACCCTGCGAAGATCACGCGGCTGTCGACCCCCAGCCGAACGGCAAGCGCGCGGAAATCCGCCTCCGCCTCGCCCGCGCCAGCCAGAACCAGCGTCGCATCGGGCATGAGCGGCAGCGCCTCGATGATCAGGTTCTGGCGTTTGCGCGGGATCAGGGCACCCACCGAAATCAGCATCGGGCCAGTGATGCCCAGCTGTTGGCGCAAATTGCTTCCGTCCTGGGGCGCAAAGCGCTGCTGGTCGCAGCCGGTGTAATGCACCATGATGCGATCGGCGGGCATGCCCAGCGCGACCACGTCCGCCTTCAGCGCCGCCGATACCGCAAGCATCCCGCTGGCATCGCGGCCTGCCTGCACCACTGCCTCGCGCGTTCTGGCAGCGTTGCCCCAATGGTGAATGTCGGCACCGCGCGCCTTGACCGAATAGGGCAGGCCCAATTCCTGCGCGATGATGCGCGCGGCGGGGCCATCGGGATAGAAGAATTCGGCATCGATCAGATCGAACGGCTGTTCGCGGTGCAGCCTGCGCACCAGCGGCAGGACGGCGCGGGCGAGCAGCTGCGGCTGCCAGTGGCTGCCGATCCCGGGTATATGCAGGAACCGCGGGCGATGGACATCCAGCCCGTGCCAGTTTTCATGCGCGGGGAGTGCAGCGATCGCGCGGTAGCGCGCGTGGTGCGACAGCGGCCAGGGCGGCACCGCCTGCGGGCTGAGCACCGTGACCTCGACGCCGGCGCGTGCCGCCAGCGCCGCTGTTTGGCGCTCGACGAAGATCCCGAAATTGGGGCGGGCTGTATTGGGAAACAGCGTGGCGAGGGTGAGGATGCGCATGTTGCCGCTGCTTCTACAGCGCGCGGATTAACGTTTCTGCCACCGCCAGCCAGGGCGGATTGCTCACCACCTGCTGGCGGGAGCCTGCACCCGGCGGCAGAATCTGGATACGCTCGCCATCGCGCGCGATCAGCCGGCCGAAGACGAAGCGACCGGCGGGGCGGGGCACCAATACGTCGCGGTTGAGCGCCGAGCCAATGCCGTCCGCATCGATCCGCCGCAGCCACAGCGTGTCGCCGCTGCGATATTCGCCCAGGCTGCCGGTCACCCGCATCGCCAGCATCTGGTCGTTCGGGATCGGCGGAACGGCGGTTTCCGGGCGGCTGAGCGCATGCGCGCCATCGGCACCGAGCAATGCGACGACTGCCAGCTCGGTGGTGGTTTCGGTGCTCACCAGCGCGCTGCTGTCGACCTCGAGCGCTGCAGCGATGCGGTTGAGCCAGTCGAGCGACAGGGTGCGTGTCCCGGTCTCGAGCCGCCCGATGGTCTGTGCGGTGGTGGGCGGATCGCAGCGCCGGGCGACATCGTCCAGCGTCATGCGGTGGGCACGGCGGACATCGCGGATACGGTTGATCATGGAGCATCCTCTCGAACCGGATTGGAAAACAACTTTCCTACAATCCAACCGCCATGGCAAGACGATATCGGTATAAACGAACCGATATGGATGGTGGTCATGGCAAAGGCGGAAGGGTTTGGTGCTGTCCGACAGGCGGCCGGGCGACTGTTGACCGAGCGCGCGATCGAGGGCGAGACGGTGGCGCGCGCAAACCGAAGCGCGCGTCCTGCGCGATCGGTGACGGTGAACCTGGCTGAATCGCCGCTGGGTTGGCTGTTTGCGCGCGGGCTGATCGACGAGCGGCAGTTCGAGGCGGGGGAGAAACTGCGCGCCGATTGGGAGCGGGCGAACCTGGCCCCCTCGATCACCATGCGCTGGGATGCCGCACCGCGATCCGGCGGCTATCGCGGCAGCGACGACCATCTCGAGCCGACCGAACGCCAGGCGGCGGCGCGCCTGCGTTTCGATGCGGCAATCACCGCGCTGGGCCGCGACCTGAATGACATCGCCTGGCGGGTGATCTGCTCGGGCGAGGCGATGCCGGTGGCCGAAAAGGCGCTGGGCTGGCCAGTGCGCTCCGGCCGCCTGGTGCTGCGCATGGCGCTCGACCGGCTGGCGGATTTCTATCGGCTGCCGTGAGCGGGGGAAGAGCGCCCCCCCACGTCCATATCACCTCTCCCATCAAGGAGAGGAATATGCACTCGCCGTTTGTGGGCTGGACAGCGCTTGCAACTCGGGTCCCCTGCGAAGGCAGGGGGCCATCTCCTGCTGGTGCGTCAGATGCACCGGTTGCTCAATCACGCAACGTCTGGAGATGGGCGCCTGCCTTCGCAGGGGAACAAGTGGGGAGCGCATGAATACGGCGGCGTATCACCCCATCGCCTCGACCTGCTCGGCCAAATCCAGCCAGCGCATTTCGGCGGCGTCCTTCTCTTCGCGGGCCTTTTCGATCGACTTGGTCAGCGCGGCGAACTTGGCGGGATCGCGGGTATACAACTCCGGGTCGGAGAGCGCGGCCTCATCGCGCGCGATGGCCGCCTCGATGGCCTCGATCCGCTCGGGCAGAGTGTCGTAATCGCGCTGTTCCTTGTAGCTCAATTTGACCTTCTGCGAGACCGGCTTGGGGATCGCGGCAGCCGCTGCTGCGGCGGCCTCGGCCTTGCTGCGGTTCGACTTGACCCAGTCGGCGGTGCGCTGCTTGCGCTTGGCTTCCCAGTCGGCATAGCCGCCCGCAACGACATCGACCACGCCCGAGCCGTCAAGCCCGAGCGTCACGGTGACGGTGCGGTCGAGAAAGTCGCGGTCATGGCTGACGATCAGCACCGTGCCGTCATAATCGGCGATGACCTCCTGCAGCAGGTCGAGCGTTTCGAGATCGAGATCGTTGGTCGGCTCGTCGAGCACCAGCAGGTTGGAGGCGCGGGCAAATTCACGTGCCAGCAGCAGCCGCGAGCGTTCGCCGCCCGACAATGTGCCGACGCGCGCCTCGACCAGTCCCGGATCGAACAGGAACTCTTTCAGATACCCCTGGATGTGCTTGCGCACCCCCCGCACGTCGATCCAGTCTCCGCCCTCGGCGAGCACGTCGCGCACGCGCTTTTCGGGCGACATCAATTTGCGCTGCTGGTCGATGATCACGCCGTCCAATGTCTTGGCGAGCGTGATCGTGCCGCTGTCGGGCGCGAGCTCGCCGGTGAGCAGGCGGATCAATGTGGTCTTGCCCGCGCCGTTCGCGCCGACGATGCCGATGCGGTCGCCGCGCTGCACCCTGAGCGAAAAGTCCTTGATGATCGTGCGCGCGTCTTCACCTTCGCCGAACGTCTTGAACACCCGGTCGGCGACGATCACCGACTTGGTCTTGCTGTCGTCGCTCACGGCTTTCAGCTTGGCGGTGCCCTGCGGCCCCAGCATCGCGGCGCGGGCTGCGCGCATTTCCCAAAGCTTGGCGAGCCGCCCCTGGTTGCGCTTGCGCCGGGCGGTGACCCCGCGCTCCAGCCAGTGCGCTTCGATCTTGAGCTTGGCATCCATCTTGTCGGCGGCGCGGGCTTCCTCGGCATAGACCTGCTCCATCCACGCCTCGTATCCGCCAAAGCCGATCTCCTGGCGGCGCAGATTGCCGCGATCGAGCCACAGGGTTTGCTTCGTCAGCCGTTCCAGGAATGTGCGGTCATGGCTGATCACCACGAACGCTCCGTTGAAGCGCCCGAGCCAGCTTTCCAGCCAGTCGATCGCGGCAAGGTCGAGATGGTTGGTCGGCTCGTCGAGCAGCAGCACATCGGGTTCGCTGGCAAGCGCGCGGCAGATCGCGGCACGCCTGCGCTCGCCGCCACTGGCGGTCGCTGCCTCGCGCGACAGATCGATGCCGATCTGGTCGGCGATCGCGGCGACCTCGTGCGCGGGCGGAGCATCGTCTCCGGCAAGCGCCCAGTCGTTCAGCGTGGCAAAGCCCTTGAAGTCGGGGTCCTGCGCCAGCATCACGCAGCGGATTCCCGGCTGGATGGTTCGCCGTCCGCGATCCGCCTCGATATCACCCGCGATCAGCCGCAGCATCGTGGTCTTGCCGGCACCGTTGCGCCCGATCAGCGCGAGCCGGTCGCGCGGGCCGACATGCAGGTTGATATCGCGGAACAGCCAGCCGGTGCCCTGGATCAGGCCAAGGTCTTCATAGGATAGGACGGGGGGTGTGGACATGCGCAGGCACTTAGGCGCGGGCGCTGCGCGGCGCAATCCCCGGCCAGTCCGCAACATCCGCCTTGACCGGCCGCCCGCGCTCATCGCAAGACGGAACAAATACGCCAGAAAGGGTCGGCCGTGCGCACAGTGTATCTCAATGGGGATTTCGTCGCGGAAGACGCGGCGCATGTTTCGATCTTCGATCGCGGGCTGCTGTTTGCCGATGCGGTATACGAGGTGTTCTCGGTGCTGGACAGGCGGATCATCGACCATGCAGCGCATATGGCCCGGCTGGAGCGGTCGCTCGCCGAGATGACCATCGCGCACGATGTTGCTGCGACCGACTGGGCAGGCGTTCTGGCAACGCTGATCGCGCGCAACGATCTGACCGAGGGGACGATCTACCTGCAGGTGAGCCGCGGGGCGGCGGACCGCGATTTCCTGTTCCCCGCGCCCGGCACCCCGCCCACGGTGTTCGCGTTCACGCAGGCCCGCGCCTTGGTGGACAATCCGATGGCGCAGCGCGGCATGCGGATCCTTACCCGGCCGGACCGGCGCTGGGGTCGGCGCGATATCAAGACGGTGCAGCTGCTCTATGCCAGCATGATGAAGATGGAGGCCAAGGCGGCGGGGGTGGATGACGTCTGGCTGGTCGAGGGCGATGTGATCACCGAAGGCACTTCGCAGAACGCATGCATCATCACGCGCAACGGCCATCTGGTCACGCGCGATCTGGGGCATCACATCCTTCCCGGCGTGACTCGCCTCAGCCTGATCGACATTGCGCGGCAAAGCGGGATCACGGTGGAAGAACGGCCCTTCACTATCGCCGAGGCGCAAGGCGCGGCGGAGGCCTTTGTCACTTCGGCCTCGCTGTTCGTGATGCCGGTGGTCGAGATCGACGGGCTCGGCGTAGGCGATGGCCGCCCCGGCATGGAGACGATGGCACTGCGCAAGGCGTACATCGATCATGCGCGCGGCACGGGATGACAGAGATGTTTACAAGGCTTGCGCGCGTCTGACGGATCCGTTCAGTCGATTGACACGTACGCAGGCGCATTGACACCCTTTCATCCGGCGGTTGCCGGAAAAACCGATGTCGTTCAAACTTCTGGAGATCCCGCTCATGATCAAGACCGTCGCTCTTGCCCTGCCGCTGGCGTTCCTTGCTGCCGCCGCAACCCCTGCGCTTGCCGCTGTGGATGTCACCCCCAGCGCCGGCGCGCCCGTGGTAGAGCTCAGCATCACCGAAACGGTGCTGGGCGCCCCCGACACCGCGACGTTCAGTACCGGCGTGACCAGCAAGGCCCCGACCGCGTCTGCCGCGCTTCGCCAGAACTCGGCCGACATGGACAAGGTGATCAAGCAGATCGTCGCGCTGGGCATCAAGCGCGAGGACATCCAGACATCGGGCATCAACCTCGCCATGGATTATGAATATGGCAACGATGGCCGCCAGCCGCGCTTCATCGGCTATCAGGTCAGCAACACGGTCACTGTGAAGGTCCGCCAGATCGACAAGCTGGGATCGATCCTGGATTCGGTCGTGTCGCAGGGTGCCAACAACCTGTCGGGCCCCAGCTTCAGCATCGATGACGACAGCACCGCGCAGCGCGAGGCACGCGACAAGGCGATGAAGCGGGCAGAAGCCCAGGCGATGGACTATGCGCGCCGCACCGGCTTCACCGGGGTGCAGCTGCTCGCAGTGTCCGAAGCGATCTCCAACGCCTCGCCGATGGGGATGATGGACATGAAGCGCACCACGATGCAGTCGGTCGCCGCCGCCCCGCCGATCGAAGGCGGTCAGGTGGGCACCAGCGTGACGGTCAACGCCACCTATCAGATGACGCGGTGACCCACGCGCGGCTCTGGTCAAAGGCTGAAGAAGCGGTTAGCGGGCTATTCAGCGGTTATTCAATGATCGGGGGGTAATGCGGTCAGCATGAAACTGTTCTCTCTCTCCTTGCCTGCCCTGGCCCTGGGCGCTGCCCTGATGGTGACGGGCGCGCCGCATGCCGACGCGCTCGACGGCAAGCGCCGCGGCGAACAGAGCGAGGCGCGTGAACAGTTCATGGCAGGCCAGGTGAAATCGCTGCGCGAGATCGAGGGGCGCATTCTCCCCAAGATGCGCGGCATGCAGTATCTCGGCCCCGAATATGACGCCGGCTCGCAGGTCTATCGGCTCAAGTTCCTTGACAGCGGCCGCGTCATCTTCGTCGATGTCGATGCGCGCACGGGGGCGGTATTGCGCCAGACCGGCTGAACCATTTGGGCCTTTGCTGCAGCCGCCAGCCTTGTCACCACCCCCTTTTTGGCCAATATGCACCCATTCAGGCAAGCGACGGCATCCGCCATGCCGCTTCCCATATCCATTTGCAGGAGTAGCCCATGCGCGTTCTGATCGTCGAGGATGAACCCACCCTTGGCAAACAGCTCAAGTCCACGCTCGAGGCCACCGGCTATGCGGTCGACCTGTCGGTGGATGGCGAGGACGGCCATTTCATGGGCTCGACCGAGGATTATGACGCGGTGATCCTTGACCTCGGCCTGCCCGAAATCGACGGGCTGACCGTATTGGGCATGTGGCGCAAGGAAGGCCGCACCTTCCCGGTGCTGGTGCTGACCGCGCGCGACAGCTGGTCCGACAAGGTCGCCGGGCTCGATGCGGGCGCGGACGATTATCTTGCCAAGCCGTTCCAGACCGAAGAGCTGATCGCGCGGCTGCGTGCACTCATCCGGCGTGCCTCGGGCAATGCCTCGAGCGAGCTGATCGCGGGTGATGTCCGCCTCGACACGCGCTCGGGCAAGGTTTCGCTGAACGGCGAGCCGGTGAAGCTGACCGCGCAGGAGTACAAATTGCTGTCGTACCTGCTGCACCACAAGGGCAAGGTCATCAGCCGCACCGAGCTTATCGAGCATATCTACGACCAGGATTTTGACCGCGATTCGAACACCATCGAGGTGTTCGTGACGCGCATCCGCAAGAAGCTGGGCTCGGACGTGATCACCACGATCCGCGGGCTCGGCTACAGCCTCGAAGATCCGGCAGAGCGTGCCGGCGGCTGATCTCGACCAGACGCTGACGGGCGGGTCTGTCGCGCCTGCGCCGCCGCTGCCCAATACCGGCTCGCTCAGCCGCCGGATGATCGGCATCGCTGCGGCGTGGATCTTCGTGCTGCTGCTGGGCGGCGGGCTGGCGCTCGACCGCATCCTCACCAACACCGTCACCACCAGCTTCGACGATCAGCTCGAATATGTGCTGACCGCGATGATTTCCTCGGCGGAAATCGGCCCCGATGGCGAGGTGTTCTTCAACCGGCCGCTGGGCGACCAGAGGTTTCTGGAGCCCAACAGCGGCCTCTACTGGCAGATCAGCGGCGAGGGCCATTCCGATTTCACCTCGCGCTCCTTGTGGGACCGCGCGCTCAGGATCGAGACCGACCACAGCGACGCACAGCCGCATATCTACAACAGCGACCAGTTTTCCGACGACGAGCTGCGGATCATCGAACAATCGATCTATCTGCCCGGATCCAAGGTGCGCTGGCGCTTCATGGTCGCGCAGTCGCGCGACGCGATGGACCTGCAGATCCGCCAGCTGCGCCAGACGCTGACCTACAGCTTTGCGCTGCTGGCGCTGGGCCTGATCATCCTTGCCGGTTTGCAGACGCTCTATGGCCTCTGGCCGCTGCGCAAGGTGCGCGAGGCGATCCAGGCGATGCGCACAGGCCGGATGGACCGGGTGCGCGATCCGATGCCGATCGAGGTGATGCCGATGGTCGAGGAATTGAACGCATTGCTCGAGCACAACGAGAAACAGGCCGAAGAGGCGCGCCGGCATGCGGGCAACCTGGCGCATGCGCTCAAGACTCCGCTGACCGTGGTCATGAACAGCGCCACCGCGCGCGCTGATGACCTGGCCGATACCGTGATCCGCGAAGCCGCGGTGATGCGCCGCCAGGTCGATCATCACCTCGCGCGCGCGCGCGCGGTCGGGCGTCGCGGCCAGGCGCTGGCGCGCGCCAATGTGTGGGAAAGCGCGCAGGCGGTCGAGCGCGCGGTGGTGCGGCTTTACCCGCATGTCCGCTGCGACCTGGATGGCAGCAAGACCGCGAGCGTCGCAATCGAGCGGCAGGACCTTGAGGAAATGCTGGGAAATCTGGTCGAGAATGCGGGCAAATATGGCGGAGGCAGCGTGTTCGTCACCATCGATCCCAAGGGGTCCGCGGACCCGAAGCTGGTCGATATCTGGATCGAGGATGACGGCACCGGAATCCCCGAAATCGAACGCACCCGCATCTTCGATCGCGGCGCGCGGCTGGATACCGGCAAGCCGGGCACCGGGCTGGGGCTGGCAATCGTGCGCGATGTCGCGGAGATCTATGGCGGGCTGGTCGAGCTCGACGAGAGCGAGGATCTGGGCGGGCTGCTGGTGCGGCTGAGGCTGCCGCGGGCGGGGTAGGGCCATGTTCTCCCCTCCCGCTTGCGGCTGAGGCTGCCGCGGGCGGGGTAGGGCCATGTTCTCCCCTCCCGCTTGCGGGAGGGGCAGGCCCGGCTTGCCG
>Ga0307994_1000779_pt1 | contig 20745 bp, 18 predicted proteins | sample EllFjometagen261_FD_203171 | JGI IMG/M metagenome (GOLD analysis project Ga0307994, IMG submission 203171) | Marine microbial communities from Ellis Fjord, Antarctic Ocean - #261 | ecosystem: Environmental > Aquatic > Marine > Unclassified | place: Southern Ocean | collected 2014-11-02 | reverse complement strand
AGTTTTGCTAGCGCTTTATTGGCGCTGTCATAGCCTATGGCGAACAGTTCGTCATAACGTTCGGTGTTGTCGCGCAGGCTAAAGTCGCTTAGGTCCATGCCGATTAGCAGGTCTGCGTCGGCAACTTGGTCTTGGGTGTGGTGGCTAACGGCAATTTCAAAGGCGTTGCGCATGACATCAAGCACATGGCTTGGTTCTGAATAGTGGCTCACGCTGCTAAGGTGGCTGGCAATGGTCACCCCTGCCCCCAGGGCTTTGACTGCCTCGATAGGGACATTTTGTACCAAGCCACCGTCAACGAGGGTTCTATTACCAATAACCACGGGGATATAGATGCCCGGAATAGCAGCCGAGGCACAGACGGCGTCAGCCACAGACCCGCTGGTGAGAATCACTTCTTCACCGCTGTTGATGTCGGTCGCCACAATAGCCAGTGGAATCTTGGCATCTTCAATGTTCACATCGCCCAGATACTCAAGCATGAGCTCTTTGAGGGAGTTGGTCGAGAAAAAACCGGTCTTGTTAAGCTTAAAGGTGGTTACCTTTGACAGGGTTAGACGTCGAGAGAGCTCACCAATAGTCTCTATGCTGACATTAAAGGCGTAGAGCGCTGCTAGCATGGCGCCGACACTGGTGCCGGCAATGTACTCAATGTCGACGTTAGCGTCTTCTAAGGCCTTTAAAACGCCCACATGGGCAACGCCTTTTGCTGCGCCGCCGCCAAGCGCTAGACCGATTGTGGTGTTAAACAGTTTAATTGCCATAGCTACGATATTAACCTGTGTCAGTGGTTGAAACTACCGCAGATCACACCTTTTTAGGTGAGAAACACGGGGTATAAAAAAACCCGACACAGCGGCCGGGTTTTTATTGATGCTAAAGCGACAATTACATGTTTTCGATCATCGCGTCACCAAACTCTGAGCACGACATTAATATGGCGTCGTCCATGAGGCGTTCAAAGTCATAGGTGACTTTCTTTTCAGTAATAGCGCCTTCAATGCCTTTAATCACTAAGTCTGCGGCGTCGCCCCAGCCAAGGTGACGTAACATCATCTCAGCAGAGAGTATTAATGAGCCTGGGTTGACCTTGTCTTGTCCAGCATACTTAGGTGCAGTACCGTGTGTGGCTTCAAAGATAGCAATGTCGTCTGACAAGTTTGCACCTGGTGCAATACCAATGCCGCCAACCTGCGCTGCTAGCGCGTCTGAAATGTAGTCGCCGTTTAGGTTCAACGTGGCCAGCACGCTGTACTCATCGGGACGTAATATGATCTGCTGCAACATAGCGTCTGCGATAACGTCTTTGATGACAATGTCGTCGCCGGTGTTTGGGTTTTTAACGGTGTGCCATGGGCCGCCATCAAGTGGCTCGCCGCCAAAGGATTCACGAGCGACTTCGTAGCCCCAGTCGCAGAATGCACCTTCGGTGAACTTCATGATGTTGCCCTTGTGGACAAGTGTTACTGATGGTTTGTTATGGTCAATGGCGTACTGAATAGCCTTAGTGACCAAGCGCTTGGTGCCCTCTTCTGATACTGGCTTAACGCCGATACCACAGTTGGTGTCAAAACGAATTTTGGTGACTTTCATTTCGTCTTGTAAAAATTTGATAACTTTAGCGGCTTCGTCGCTGCCTGCTTTCCATTCGATACCGGCATAGATGTCTTCAGAGTTCTCACGGAAAATACACATGTCGACTTTGTTAGGCTCTTTAACCGGAGAAGGAACACCGGCAAACCAACGTACTGGGCGCTGACAGACAAAAAGGTCAAGCTCTTGACGCAGTGCCACGTTTAATGAACGGAAGCCGCCACCGACGGGTGTCGTCAATGGGCCTTTAATAGAAACGATATACTCTTTAACTGCTTCGAGTGTCTCTGCGGGGAACCAATCGCCTTGATAAAGCTCTGCCGCTTTTTCGCCACAAAATACTTCCATCCAAGAGATTTTCTTTTGGCCGTCGTAGGCTTTAGCAACGGCAGCGTCGATCACTTTAACCATGACTGGCGTGATATCAATGCCAATGCCGTCGCCTTCAATAAAGGGGATAATGGGATTATTGGGAACGTTGATCGAAAAGTCAGCGTTTACGGTGATTTTTTCGCCAGATGCTGGCACTTGAATATGTTTGTATCCCATTTTTAGCTCCATTAAAGTTCTTTGTTATTGATACGGTCTAAATTCTTTTGTAAAAAATTTACCTAATCCGGCTATTTTAGCATGATATGGGTTCTTTTTTGTAACTCTGTTTCATTTATAATGGCAATATACGGAGGCAATATTGTCTAAATTGATCATTTTTAACAAACCCTTTCAGGTGCTCTGCCAGTTTACGGATGAGGCCGGCCGAAAAACCTTGGCTGATTACGTGGATGTAAAAGAGGTGTACCCCGCTGGCCGCCTAGATTTCGACTCTGAGGGCCTATTACTGCTAACCGATGACGGTAAATTACAGGCTAAAATAAGTCACCCTAAAAACAAATTACCCAAAACATACTGGGCCCAAGTGGAAGGTATAGCAACTCAAGAAGACTGTGACGCCTTGATAGCCGGTGTGCAATTAAAGGATGGCATGGCCAAGGCTGTATCTTGTAAAATTTTGTCAGAACCGCACCTTTGGGAGCGTGTTCCACCGATTCGGGTGCGTAAAAGTATCCCCGATAGTTGGATTGAGCTTGTCATTGATGAGGGCCGAAACCGCCAAGTACGGCGCATGACCGCCGCTGTAAACTTGCCGACCCTACGTTTGGTGCGGGTGGCTATTGGTAAATGGTCATTGGGCGACCTGCAGCCAGGTCAAGCTAATACGGTTGGTCCTTGACCCCTTGAGCAGTAAACACTTTAAAGGAATGACTTGTGCCAAATAAAATACATCTCACCGTCGCTACTGTTGTTGTCAAAGATGACACGTTTTTGATGGTGCGTGAAACCCAAGAAGGTGTCAAAGTCATTAACCAACCTGCAGGTCATGTCGAGCCAGGTGAAGACGTGATAGCTGCGGCTATTAGAGAGACCCTAGAAGAGACCTGTTGGAATGTGCAGATCACCGGCTATTTAGGGTTTTCAAATGCCAAGTCAGCAACTACCGGCATTACTTACTACCGTCATACCTTTCTTGCAGAGCCAGTGTCCTTTAACGCTAAGGCAGAGCTTGACCCAGACATTGACAGTGCTCAGTGGATGTCTGCCACCGAGATTAGAGACCCTAACAACGTTCCACGCAGCGATATGGTGGTCAAGGTACTTGAGGACTATGAAGCCGGACGTATTTTCTCTTTGGGAATGTTCAGTAACGACTTATAGTAACCCCATTGTTATCGTCATCATTGGAGGCGGCATGGCTAGTAAAATACTGACAGGGCTCATCGTTATTTTTGTGAGCATGGGCTTGAGTGCGCAAGAGCCACGTGCGCGCGATATTGGCGTTCCTTTTGCCGGTGACCCAGGCACTTTAAATACTATTACTGATGTGCCGGGTGTGACGGTTGGGTTTGAGACGATCATCAAAGACCTGTCCAATGGCAAGGCTGTGCGCACTGGCGTGACGGCTATTTTGCCGCGAGGTACCAGCAGCACTAACACCCCCTCTTTTGCTGGCGTGTTTTCTCTTAATGGCAATGGCGAGATGACAGGTACCGCATGGATTGAAGAGTCTGGCACCCTAGAAGGCCCGGTTCTTATCACTAACACCCACAGTGTAGGCGTCGTACACGATGCTGCCATAGCCTGGCGCGTTAAGCATGGCGGTGCTGCCAACGCAGGGTATTGGTGGTCTCTTCCGGTGGTTGCGGAAACCTGGGATGGCTGGTTGAACGATATCAACGGTTTTCATGTAAAGCCAGAACACGCCATGAATGCAATTGCTAATGCCAAGCCTGGGCCGGTTGCTGAAGGTAATGTGGGCGGTGGCACTGGAATGATTTGCCATGAGTTTAAATGTGGTACAGGTACCTCGTCTCGCATAGTCGACGTGCTGGGCAAGGGTTATACCGTGGGTGTACTAGTTCAGGCCAATTATGGTACGCGTGAGACCCTTCGTGTCGCAGGCGTGCCTGTTGGTCTGGAGATAACCCACGACCAGGCGTATGATACGCCGCAAGCTCCAGATGGGGACACTGGGTCCATTATCATCGTTGTCGCGACCGATGCACCCCTCTTACCTCATCAGTTAAAGCGTTTAGCCCGTCGTGCGGCTCTTGGTTTGGCCCGCAACGGAAGCTATGCTGGTAATGGGTCTGGTGATATCTTTGTCGCGTTCTCCACGGCCAATGACCCTGCCTCGCGTAGCGATGCTCTGGCGTTGTTGGAGATGGTGCCTAACGATGAAATTGACCCACTGTTTCTTGCAACGGTTCAGGCAACAGAAGAGGCCATCATTAACGCAATGATAGCGGCCAACGATCTAACAGGTAATGAGGGCAATAGTGCAAAAGCCATCAGACACGATGAGCTGCGCGCGGTGCTTAAGAAATACAACAGGTTGGCTAACTAGCCCCTATTAAACAGTAGTCTGGTGTTCCATGAGTAAAACCCAAAAAGTTATTGTAGGCATGTCTGGCGGCGTTGATTCGTCTGTGGCGGCGCTTTTGTTGCTGCAACAGGGCTATCACGTTGAAGGCCTGTTTATGAAAAACTGGGACGAAGACGATGGGTCAGAATATTGCACTGCCATGGCTGACCTTGCCGATGCACAGCAGGTGTCCGATAAGCTAGGTATTACCCTGCACACGGCTAACTTTGCGGCAGATTACTGGGACAACGTGTTTGAGCATTTTTTGGCAGAGTACCGCGCCGGTCGAACGCCCAACCCTGATATTTTGTGTAACCGAGAGATCAAATTTAAAGTGTTCCTTGATTACGCTCAAATTCTTGGGGCTGATTTTATCGCTACCGGTCACTACACCCGTACCGACCTACATCAAGGTCACTCTCGATTACTTAAAGGCTTAGACGGCAATAAAGATCAGAGTTATTTTTTGCACGCGGTGCAAGAGCATGCCTTTGCTAAGTCACTATTTCCGGTGGGTGAGCTTGATAAACCTGAGGTACGAAAGATTGCCGACGAGCATGGGTTTGTTACCTCAGACAAAAAAGATAGCACTGGCATCTGTTTTATCGGTGAGCGACGGTTTAAGGACTTTTTAGAGCAGTATATTCCTGCGCAACCTGGTCTCATGGAAACCCCTGAGGGTGTTGCCATGGGTGAGCATCAAGGTTTGATGTTTTATACCATTGGTCAGCGTCAGGGACTCGGTATTGGTGGTGTTAAAAATAGCAGTGAAGAGCCTTGGTATACCTTAGAAAAAGATCTTGAGCGCAACGTGCTCATTGTGGGTCAGGGGACTAACCACCCGCTTTTGTTCACTAATCATTTGGCCGCATCTGAGATCAATTGGATTAATGGCATGCCTCAGGGCCCTTTAGAATGCATGGCTAAAACTCGTTATCGCCAACCTGACCAACCCTGTGTGGTCACACCCGATGCTGATGGCGGTTGCGAAGTGGCCTTTACATACGCACAACGGGCTGTAACGCCGGGACAGTCCGTGGTTTTTTACCAGCATGACTGCTGTCTTGGTGGTGGTGTGATTGAGCGTACATGGAATTTTGCTGCGTGATCTTTAGTCGTCCCACTGCTGACCAAGCACTAGCCTTAGCGGGTGTTTTCCATGCAGCTGCGTTGGTTGACGAAATTGCTAATCACGGCGATATCGGCCCTAACCAATTGGCTAACGCCATGTCGGTGCTGCTTAATCAAAACCCCGACTCTGTTTCTAGTCTTTATGGCTCGCCAGATAACATTCAATTAGGTGTTAGCGCAATGCGTACTTTACTCACTGACCGCTCGGCCGGGTCGGCCAATGTGTTGCGTTACGCTATTGGCATTATGTATCTGGCCAGAAAGCTGACTAATGACAAGGCTAAGCTTGATGAGGTGGGCAACGGAATCGCCAATGCCCAGCGTCAGGCTGAGCATTTCTCTGAAACCCATGACAATGTGATCGCTAACGTCGCAGGGTTGTACCAAGACTCTGTCAGTACAATGCGTATGCGTATTCAGGTGTCGGGTAATCCGGCTTATCTTCGCCAGACGGGCATAGCACAGCGAGTTCGCTGTTTATTGTTTGCCGGCATTCGCAGTGCGTTTCTTTGGCACCAGGTTGGCGGTAAGCGCAGTCATTTGCTGCTTCGGCGTGACGCTCTGCTTATGGTATTACCTAAATAAGCTACGAACCCAATGTTATTGTTTAACCGAATTGCCACCTGAAATTGTGCCATTATTGGGGTATAATCGCGGCCTGTTTAATACTTCTATCTAGGAATAACCATGACAAAGGTTTCATTGTCCCCTCTCACTGCAGTTTCTCCCATCGATGGACGCTATGGTGCAAAAACCGACATGTTGAGAACCGTGTTTAGTGAGTACGGCTTAATTCGCTATCGTGTTCTGGTTGAGGTCCGTTGGTTGCAACATTTGGCGGCTAACCCTGCCATTGTTGAGGTTGCTCCCTTTTCGAAAGACGCGACTGCCCTGCTTAACGGTTTGGTCGATAATTTTACGATAGAGCATGCCGAGCGTGTTAAAGAGATAGAGCGAACCACCAACCACGATGTGAAAGCCGTGGAATACCTGATTAAAGAAACCATTGCCGACAACGCAGAGCTACTGGCGGTGAGTGAGTTTGTACACTTTGCCTGTACGTCTGAAGACATTAACAACCTGTCTCACGCGCTAATGCTTAAAGAAGGTCGCGATGACATTGTGGTACCGGCATTGCAGGCTATTCATGGCCAGTTGACGGCCATGGCGGTAGAGTTTGCTGATGTTGCGATGTTGGCTAGAACTCACGGCCAAACGGCGTCTCCGACGACAGTTGGTAAAGAAATGGCCAACGTTGCCTATCGTTTACAGCGCCAATTAGCATCGATTACTGCGGTTCCTCTGTTGGGTAAAATTAATGGTGCTGTTGGTAACTACAACGCACATATTTCGGCCTATCCCGATCTAGACTGGCCGGCGATATCTCAAGCTTTTATTGAAGGTCTGGGCCTAGAATTCAACCCTTACACCACGCAAATTGAGCCCCATGACTATATGGCGGAGTTATTTGACGGTCTGGCGAGATCAAACACCATTTTGATCGACTTTGCGCGCGATATCTGGGGTTATATTTCACTGGGTTATTTCAAACAAAAAACCATTGCTGGCGAAGTCGGTTCATCGACTATGCCGCATAAGGTTAATCCTATCGATTTTGAAAATGCCGAAGGTAATCTAGGCATTGCTAATGCCTTATATGGTCATTTGTCTGCTAAATTGCCAGTGTCACGTTGGCAGCGAGACCTCACCGACTCTACCGTGTTACGTAACATGGGGGTTGGCCTAGGGTATTCTATGATCGCCTACGCCTCTCTGGATAAAGGCGTAGGCAAACTGCAGCTAAACCAAGAGCGACTGGCCGCAGACCTCGATGCTGCCTGGGAAGTGCTCGCAGAGCCCATTCAAACCGTTATGCGCCGCTATGGCATCGAAGAGCCTTACGAGAAGCTCAAGACGCTGACACGAGGCAACGTGATGGATCAGGCAACCATTCAAGCGTTTATCGATACTCTGGAGATTCCGCAAGAGGCTAAAACTGCACTAAAAGCGATGACTCCGGCCAGTTACATCGGTAACGCCGTGCAACAAGCTAAGGACATCTAGACCTTACCTCATGGACGACAACCACCCTATTCTGGGCGATCTTAGCGCCGATCAGTTTTTAGCTGAGTATTGGCAAAAAAAGCCGTTGCTCATTCGTAATGCATTCCCTAATTTTGAGCCGCCTATCGAAGGCGATGATCTAGCAGGGTTGTCGCTAGAGCCGACGGTCGAGTCACGGCTGGTAGTCGGTGACACTTGGCAGGTCGAGCATGGCCCTTTTGATGAAGCACGCTTTGAAACCCTGCCTGAAAACAACTGGACGCTATTAGTACAGGCTGTTGACCTATGGGTGCCTGAGGTTGCTGAGTTACTTAACCATTTCGATTTCCTGCCGCCATGGCGTGTCGACGACATTATGGTCAGTTATGCCGAAGATGGTGGCAGTGTTGGCCCGCATTTTGATCATTATGATGTATTTTTACTGCAAGGCAGTGGGCAGCGTCGCTGGCAGATCAGTGAGTCGGCCAACGGCGAAATGAGTCTAGGCAGTGACACGTCGTTAAAAGTATTAGAGAACTTTGTCGCCACCGACGAATGGGTTTTAAACCCCGGTGACATGCTGTATTTGCCGCCCAAGGTTGCCCATCATGGGGTTGCTGTTGGTGAGTGCACAACGTTCTCAGTTGGGTTTCGCGCCCCTGCAGCCACTGAAATGCTTGATGATCTGGCCACAGAGCTACTAAGCCGCGACATTGTTCCCAATCATTTGACTGACCCACCCTTGACCGCAGCGATGGCTAATTCGCCAATCTCTGCTGAGTATGTTCAACGGGTTAAGGCTCTGCTGTTGGAGACCTTGGACGACGACGAAATGCTGGGTCAGTGGTTCACACAGTTTATGACTGAGCCCAAGTACCCTCCTTTGGTTGAGTTGACCGAGGAAGTACGAACCGCAAGCTTTGAGCATCAGGTCTCAGATGGCGAAACCCCAACCTACAGTCATTATATCAATGGTCAAAAGCAGGACTGAACCGGAGTCTCTGGTGATATGAGCGTAGTTACAGTAACCGAAACCACCTGGGAAAAAGACCAAGTAGCGATTAAATCGGTGCGCGTGCCGGTGTTTGTTGAAGAGCAGCACGTGCCCTATGAGATAGACTTTGATGACTTTGACGCCACAGCGGTCCACTGGTTGGCCTATGACTCTAATCTTACCCCGATTGGTACCGCTCGAATGCTCATCGACGGCCGCTTCGGTCGCATGGCGGTACTCAAACCATCACGTAACCAGGGCGTCGGTAGGCTAATAATGTTAGCGGCTATTGATTACGCTACTGCTTTGGGTATGCCGGCCATGTTCCTGCATGCTCAGTTACCGGCTCAGGCGTTTTACCAGAGTTTAGGCTTTGAACCTTGTGGCGAGGTCTTTAGAGATGCTGGTATGGACCATATGGCCATGAGGATTGATCTCTAGTACCCTCTTTGGAGTATCTTAGCCCAATATAGCTCTGGCCTAGAGGTAAACCGCTTGTCCTTTATCAAAGACTTCTTTATCGTGTTTTACACCGACCATTGATACTAATGCTATCCTATGTAGAAGCGCCTAATGAGACGACCAAATTATGACAAAAAAGTTTAATCAGCCACTAGGTGGCAATGATATGCCTCGCTTTGCTGGTATCGCCTCTATGTTCCGGTTACCCGTGCAGGACACGGCAGAGGGTCTTGATATTGCTTTAGTTGGGGTGCCATTAGACATAGGTACCAGTAATCGAGCAGGCACTCGCTTTGGGCCGCGAGAGATTCGCTCTGAGTCAGTGTTGGTGCGCCCTTACGGCATGGCTACAAAGGCAGCACCGTTCGATTCATTTCAAATTGCAGACATTGGTGATGTCGCTATAAACCCTTATGACTTAAAGAAAAGTATTGGGCTTATTGAAGACCATTATCAACAGATTTTAGCGCACAACGCTAAACCGGTTTCCATGGGTGGTGATCACACGATCACACTGCCCATTTTACGTCAAATTGCTAGAAAACATGGGCCTGTAGCCCTTGTTCATGTTGATGCTCATACAGACATCAACGACACCATGTTTGGCGAGAAAATTGCCCATGGCACGATTTTTCGTCGGGCCATTGAGGAGGGCTTGGTTGATCCTCATAAAATGATTCAAATCGGCCCACGAGCCACGGGGTATACCGCCGAAGACTTCGATTGGGCTGCTGACCAGGGTGTTCAGGTAGTGACTGGCGAAGATTGCTGGTACAGGTCTCTGGCGCCTTTGATGGATGCCTTTAGAGCCAAAGTGGGGGCCGATACGCCGACCTACCTAAGTTTCGATATCGACGGACTGGACCCTTCAGTTGCCCCAGGAACCGGCACTCCGGAGCCCGGTGGTCTAGCATCATCGCAGGGTTTGGAGGTTATTCGTGGCTGTCATGGGTTAAATTTGGTCGGGTCTGATCTGGTAGAGGTTTCGCCACCTTATGACACCAGTGGTAATACATCGTTGCTTGCTGCTAATCTGATTTTTGAGATGCTTTGCAGTATGCCTGGGTGTATTCGCAGGAACTAGTTTGCCTGGATATCTTGCAGGTGGTCTATATCACGCAGAATCCCTCTGTCATCGACAGCAATGAGATTGACCGCGCTGGGATGACGGTCGATCAAATCACGGGCACCTCTGTCCCCGCTAGAATATCGTAAATCATCATAAAACTGCGCGCCAAAGGCGACCGGATTGCCCCTCCTCCCTTTATAGGTGGGTATACAGACGATATCTTTGGCGAGGGAGTCTCTTAATGTGCTGTATGTTTGAGGCTGAACCCAAGGCATGTCACCCAACGCGATAATAACGCCCTGCCAGCCCTCTATTTGAGCCATGCCGTCGGCCAAGGTTGCACCCATACCGTTTGCGGAATTTCGGCAGAAAATTAGTTGTTGTTGGTCTAGGTCAAGATTAGATGCCAGATCTCTGTCAGAGTCCGTGAGGCATAGCTTAAAGGGCAAGTCAGTTTGTTTGATATTGTCTAGAGTCGTTGCTAAAACGGTCTTGCCATTGGGCATGACGGCGGCGCGTTTATCACCGCCAAATCGGCGGCTTGTCCCTGCGGCCAGCAGTAGTACCCCAACTTGGAACATTTGACCCACCTATCGTGATGCCTAAGGGTTGTTTGCCTGCAAAAAAATGATGTTATTTAAGCGGCTCTTTAGAAACAATAATGCCATTGTTGTCAGCATAGAGATAGTCACCTGGATTAATCGTGATACCCGCGAACGTCACGCTAATATTCTGTTCGCCTATGCCTTTCTTTTCGGTTTTCATGGGGTGTAGCCCCAGTGCTTGTACCCCAATGTCAGTCAACATGATTTCGTCAACATCACGGATACAGCCATAGATAATAATGCCCGCCCAGCCGTTGGTGGAGGCGCTTTCAGCTAACATGTCCCCAAGGCAGGCCCTACGGATGCTGCCACCGGCATCAACCACCAAAACACGGCCCTCGCCCTGGGTGCCGACAAGTTCTTTGACTAGACTGTTGTCTTCGAAGCATTTAACAGTCACCACCTGCCCACCAAACCGCTCACGCCCACCAAAATTACTAAAAATGGGCTCAGCGACGCTGATCGCATCTGCGTGGTCATCGCAAAGGTCTGGTGTAGATCTCATGCTGTTGTTTTCTTCTGGGACATCAGTTTATCCTTTTACTTTTTGGCGATAGCGGTGCAACAGTGGTTCTGTATAACCACTGGGTTGCTCTAAACCCTTGTATACCAGGTCGCAAGCGGCGCTAAAGGCTATGCTGGTGTCAAAATTGGTACTCATGGCGACGTATTCTGGGTCGCTGCTGTTTTGGCCGTCAACCACAATAGCCATACGTTTGAGTGTTTCCATGACCTGTTCGCTAGAGCAGATACCGTGATGCAGCCAATTGGCAATATGTTGGCTTGAAATACGCAAGGTTGCGCGATCTTCCATGAGTCCGACGTTATTGATATCGGGCACCTTAGAGCAACCAACGCCCTGCTCTACCCAGCGAACAACGTAGCCGAGCATTCCCTGGACGTTATTGTCCAATTCAAGCTGAATATCTTGTGCAGTGAGATCTTGGTCGCCAAGCAGCGGAATCGTCAAAATGTCGTCGACATTAGCTTTTAGGCGCGTTTTTAGCGTCTCTTGGAGCGCTGGCACGTTAATTTGGTGATAATGTATTGCGTGCAGGGTTGCTGCCGTTGGCGAGGGTACCCAGGCAGTATTAGCGCCGGCCTTGGGGTGACCAATCTTCACCGCCATCATCTCAGCCATGTTGTCTGGTATGGCCCACATCCCTTTACCTATCTGGGCCTTGCCTTTTAGGCCGCAGGCTAGGCCAACATCGACATTGTTGTCTTCATAGGCTGTTATCCAGGGCATCTTTTTAAGGTCACCTTTTAGCGCAAACGCTCCGGCTAGCATGCTAGTGTGGATTTCGTCGCCAGTTCTGTCCAAGAAGCCGGTATTAATAAAGACCACGCGGCCTTGGGCGGCGCGAATACACTCTGTTAGGTTGACTGATGTACGGCGTTCTTCGTCCATTATGCCAACCTTAATGGTATGTCTGGCAAGGCCTAACAGGTCTTCTATGGCATCAAATAGATCATTGGTAAAGGCAACTTCTTCAGGCCCATGCATCTTAGGCTTAACGATATAAATGCTGCCTGCCGCCGAATTAGTGAGCTTTGACTGATTATTGAGGTCGTGAACAGATATTAGGCTACTAATCACGCCATCCATGATTCCTTCGGGGATTTCGTTGCCTTGAGCATCTAAGATCGCTGGGTTGGTCATTAAGTGGCCCACGTTCCTTATAAACATCAGGCTGCGGCCGTTAAGCGTAAGATCAGAGCCGTCGGGGGCGGTATAGGTTCGATCTGGGTTCATTGATCGGACAAAACTGCTGTCACCACGGATAATGGTCTCTTTTAGGGTTCCTTTAATCAATCCAAGCCAATTACCGTACGCCAAAGCCTTGTCGTCGGCATCTACCGCCGCAACGGAGTCTTCGCAGTCCATAATGGTGGTTAGCGCTGACTCTAGGACGATATCTTTGACACCCGCCTTGTCAGACTGTCCAATTATATGATTGCAATCAACTTGAAGTTCAAGATGTAAGTTATTGTTTTTAATTAATATAGAGGACGGATTGCCGGCATCTCCTAGGTAGCCAGATAGCTGATCTGGTGCCTGTAGTGAAGCGCTGGTTCCATCCTCTAGCGCGATCATTAACTGACCTGCCATTACGCTATAGCGGGTCGCTTGATGGTGAGAGCCATTAGACAGTGGCGCTGCCCCGTCGAGGAAGTCGCGGCCATAATCAATCACCTTTTGCCCGCGGACCGCATTATAGGCCCCTGCCTTCTCTGCGCCTTCTTGCTCCGAGATCACGTCATTGCCATAAAGCGCGTCGTAAAGGCTCCCCCAGCGAGCGTTTACCGCGTTAAGCGCAAATCTAGCGTTCATTATTGGTACGACCAGTTGCGGGCCCGCTTGCTTAGCAATCTCGGTGTCGACATTTTCGGGGCTTACGGAAAACTCGCCACCCTCGGCAACTAAATAGCCTATCTCTTGCAGAAAGCCCTTATAGTCAGCAAACTCAAATCCGCTAGTATTAGCCCGATGCCAGCTGTCTATCTGGCTTTGGAGTTGGTCTCGTTTATCTAATAGGGCTTTATTCTTTGGGCCGAATTCAGCCAAAATTGCCGCAAAACCGTCCCAGAAAACGGCCGCAGTAACACCTGTACCGGGAAGTATTGATTGATTAACAAGATCGTGGATTGGTTTGGCGACCTGTAGGCCTGATTCTTCTATGCGCTGACTCATGGTGCTGTTTCTCCGGCAATTTATACACTTGCTGTCAGTTTATTGACCCAGCCAAGATTTTCCAAATCTATTGCCTATATCTTTGCTATTCAGGAAGCAGATACTCGATCTTTTGGATATAGGTTACCGAAGCATTTCCTCGGATACTTTTTTGATTAACTGACGGATCCATCTATGCCCTGGGTCATGCTGTAATAGTGGGCTCCAGACCATTTTTAGGCGTAATCGTGGAATGTCAAAGGGCGGTTCCAAAACAGCGACGCTTGCGTCATCTTTTAGCCTTTCAGCGGCCATTGAGGGCAATGTGACAATGAGATCGTCTTGCTCACCCAAAAAGAGCGCGGCCTGATAATGTCGTGTAAACACAGTAATGTCCCGTTTTGCACCGATCTTCTCTAGAGCATCATCGACCCAACCTAGTCGCTGGACGTCGTCTGGGCTCATTCCCACACCGACGCCCATGCCGGTTTTACTAACCCAGACATGTTTGCTTGACAGGTATGAATCAAGATTCCAGTTTTTGGTAACAGGGTTTTTGGCGCTTACTACGCAGGAAAAGCTGTCATCCCAGAGGTGTACCTGGTGGAAAGATTGCGGCAACGTGTCAAATCGGTTGATAACGAGGTCAACCTTGCCTCTTTCAACGTCATGAAAACTCACATCACTGGGGGTCATGATATCTAAACGAATACCAGGAGCTTGTTTACGCAGGCTAGTCAGTAGAACGGGTAACAGAGTGGATTCAGTGTAGTCACTTGCCATAATCCGAAATATTCGGCTTGAAACTCCAGGATCAAAGTCAGTCTTAGGTAACACAGCCAGCTCTGCCGCAGCTAGCACTGAACGAACTAGCGGCTGCAACTCTAGCGCCCGCTCTGTCGGCGTCATACCGTCGCTGGTGCGGACTAAAATAGGATCATTAAACAGGTCTCTTAACCGTCGTAAGCTGTTAGACATGGCGGGCTGACTGATACCGAGTTCTTCAGCTGCACGGGTTACGTTACATTCACGAAGCAGGACATCAAGGTAAACGAGAAGGTTTAAATCCACTTTAGACATATTCATACAAAAAATACTCAAGATAGAAATGATAAACTAGGATAATGACGGCATGATACCTAAAATGGCCCCACAGTCAAATTTTACAACTCTAATAAGGTTTTTTACATGACCACTTTTAATCAAGATTATGCCGATTTGGCAAAAGTTATAGAAGGCAATAAGGGCAACTGGAGCGCTATCGACGCTGATTCTGCTGCGCGTATGCGTGCTCAAAATCGATTCAAAACGGGCCTTGAAATTGCTAAGTACACCGCTGGCATCATGCGCCAGGATATGGATGAGTACGATGCTGACCCCACAGCCTATACGCAGTCACTGGGTTGCTGGCATGGGTTTATTGGACAGCAGAAGCTGATCGCGATTAAGAAACACTTCGGTACGACTAAGAAAAAGTATCTGTACCTTTCAGGTTGGATGGTAGCAGCGCTGCGGTCTGAGTTTGGTCCCCTTCCCGATCAGTCTATGCACGAGAAAACCTCGGTAGCCGCTCTTATTGCCGAGCTATACACCTTTTTGCGACAGGCTGATGCACGTGAGTTAGGCGGCCTATTTCGCCAGCTAGACGCGGCCCAAGGTGATGCTAAGGCAGCTATTCAAGCGCAGATCGATAATTTTGAAACTCACGTAGTACCAATTATTGCGGATATTGATGCGGGCTTTGGTAATGCTGAAGCGACTTATCTTATGGCTAAGCAGATGATTGAAGCTGGCGCGTGCTGTATTCAGATTGAAAACCAAGTCTCTGATGAAAAACAATGCGGCCACCAAGACGGCAAGGTCACCGTACCTCATTCTGACTTCCTAGCTAAAATTAACGCGGTTCGATATGCCTTCCTAGAATTAGGTATTGATGACGGCGTCATTGTTGCACGTACAGATTCATTGGGCGCAGGCCTGACCAAGCAAATCGCTGTAACCAATGAGCCAGGCGATTTAGGTGATCAGTACAACGCGTTCTTAGATGTTGAAGAAATATCGCCAGCGGACATGAAGAATGGTGATGTAGTCCTTAACCAAAATGGCAAGCTGGTTCGGCCGATACGCCTACCCAGTAACCTTTTCCAATTTAAGGCCGGCACGGGCGAAGCGCGTTGCATACTTGACTCGATCACCAGCCTGCAGAACGGCGCGGATATGATCTGGATTGAGACCGAGAAGCCGCATATCGGCCAGATTGGAGCCATGGTTGATGAAATTCGCAAAGCGGTACCTAACGCTAAGCTCGTTTATAACAATAGCCCGTCGTTCAACTGGACACTTAACTTCCGTCAGCAGATCTTTGATGCATGGCAAGACGCAGGGACAGATGTTTCGAGCTATGAGCGCGCTGATCTTATGAATGCCGTTTATGACCTCACTGATCTTGGGGTAGAAGCCGACGAGAAGATTCGAACCTTCCAAGCGGATGCGGCTAAGGGCGCGGGGATTTTCCACCATTTGATTACTCTGCCTACTTACCACACTGCCGCCCTTTCTACTGATAACCTTGCGAAAGAGTACTTTGGTGACCAAGGTATGTTGGGTTATGTTGCTGGTGTTCAGCGCAAGGAAATCCGCCAAGGCATTGCGTGTGTTAAGCATCAGAACATGGCTGGCTCAGATATGGGCGATGACCATAAGGAATACTTTGCCGGTGAAGCTGCACTTAAAGCGTCGGGTAAAGACAATACGATGAATCAGTTTTAATAGCTGATTGACTAGCAAAACCTAAAGGGCGGATTTTAATCCGCCCTTTTTTGTGGCTGGCCTTTTTTCACGATTGGAAATAAGTTGCACTGATAGAGCATGCTGTCTAATCTTGTGATTTAAAGGGCTACTAACCCTAAACGAATGACACCGAGTGATGAGATATGACCATAAAAGGAATGAGTGTAGGTGTAGGGGTATTTTTGATTTTAGCGTGCGTTTGGTTCTACCCAAAACTACAAGCGCTGTACCTTACAATTCATCTATTTGATGAAGATAGAATTGTCGAAAACTTCCGATCTGCTAAAACTATTTGGCCTACCAAACGGTTAGAGCCATCTAGCCAGCCTTATCGCTACTCGGTCGACTTGCGTGAGTCACTGCCTACGAGCTTTAGCTATGATGAGCAGAATTATGTGACACAAACCTTTCTTAAGGACTCCTGGACTACTGGCTTTTTGGTCATTCAGGATGATGTGATTGTGACTGAAGATTATTTTTTGGGTAATAACCAGACCACCCAGAATATATCATGGTCGATGGCCAAGTCGTTTATCTCGGCGCTGATAGGCATCGCGGTTGATAAAGGCCAGATCGACAGCATTGAGCAGACTGTTGATGTCTATGCTCCAATGCTAAAAGGATCGGGGTACGAAGGCGTGCGTATTAAAGATGTGCTGCAGATGTCTTCTGGAGTCGCCTTTAATGAGGATTATGGCGACTTTTACAGTGACATTAACCGCTGGGGACGAGACTTTGCCATAGGAAATTCACAAGACGATTTTGCTGCCAGCCTCAAGCGAGGTGTTAACCCTGGCACCAAGAACCATTACGTGAGCATAGATACTCATGTACTGAGCATGGTTCTTAGTCGTGCGACCGGTCTCAGTGTGACCGATTATATGCGGGATCATTTTTATGAGGTCTCAGGAATGGAACACGAAGGCTATTGGATTGCCGATGGGGCCAACACGGAAATGGCTCTAGGAGGACTCAACTTGACGCTGCGTGACTTTGCTAAAATAGGATCTATGTATCTTCATGGTGGTGCATTTAACGGCAAGCAGATCGTTCCTCAGCAGTGGGTTAAGGACTCGATCACTCCAGATGGTACTCATGTGCAGCCAGGAGCTGACTTTGGTTATGGGTACCAGTGGTGGATACCGCCCGGTAACGAGGGTGAGTTCATGGCAATGGGGGTCTACAATCAATATATTTATATCAATCGTGCCACCAACACGGTGATAGCCAAATTATCGGCTAACCCGCACTATAATGACGTGACCTATACGCCCGCTAGCGATTGGCTGCACCTAGCCCTGTTTAGAGCCCTCGCCCACCAAGCCGGCCGGCGTTAGCCTGTTGAGGGCGACTGTTATGAAATTTTTATTACTCGCTTTACTGTTTGTGTCGCCGCTAAGTGTGGGTGATGCCTTTACGGGAGAAAAAACGTTTCCTCACCAAGGGCTACAGCGCACCTATTGGTTGCATCTGCCTGCTGACTTGAAGCCAGACGCGCCCTTAATGGTGGTGATTCATGGCTACACTGGCGCGGCCAAATATATTATGGATTACTCCAAAATGAACGATATAGCCGACCGCGAAGGCTTTGTTGTCGTCTATCCCCAAGGAACAGTAGACCTAAGAGGGAACACTTTTTTTAATGTCGGTTATGATTTTCACAAAGACTCCGATGTAGATGACTTAGACTTTATTCGAAATTTAACCATTGATGTCAGGCAACGGTATAGCTTAAGCCCCACAAAAACATTTGCTACGGGCATGTCAAATGGCGGTGAGGTGAGTTATATGCTCGCCTGCACATCAGCAGATATATTTCGCGCGGTAGCCTCTATTACCGGTGTTTTAATGAAGGGTATCGCTGACTCCTGCAACACAAGCAAGGCTATCCCTTTGCTTGAGATGCATGGGACGGCAGATGATATCTCCCCTTTCGGGGGTGATATGGATAACAGTGATGGATATGGCGCTTATTATGACCTGCCCTCTTCGACCCAGTTTTTTGTCGAAGCAATGGGCCTGAGTGAGAAAACCTCAACTAGCCTTGAGGACAAGGACCCCAATGATGGCAGTTCAATAACCTTTGAGCGCTACTTTAGGAAGGATAACAACCAGCAAGTCTGGTTTTATATTATTGAAGGTGACGGCCATCATTGGCCGGGTGCGCAGGTACCCTGGTGGCAATACCCTATGGATTGGGTCCGCGCGCAGTCTGGCAATCGCGATATTAACGCCAGCGAAGAAGTGTGGTCCTTTTTTAGCGAGTACTTATAACTAGTAAAAGGTTTCTCCGTTGGCCGCCATATCACGCATTCTATCGGTGGGTTGATAGAGCGGACTGATATGACTGTATTGATCACCCAGGGCGCAAACCTTAGCTAATCCAATCTCGTCCATCCAGCGACAGATACCGCCTCTAAACGATGGAAAGCCAAGCCCGTAAATCAAGGCCATGTCAGCTTCAGTTGGAGATGCCACAATACCCTCTTCCAAACAACGCGCCATTTCCATTCCCATAGGCAGCAAAACACGGGTCACGATCTCTTGCTCATCAAACGGACGTGCTGTGCCAAATTGTTCTTCGAAACTTCGAATAACGGCTGGGTCTGGCGCTTTTGCTGCGCGACCCCTCTCGTCATTTTGATAGCCGTAATAACCAAGACCATTCTTTTGGCCTAGCCTATTTGCATCTACCAGCATTGCAGATGGGCGAGCTGGCGAAATCTCAATGAAACGTTCCGGTATTCCAGCCAGCATGACGGAATAACAATGAACAATAGTGTCCAATCCGACCACATCTGACAGATAGGCAGGCCCCATAGGCAAACCCCATGTCTCTAAGGCATGATCTATCTGCTGGAAGTCAGCCCCTTCAGCGATAAGCATTTCCATGCCAAACATTGTGGCGAAGAGTACCCGATTGACTAAGAAACCAGGACAGTCATTGACGACAATTGGTTTTTTGCCAAGACTTAGAGTGTAAGCACAGACCGCTGCAATGGTCTTATCTGAGGTCTTCTCTCCACGAATAATCTCTACAAGCGGCATAGCGTGAACGGGATTAAAAAAGTGCATGCCGCAAAAGTTTTCTGGACGTTGTAACGACTCCCCAAGAGACGTAATAGAAATTGTGGAGGTATTAGATGTGATGATGCTTTCCGGACTTGATAGCTGTCCTTCAACCGCGGCTAAAACCTTAGCCTTGACCGACTCTAATTCAACAACCGCCTCCACGACCATATTGCTGTCACTAATGGCGTTATCGTCTAGGGTTGGCTGTATTTGACTGATGATTTGTGCTGACTTAACCTCAGTTAGCTTACCTCGTTGAACACCCTTATTAAGTAGCTTACTTGCCTCGCGCATACCTAAGTCCAGCGCAGGCTGGGCAATGTCCTTCATGACAACCGAATATCCCTTTAAGGCATTTTGATAGGCGATGCCGCCTCCCATAATCCCCGCGCCAATAACCGCAGCGCTAGTAATGGGCTGCGTCTCATTCTTAAATGGCACGCTACGGACCTTTGCTTGCTTAACCACGAATTGAGCCCCCAAAAATAGCCCGACTAGTGCTCGAGCCTCTGGGGTATGACACACTTCATAGAACGCTTGGTTTTCTAGGTGAACGGCGCTGTCACGGTCAACTAAAACAGCGGTGCTTAACAGATCTATGACCTTTAAAGGTGCTGGATACTTAGTGCCTGTTCGCCCAAGAATGGCACCTTGAAGCTTATCTGATATCTGCGTGATCTCATCTGAACTAATATTTAATGCTGAGCATTTATTGACTCGACGTTGCTCATAGTCCCGCTCTCCCGTGGAATGAGATGTCAATAACGCCAGCGCGGCATTTCTTACGCCTTCAGGCTCGGCTAACTGATCAACAGCACCAGATTCCAATGCTGCTTGAGCGGATTGCTGCACGCCTGACGAGATCCATTGCCCTGCTGTGGCAAAACCAACCAGTCTGGGAAGACGCACGGTGCCACCCCAGCCAGGTATTATACCCAGCCCCGTCTCAGGTAATCCTATTGCCGATTTAGTGTTCATAACCCGAGAATCGCAGGCCAAACAAATTTCCAGCCCCCCGCCCAGGGCAAAGCCATTGATAGCCGCCACTGACGGATAGGGCAAGTCTTCAATGGCCGAAAACAATCCGTTAACGTGCTGTGCGCCGGCTATAAATTCGTCTTTTGGCGCGGCGAACATGGCCGAAAACTCGGTAATATCTGCACCCACAACGAAAACCGATTTACTGCTCGATACAAGCAGTCCTTTGATCGAAGCGCCTCTCGTTAGCATATCCACAGCAGTTTCTAGTTCAGCCAGCGTTTGTTGATCGAACTTGTTAACCGAGCCAGAGAGGTTATTAAAATTGAGTTCAGCAAAATCGTTTTCGATCATATTTAGCGTAAGCGTTTGTCCACTGTACATAGGTCGTCTCTGAATGGGTTATGTTTGAAT
>Ga0307994_1000778_pt1 | contig 20823 bp, 12 predicted proteins | sample EllFjometagen261_FD_203171 | JGI IMG/M metagenome (GOLD analysis project Ga0307994, IMG submission 203171) | Marine microbial communities from Ellis Fjord, Antarctic Ocean - #261 | ecosystem: Environmental > Aquatic > Marine > Unclassified | place: Southern Ocean | collected 2014-11-02 | reverse complement strand
TCCATCGCTTCTTCTTCAGAAAGACCAGCCTGCATCAATTGACTCTTTATACTATTTACTTCTGTAGCTACAGAGCTTCCGTAAGAAACCGCAGCCATACCAACACCACCCTTTACTTTTCTTCCAGCAGACTTTAATGCTTTGTTTATTGATTTAGTAGCCCACTGACCACCTATAATTAATCCAATCAAATTAACAATCATTCCTGTACCTCCTTGAAGAACAGAACCTCCTGTTGCTGTTATTTCAAATTCTGATATATTTTTAGCAGCATTATTAACTTCTTTTACCTGCTCATTTGTTAGCAAGCCACCCATTGATACCATTGTATTCATATCAACAATATCTCCCTGTGGAGTTAATCCTACTTGCATTGGTTTTCCTTGCCAATTTATAGTAACCTCTTTCACTTCATTAAATGCAGCTCTCTCTACTGGAGATGAATCTATAGCGCCATCAAAGGTTCCAATCTCGTTATTAAGCATAGCATCCAAACTTTCATTTAGACCCCTAGCACCACTCATATCTAAACCCGCTAAATTACCACCTTGTTCTATCCAAGAAGGTATTGCAGTAAGTAACCCTCCAGCAAATTTTAATCCAGAGTCAACTGCCGTTAAGACCATATTAGAAGTAGCTCCAGAAAAATCCCCAGATCTTTGATTCATAATATACTCTTTTCTACGAATTTTTTTTACATCGTCTTGTTTTTGTAGAGCAGGAAATAAAGATAGGAAATTATACTGTCTACCAATGTTTTTAACTTGAGCCTGTTTAAGTGCTTTTTGTTTTGCTAATAAAATAGCTCTAGATTCTGGGTTAGATTCAAATTTCAATCTATCACCTATAAGATCTATGTCATTTTGTATATCATCTCCTAGTGAATTTGTATAGGCTGATAATTTTTGAAAATTTCGCTTGTCTATTAAAAGCTGTTCATCTTCATCGCTATTTATTAAGTCTCTGATCTCTGAGTAAACAAAGTCATCTTCCTTTGTGTTTTCTCTCTCCCAGGCTTGATAGTCTGAAAGGTCCACATCAACCTTATCTAAAAGATCTTTAGATATAGTACCTTTTGCCTCAATCTCATCAAGATCTTCCTCAGAATAAAATAATTTATTTAATAAGTTTCTTTCTCTTGGAGCTTCAGTGGCTATCACTCCCGCTGGAGTCGCTCTATCACCTAAAACTTTACCGTCTTGCGTGATAGTTGTCTTTAAGAAGTCTTTTTGCCCAGGTAGTTGTTTTTTACTGTTAAAGTTTACATAACTCTGTAACACATCTCCATCATTAAAGTCGTATGAAGACATTGTTTTAAAATCAGAAGAACCTTCAGCGTTCATTGGCTGACCAAACATATTGCTTTGTCCGCTTAAACGAGGTTCGTCCTCATCATTTTGTTTTAAACTATCAATATAATTCTGTTGTTCCTCAGTTGGTAATTCAACAAAAGGAACACCATCAACAACAACGTTATTTACTTTTTGAAAATTTTCAGTAGGATCTCCAGATTCCAATAAGGTATCTGGTATTTCTTGAACTAGTGTAGTGCCATCCGTATTTTCCGTCTCCCCAGTGGAATCGACAGATTGGTCTTTTTTTTTTACCTCATCATTAAAACCATATTGCGATGTAAATTCTTCAAAAGACTTGGTGTAATCACCAACATCGTTAAGTCCTTTGTATAGTGCTTTAGATTTTTCAACATTACCATATTGTTGTACAAATTCTTCATAAGATTTAGTATAATCTCCAGCCTCAAATAAAAGTTGATATATTTTTTCCATTAGTCGTATTTTCCTGTTACGTCAATTCCACCTTTAGTAATTTTTTTTCTAGTTCCTGATGCTCTTCCAGGTAAACCTGCTTTTGTTGCAGCGTCTAAAGCTGTAGTAATAGCTTGTTTTAATGTACTCTTTTCGTTTAAATCAAACTCTATTGAATCAACAACAGTGTCTCCATTCATTACATCTATTGTTGTACCGTTTGTTACAAAGGAAATATCTCCTCCTTGATTAGCACCTTGACCTTTTGCAAGCTCTGCAAATGCACTTTTAAGAGAATCGCCCATTTGATCTATTTCCCTAGTATTAGCACCATTCCAATCCCAATTTGCTTGAAGATCACTAAATCCTTCAGAATTCATTACAAACTCAACAGCAGATACTGCCTCTTTACCTGTACCTATCGCGCTGTTTGCAGTAACTTCAGGAATCTCTGTAACATCTACATCTTCTTTAGTTATAACAGACATATCTCTCTTTCCACTTAAATTAACAGCTGCCTTTGGGTTATAATTTGAGTTTTCACTTGCAAAATTAGTTCTAGATTCTGAAACAGAACTGTTATCGTCTTTTCCTTTAAATAATTCATAAAACTTTTCTTCTAGTTCTGCTTTTGAAGAAGGAATAAATTGTGGCTCATAACCTGTGTCTCCTTTTTTAAGTCCTGCTTGTTCATCTTTGTCGTAATCAGGATTTTCAGTTGCTAAAGTTATTTTAAATGATGCAAAATCTCCATCTCCTTTTTTTACTTGATATGTTTGAGTAGTTGCTATTTTGTCACCACCTCTATCAGGTTTCACAAAATTTGAAATTGTTTCGTTAAATTTAAACCCACTCTTAATCATTAAATTTTCACCAGCAGCAATAATCTCTTTATTACTTCCTGAAGTAAGTATGTCTACTTGTTTAAATAAATCAATACCGCTGTTTTTTCTATCGTTAGCATTTACTTTATTTGCTCTATAAGGATCAAACTGAGCTACAGCTACACCAGATTTAATTCCTTTTCCTATTTTACCATCAACAGCTCCTCTTACAATTCCTGATGCTGCTAATTTATGTTCGTCTGTAGTTTGAACAACAATACCATCTCCCTCTACTTTTGAACCTATATATTTAGGAGCGCTTTTAGGTTCATATATTGGTTTTCCATTACTATCATATCCTGTAAGAACTTGAACAGTAATTGTGTCTGTCATATCAATTTTTTTACCACCAACCATACCGCTAGTAGTTTGATCAGGGTCTAATTGATAAAATTCTGAACTATAATTGTCAGTTAAAGTGCTAGAAACAGCTCTGTTATTAGGTAATGTTTTTTCAATAAAAGTATCTTGATACCTAGTAAAACTTGGATTACGTCTAATATTGTCTTCTCTACTGCTACCCTTCAAATATCCTGGATGGTTTATAGAAACCTCATAAGCAGCGATAACTTCTTTACTAAAAGATTTATCAACAGCACCAACAACGTCTGTTCTTTGCCATCTTGAATTTTCTCCATTCATTAAAGACATTACACTTGTTCCACTAATATTTTTATTTATAATTGGATTATCATCTTTATCTAATACCCTCTTCTGAACACCTGAAGCTGGGTCGTACACTGTTTGATAAACCTCAACAATACCCATACCATCTTCACCAGATATTATTCTAGTATTATTTAAGTCACCTATAACGCTTTGGTATCTTTGAAAAGCCGCTTCTCCTGCTCCTGCTACTGGAGGAACAAAAACACCATCATCGTTGGTATATCCTTGCGCTCTTTTTTTAGTTTCTTCTAGTTCTTTTCCAGCTGAATCAGCTCTTCCTTTTACGGCTTGCCACGTTTGTTTTTGATTGTTTTTAAAAATACCATAATCTCTTACAGCAAATGAACCTCCTAAACCTGAAGTAACAATCTCTTGTTGATTGTAAGAATCTTGTATAAATCCATCTAATTGTGTAAGTGTCCAGTTAGCTAATGTAGTGCTAGTTGGTATATCACCTAATTTAATGCTTTGTCCCGAAGAACTTTTGTCATCTGTTGCTCCTGCTGCTTGCGCCTCTGCTCTTAAAGATCTAAGATCTCTTATATCTGATGCACTCTCTTCTTTAAACGCTTGACGAGTTTCTCTTTTGGCTTGAACATCTGCATCAATACCACTAAATAACCCCTGTAAGCCATCTGCTACTGCTGTACTTGGTGCGCCTTTACCGCTTAATAAACCTTTCTCTAGTTTTAATTTCGCAATATCTAATCTATCCGCCATATTATTTTTTTAGTTTAGCAATAAGTTCTTCTATCGAAATACCTAGCCCTTTAGCCATTTCAGCTAATTGAGATTCACTAAAATCTTTACCATCTCCAATACCAGTAAAATTAGATAAAGCCCCAGCAGCAACCCCAGCAAATTTTGAAATACCCTGCCCTGCTTTAGCTAATAATTTACCTACACCTGTTTTACCTTCTAACCCCTGTTCGTTTGCCATTTTTAAAGCATCTGTTTTAGAAAGACTAGGGTCTGCATCCATAAGGTCTTTAGCCGCATCCCCAGCTTTACTTCCAAAAGCTGTATTTACTGCGCTAAAAGCTCCAACACCCGCATCTACTAAATTAGATACACCCGCAGCCTCTAAGCTATCTGCATTTTTTTGCATAGCATCAGCCTCTAAAGACATCTCAATTGCTTGATCTGTTTTGTACTCAGACGCTAACTCACCCTTTCTATTTCCTTCTTTAGCTGCATTAGTATCCAACTCTAATTGTACTTTAGCAATAGTGTCTCTAGCTTCAGTTCTAGCCGCATCTTGAGTTCCTTTTATTTTACCAGCAGTAGCTTGAACACCTCTTTGATCTCCCTCAGCTGCCGCTTCTAAGATAGTAGAGCCGTCTAACGTTTGTAGTTCATTAGTGGTATCAAATATTTGCATAGGAGCTTGTACCGCCTCTAAACGATTTTGTTCTATATCTGCCAAAGCATTTCTCTCTAATTCATCTGCTTGCTCGGTAAGCCGACCAGCTTCTCTAGATTGTGATTTTGCTGCATCTATAGCAGAAAAACCTTTGTAAGCCATTGAACCTATAGATAAAACCGCTGATGTTATTGCTGCCATATTATAATTTTTTTATCATTTCTTTATTGTATTGACCAGCTTCTAAGTAACCCTCTTCCTTATAAATATTTATTAAAGAATCAGATTTAATTAAAGCATAAGCATACTTGCATTTACTTATTTTTAAGGTTTCAGTTAAAGTTAATATAAGCTTCTTTAAAGCCTCTTTTCTTTTTAACTTATCCTTGTAATTAAAATTAGAGATAATCCAATCACACCAACCTACTTTGGAATTAGTCACATAAATAAAGCCTGCACAAACAGGAATATCTTCATCGTAAATAATATATCCACCTTTACCATCTTCAGGTAAAAAGTCTTTAGGAGGAGCTTGCCATCTCCAATCATTCCACCAATTTACTAAAATTTCATCGTAATCGGTAGGGCTTAATTTTTTTATCGTAAATCCCATTAAAGCAAAGATACAAAAATCTATGGATAACTTTTGAAGACTTGACTATTTACAGCAAACAACTCGGTTGCTACAGTGCTAGTGTTTGTTAAAGTAAACTCTAAATAATATCCCAACATACCATAGGACTCGGCTACAGGGTCTTTTAAGTATACTATACTATCACTCCCAGTTGCATCATCAACAGGGCTTAGTATCGTAACAATTCGTCTATCTTCAGATATTGCCGTTACAGGACCTAACTCAATTAAAATTCCAGCATCAATTTTATATGCGGTTGCACCTATATTGAGTATAGAGTCAACTGAGAAATTAAACTCAATAGCTAAAGGCGGTGCGGCAACACTTCCAGTTACATTAGCACACGTCCCTATACCTTGCGTAGATCTTAAATTTAAATTCTCTTGATTTTGGTTATACCTAATAAAACTAAAATAAGAACCTTCTTTTAAAGAAAAGTAATCCGCATTAATACTACCTACTTGTAAGTCAGTTAAAAAAGTTGCACCCCAGCTAGAATCAGATTCTAACTCTATGGTTTTAAAAACCTTATTCTGTAATGGTTGATCATTTAATACGCTTGTAATTGTAGAGTTATATTGATTCCCGTAATAATTATTCCTAACAGGGTTTGTGTTGTGTCGATATAAATCTCCATTTTTAAAAGTATACAGGTATTGATTCATACCCATAATATATTCAGGGAAGTAACTGTAAAACGAAGCCCATCCCTGAACGTCTTGACTATGTGTTAGTGTATAATTTGGCATATATTTTTATTTTTTATTTATTTTTATGGGCATACGTAAATAGTCTGGATAACACCTTGCGCATTTACTATTCCTGTAGTTGATGCACTAGCACCGTCAAAATCTCCAAAACCTCTATAATCAGTCCACGTAACCGTTGATGATCCGGTAGTTGATCCTGCGTAAATTGTATCACCAGTTTGAGGTAAAGTTCCAGTTCCGTTATGGTATAAAAGGGTATCACACACAGAGCCACACTTACCATCATTTAAAGAGGAAGTTCCTGCTGTAGCAAAAAACGGAGAGTTATTAGTTCCTCCACCAGCACAAGCAGCAGACGAAACAACAACTCCATTTAAAACACTAAAAGCAATAGTTCCTGTTATATAATATTGCACAGTACTTGTGTTATTTAAAGGGGTAGCTCCGTTTTCATCTGTAAAAACAAAGTTTCCAACAATAGGCGCTGTGTTTGTGTCATTATAATTTTTTGCAAAATATACAGATGTATTTTGAGTAGATTGACAAGCGTCCGTTGATTGCGCTGTTGAAGCTAAAACACTCGGTAGATTTGCTGGACAAGATACCTGAACATTCCAAGCAGTACTTGAGCAAGGTCCTAATACCTGTATACTAACAATATTAGGTGTTGCAGTTGTTTTAGGTATAACTAAAGTGCTATATTGACTAACACCACCACCAACAAAATCGCCAGTATTTATTGTTATACTTTGTGTTGTGCCTGTGTTATTCCAAGCCCCGCCAACAATACCGTCAAAGAAAGTATAAGAGCTAGTGTTTGGAGCAGAAGGAACACACGTATCTGATGCGTTTCCTACTATAGTGAAAGCACCTGTGACTCCACTTGTTGTCTGTATTCTTCCATCAGTATTATTTGTTAATGTGTTGTAAAAAACGTTATCATATAAAACTCTAATTCCGTCAGGAATACTAGCTGGATTAAAATATACAACTATTGCTCCTACGTCAGAAGCAGTGCCTCCAGCGTCAAAATCTAAATTATAGTAGCCTTGAGCGCCTGAAGGGATTGTAATTGAGGTACCACAAGGTTCTGCGCAAGAAGGACAAGTTGTTACCGTGCCTAAAACACTTCCTGTTATTTGTCTGTATTGGTTTGCAGCAGGTTCTTGATAAAAACCATCAACAGCAATATTACTTAGATTTACATCAGTGTATATATTTGTTGTAGTTAAAAAAGTTGACCCAGCAGGATAATAGTATTGAACAGATGTTTGTGTCTCACAGCATAAGTCACTAGCCGATGTTGATACATAATCTAAAGAATCAAAAGCAAAGCAATCAGCACATACTGTAGCTGTTAATAACGCTCCTGAAACCTGTCTTCTATATTGACCACCAAACTGATAATAACCGTCTGTTGCTTTTGTGGTTAAATTAATATCGTCATAAACCGCAGTAGCAGTTAAAAAACTTCCAGAATCAATATACTTATTTACTAAACTCATATTATTTTTTATTTATGGACAACACTCAGTGTAATTAAATGTTAATGTAAAACTAGATCCTGTTCCTCCAGAGTACACCAAGTTATCTACAACGCAAGGGCTGTTTAAAACATTTCCTGTTGTTAAATAATTTCTTAAACCTATTGACCCGTAATTACCATTATTGTTAGACTGTGTATTTCTAAGCTCCAAAGTATTTACTCCTCCTACTACAAAGTTAGGATCGAAATGATATGTAACCATAAGATTTAAAGGACAAACAAAGTCACTACTTGTTACCGCAGCACTCGTATTAGAAGAAGCTATAAATACAGATCCTACTTGTGTGTTTGAGTTTAAGTCTAAAGCACCTATATAATTGTTATTTAAATATACATCAAAGTTATCATCTTTAGCAGCATTACTATTACATACCTGAAAAACTAAAGTTCTATCTGGACAAACTGGAGCGTCTGTTCCGCAACTACAACAAGATTCAGAGGCGCTAGTAGCATCATAACATAGTTCTATTGGAGTTGCAACTCTATAGTCCCAAACCAAATACAAGTAATCATCATTCGCTGCGTTAGTATAAGTAAAGCTTGATTGATAGGTGTTACCGCCAACGCTTACAATAGGTGTGGAAGTACTTAATAGTGGTATTAATGTACTTATATCAGCCTCATTATAATTGGTATTAGAAACCAAATACTTTAGTTTATCGGCTAAAGGATCAAAAGCAAAAGTCTCTCCAACAGATTGTAGGTTTTGCATCGTTACAGTTGCACCACTCACTGGTATTGTTCCAAAAGAAGCAGGACCTGTTTGTGAAGCAAATAACGAAACACCATCCTCTTCTAAGATAATGTTGTCACTTTGATAAGGACTTATAGTTGTTCCATCAGCCCATCTATATCTAATACTAGACGTTAGGCTAGCATCTCCAGAAGCATTTATAACAATACGTTTTACCGTTAAATTTTCTGTTTGAGGACAACCTAATGATAATGAATATGTTGCGGCTGTAGGGGTAATAGTTACCTGAGCAGTTGTTGGAAAGGATTGTCCTTTATTCCAAGTTACAGTTCCTGTTCCATTTATTGTTTGATTAATAACATCAACGCCATTATAGTTAACCACCAAAACAGCAGAGCCTGAATCAAAATTATATACACAAGCTACATCACCTATAAGAGATGTGCAATCTATATTAAAAGATGAAGCCTCACTAGAATTTGATTGCCTAACCTCATACCCACAATCTCTATTTGTTGGAGGTACTGGCACTAATTCTGTGTTGCTACTTAAAACAAACTCATTCATATAAGGATCATATCCTCCTAATTTCTGAGTATCAAATCCAGTGGTGAATAAATCTCTAAACCAACTACGCATACCTAATGAAGATATAACTTGTAGTTTGTCTGACTTTGCACTAATACCACCTCTAATATTTATAACCGAACTTCTTTTAGCGTCAGTAAAATATACATCATAACCATAAGAAGCAAAACTTTCAGGATTATTACTTATACCAAACTCTTCGATTCTAGCTAACTGAGTACCTAATACTTCTGGTATTGAGGCTATAGCCCCTCCAGCAGACGCATCAGAAAGTAAATTCTTTTCTACTAATACATAAGATATTCTGTCTTCCTGTAAAGTAAGTATGTCTGTCTGTCTTGCGTGTAATTTTCTAATTGGACCATAAGAACTTTCTAAAGACTTGTAGTTACCAAGAGCTAAATTAAACTCATTTAACTTATTTACATTAGACTCTTTATTAAAATTACCACTGTATGTTATATCGCTAAAACGATGAGCTTCTTTGTATTCTTCTTGAGAAACCGCAGTTACTTTTTCGCCTATAGTAAAACTAGGGGTAGTTAAAGCATCTAAAACTCTATTGGATTCTACTCCATTTCCAAAAGTAAAACAATTAGAGAAAGTTAAATTAATCACAGCAGGCAAACTTACTGTCTGATCTTGATCAGTAACATCTGTTCCTGATTGATGATACCCTCCAGTAATGTCAAAAACTTGCTCATTTTCAAAATACATCTCTGTATTAGCATCTTTTGCTTCAGTTTCAAAAACTATTAATGTGGTTGCTCTTTGAGCTATAACCTCTACATTACCATAAGAATTTCTCTTGTTTGGCGATCCACAATTAGGAGTTCCATTTTGAAAAACAAGATACATTTTTCCGTTTGAAGCATCTGTTTGAAAAGTAACATAAGACTGACCTCCACTAGCTAAAGATGTATAATAAGGATACAATGTACTAGGTTGGTTTATTGTATTTATAGTGTCGTCACTACCTGAACTAACACCAGCTGTTAAATCTATATTATCTCCTTCAACAAAAGCATACATACTATCGTAATCTTGACTAGCTGTAAAAGTTTTGTCAAAAATATATTGTCTACTTCCGCATTTAGACCCTCTTTTATATCGTTGCTCTCTAAGTTTTATTGAAACAATACTTCCTGCTGGTATAGTATATGGTATAAATTCAGTTGCACCAGAACCGCCAGGATTAGGAATTGAAACATCATACTTTACAGCACAATAAGACCCTTTACATCCATCATCACCAGTGTTTATTAGCGCGTCTTCTGCTATACCTGCTGAAAAATTACTCGGTCTAAGCTGCATATAAACTCCTGTTGGCTGAGAACAAGTATCATCTATTAGAGTACCATCGCCTGCTCTTTGACAAAGCCAATTTTCTACTTGACTACCATAATCCAAAACTTTTGTTTCAACACATCTTAATACTGCTCCATTTGTATCAGACTTGACTTTTAAGTTTTCATCTATAACAACTTTAGATTTATTATCTCCTTCTAATTTAAACCACACATTACCAGTTTCTTCTTCTTGAAAAAATATGTTTGAATAAACTGTTCTATATTCATCTTTAGATGGTTTTAAAACAAATTTATACTTAGTAGCCCAGTAAGGAGGGTAGCTATTTAGTGTAACTTTTATTGTATTTTTTGTAATTGAATTCTCACAAGGAACGTAAACCGTATTGTTTGTATCTACTAAAGCAGTACTTGCTCTACCATAATCATCCTCATAAACAATACCAACCTCATAATCTCTGTCACTATGTAGGCTACTTTTTGATGAATCTAAACTATAAAGAAGTTCTGATTGTCTTACTGTAAAATATTCATAAGCAAATATTCCCAAGCCAAGGTTAGGAGTTACAGTTGTATCATACTTCTCATATTTTATTGCTGGAACAGTTAAAGAAAAACTATTGCTACCAGGCGTAGATCCAATAACTATACCTTGATTCGTTCCTGATAATCCAAAACCTACTTTATACCAGCTTGATTTAGCAACAACACCACAGTTAATTAAATCTGTAACTGACGTACCGTTAACACATCCAGTAGAACATAGTTGAGAAAAACACGTAGAATTAGAAGGCGCAACAAACTCAGATATTGCAGCTATAAATGACGGAGAGTTAACTAAGTCATAAGCATTAGAAAAATCTTCTTGAATATTAAATAAAAATGTAGATTCATATTCATTTAAAGGCTCCGTTCCGTCTACATATTCAGCAGCTCCAGAAAATTGAGAGTGACCTAAGTTAAAAGAAATACCTATCTGAGAACCACTTTTTAAATCAAATCCAGTTGTATCATAAGTAGCCGTTCCGTTAATAACTGAAACCGAACCATTTATAGTGTAATTAAAAGAAGTATTTACTGAAGGTGCTTCCCCAGCATCTAAGTCTTCTGATATTAAGTCTAAAGTATAATCCAAATAAACATCTTGACCGTCTTCATTTGTAATATTATATCCATCAATATAATTACCATACATAAGCCTATTACCCATAAGCGTTTGAGATTGTGCAATTCTAGGCACATTATCAAAAAGTCTTAAAAGCTGAGCTTCTGGTAAAACAGTATATATTTTTTGATTTGTAAACTGAAATGTTTGTTCAATATTATCTAACCAGCCTTGATCTAATTTATTAAATCTTTCAATAACATTTATCGCTGCAAAGTTTGTTGACTTGAATAATAAATCCACTCCCTTTACGTTTCTTCCGCCTGTGTTAAATTTTACAATAACACTATTGTATACATTTTCCATACCTATATTGTCATAAGTAGAAAAGTCTAATTGAAATGGTCCTGGTGAAAAAGATATTGGCGAAAAAGGAGAAATAGCAGAATACTCATTATCCTCATACTTGTATCTGTAAGCAAAAGAAATCATTATATCTGTCATATAATTTTCTCCACCACCTTGTTGGACTGGCGTAAGTGTAGGCGCAAATAAAGGCGGAGCTACAATAACACCTATGTCTTGTTCAGTCACCTGATCAACATCGCTTATTGGGTACTGATAAGTTCTGTTTATATTTATTTTTCTAGGAGGGTTTAGATTATCTGTAAAGAACAATAATCCATCTATAAGATTAACTCCTGTAACTAAATAGGTATCATCAAAATTTAAAACACTAGTAGATATAACGTGATAAAATATTAAATCCAACTTAGTATTGTATGATACTATCATATCAACCTTACCCGTGCTTGAGTTAGTGTTTGCTGGATCATTTATAAACCAGTACATAGTTTCTTCTCCACCATCTTCGTAAGCTCCAATACACTTTGCCTGAGAACTTAAAGGCTGACTTTCGTAAGTTAAGGTTGTTAACCTAGTATTACCTAAAGAATTTTCTACAGCACCTATTTCAGTATTTTCTGTAGATCCAAGTCTACAGTTTAAAGCATCAATATATTCACCCTGAGGAACTAATCGTTCATCAACGCTTTTATTCATCCTTCCTTTTATAAAATTTCTTGTAAACTGTGGCATATTATTTTAACCATTTATCTTGACCCCTAAGATTCATTAACAATCTTCCTGGATGTATGTTACTTAATCTTATTTTTGCGTTTCTCAATAAAGCTGTTTTTTCTTTCTTAGCTCTATTGATTATGTATTCTTGAACGCCGTATTTACTGGTTAATATAGCATATTTAATATAGGCGTAGATAAAATCTTCAAACAATTTATTTAAATTAATCTCTGAGTCTACACCATTTTCCATACCATCTGAAACATACTCTAAAATAACTAGTTTATCTGAAGCTCCAGAACTAAAGTTAATTACTCCAGAAGCTTTGTTTATTTTAAAGGTAGGATTAGAATTTGCAGTCTCTGTATTAAGCCCATAACGTTGACCCACGCTATAATCAAAGAACCAAGCACCATCTACATTGTAACCCATATTACCATCCTGACTGCTATTTGAGTTTAAGTAAAGACTTTTTTTACTTCCAGAAATTCTATCCATATCTATAGTAGAGTTTTCTGGTTTTAATATGTTTCCAAACTCATCGAATAGTATTTTACAATCATTATCTTGTAAATAAGAACTACTCCAATTTGTTTGTATGTTTTCAGTCAATGGCATTAATACACCATTTTGATATATAGAAACCCTTACCCAGTTAACGTAATCAGGAGGCAATACATACCTTAGCTGATCACAAACACTAAGTTCTAATATCTTAATCTCTTTCATTGCATCGTAATTCAATTCTTGAATACCTCGTTTTGCGTGAAATAAAATATTATATTTTTCTACGTTATTAATTAGCTTGTCATTGCCAACATACATTAGCATAAAGTTAGTTACTATATCGTCTAGCGATACAAATTGATAGGAACCCCAGTTTGAATTCGTAGGGTTTGTCCCTTCGTTTTCATAATATTGATAATCTGTTATATATGACATAGCTTATGATTGTTGTTGGTTATCTTCTTGTTCTTGCATATTACCAAAAACAGCAATATCATTCTCTCTAATAGATACACCAGCATATTGTAATATCTTATTTACTAAGTTAGGCTCATCAGAATCAGGTAATTCAAAATCCTGATAATCTGCCGCTCCCTCATCAAATACTGGCTCTCCGCCCGCTAAAGAACTATAAGTCCAATTAGGATCCAAAGGATACCTTATGTATTGTGATAAAACCTTTCCTGATCCAATTATTGTATCTGGATATACTGTAATGGTATTACCAGTTGATATACTATTACCCCCACCTAAAACATAGGCTGGATAAGTTATGTTTGGAGATGTTAAAGGAGATGAATTTAAATAGAATATTTTATTTTGAGAAACTCTTTCGATTTCTTTAATACCAGTTGTACTTACAATTGTGTAAGAATTACCAACAGTAGCAGCGCTACCAAATGGATTGTTAGATAACGTTAATTGAGTCTCTGAATCTACACTAACTACATAAGCTCCAAATCCAGAAGACACGCTAGTTAAAGTAGTGTTAGTTACAAACTGCCCTGGCAGTACAGTACCAGTTGCTACAAATGTTGCATTAGCATCTGTTAACGTGTTTACTCCACCCGCCGTAGTAGTTGAAGAAAATATTGCGTTAGGATAGTAATTTATTTTATTAATTAAATAGTAGTTTTCTGGTAAATTATATAAATTAATACCAGGTGTAGTTAGTCCTCTTGTTTCAGAGAAGCTGTCAATTACCTCTACCAAGCCTTTTAGAATATCTGCATATTCACTACCAGATACACGAGCATTTTGCTTTATGATCCAGCTGTTATATTGATAAAAATAATCTTCAAATATGTCTAGTTGAGCTTGTTTTGCATATAAGTTAAAATCACTAGGAGTTATATATCCGTAATTGTTTTTATTTGCAATTGACAAGACCGTTGCTCTTACCGTGTTAATCATTTCAAATTGTTATTTAAACAAAGATACGAAAAAAAAAGAGGCTTCATTTTATTGAAGCCTCCCTATAATTTAGTTAGTTACTATTCGTCTACCTTTTTCAACCTATTGCTTAACAGGGTAAAAACTTGATGACCTTCATCACTTTGGAAGAATGATGCCAATATAAATAATGGGTCTTCTCCATAAGGAACGGTTAGTAATTTCTTTTTATTTTGTTTTAAATTATAATAAACGTCTTTTTCGTTTTTCATTATAATTAAATTGTTAGACAAAAATTGAGAACACTTGTTTTGCATAATCAATAATGGATCATTAAGAGACTCCAAGAAATCTTGAGGGTATCTTTTTGCAAATAACCTAATATCTCTTTTAAGCTCCGAAGAACTTAATTTGTCTACATTTAAACCTATAACCACTCTACCTATTGTCTCCATTAATTCAAGACTTAAATCTTTTGCAGAAACCTGAGCTTCTAATTCATAGTCTAAATACTCAACATCAACATTAGCGTCTACCTCTTTATCAACCTCAATAAATAAATGTTTATTAGAAGGATGTAATGATAGAAACTCTTGTAGTACAGGATTTGTTTTTGGCACAAAAAGAAAACCATCTTCAAACACAATTGGTTCTAGAATAGCATTTCCATCTTGCTCATCCTCAAAAGGACTTTTCTGGTTTCTTGCATAGCGCAAAGGTCTATTGATACCTTGTTCTTCGTCAAAATACATTAACGGTGATCTTCTGCTATTTCTAGCTGGAATCATAAGGCTTAAAGGAGCAATATCTCCTGTTAGTTTGTATGTTTTGTCTTTTAAGACAGTCTTTTTTAATTTGTTCATTTGATTTAATTTAAAGTTTATAAAGTAATAATTACCCCCGTGATAAAACGAGGGTAAAAATTACAAATTGTTACTCTTATTGTTTGAATAAGAAAAAGTTATTAGCACCTAAAGTACATAAAGCTCTTTCTGATAAGAAGTTTACTTCCATTGCATCTAAGCTAGAAGTAGCTGCTCCACCTGCAGAACCTGTAATCCAAGTTTTATAACGTCTGTCTTCAGTTTCTGAAGCTCTATATCTTACGTGTAAGAATGGTCTCTTAGCGTTTTTACCAAGTACTTGGTCATAAACTGTAGTTGAACCAGCTGGTACTAAAATACCGTTGATTTTTCCACCTTCTAATCCACCTCTCATTGTAGGATCGTTTAAGTATTTCCAGTCAGACTTGTAAAAGTCATATCCTCTACGGAATCCTGTAAATCCTAAGTTCAATGCCATATCCTTATCATTGTCAAAAAGACCATAAGAAGTACCATTTGCACCATAAGAATTTTGAGAAGCTAACATATCGTCAATATCAAAACCGAATTCTCTGTTTAAGAAAATAACATTTTCTTCAATAGATCCTTGCTTATCCAATCTTTGGATAATAGAATCAAATTCAGCTAAAGTACTTGGGTTTCCACCTGACCATACATTACCTCTGTTGTTTACTACATAGAATAAACCTTCAGATCCTTTGTTACCTACTCCTGAAGCTACACCTGCTGCAATTGCTGCAACACCACCTCCTGCTGCTGCTGGAACTGCTTCCACCATAGCTGTTTCTAAGTAATCTTCAAAACGTAATCTTGTTTCGTGTTCAGACTTTAAGTACCATAGGTATCCATTTGCTCCGTTTTCTGTAGTTACTTCAATCCATCCAATTTGAGCCATATCAGAACCAGATACTGCGTAACGGTCTTTAATGATAATTGGTGAGTTACTAAAGATAACATCATCAGCTTCTAATTGACCTTGCATACCGTTTGAACCTTTTTGGAATTCAGAACCATATACAAATAAAGAAGTAACAACTGCTGCCGCTACTGCTTGTCCACCTGCTTCATAATAAGCTACGGTAACAGCTGCGTTAGCTGTATCTACTGCTGTAATTAAAGCTTTGTTAGTTAAAACTGAAGCTCCTGTATTGTCAGAAATCATAATTGTCTGACCTACTCTTAATGCAATTGTACCTCCACCTGGAACTAGTGTGTCATTAATAGTTAATACCGCTGTATTCGCTGCTGCTGCTGCTGCTGAAGTTACGTTGGTATACTTAGTGTGTAATCTTCCTTGTTCTGCCCATTTGATAAGGTCAGAGTTAGAAGGCATTTCAGCACCTACCATTCTCAAGAATGATGCTACTGATCTGTTTCCATATCTTTCAAATTCTTTCTCGTAAGTATCTGGTAAATACTGATTTAAGAAATCAAAATTTGTGATATAATTTGTTTGTAATACTACCTGCTCTGCACTAGGTTGTAGTGCGAAAGTAGGGCTTGCTGCTACTTGTCCTGCCATTTTTAAAATTTTTAATTGTTAATTATTTTTATTTCTACTTCTTATTCTTAAACCTCTTCCTGAGTCTTCACTAACTGCTCGCGCTTGAAATCCCTTTTGTGGAGCTGATTGAGGTGTTTGCCTCAAATTCATATTGATGTTTTTACTTTTCTTAGAAACATCTCCTATGGCATCAGCCTTTCCTTGCTCATAAAAATACTGAGCTAGTTTATCTGGGTTCATTGCTGCATTTAATGCTTTGTGCCAACCTTTTGCGTCATTAACTAAACCATCTTCACCTAAGTACTGATCTATAAAGCTCTGTACATTTAGTTGTTTTGACTTAATTTCATTTGCATCTCCAGAAGAATAAATTACATTTTTATCTCCTACTGCGAACTCAAAACCTTTGAACTCAGAGTTAAAAACGTCTTCTGTTTTTTTCTGAAAATATTCAGACTTTCTTTTGTTGGCATCTACTTCAGTTCGAGCCTCTTGAACGTAATCCTTGTAAGCGTTAAACTCTTTAAGTTGATCTTCCGAAAACGAACCCCCGCTTGACTCAAGAGGAGTTTTATATGTATCCGATAGCTTACTTAAATATTTTTTAGCTATTGCAAGTTCTCTTTTTTTAGAGATATTTTTTTTCTTAATATCTCTCTCTTCATCTACATCTTCATCGTAACCAAATTTATCTTCCATTAGATATTCAATATCTTCGGAATCTAAATCAGATTCAGTTAAAGAATAATATTCCGCTAGTACTTCATTGTCATTTAAATTATCATAGCTTTTATTTGCTTTAATAAAATCTTCAAACCCTCTACCAGTTTCTTTTTTAAACTCTAAATATTTTGACACCTCATCAGGCAATGCTTCATTTTCTTTTTTTTCTGAAAATAATTCATCTACTGAAGAAATATCTTTATTATATCTTTTCTTAATATAAGAAAGAACGTCTTCGTCTTTTAACTCAGGTAATGAAACATCTTCATCTACCTCTTGAGTGGTATTAACAACATTAGTTTCTGGAACCTCAATTACTGGTGTTTCAGATTTTGTTTCGTTAAAGTCAGAAACTTTTAAACTCTCTTCGTGTTTATCTAAAAGATCTTGTTCAACTTCTTGTGTGGATTTTGCCTCTAAGGGCGTAACCTCTTTTACTTTTGTGAATTCCATTTGATTTAATTTTTACAAAGTTAGTATTAATTTAATTACATTTTTATAGCATATCATCTTGGCTCAAACTCCGCTAAATCAAAACCATCTAAACTATCTTCTTTTGATTCAAAAGTTACTGGAGCTAAATTATTTTTACGTTGTTGAATTAATTTTGACTGCTCTGTGTTTGCTTGACTTATTCTATCTGCCTTAGCAGTTTCTCTCTGACCCTCTCTTTGAGACATAGCATCCATCTCAACACCTTTTAATTTCATTTGAAGATCAAATTCTAATTTCATAAGCTCAGCCTTTATAGAAGCTTCGCCCTGCATTTTTTGAACTTGAAATTCCATATCACTTTGTTGTAGTTGTACTTGTGCCTGCGTTTCTGCCTGTAACTTTTGCATTGCAGCCTGTGCAGCCATCTGTTGAGATTGCTGATTAATCTGCGCTTGTTGTTGTGCCGCAGCTGCTTTTGATTTTTCTTCAGCTTCCTGCTTTCTTTTTCTTTTAAGTTTAAGAACTTGATTAGCAACCTTTAAGTTTTTAATTTCTCTAATGTCAATTGCATCTTCTAAGTTAATAGAATCTCTTTGCAAAGCCATCTGGATGTTTTTTTCCAACATAGCTCTTTCCTCTTCGTCAGGAGTTACTTCTATAAAAATACCAAAATCACTTAAATATAAATTCTTAATTTCATTTAAAACTGAAACATTATATTTTCCAATTTGGTTTATAAATTCATCTCTAAAATCTGCATACTCTAAAACATCTGCAATTCTTGAAGATAATGCAGTTGCTAAATTCTGAGTAATACTTAAACCAGCTTGTAATATATGTCTTGTAGCTGTATTGCTATTTAAAGCAGCCATTTTCTGTAAACCTACTAATGAGTTTTCATCTGGCATTGATCCATCTCTAGCTTCATTTAATCCAGTTACATCTCTAATCATATTTAAATAATGATTATAAGTGCCAATTAAACTTTGAATTTTTGATTGACCAGAACTAGCAGTTAATTGCTGAATAGGAACTTTAGCTTGATTGTAATCTCCATCTTGAGTATAACTTCTACCAATAACACTACCTGTTTGAAAATACATTCTTAATGCGTCTTCAGGATTATAAGCAGCACCATTTCCCAGGTCTACTTCGTTTAATCCATCTGCATCTATAAACACACCGTCTGGGACCACCTTAGAAAGAACTTGCTGTAGCTTTAAATGAGTTATCTGAATTAAATCAGCAAAGGTTATCATACGCCTAACTAAAGACTCTAAAACACCTTTATACATTCTTGGCGCACACGCTATAAATTCAGGATATACATTTTGACTCGCTGATTGTGGTCTAGCCATATTCTCAGCCATCTCCCATTTAAGTATAATACTGGTCCCCATAACCATTACACCCTCATACCACACATCAATAGTTTTTGAAACTTTTTCAAATTTACCCTCTTCCATCATTTCAACAGAAGGATTAAATTCATCAGTTTTTTCAATAACTTTTTCAGCGCCTACGTTATTAATTTTCTTTTTATATGTAAAAGTGTTTGTTGTTTTGTAATTAAAAAACAAAACAGTAGCACTGTCTTTACTAAATAAACTGTTATTATAAAACTGAGATGTATTGTGGTAATCATACCAGCTCTGACTATATTTAGAAATTTCATCCATATCTTCATTTGTCAAAGTAGGATCTATTTTCTTTAATTCAATAATAGGTAGAGTTTTAATTTCACCCCAATAAAAACAATCTTTAAAGTGCGGATCTTCTGTGTAACTATAAACTAAGTTAGCTGGATCTACATAATCAATTTTAATTCCATCGCCTGGTAAAAAAGAATGTCTAGCTACAGAGATACCTAAAACTGTTTGATCGTAATCTAAACGTCTTTTAGTTTCTAAATATTTATTTTCTTCAAATACAGTATTAATAGCCTCTTCTTCCGCTATCTCTATCGATGGTTTGTATTTCATTTGCATATGCAAAGCAAGCTCCTCACTATTGTTAGGTAACTCATCTACATTACTAGAGAACGCATCTACATCAAAATCTTTGTTAACCTGAGTAATTAATTCTTTTGAAGCCATATCAGCAGCAATCATACGCTGATACTCATTTCTCCTGTCCATTGACATAGCGTCTTGTGCATAGGCATTTACCTGAAAAATTCTATCAGACATACCATTAACAACAATATCTACAAACTTAGGTATAATAGGAACAGGTGTCCAATCTAAGTTAAGATAACTTAAATCACCATCAACCGCTAATTCATTTTTATACTTAGAAACAGATTGCTCTCCTCTAGCATAAAGTCTTAATCTATGAAAGTCACCCCATTGATTATAAAATCTATTTGTATTTCCGTCTTTCCTAAACCATTCATATTGAATAGCCTGTCCTATTTGTAATCCAAATTCTAATGATTTCTTTACGGAATCAGAAACAAACTGACTTGGAAATCCTGTAGGATTAATGTCTATTTTTACATCTTGCATTTACCTTATAATTTTGCTGTAACTTCCCTTATTGTCATATCTTGCAAAGTTAAACTTTATTTTTGATTCTTTTTTAACCGCCTGATATAAGTGCTTCTGAATAGCCATTAAAGCCAGACCAGAACTGATAGTAGCATCAAACTTAGTTCTATTGTTAATATCAAAACGCGCCCAATCCTCTAAAGTACGACTAAAATACATATTTCCTATTAAATCAGGGTCTCTATAATCTCCACTAAAATCTAATCCTACGTGCTTTTCTATGTAAGATTCAATAGAAGATGCGTGCGATTGCTTTACATCTTCACTTGAGTTTGGTATACCACCTAATTCTTTTTCAGTTTTAGATAGTTTATTATAAGTTTTATCTGGTCTATTTATACTATACCCTCTATAACCCCTGTTTTTAAAATGATATAACAATCTAGGTTTATTGTTCTCCACTAATATTGGCATTCCATAAAAAACACAAGCCATTAATACTTCTTCAAAAAAGATCTCAGCTGTTTGTGGTCTAGCAACATACTCTAAAAAAAATTCATTACTTGGAGCGTCATCCATAT
>Ga0307994_1000775_pt1 | contig 20877 bp, 20 predicted proteins | sample EllFjometagen261_FD_203171 | JGI IMG/M metagenome (GOLD analysis project Ga0307994, IMG submission 203171) | Marine microbial communities from Ellis Fjord, Antarctic Ocean - #261 | ecosystem: Environmental > Aquatic > Marine > Unclassified | place: Southern Ocean | collected 2014-11-02 | reverse complement strand
AAGGATTTTCTCCTAAAAAACACATCAAGAAAGAAGATAAGACTGATGTAAAAATGGACGAGACTGTCTCTGTAAGAGTAATCGAGTTTAACAAAGATGCTAAGCGTATCCTTGTTTCGCATACAGATATCTGGAAAGAAGCTGAAAGAGCTCAAAACACAGATGGCGAACAAGATAATACTAAGCGTAAATCTAATAACTCTTCTAAGTATGTAGACAAAGGGAGCAAAAGCTCTTCGAAATCTACTATGGGTGAGCTAGATGTACTTGCTAATCTTAAAGCACAAATGGAAGCAGGTCCTAAGAAAGAAAAAGCTAAAAAAGAAGCAGCTCCTAAAAAAGAGGCCGCTCCTAAAAAAGAAGCAGCTCCTGAAAAGGCAGCAGCTCCTAAAGCTGAAGCAAAAAAGAAAGATGCGAAAGCATCTGACGACTTAGGTTCTATGACAGTAGCACAACTAAAAGCAATGGCTAAAGAAAAAGGTATAACAGGTTATACTTCTTTGAAAAAGGCTGAGCTTGTAGAAGCACTAAGCAAATAAGCTTAAATAAAAACTGATAAAAATCCTGGCCTAACGGTCAGGATTTTTTTTTGCCTCATTGTTTCTGTTGTTATTATAGCTACAAAGTGAAAAAAAATATGTTGCTTTGAAGGCAATGAATTACTGGCTAATAAAATCAGAACCTTTCAAATATAGCTGGGAAGATATGGTGGCAGATGGCACTACATTTTGGGACGGTGTACGAAGCTATGGAGCACGCATACACTTAAAGGCCATGCAAAAAGGAGATATCTGTTTATTTTATCACAGTAACGTAGGGAAAGAAATAGTAGGGATGACACGAGTAGTGAAAGAACACTACCAAGATCCTACCACTACAGACGACAAATGGGTAGCCGTAGATGTGCAAGCTATAAAAGCACTTAATAAACCTGTAACCCTTGCCGCTGTAAAAGCGAATGAAAATCTGGCTAATATGGCCTTGGTAAGACAGGGTAGACTATCAGTAGGACCAGTAGAAGAATTTGAATACGAAGAAATACTGCAAATGGCAGAAACTAAACTTTAATCGTAGATGAAAAGAATAATACTAGAATACGAGCAAGTAGAGCTTATTCTTACCAGAATTTGTCATCAACTAGTAGAAGATCACGGGTATTTTGAGAATACTGCAATATTGGCATTGCAACCCAAAGGCACTCCTCTTGGCAAAGCTCTAGTAAAAAAATTAGATGCCCTCTTTGGTATAAAAGCTACCTACGGAGAGCTAGATACTACTTTCCATAGAGACGATTTTAGAAGATCTGATAAACTTCTGATTCCCAATGAAGTCAACATAGATTTCGAAATAGAAAAGAAGCGTATTATTCTAGTAGATGATGTGCTGTATACCGGCAGATCTATACGAGCAGCTCTAGACGCAGTAAATGACTACGGAAGACCCGCGTCTATAGACCTAGTGACCCTAATAAATAGAAAATATAAACGAGAAGTACCCATACAACCAGACTACGTAGGCGAGCACATAGACTCTAGGACAGATGATTATGTAAAAGTAGAATGGGCAGACGACCAATGTCAAGTATGGATAATAACGGATAACGATAAATAATGTCAATACTATCTACCAAACATTTACTCGGCATTAAGGACATCACTACAGCTGATATTCAACTTATTTTCAAAACAACTGACAACTTTAAGCAGGTTATCAATAGACCTATTAAAAAAGTGCCATCTCTCAGAGATGTTACTATTGCCAATATATTTTTTGAAAATAGTACGAGAACTAAGATATCCTTTGAGCTTGCCGAAAAACGACTATCTGCGGATGTGGTTAATTTTTCGAGCTCAGGATCTTCTGTTAAAAAAGGAGAGACCCTTATAGATACAGTAAATAACATACTGGCTATGAAAGTAGATATGGTCGTAATGAGGCATCCTGCACCAGGGGCTCATCAGTTCCTAGCTCGCCATATAGATGCTAACATAGTAAATGCTGGTGACGGAACGCACGAGCACCCTACACAAGCACTTCTAGACGCTTATTCCTTACAAGAAAAATTAGGAGACTTAACAGATAAAAAAATTGCTATAGTAGGAGACATCCTACACTCTAGAGTAGCACTGAGCAACATCTATTGCCTACAAAAACTTGGAGCAAAGGTGCGTGTATGCGGACCACCTACCCTACTACCCAAACACATAGATGGCTTAGGTGTAGAGGTAAGTCACAACTTGCAGGAGACACTAGAATGGTGCGATGCTGCCAATATGCTACGTATACAGCTAGAAAGACAAGAGGATAAATACTTCCCTAGTCTACGGGAATATTCACAGCAGTACGGAGTTACATTACCTATGCTGAAGAGCCTCAAAAAAGAGATTGTACTTATGCATCCTGGCCCTATAAACCGAGGTGTGGAGATAACTAGCGAAGTAGCAGATTCTGACCAATCCATCATACTAAATCAAGTAGAAAATGGAGTAGCAATCCGAATGGCAGTGCTGTATCTACTGGCAAGTAAGAACATAGATGCGGAGTAACGTTTTTATACTATACACTGGGGGTACTTTTGGGATGAAAAGTAATGCCAACCAGGAGTTAGAACCCAGCTCATGGGAAGAAATAATAGACTATCTACCCGCTATAAAAAACCAGACATTCTTTCATTACTTCTCAGAAATTAATTTCACATTTCAGACCTTAGAACCCGTTATAGATTCAGCAGATATAACGCCAGAAGCTTGGGAGCGAATCGCAAAAAAAATAGAGGAAAACTACGAACAACATGATGGTTTTATTATCATTCATGGCACGGATACTCTAGCTTACACTTCGTCTGCTTTAAGTTTCATATTTGAAAATCTCAACAAACCTGTGGTACTTACAGGTGCTCAGTTACCTATTTTCCATCCACGTACAGACGGAATAATAAACTTGAGTAATGCTATCTATATAGCGGGTTACAAAAGCTTCAATTTAGCATGTATCCCAGAGGTATGTATTTGTTTTAATGACGACGTATTACGTGGTAACCGTGCGGTAAAGACAAGCACAAATGATTTCGAGGGCTTTAGCTCTCCCAATTATGATAACCTAGCTAATCTAGAACAATATATCAGTGTCAATACACACTTAGTGCATAAGGGAAATAATAAAGCCCTTAGACTGCGTACCAAATTCAGCAATAGAGTGGTCAATGTGACCTTATTCCCAGGATACTCCACCCTGCCCCTTTTAGATTTAGTGAGAAACAATAAACTAGACGGCATAGTGCTTAAGACTTTTGGTGCAGGAAACATACCCAACTCACCACACTGGGAAGAACTAATAGAGGCTTGCGAGCAATCCAAAACTATTCTTTTCGCAACTACACAATGCCCTAACGGACAGATCGAACTAGGGCAATATGCAGCTAGTAGTGGTCTTATAAGTCCTATAGTAGTAGACGGTAAAGACATCACATCCGAGTCTGCACTTACTAAACTTATGTGGGTAATAGGTAACTTTGGAGTAGAAGAAAGAAGTCATATTCTAGGCCAGAACATTAGAGGCGAGATGTCAGTCAATAACTAGCTGACTACAAGATATTTACAACATTTTTCTTGTTGACTTAATGTGGATATGTGGTCAAGAAACATGTCAGCTAAAACCCCTTAAAAATCGTACTTTCACGCTTTAATTATCAAGTAAAGAATGAGCGAAGAGAACAAAAGTTATGATGCTGATAGTATCCAAGCCTTAGAGGGCATGGAGCACGTAAGAAAACGTCCATCGATGTACATCGGAGACGTAGGCGTGAGAGGATTGCATCACTTAGTTTACGAGGTAGTAGATAACTCTATAGATGAGGCAATGGCTGGCCATTGTGATAAGATAGATGTTTGGATAAATGAAGACAACTCTGTATCTGTAAAAGATAACGGCAGAGGTATTCCTGTAGCTATACACAAAAAAGAAGGTGTATCTGCTCTACAAGTGGTAATGACTAAGATAGGTGCTGGTGGCAAGTTTGATAAAGACTCTTACAAAGTATCTGGTGGTCTACACGGTGTAGGTGTGTCTTGTGTAAATGCATTATCTATCCACCTAAAAGCTTCTGTATACAAAGATGGAAAAGAGTGGGAACAAGAGTATTCTCAAGGAAAAATAAAATACGAAGTACGCGAGGTCGGTCCTAGTACAGATCAAGGTACTATGGTGACTTTCTCCCCAGATCCTGAAATCTTTGGCGAGACTACCGAATATAATTACGATACACTTTCTTTGAGAATGAGAGAACTCTCTTTCTTAAACAAGGGAATAGAAATAAGCATTACCGATAAGCGAAGGAAAGACGAAGAAGGGAATTTCTTTAGAGAAGACTTTAAGAGTACAGAAGGTCTTAGCGAGTTTGTACGCTATCTGGATGCTACACGTACACCAATAATGGGTGCTGTGATAGCTATGGAGGGTGAGAAAAGTGGCATACCAGTAGAGGTAGCTATGATATACAATAATTCTTATTCTGAAAACTTACACTCGTATGTAAATAATATCAATACACATGAAGGTGGAACTCACCTTAGTGGATTTAGACGTGGACTTACACATACACTTAAAAAGTATGCAGATGAGTCTGGTATGTTGTCTAAAATGAAATTTGAGATACAGGGTGATGACTTTAGAGAAGGTCTTACAGCTATCATTTCTGTAAAAGTAGCAGAGCCACAGTTTGAAGGGCAAACCAAAACCAAACTAGGTAATAGAGAGGTTTCTGCAGCAGTGAGCCAAGCAGTAAGCGAGATGCTTACTAACTACTTAGAAGAAAATCCAAATGAGGCTAAAATAATAGTACAAAAAGTAATGCTAGCTGCACAAGCTCGTCACGCAGCTGCTAAAGCTCGTGAGCTAGTACAGCGTAAAACACCAATGGGTGGAGCTGGTCTGCCAGGTAAACTTTCTGATTGTTCTGAAAAAGATCCTGCTATCTGTGAGCTATATCTAGTGGAGGGTGACTCTGCAGGTGGTACTGCTAAGCAAGGTAGAGATAGAAACTACCAAGCTATACTTCCACTACGTGGTAAAATTCTGAACGTAGAAAAAGCTCTAGAGCATAGAATCTACGATAATGAGGAGATAAAAAATATGTTCACCGCTCTAGGTGTAACTATAGGTACAGAAGAAGATGCTCGTGAGCTCAACACTACTAAGCTTCGTTATCACAAAATTGTGATTATGACGGATGCGGACGTGGATGGTAGTCACATACGTACACTTATCCTTACGTTAGTGTTCAGATATATGAAGGCATTAATCGAGCAAGGGTATCTATACATAGCTACTCCACCACTCTACCAAATAAAGAAAGGCACTAAAGTACTATACTGCTGGAGTGATGCAGAGAGAGACGTCATAGTACGTGAACTAGGAGGAGATAATCCAGATAGTGTAAAGTTACAACGATACAAAGGTCTAGGAGAGATGAATGCTGAGCAACTTTGGGAAACTACTATGGATCCAGAAAGACGTACGCTTAAGCTAGTGACGTTAGACAATGCCGCAGAAGCAGACAGAGTATTCTCTATGCTAATGGGTGACGAAGTCCCACCACGTAGAGCATTTATAGAAGCAAATGCAAAGTACGCACGTATAGACGTGTAGTGACGTTGCATCGAAACACTCATAAAAAAAGTCCAAATGAATATTCATTTGGACTTTTTTTATGAGTATGCTAGTAGCACTGCTACGAGCATATTTTTTATATCGCTAAAATCTCTGCCAACTCAATCAATGCGGGGTCCACAGATTTCTTACCACTGATAGCTAGCTCAAATGGAGTGTAAGTAACCTTATCACTAACTATACCTACAGTTACGGATGTTTTGCCATCTAGCAATGCTTTTACCGCTTCAGAACCTAATCTAGATGCCAATATTCTATCTCTAGCACTTGGGCTACCTCCACGCTGCACGTGTCCTAGAATAGTACTTCGTATCTTTAAATCAGGATAAAGTTCTGTAAGCTTCTTCTCAAGCACTAGTGCTCCTCCTTGCTCATCGCCTTCTGCTACTATAATGATACTAAAAGACTTTTTTCTTTTACCTGGTCTATTGAAATGCTTTAACACCTTATCCCAATCTGCTTGATCTTCTGGTATGAGAGCACCTTCCGCACCACCAGCTATAGCCACATCCAAAGCTATAAAACCGCTGTCTCGACCCATGACCTCTACTATAAATACTCGCTCATGACTGTGAGCAGTATCTCGAATCCTATCTATAGAATCTAATGCCGTATTGATAGCAGTGTCATACCCTATAGTATAGTCCGTACCGTATAAGTCATTATCTATAGTTCCTGGCAAACCTATACACGGTATCCCAAACTCTTCGTTTAATACTTTGGCTCCGGCATATGACCCATTACCCCCAATACATACTAATGCATCTATATCATGCTTTTTTAGGTTATCGTAGGCTCTCTTTCTCCCAGCTGGCGTCATAAAATCACCACTACGTGCTGTCTTGAGAAATGTACCTCCACGCTGTATGATATTGGCCACCGACTGTCTATCCAAGTTTATAATCTCATTATGAATCATTCCTTCATAACCTCTTTTGATCCCTTTCACATTCAAACCGTGATATATGGCAGTACGCACTACTGCTCTTACCGCAGCATTCATACCTGGGGCGTCTCCCCCACTCGTATAGACTCCTATTGTCTTCATTCTTTTTTATATAACGTTTGCAAACGTAAAAAGGTCGGTGCAATGCACCGACCTTTTTTAATATTATTAGTAAACAAGTTACCTAATGACCTTTTTATTGTTGTTTCTTATATCTGAATTCAACATAGTCCTTGTTATCTGCAGTAGTTACTACTTCAGTGATTTCTACAAGAGCAAATGCTCCGCCATTTCCTAAATCAAGAATGTAAAGATCTCCATCAGTGATATTTACCGTAGTCTCAGAAGTACCTGAAGCAGCCCAAGCAGCTAAAAGCTCAGAATCATTAGTAATAGTAGACCATGAAGAAGAAGTAACTTTTCTAAACTCTGTACCATTTCTAGAAGTCCATCTAGCTGGCCAAGTTGAAGTTTCATTAAGAGTTGTAGAATCTTGAATGTCTTTTTCAAGATTTGACTCAATAGAACTTAGATTATCTCCGAAAGAGATACCATAAGCTCCAGAATTAGGCCCTCTAAAGTTCCATACTTTGAATGTTAGGTCGTTATTATCTACCAAGAACTCAACTAAATTTTTCCCTGGATCACCTAGGTTAGTTACAGTGATAGACTTTGTAGTACTGTTACCATCTTTGTCTGAAACAATGAAAGAGTAGACTTCAGAACCTGCTGAATTTTGAGTAGTTATAGTAAAGAAAAAATCAGTAATTACTTTATCATTCACACTAGAATCTAAAAGCTCGATAGCTACATTACCGCTAATTGCTCTAGTAACTTTGATCGACTTGATATTATTCTCATGACTAGCAGTAATTCCCATAGTAAAGGTAGAATTAGATGCAAGACTAACGTCCTCGTCTACATAATCAGCACCACCTATGAAGTTAACTACGGGTGATGGTTCTGGAACGTCATCGCCGGTTCCTGAACAATTAGTTAAGAAAAGTGCTCCAACAGAAAGTAGAGCGAATAAAGATAAAAATTTGATGTTTTTCATTTTGATATAAATTATTTAATAGATTGCAAAGATACAATCTTCTTTAATTATTTTATGCTGCTATTTTATTATTACCCCAACTTTACAATTTTGCTCAGATAACGCGTAGAAACTAATTCTATAAATAATATGCTTTGCCAAACTATAATTGGCATACCCTTTGCCCCTTCTACCAAGACATCATACCTGTATAAAGGTATGTGCCAATTTGACAAAATGACATTTGATAATAATATTAAGATAAGTGGCGACTTTGCCAATGAAGAGGATGGTTCAGAGATCATTTCAATAATCGCTGATAGCGATTTTGAAGATGACAACACTAGTGAGTACCCTAGTAATCTGCCAATATTACCACTTCGAAACACTGTACTATTCCCAGGTGTAGTATTCCCAGTAACCGTAGGTAGAGATAAATCTATAAAACTGATACAAGAAGCCTACAAAGGCGATAAAATAATAGGTGTAGTAGCCCAAAAGGATCAAAGCATAGAAGACCCTACTGCTAAAGATCTGTATCCCGTAGGTACACTTGCTCACATCTTGAAGATGCTGAAGATGCCTGATGGTAACATCACGGTAATCATACAAGGCAAGCGTAAGTTTAAGCTAGACGAAATCACTCAAGAGGAGCCCTACTTCAGAGGTAATATCACAGCAACTACTGACAGCAAAGCTGCCAAGGGAAAAGAGACCAATGCAACGGTAAGCAGCATTAGAGATCTAGCATCTCAGATAGTAGAGGTATCTCCTAACATTCCTTCTGAGGCTAACTTTGCTCTGAAAAACATTAATTCACCCAATTTTTTAGTGAATTTCATTTCATCCAATCTAAATGTTAGCGTAGATGAAAAGCAAGAAATACTAGAGTTGTCTGTTTTTAAAAAGAAAGCAAATAGAGTACTCACTTATCTTGACAAAGAACTTCAGTTGCTAGAGCTCAAGAATAAGATACAGAGCAAAGTAAAAGTAGATCTGGATCAGCAGCAAAAGGAATACTTCCTACAGCAGCAGATACGAGCTATACAAGAGGAGCTCGGTCATGACTCGCCAGACAAGGAGATAGAAAGCTTAAGAGCTAGAGGATTAAAGAAAAAATGGAACGACAAAGTTGGTAAAGCATTCACTAAGGAGCTAGACCGACTAATGCGTATGAATCCAGCTACTCCAGACTATTCCGTAAGTTTAAACTATGCAGAACTATTACTAGAGTTGCCTTGGGACGAGTTTAGCAAGGATAATTTCGATCTAAAAAGAGCCAGAAAAGTCCTAGACTCGGACCACTTTGGGCTAGAAAAAGTAAAGGAGCGTATTTTAGAATACTTGGCAGTACTGAAGCTAAAAGGGGATATGAAATCACCTATACTATGCCTATACGGCCCTCCAGGAGTGGGTAAAACCTCCTTGGGTAAATCTATAGCAAAGGCGATGAATAGAGAGTATGTGCGTATGAGTTTAGGTGGGTTGCATGATGAGTCTGAGCTAAGAGGACACAGAAAAACTTATATAGGTGCTATGCCCGGCAGAATAATACAATCGATTAAAAAAGCAGGAAAAAGTAATCCTGTTTTTGTACTAGATGAGATAGATAAAATCGGAAATGATTTTAGAGGAGATCCTTCTTCTGCACTACTGGAAGTGCTGGACCCTGAGCAAAATAGTGCATTTCATGACAACTACGTAGAACTAGATTATAACCTGAGCAATGTACTTTTTGTAGCTACAGCTAACAGACTAGATACTATACAACCTGCTTTGAGAGATCGTATGGAGATCATAGATATCACGGGCTATACGGTAGAAGAAAAAATAGGCATTGCCAAGCAGCACCTGCTTCCTAAACAAAAGAAGGAGCATGGTCTGAAAGCATCTCAAGTAAAACTAAGTGACAAAAGCATAGAAAAGATCGTAGATGAATACACTCGAGAAAGTGGTGTAAGGACCCTGGATAAGCGACTTGCCAAAATATGTAGATGGCAAGCAAAAGAGATAGTTTATGAAAACAACCCATCTCCTACTATATCTAGTGAGCTAATAGAAACTATTTTGGGTAAAGACAAAATAGAGAAAGATACCTACGAAAACAATGATGTAGCTGGAGTAGTAACAGGCCTGGCTTGGACTAGCGTAGGAGGTGATATCCTCTTTGTAGAGAGTTCTCTTACTAAAGGAAAGGGTAAGGTAACACTTACAGGTCAACTAGGAGATGTGATGAAGGAAAGTGCTATCAACGCTATCACTTGGCTTAAGGCCAATGCAGAAACCTTTGACATTAATCCATTGATTTTCGACCAATACGATGTGCATATCCACTTTCCTGCAGGAGCAATACCCAAAGATGGGCCTAGTGCAGGAATTACTATACTTACCGCATTAGCCTCACTTATGACCCAACGCAAGGTGAAAAGTAAACTGGCTATGACGGGGGAAATAACTCTGAGAGGTAAAGTACTTCCAGTTGGAGGTATTAAAGAAAAAATACTAGCTGCCAAGAGAGCGGGTATTAAGCAGATAATCATGTGCAAGGCCAACAAGAAGGATATCGAGGATATAAAACCAAGTTATATAGCTGACTTATCTTTTCATTTCGTAGACCAAATGACCGAGGTACTAGATAATGCATTGATGCAACAGAAGGTGAAAAATGCTAAGACATGGACAGTGAAAGAAGATAAGAAGGGTTAGAATCTTAGAAGAAGCTACTGAGAATATCACTAAGATTGTAACAGTAAACGCTGCAAACAATCTTAGTTATATTCTTGACCATATTCTGGCTTGTTCATGAAGTTTTAAAGTATCTGTAAAATTAGCAGTATCATACTTTTTATTCCAAGTTTTATGTCCCCTTTATTATTCCTTAGATAAAGTTATATATCGTTATTTTAGTTATGGCTAAAAACCCAAAAATTCCGAATAGAACAAAAATGACAGATAAAATTATTCTGTACCCTATTGACTGTTGACGTTCAGTCAGATTAACTTTTAAAACATCTTCTTTTTTAAAGACCTTCTTAAGAAGGTAAATCATAAACAAGGTAAATATTATAATTATTACATACTGAGAATACCAAGGTGTCTCCGATTTTCTGTATTCAGCGAGGTAACCAAAGCCGAGTAACAGAAGAACATTAATACCGAAAATCATCATTATGAAAATAAACGAAATGTAGGCTCTATAAATCATACTATTATCGTCGTAGTTGTCAGAGTAATACTTGTTCATTAGATAAAGAAATTTCAAAATGAGTCCTTTCATCTTTTTAATCGTTCCTAAAAATGATTTTAATATTCCTGTCAAAATTTTCATAGAATTTGTCTGTAACTCTAGATTCATCTAATAAAAACAGTACGCTCTTAGGAGTAAACAGCAAGTAATCTCCACTTTGACGCCCTGTACTCGTTCTGAATGGTGTGGAGGTTTGAGTTTGGCCGAGACTCAAAAATATCCTTTGAGCAAATGCATCGCACTTAATGAAGCAGATCCAAACGCATAGCACTATAAATCTAATATATAATTGCCTTATTCTTTCCATTTCTTATTATAAAATTTGATCGCTCTATAGATAATAGCTAAACATCGTTTTACTAATTCAAACAAAATTATTGCTAATTACTTCAATCAAAATACCAAAAGATTATACCTTTTTGATAAAAAATAATTAGCAATAAAAAAAGTAGGACTAGCACCAAAAGACCATATCTACTCCATTTTTGATCCTTATTCTTGTAAATAATTATCAAACCAATTAATGTTGAAATTGGACTCATCTGTATTAAAAACTTAACAATCTGGAACCCAAACTCATGGAAGTGAAGCCAGTGGCCTCTAAATACTACTCCGGGGTCGAAAAAACATCCATTATAATAAGGTAAAATACCAAACATACGATAAAAATTCACAACTTCTATTCCTATAATAAGAGCTATTATTCCTATGGTCAAGATAGCAATTAAAACTAGTATTTTACTTTTCATTTCCAATCTTTATTATTTATTAAATAAAGTCATATATAGTTATTTTATTGAAAGCTTGGTACATTAACAGAATAAATGTGAAAATGAAATAAAAAATAATAAAAACATAGCCTATACGTCTTGAACTTTTATCCATTTCAATTTTTAACACATCTTCTTTCTTAAAGAGTCTTGAGATTACGTACACAATAGGCACTGTAACAATAGCACCGACCAAGTACCTAAGATACCTTGGAGTATCTGGACCACCTCCGGGTATATAGTTAGCTAAATCGAGGAACCAAATAAAATGAAACCCAGTAAACATAAACGCTATAATTAAAGCAAGTATTGCATTAAAGTAGGCAATGGACTTTGTGCTGCCACTGTTATAGTATCTATGCATTAAGTACAAGAATTTTAAAATCAACTTCTGCACTTCCTATTCCACATACTTTACCCAGTCCGCCATATCCCAGATTACTTGAAAATCTACATTGTTCGGCGAAAAATAGTCCTGAGGACTAGATCGTTCTGCTTGGGTAGGTGTGAATAGATGAGTCAAGCCAGGATAACTTCGCATAGTAACATTGGGCTGTGTACCGACTACTTCTTGCCATTTCTCATACTCCTTCATGGGTATTTGGTAATCCTTTTCCCCTTGCATTATAAAAAAGGGCATCTTCTTATTAGCACTTAGAGTACTAACAGGACTATAATTATCTATCCCTTTCCAAAATTTACCTGGCCAATACCCAAGTAATAATTCTGCGGAAGTAGAATCTGTATAATCATTGGTTCTTATGTTTTGAGCTCGCTCTGTATTCTCTTTTATGATTTTAGCCTCTGCTTTACTTATCTCACCATCGAAGCTAGTAAGATACTCCATTTGATAGTCTATAAGATCTTCAAGTCTACTAGAGTTGCCCGAAAACAATATGGCTCCATTAATTAAATCCCCAAGTGAATCTGCTATAAGCGGCATAGCATACGCTCCAAGGCTGTGTCCTAGCATTACGTATTTGCCAAAATGTAAAGAGGTATCTTTTTGTATATGAAGCAATGCACTTACTGCATCATTTATAGTCTCGTCATACAAATCAAACTGACCTGTAAGCGTTTCAGGATAAATATTAGACCGCTTGTCATATCTATATGTCGCTACTCCTTTGCTAGCCAGACCCATAGCCAAGTCGTAAAAAACTTTATTGGGACCTATAGTCTCATCCTTATCATTTGGTCCACTGCCGTGCACCAGCACTACTAAAGGGCATTCATTGCATTCTAACGGAATCACCAACTCTCCTGGAATATTGTATCCATGACTTTCAAAATTGGTATACTTTTTTCCTGTACCTAAGTTCTTAGCATACTCTGGGGCTTCGTATCCTAATTGAGAAATAAACAGTCCTGATATTTTTCCCTCAGCATTTGTACTTAGAGCCATCTCTAGTGCTCCAGCCTCAAACTGTAGTAATCCCTTTTGTTTTATTCCTTCATCTAGAGATGTAGTCTTCACATTCTTAACTTCTTTGTATTGACCAACCGTACTTTCCAGTTGTTCCCAAAGTGTGCTAAGTTGCTCCTTACTAACCTTGCTTTTCATGTTATCATCAAAGCATCTGAAGACCTTATTATATTTATGTTTCGCTAGCAATAGCGAAACATCTTGTATCCTAGTTTGTGCGAATACTGAAGAAGAAAGCACTATAAATAAGAGTGTTATGTTTCTCATATAGGCGGTAAATATACGCTTAGACCTTGTCAAATCGTCTGAGCTGCTTTACAAACACCGCCATATCTTTAGGGTATTGAGCTACAATACTAAGCAGAGTTCCATCCATATCTTCTAATTCCAAAGAGTATGCGTGCAGTGCAAATCGAGAAATCATAGGAGATTCCTCATTGGTTTTATTCGTAGTAAAATTCTTTTTAATCTTAGACAGAAAGGGCAGCTTTCCTCCATAAATTTCATCCGCTGCTATCGAAGCATTTTGAGACCCTAGGTGAATCCTAATTTGATGCTGTCTTCCACTTACGGGTACGCAGCCTATCAGACTATAATGACGAAAGTTTTCTATCGTGTTAAAAATCGTCTTACTTACTTTACCCTTCTGTTTGTTTACGGCACTTCTTCCACTACGGGTAGTGATAAGAGGTAGGTCTACTTCTAAATTTTCAAACTTATGAATCCCATCTGCCACGGCATGATAGACTTTTTTCACTCTTCGTTTTTCAAAAGAAACTGCTGCGTGACTATATGCTTTAGCGTGCTTAGATATAAGTAATACACCACTAGTCTCCTTATCTAATCTATGACAAAGCTGATAATCTGGATTATACTTTTTGGCCAATTCTATTACAGATTCAGCCTCTCCTAGCCTCTCGTGTAAACTTGCTACTCCGGCAGGCTTGTTTATAGCCACATAGTTATCATTTTCGAAAACTATTTGATCTTCAAATTTTATCCTTTTCAATTTTTTAAATAGGCTAAGGCATCATTATACGATAAGGTTTGTTGTTCCCCTTTTATTAAATTTTTGACAGTGAGATTGCCCGTAGACATTTCTGTTTCTCCCACTACAAGTGTATATTTTACACCTATTTTATTGGCAAAATCAAATTGCTTATTTATTCTCTTTAAATCTGGGAATACAATAGCTTGTAATCCATCCTTTCTTAATCGTGAGGCTAATTGCACGGCATACACTAGTGAAGCTTCATCAAAATGGCATAAAAGAATACTTTGATTCGTGTGCAGATTATCAGGCCAAAGTTCAGAAGCTTCTATTATTTCATAGATTCTGTCTATCCCAAAACTTATACCTACTCCTGAAACATCCTTAAGTCCGAAAACTCCAGTCAAGTCATCATACCTTCCTCCTCCAGATACACTCCCCATACCGCTGTCTGGCACTATAGCCTCAAAAATACAACCCGTATAGTAGTCTAGTCCTCTAGCAAGACTTAGGTCTAACTCTACTCTTATATCTAATTTATTGTCTCCTAAAAAGGTGAGCACTTTAGCTAAATCATCTATGGCATTTTGTGCTATTGGGTTATTATTAAATGCTTTAGCAAAAACAGATAAATTTTCTGTGGTGAGCTCAGCATTGTCTATAATGGCAAATAATTGCTTGCACTTACCCTCGTCTATTCCATAGGCCGTAAGTTCTTTTATAACCCCATCCTCACCTATTTTATCTAGTTTATCTAGCGTGCTTGTAAATTTACCTACCGGGAAATCAATGTTTAACTCATCTACCAACGCTTCTAAAAACTTACGATGATTCACTTTTAGTACAGCATTTGGCAGGCCTAAACCGACAAATACCTCATTGTAAATTTGAATAAGATCGGCTTCGTGTAGCAAAGAGTTTGAACCTATGCAATCTGCATCGCACTGGGTAAACTCTCTAAATCTTCCTTTCTGTGGTCTATCTGCCCTCCATACATTTTGTATTTGGTATCTGCGAAAAGGAAATGTAATATCATTACGATGTTGCACTACAAATCGTGCAAAAGGAACGGTAAGGTCATACCGTAAACCTAGCTTAGACTCTCCTGCTATCCACGCTCCAGGCAGGAGTTTTTTTAGGCCTTCTGCTTGCTCACTTGTCACCTCTGCAGCTAGCTCCTTATTACTCCTTATTTTATACAGTAATTTGTCTCCCTCTTCACCATACTTACCTTCAAGAGTATCTAATTTTTCTAAAGCAGGTGTTTCTATAGGTTCAAACCCATACTTTTTGTAGACTGTTTTTATGGTGTCTAGAATGTACTCCCTCTTCCTCATTATCTCGGGACCAAAGTCCCTTGTTCCTTGCGGGTTAGATGGTTTTTGCATTGCGGCAAATGTACATTACTACGGTTTAAAAAAAATTATTAACCATCCGATAGTTATATTTTTGGAGGGATAATTTAAGCGAGTCCAACATACTCTTGCTCTTCATCTTATTCTCAGAAGCCAAATTGTGAATCTGTTTGCGGTCTTCTATATAATTATATAGTTTTAGATTACCACCCCCACTCCATTCCAGCGTGAAGCTATCTGTAGTATATACAAAGACATTACCATCATAATGAGTAACATGAGAACTGACAGAATCTAGTAAAAATGCACCTGCCGTAACCTGCTGCGGCACCCCTGCTAAAGCTTTTATAGTACTACTAATATCTATATGCTGCACAGGTCTATCCACTTTGTAAGGAGATAAAATTTCAGGAGCGTATATCAGCAACGGCACTTCATATTTCCCCCTGTATGATTTATATGTTTTAGTTTCATTGATAGACGTATGATCAGCCGTTATTATAAAAATAGTATTTTGGAACCATGGCTGGGTTTTAGCATTTTCAAAAAACAAGCGTAAAGCCTCATCTGTATAACCAACTGCCTTATGTATAGGTAATGTGCCATCAGGCAATTCACTATACTTGCTAGGTACAGTATAGGGGTGATGACTACTTAGAGTAAAGACGGTAGAAAACCAAGGTGACCGTTGTTCAGTCATCTTCGTATTCACAAATTGGAGAAATGGCCCATCGAAGATACCCCATGTACCATCAAAATCTTCCAGGTCTGGATACTGCTGCCTGCCATAGTATGTGTCTAATCCTTGAGCATAAAGAAATGGTCTGAAACCCATAGAATGTTCATCAGCACCATGAAAAAACGAAGAATAATAACCCTGATTATGCAGAGCTTCTGGGACAGATTCAAAATCTTTCTGAGTATACAATGACCCAATTAATGGCTGTTTCATCAGAGCTGGCATTCCTGCTAATACTGACGCTACAGCATCCATAGATTTCAATCCATTAGCATATGCGTTAGAGTAATAGATAGACTGAGTAGCAAGAGAATCTAGAAAGGGAGTGTATGAAAGTCTGTTTTCTAAATTACCTCCTGTATATTCCTTCCCAAAACTTTCCAATAAAATAAGACAAATGTTAGGCTTGGTGATGATCGTGTTTTTGTAAATTTTAACATCTGAGGCAAGTGCCTCCTTTAAGGTTTCTTCATCAAAATAAGCTATATATTCAATCTCATTTTTACCATAAGACTCCAAAAGCACATATACAGGGTTAATAGCTGTAGTAGCCTCTTCGGCAGATAAAATTGAGTATGCATCTAAAGAATTGAGTGGCTTAAGTTTAAAACCTCCACGAGCTAAAAAAACTAAAAGTATGAGTGACGTGAGACAGAAAAATATTCGTTTAATACCCGAAATTTCTATTCGAGTAAAACTGTACAACCTATAAAGTCCAAACACCAATACCATCGCCAAAATAATTACAGGCCAATATGCTCTTGCGTATCCCCATAATATAGCAGACTCTTGCCCTTGAACCAACTGAAAGAGTTCTGTGCCCAATATAGATTTACTTGTAGGAAAATAAAAAGCGGCTATTAAGCCAAAGACCAAGGCAGATAAACAAAGCAGAATAAATATGAAAATACTAAGCCAATGAATGAACTTATTTTTGAGAAACAGATTGATACCCGACACCATAAAAAGCGGCGAATACCATATTGCCATTGTCTTTAGGTCGAATCTAGTGGTATAAAACAGATAGTCCAACCAAGAGTGAATGACAAGCGAGTCGTCCATAGAAAACAGTACTATTCTGCTTACCCAAAATGGAATAATAAGGATAAGGACGAAGCCCAGAATTCTTTGTAAATTTTTTATACTACTTTGCACTTGAAAATAATGCAAATTATGCTAAATTTGCAGTCCTTTAAAAGAAAAGCTAAATAAAATATTTAGTTAATTTATTAAAAGGCACATTAAACGATATAAAGAAATAAGAAATGAAAAGCGAAATACATCCAAGTAACTACAGATTAGTGGTATTTAAGGATATGTCTAACGGTGAGCAGTTTTTAACAAAATCTTGTGTTGACACAAAAGAAACCGTCAAGTACGAAGATGGTAATGAATACCCAGTTTACAAGTTAGAAATTTCGAGTTCATCTCACCCATTCTACACAGGTAAACTAAACTTCGTGGATACTGCAGGTAGAATTGATAAATTCAACAAGCGTTACGCAAAAAAGAAATAAAGTTTATATACTTTTAAAAAGCAAAAGGCTCTCTATATTTGGAGAGCCTTTTTTTTATGAATATAATTTTATTTGATGACCATGGGAGAGACGATCTTCTTCCGCTATGCTACACTAGACCTTGTGGAGATCTAAGAGTAGGTATACTTACCATAGCCAAAAAATGGGAACACCATTTAGCCGCAAAAGTGTCATTTCTCACTCAAGACTATCTGTCAATTAAATTCCCAGCCATATACACCCAAGAAAATTATTACATCAATGGTCGATTGCTGGTTAATCATGCAATACTAGATTTAATAAAAAAACTACAAGCCGGAGACTCCTTGCATAAAGAAGGAAACATAGTAGCATATAAATCTTCAAAAAAGTATGAGAACTATACAGCAATAGAAGATGCATGTACTAGTAAAACTGAGTTGGAAATAGAATTAGACCTAATATCCTTTACGCACGATATTTTCTCGTTAAATGGTCATCAGATAAATGCTGATTTTAAAACTTTAACTGTTGGCAGAAAAAGCACAGAAGCTTCTAAAACAAATACACTTATAGGCGACAACATCTTTATAGAAGAAGGTGTCAGCATGGAAGCCGCAGTGCTCAATAGCACAAATGGCCCTATCTACATTGGTAAAAATGCAACTATAATGGAAGGCAGCCTAATCAAAGGACCTTTCGCACTTTGCGAAAAATCAACTATCAAAATGGGATCTAAGATATACGGAGATACTACCGTAGGGCCCCAGTGTAAGGTAGGAGGCGAAGTAAGCAATACAGTCTTTTTTGCCAATAGCAATAAGGGACATGATGGTTTCATTGGCAACTCTGTAATAGGAGAATGGTGTAATCTAGGTGCGGGCACCAATAGTTCAAATCTCAAAAACAACTATGCAGAAGTGAAACTATGGAATTATCCTAAGAAGAGATTCACTAAAACGGGACTGCAGTTTTGCGGTTTAATAATGGGCGACCATAGTAAGTGCGGTATTAATACAATGTTCAATACAGGAACCGTGATAGGAGTATCTGCCAATATATTTGGTGCCGGATTTCCAAGAAACTTTATCCCTTCATTCTCTTGGGGTGGCTCAGCGGGTTTCGCAACATACTCACTATCAAAATGCTATGAAACCTCAAGATTGGTGATGGAGAGAAGACAGGTAACGTTTGACGAAACAGAAAAAAATATACTAGAAAACATTTTTCAAGAATCTGGAGAATTCAGAATTTGGGAGAACAAATAACTACACACATGAGACAAAAAATAATAGCTGGAAACTGGAAAATGAATCTTGATTTAGATCAAGGAAAAGAGTTATTGATCAAAATTATTGATTCTGATTTAAATTCAAATTGTGTAACAATTGTTGCACCACCTTATATACATTTGAATAGTTTCAAAATGTTACTATCACATACTAACATAGCTCTTGCAGCTCAAAATTGTCACCAGCAAGACTCTGGAGCTTATACGGGAGAAATATCCGTTGAGATGCTAAAAAGTGTTGGTGTAGAATATGTGATTCTAGGACACAGTGAGAGACGAGAATATTTTCAAGAAGACAGTATTGCTATTTCCTTTAAAGTTAAAAACGTGATAAATCATGGTCTACGACCAATTTACTGCTGTGGTGAGACTTTAGTAGAAAGACAAGAAGGTGAGCATTTCATTACCATAGAAGCACAAATAAAGCAAGGACTCTTTCATCTGAATGAAATGGAACTACTCAACTGTGTTATTGCGTATGAACCTGTTTGGGCTATTGGAACTGGGGAAACAGCTTCACCAGATCAAGCACAAGAAATTCATAAATTCATCCGTAACACCATTGCTAAAGAATATGGGGAAATGGTAGCAAATAATATTAGCATCCTTTATGGAGGTAGTGTAAAACCAGCCAATGCAAAAGAACTGTTTACCTGCCCGGATATAGACGGAGGCTTAATCGGAGGTGCTGCACTAGACGCAAATAGCTTAAAAGCTCTTACAGATAGCTTTTAAAAGAATATAATAGGTTGCTAAAATAAATAACCAACGCCTATAGCTAGTTGATCTAAAGGTCGAAAGGAAACCCTTTGGTCACTATTGCTTCCTGTGCCATCATACTGTTGCAAATTCACATTGAGGTTTGCTCTACTTTCAAAGGACAGTCTAATATTATCAAATGGCTTATAAGAGATACCTACTAGTGGTTTAATACCTGTGCTCCAGTAGTAACCGTAATAATCTTGTCCTTGAACTCTGTTAAACGCTGAATTAAAGTACAGATCCGAAGCCATATATAAATTCACAAATTCCACATCCTTTATTGATAGGTCTTTCTGAATACCTATAGAGATGTCATATTGAACTGTGCCCTTATTGGTAATCACAGTATCTGTACGAGTTTCTTTATCTGTTTGTACAAAGGCTCTTAAACCTGCTCTCAGTTGCAGATCTTCATTTAAATTCTTTCGATACAAGAGCTGGTAACTACTTTGTTGACTAAACTTTAATGGAGCAATAACTAGAGCTACTTCATTATTTAACTTTTGTGCTAGTACAGTTGAAAATGTGGCTAGAACGATGACGATTAATAGTATATATTTATTCATTTTTGATTCTACAATTATACAAAATAAAAAGGGCTTCAATTTTCATTGAAGCCCTTTACTATATTGTTGCTATTCTATGTTTCTATTTACTTGATTGACTAAAGTCAATTCTTCTAGTACTATATTCTACACCAGAACCTGAAGAGTAACCAGTAGTAACTCTACTTCTTTCAATTCCGTAATTAGCTTCTAAATGATCCACGACAGAGTTAACTCTTTTATAAGCTAACTGCTCACCACTTTTACTAGCAGTATATCCTACAGCTGACACGTTTAAACCTGGGCAAGACTTCATTTTCTCTGCTATAGTGTAAAGAACACCATAAGAAGAAGGCGAAATTCTTGAACTGCTATTATCAAATATAATAGTAGGTAAAGTTACGTTATCACAGTCACAGCAAGCATTACCCATATCTGCAGCTTGTCCCCTTACATTTACTAATGCATCCGCAGCAGTATTAGGTTCTTCATCTATACCGTTTGGCACACCGTCACCGTCGGTATCTAAAGCAACACCATTTTCATCAACCTCAGTAGAAATAGAGAATGGTTGCAAATCTTTACAATCGTTCACTCCATCTCCGT
>Ga0307994_1000774_pt1 | contig 20879 bp, 18 predicted proteins | sample EllFjometagen261_FD_203171 | JGI IMG/M metagenome (GOLD analysis project Ga0307994, IMG submission 203171) | Marine microbial communities from Ellis Fjord, Antarctic Ocean - #261 | ecosystem: Environmental > Aquatic > Marine > Unclassified | place: Southern Ocean | collected 2014-11-02 | reverse complement strand
AAAAAAAAGGCTTAAAAAATCACAAAAAAGTAAGGAATATGTGATTCGTCAAATAAATTATCAATATAGAGTATAAAAGCTTACAGATGGATAACAACATGCCTCCACAAACCAAAAAACAAAAGACGGAAAAAATTAAAAACATTGGCAAAACAACCACTTTGAAGTTGACTGAAAAGTTTGACCGTGAAGGTCTATGTAAAATTATTGCACTTATTCGCAATGGCACTGTTGACGTCTCTGGCAATGGTTCGAACATGTCCAAAGAAGATGCACAATCCTCCCCCGAAGAAAGAACACAACGTGTACTGACCAAACTGGAGATTCTGAGAAGAGAGGGACGAGACTACCTCACCACATCCTATCATCGAGCCTTGTTTGATGACGGTACACCATTTGGCCGTGAGCATGCCAGTGGTTTCAATTCACAAGGAATGCCGCGCGCAATCCGAGCTGCAATGTTTGGCAGGATTAAAAAAGATATTGATGAAGTGGATGCGCACCCAGCACTATTGGCCAGTCTGTACGACATGCCTGTGCTTAAAGACTACCATATAAACAGAGATGATTATCTTCTAAAAGTCAGGCTTGCACACGATGTCAGTCGTGACGATGCCAAATCATTGTTTCTATCAGTGCTCAATCGGAAAAACCCAAAGACATTTTACTCATGTTGGTTACGTGAACAAAAAGATGGTGACGTGATTGTTCGTGCTGCGCTTACGGCAGACCCAGAGATTGAAGCATTTGCAAACAAACTCTCCAACGAAGTTGCAGTTTGGAGGAAGCAGATTTTAAGCGAACCTCATCACAAAAAATACTCAGAGGTACATGATCCTGATGACCACGAGGGTTGCTTTTTCAATCGCTTGTTGTGTACCTGGGAGTACGAGTCGCTCAATGTTGTCATCAAAATGCTCGAAGAGCGTGGGTACATAGTTGACAATCGCATCCATGACGGCTGTCACATTGTCGACGACCAGACAGAAGATTTGTCATCAGCTCTCAATGAAATCAATGAGAAGATCGAAAAGACATGGCCTCTTCTAAAAGTCAAATCCAAAGACTTTGTTATGCCAGTTGGCTTTGATGACATCGAACCAGAATGGCGTAGCAACTTTAACTCGTCGCAAGCAGGGCCAATAGATGTTATCAGTATCAAAGATATCTTTGACATGGCATCACGAGCATCAAAGAAGACTTACGCATCCAAAGCAGCCATGTATCGAGCATTGAAGGGATTGTGTTTGGAGATGAACCGCCACTTTGCAAAGGGACAATTTGGAAAATCAGGTGTTGTGATTGAGAAACGACTGGGAGAACGTCGCGTGATTGATGGCACTGTTGTTGATACAGTGGAAAATATGCACCGTAACTTCAATGCAACGAAATATATGTACATGCAAGAGCTTACGCACACGTTCAAGTACAAAGGGCCAGAAAAAGAGGGAGTAAAAGCAGGAGACGAACAGGAGGAGACTCATACAGTCCACTTACTGGACTACTGGTACAACCACTTCGAAGGTGCACTGTACTTCAATCGCGAAGTCTTCAATCCCAGACCACCAAATATCTTGGGAAGTGCAGGAATTGATGAACTCAACAACTACGAAGGTTTTACAGTGGCACCGTCCGCAAAATCGGAGGAGGATATTAAGGAGAACATTCAGCCATGGATTGATAATATCAAAGAAACGTGGGCAAAAAACAACAAGGAAAAATACGACTACATTTTTGATTGGTTTGCCCATCTGATTCAAAAACCCTGGGAGAAAACACGTGTTGCCATGGTGGTGCTGGGAGAAAAAGGTGCAACTAAAGGAGTCACTGTAGCACCCATTGTCAAACTTGTTGGTCCACATGCAGTCGAACTCACACAGGGAGACCATGCTGCTGGCAATTTCAACTCAGTTCTTCTGGACACGACCCTGGTTGTTATGAACGAGGCTTCATATGGTGGTAACAAATCTCAACAGGGTACAATGCGTGGTTTGATTACTGACGACCTGTTTGCTGCAACTATGAAAGGAATCGACACGCAGGCCAATGTTGTATCGTATCACAACTGGATTTATATGTCGAACCACCCATGGGTCATTCCCAACACACCTGGTGAGCGTCGCTACTTTTGTGTCGAACTTGATCCCAAGTGGTCTAATATCAGAAAAACTCCTGAGTACAAAGCTCACATTGACAAATTGCTTGCAGTCGACCCGGCTTGCCTGTTGCGATGGTTGTTAGACCGTGACATTAGCAGCTTCAATCCACACAATTACCCAGAAACCGAGGCTGGTGTTGGTCAGATGGAGCAGAGTCTGACAGATATTCAATCATTCATGTTGGGTGTGCTCCGTGGTGATGTTACTCTTAAAGAATGTGGTCTTGTTCAAGAACAAATGGGCCACACTCGATCAAACGTTAAGGGTACGGAAGAGATAAAATATCATACACGTTGGACGTTTGTTGACTCCATTTTTGAAGAAACCGCTGTGCAAGAAGCACCAGACAAATTCCAATGGCATCGCACTGGGGGCATCAAAGTACACAAAGGAAACTTTTACGATGCGTATGTACAATCCTGTCGTGGAAATGGTAAAGCATCATCTCAATCCACTGCCTTCTGGTCCAACCTGCGCAAGACCACGCCCGAGTATGGTTGTGGTATGACATGTTTTAACAATAGTAGAAAGGCCAAGGTTGACAGACATCAGCATGCATATGAGGACATGGTTACTAAAGAAGAAGCCATCAAGATGTTTCGCATCATTGTTGGTGACCAGTGTGTCATCTAAATATTTAAAAAAAAAATAATACAAATACCAAATAAATCTTTTTTCCAATTCACATCAAATCCAGTGTATATCTCTTGCCTTGATTCGGACAAATAGTCCCGTCCATATATTTCTCCATTGTTTGAAAAAACAAATCCAGTGAATCCAGTGAATCCAGTGAATCCAGTGAATCCAGTGAATATCTCTTGCCTTGATTCGGACAAACAGTCCCGTCCATATATTTCTCCATTGTTTGAAAAAAACAAATACAGGGAATCCAGTGAATCCAGGGAATCCAGTGAATATCTCTTGCCTTGATTCGGACAAACAGTCCCGTCCATATATTTCTCCATTGTTTGAAAAAACAAATATAGGGAATCCAGTGAATCCAGGGAATCCAGGGAATATCTCTTGCCTTGATTCGGACAAACAGTCCCGTCCATATATTTCTCCATTGTTTGAAAAAACAAATACAGGGAATCCAGTGAATCCAGTGAATCACACCTATTATTTTTTTTTATTGTTTGTTGTTATAATTGTTGTTGTTAGCAGCAGTTCGGCTCAACAAGTCACTGGATTCATTGGATTCACTGGATTCACTGGATTCACTGGATTCGTTAGATTTTGTAAACAACAACTATGGTGATTTATATGTAGCAACTGTATTGTAAATCAATATTACAAGAATCAAGTTGGTTGTTAGTACGAGTTGACTCGACACTGGATTCACTGGATTCACTGGATTCACTGGATTCCCTGGATTTGTTTTTTCAAATTTGGAAACATAAATTACTGTATAAAAGCATCGGAGGTCTGTGGAAAATGATTTCTCTGGATTTCTATGACATGCGCAATGAGTTATATTTAACGTACAAGTTTAATGCCGATGGACGTCCATCGTCATTGTGCCGTGTGTCGGCACGCCAACAAGCGATGCCTTCTCAACATCGTGTCACGATTTTTGTTGATGGTGTCGAAGTAGTGTCAAAAAAACAGGGATGGATCATGAGAGGTGACACAAAAGATTTACCTGTTCAAAAGACGAGACAATTACCACCCCTGGTAGGTATGAAAATCGATGCAGAGCCAACACAAAAGAACTTACGTAAGCGTGTTTGGAAACAGTACGATAAGATTCGAATCCAATTTGAACGCTTGGAGCAATTTTACGAAGTACGGGACAATATGTGGGATGGTACAGTGAACGTCTATATCCCCATTCGTGTAGTCGTTCCGAAGGATTTCGTTGCTGGCTAGTATATAGTCAGGACAAAACTTCTAAAGAAGAATGAGGACATTACCGATGGATGTCGTGCATACAATTCAGTCATATTTACCGTGGAAGGAACGCACCGTATTAATATCACGGCAGTGGTTGCAAAATGCGCTCGCCAAGAAGACAAGACTTAACAAATGGCGATCGTTGGTTCGAGTGTATTCATTTCTTGTAGTGTTTGGACAAAAATTCACAAGTTTATCCTGGCATGAACTCTGTCGAAAGTTGGATGTGAACAGACGGAAGCGTAATAATAAATTTAAATTGACGTGGCGCTCAGCAGCTGTCTCACATATGGAGAGCAAGTGTGTTGGATGTGGAATTCATACTATGGCCAATGTGATGGGTTGGAGAGTTTGCGGTTCGTGTCGCTATAATCCACATTCATCAGAATGTTTCATGGTTAGTGTCGGGACTGCGATTTGCAATGGTGTCACCAAAACTCAATTGGAAAATATCCCGTACCACTCAACAGGAATGTACGGACCACGGTTGCGATTTTGGAAAGATGTTGCACAGTATGCTGTTGAAGATATGGACGGAAGTAGATATGGACGGAGGTAGATATCTGTACTGTGGTTAATTACATTTTTCAGTACTCAGTTGTAATGCTTGGATTTTATTTCTCAGTTGATCAAGCAGTTGTACAACATCTATGTACAATTCATTCGTTTCTTGTTTTAAACTCTCTTCGTCCGAGTCACACGCAAATTCACCTTCGTCTGACAATACTTCTGATTGTAAGTTTTTTGCGATTCTTCGACCTAATATCCCATGGTAATTATTTGGCGATTGGATTGTTGACATTATTATATTTATTGAGTTGTATTTATATAGTAGGACGACGAAAAAATGCAGAATTTTCCTTACAGGCAATTTCAGTGTGGTAAAAATAGCCAGCAACACGACTTACGGAGACTTACGGAGACTTACTATACCACACGATTTCCAAAAAAAAGAAAGCCTGATTTTTTTCCAACACACCAATACACCAAAGCCCTACGACAGCCTTCCATTGTCCTAACACGCTTGCAGCACATCCACAGTACTCCACCAGCACTCCGCAGCACCAGTTACAACGCCTGTGTACCACAATGACAAAAACCAGAAGCCAAAAGAAAGTCCCGATGACTTCAGCAGAACGCCAAAAAAGATACCAAAAGAACTTATTGACACAAGCGTTGTCTACCAACGCTGTCACGCGTCGACGCGCGGAAAAGCTATTAAAGAAGCAAAAAGACAGGAAAAAGGCTAGACGTCCAGTCTTGAACGGCCGCCAGTCTGTGCGACAATGCTCCTCAAATCCAACAATGATATGGTTGACCAAGACACGCAGATTTGCAGCGGGTAAGCTCAGAACTCACCTGCAACATGCTCAAGCAGCACCAGTAGTGGTGGATGGTGGTCAATTCCCCAAAGCACCAAATCCAGACGACAGAGACGTTTGGCTGAAGGATGACGATGGTGTGTGGCGTTTGTGGCTGCACCGCCGAGCCAGTGAGATTCTGAATGCAGGCTCAGGTCTATTTGCAGCTCGTAATTTTGAGTCGGGGTCAATAATTACCAAGTATTGTGGTCAAACAACACGCAATCATGGCAAGTCACTACAATGGCAGTCGGCGACAAAGACCAAGGGTTATGTCTTTCAATTCAAAGACAGGAGTGGTGATATCTGGGTTGTTCCAAACAGCCATTGCTTTTACGGGCACTTTATGAATCATGCAACAAATCCAAATTGTGAAGTCGATGGAGAGAGCGGGATTATCAGAGCCAAGTTTGATATTCCAAAAAATACCGAGATGACGCTCAACTATGGTTCCGAGTACATCAAAACGTGGTTGAATTGACGTTAGGTATACAATATAATGAAGTGTCTATATTTATATAATAGTATCTGCACGTCAAACTGAAAATACACAGAAATTTCCCCAACTTTGTTCAACACTCCAGCAAACTTCAACTTAAAAAAGATGGCCAGTCTTGTTCCTTCATCAACCGAGTCCCTTTCCTTCATTGAACAGTCACAGAAACAGCCGCAGAGCAACAACGCTGCATCAGAACAACAAGGCTGTGTCAGGAAATTCTCCATCATGCCAATCTATTTGAACCCTGATTTAAAATCCTGTGGCAATTGTGCGAGCACAGGTTCTCTAAAGAAATGTCCCTGCTTTGCTGTTGCATATTGTTGTAAACAATGTCAAAAGGAGCACTGGAAGATTGGACACCGCGCAACGTGTTCAGTAGGTCCAGTCGTCAATCCTGATGGAACAGACCCAACTACCGTCAGTATGGTGATCCGTGCGAATCACCAACACAAAACCATGGATCAGGTCTTAAGGTACCAACAAGGACCTTTGAGAGGAATGAAACGTCCAGGTGTTGACGCTCATTTTTGGCATGAAATCGACAGTGTTATTTATGGTCTTGCATCAGTGACAGGTATTGATTCATTACCCGATGGTGATGTCTGGTACGATGACTGGGTGCGGAAACCGTTCAAACATAAGCTTGAATCTGCCTTGAAACAAGAAATTATTGATGCACTCGATTTTGACATTGAACATAAGGAGGTGTATTACAACACATTTAAGGATGTCAATGTCAGAGGACGTGCAAACCATCGAGTGCATTTTTTAATGAAGACATATCCAGGAGTGTTCACTGCTGATACTCTCCGTGTGGGTTCTATTGGTTTCAAAAACGATGATGGGACAATTTTTTGGGAGATTGGTTAAATGTTTACCAGATGTAATAATATTAATCATACTTATATTTATTTTTACATGTTTAGTATTTCAATTCTTCTACGTTTGTGACTGCTGAGAGTGTCCTCTGTGTGATGTCGGTGAGAATTTCTTTTTGCCGAAAAGATGCAGAAATTTCCTGGGCAACACTAAGAAGAACAAAGAACCAATATGTCAGGCTTTTCTTACAAATTTTTTGTTACAACGACCAGCGCCAGAGTCACGACCAGAAACATCACCACTGGCAGCACCACGACAAAAGACTTCAATTTAATGAACTTGGAGGACGATGTGAGAGTGGTTGTGCAATCTCCAACAGATGTTTTGGATAAGTTGTGTCCTGTTTGTAACGAGGAATTATACCAGTACTCTCATAATTTCTCACGCAATGCGTGCTGTGCGAATGGAATTCATGCTACGTGTCAGGAAGAGATATATCTGAGCATCTTGAGCGCCAAACAAAAGGGAAATTGTCCACATTGTCGTACCAGATATCCCGATGAGGGGTCTCATGAAGAGATTGAGCAGGTACAGCGATGGGTCGAGCAAGGGGAATCGTGGGCTCAGGTTTTTCTGGCTCAAAAGTATCTACTTGGACATCCCAAGCTGCCGCAGAACTACAAACGCGCAGCAGGTTTGTTTCAAGCTGCTGCGGATCAGGGTAATCGTACTGCTCAGTTCAATCTTGCCATCATGTATGAAGCAGGAAATGGTGTGAAAAAAAGTAACGAGAGAGCCAAAGCCTGCTTTGAACTTGCGGCTCTGCAAAATCATGCGGGAGCGCAATTCAAAATGGGGTTTTACTATGCAGAGGGTGAAGGTGTTGTGCAATCGAACGCATCAGCGCGTGAGTGGTGGACGAAGGCTGCTCAACAAGGTAATGAGACCGCTATTGAAGCATTAAAAATTCTTGACCATCGCGAAGGAAGAATGACAGATGATCTCCAGCGGAAGATTATCGAAACATTGAGAAAACAATCAACCTCTGATGATGGACGACCTGTTTACGCCATTCTGCAGGGTCGTTAATCTTACTTAAGAAATATATATACAAATAAGTTTTTTATATTATGCAGTAATGAGACGATAAGAGTACTGAGAGACAGTCTTCTTCCCTGTACGGATTTGCTTGCGTTTTCTGATGATGGCTGCTTGCTGTGAGGCAGCCACGCGTCTGGCGAAGGCCAGTAGAGATTTCCTGCGAACCATTGGTGTTTCTGATCGAAGGAGGGATAAATCTCCAACAATTCTTTTGTTCAATTTTTCATGGAGTAGTGGTTCATTTGCCAAGATGAAGGAACACCCTTTGTCAATGACGTCTAAACTGGTCCAGTCTGTGGTTAGTCCTAAGGCGTCGAAGAGTTGATGAGCTATTGTACTCGTCATTGTTTGTGATTCAAGGTGGAGCTGCTTAAATAGTCCCGTTGGTCAAAGAGCAGTATATAAGAAGCCAGGTACTGCCCATAAAAAATGGATTCGAATCAGGTGAAAATAATAGAAGCTCGGTGTCTGGTGATGTCGTTTGAAGAGAGTACGGCCGATGTGCCACATTTGCGTCCTATGTTACAAGCATGGCCGTCAGAAATTGTGCAGGCGCGAATTGAGTTTGATCATGTGAGTAGGATGGAACTATCGTCTCTGACTCTGCTGGAAATAGTGCGAGTATCCAAATTGAAACGAGAGTTGATGATAACTCTCTATAATAATAAATCAATAAAGTAAATTCATATTTTATCATTAAGTACTCTTAGAATCGCAAGTGCAGGTTCGGACGATTTGCAAGCAGGTCCCAGCATTCTTCTTCTGTTGGAATATGCATGACAGAGATTCCCTTGATTCGCTCACGAACCCCTTTTCTTGGTCGATTGCCCAATAGTTGATAGATTTGCTCGGAGATTCTCTTGGGTGACCAATCGTCCGCCGCTGGAGAACCAACGAATTCATGCCAGGACTCATAGATATTTCTGCGCGCGTTTGAGCGGCCGAATTCAATAGCGCACGCGTCTGTTCGTGCTGTGGAGAGAATTTCTTTCAACCATTCGAGAGCGATTTCTGGTGGTTGATCTGGCATGGAAGCAACAGGTTGGATCTCTCGTCGATTTCGACTTTTGGACCACATTTCAAATGCAGACATATGTATTTTCATTGGCTTGTCTTGCTCTATCCAGCGCAGCGAAATTTTTTGAGGAAACATTTGTTGCATACGATAGTAGGTTAGATTTACTTTGATGGGTGGTTCATTAGGGATTCGATTCAAACGCGTGACTTCAATTTTCCCAATGTCTCTGCCAGACATGATATAGGCGAAATGCCCATTCAGTAGTTCGCACACGGTGGTCAGATATGAGCGCACGCTCCGCGGCGTCCATTTTGGTGCTGTTTTGGCTAAGATGAGCTCCCAGTTGATGGGCTGGCAGATTGTACGATCTGCGTTGGACAATGTTGCTTGCTGTAATAAAAATTTGTTTCGATTGGTGGTCATGTCTGATATGTCCAATGTGGTATAAATACTGTGTTTTTGTGTGTTCCTTTAGATTAGAAGAGTCGAGATTTTTAATTAAAATTATTTAAATTAAAAGCATTGTACAAAATTCTTTTGTTGCTTATTCTATTTTATTGTTGCTTATTCTATTTTAACTTGAAAGCATATCCTAATCTAAATCAAATGTCTACCTACACCAACATGTTGACAACCCCCTGGATGTATGTAAGTGTTAAATTAATATTTTTCTCATAGTGTTTTCTTGTCTTTTTTTGTTATTACATGTTGTGTTTTTTTTTTCATACGACATGGATGTATGTAAGTGTTAAATTAATATTTTTCTCATAGTGTTTTCTTGTCTTTTTTTGTTATTACATGTTGTGTTTTTTTTTTCATACGACATGGATGTATGTAAGTGTTAAATTAATATTTTTCTCATAGTGTTTTCTTGTCTTTTTTTTTATTTATTGTTTGGAAGTCAGTCAAAAGGATGACTAATTCAACCGTTGTTTTTTCCCCAGAAAATGCACATTTTCTACTCTCTGCCAAGAGTACCAATATTGGTTCTCATTTTGCCGAAAGAAACAAATTTTGAGCCACAATCTCTTTTCCTTGTTCAAATCAACAGCAGTGACTACACCGTTTTCTTGGATGGGAACTTTTCCAATGATTTCCTCCTTTTCCATATATCCGTAGGCAACAGAAATACAAGTGTATCTGCTGAGAATTACATGACTGTGCACTGGTGAATAGTTGATAAGTTCTGTTGGAATGTTTGATAATTTTGTACTGGTTCCATTAGGAGAAAATTCCTCATCATCTGATTCATCTTCAGAATCTGATGGTACTGTTGTTAGAGAAAGATCACAATTTGGATACCAACCAGGGACATAATTGGTGTCCAATTGCCCATCAGTTAACCATCCGATTTGATTCATTTGTACATCATCTAATATATCAATGATTTCACCTTGCTCAAGTGCTTCATCACTTGATTCGCTTGCCCACAGTTTGAAACGAAATGTAACTATGTCCCCGATGTTTAAAACAGCTGGTGGTGTGTCGGATGCTTTCCGTTTAACACCACTGCTTACTGAAGAAAGATTTTCAAAAGCCACATCAGATTCAAAAATCTGATGTGGGTAAGAGGATACCGATGATTTCAGCGAAGATTTGTGGAGCTGATTTTGAAATGACTGTTGCTGCCCATGTTGACTCGACGGTTGCGCTAATGGTGATTCTGGTTGCGATTGCGATTGCGACTGCGACTGCGACTGCGACTGCGACTGTGGCAGCGACTGTGACTGCGACTGTGACTGTGACTGCGACTGTGGTGCTGACGTCATCATCGACTGTGGTGTTGTAGTCATCATCGACTGTGGTGTTGTAGTCATCATTGGGTAAGACAATTGATTATTGGATAGCTGATTTTGAAATGACTGTTGCTGCCCATGTTGACTCGACGGTTGCGCTAATGGTGAATTTGGCTGCGACTGCGACTGCGACTGCGATTGCGACTGTGACTGCGGCTGTGACTGTGGTGCTGACGCCATCATCGACTGTGGTGCTGACGCCATCATCGACTGTGGTGTTGTAGTCATCATTGGGTAAGACAATTGATTATTGGATACCGATGATTTCAGCGAAGATTTGTGGAGCTGATTTTGAAATGACTGTTGCTGCCCATGTTGACTCGACGGTTGTGCTAATGGTGAATTTGGCTGCGACTGCGACTGCGACTGCGACTGTGGTAGTGACTGCGGCTGTGACTGTGGTGCTGACGCCATCATCGACTGTGGTGCTGACGCCATCATCGACTGTGGTGTTGTAGTCATCATTGGGTAAGACAATTGATTATTGGATAGCTGATTTTGAAATGATTGTTGCTGCCCATGTTGACTCGACGGTTGCGCTAATGGTGAACCCGGCTGCGATTGCGACTGCGACTGCGACTGCGATTGCGACAGCGGCTGTGACTGCGGCAGCGACTGCGACTGCGATTGCGACAGCGGCTGTGACTGCGGCAGCGACTGCGACTGGCTTTTCACCAACGACTCTAAGCTTTCGCTTTTTGGACTCAAGCCATCATGTGGCTGTCTTTGAAATCCAAATTCAATGTTTGAGGCAATCATGCTTGAGCTACCCTCACTCATTACTATAATGCTTTGTTTTTCACATGTATTAGAGATTGTGAGATTGGCTAGCTTACAATTTGTTGTTTTCACAACAAGTGTTCCAGAAACCACAGTGACACCGCATCCACTACCAATTATATCAATGTTGGAAGAGATAATCAATGGGATTGGCAAAGAGAACATACCTGGACCAATTAATAGCTTCTTAATTTTCCCGTTGCTTGCATCAACTATCTCCAATTTTTCATAAATACAGTCTGCTGCTGTCATGTTAAGTACGGACCCCTCAAGTTCCTCTTCACTTTTGCCAGTTATCACATTCATAACTGCAATCAATTCATGTCGACAAGTTGCTGATTGTATGTGATAGAGAAGTCTTTCAAAATCCTCATTTTCGATTGCACACAACACTTGAGGGCTATCCTTTTCGTCGAAATTTTGACCAACACCATGGCTACTGACAAATAGAGTGCGTACTGCTGGTTCTAACTCGAGAATGTTGAAAACTTCATCTAGGTTTTTTGCTGTCTTAACCTGTTCTTTAATGTTTTGAACTCTAACTCTAAACATTTCACAGAGGTGGTTGATCTCTTCCTCCAAAAATAGTTTCAATGCAAGCTTAGTTCCGGTAGAGAGATTTAACGAAAAGCGATTCAACTTAGTGTACATGTCTTGACTTAGAAACAAGAAGTCTTGGAAGCATGCAATTTGATTGAGAACCAACCAGTCATGCAATTTTGTGTCGGACATGATTTTTTGCTCAATTTTTGAAGCAAAGGTATAGCCACGCTGATTTGTAAACTTAATGTGAGTGCTTGGAACAACAGCATCTGATATGGGGTCTAGTGAATTCGATTGTAACATTGCAGACCTGCGCTTGGAATACTCTGGTAATTGCATCAAGCTGTCCCAAAAAGCATTGCCGTCCATAAGATTCATGTTGATTTTCCCGTCGTCTGTAGATCTTTTTGCCTGTGCTTTGGCTTCAGCAGTGAAACCTGTACTTGTGATCACAATTGCATAACCAGCATTCTTTGCAACTGCAGCACCGACAGTCTCATTTACTACCTTTATTGAAATATTCGGTCCTTGCGGGTCCCAACATTTTGCCTGTATCACAACCCGCATTGGAGTTATGCCCCCAACAACAACATCAATATCAACACCCTGATCCCCCCTGTTTGTTGGCCCACGACTGATCTCTGCGAATGGGAAAGACTCCATACACCAAGCTTGGCACAACCTCTCAAAATCTGTTGCTTCAAGTTTGTAAACATCACTTTGTGTTTGAACTATGACAGAGGGGTATTTGTCGTAGAACTCTGCAACGGACATGGTAAAAGAGCCTAAAAGCTATAAGGTTGTCAGGATTTTTTTTGTGACTGTTTTTTAGTCAAATATCTTTTAAGTCAGATATCTTTTATCTTTGGTTATACTACCAGTACTCCAGGGAGTATCAATATCGATAGTAATTGCCTCAGGTCAGGGGCTGCCTCAAAGAACTTTATCTGGTTGTTTTTGAAAAAACTATGGTCAACAGTAACAGGTTACTTCAATACTAGTATATTATATTTCTTTTCTCATCCTCTCATTCTTCATTCACTTATCTGTTCACTGTTGGAGAAGTATAACATGTCTGAAAACAATTCTGAGGATGTCATGAGCACATTTACAAGAACTTTCAATTGCAAAAATTTAGGAAGTCAACTACCGTTCTATGCAGAAGGTAGAATGGTGCCATATCAGTATGTTGCAATCCCGTGGTCAAGATCTCCGCTGGATGGTAGCAGTGAAGTAAAATACTATGTTGCACAAGTCTTGTTCGTAAGTGATTGTGATGAACATATCTTTGTCATCAGATACCAAGAGATATATTTGGATTTCCGAAATGATTGGCAACTCAGCAATCGAATGGACAAAGAAGACCGTGCTATACTTAAAAGTAATAAGATTGATCCAACTGGGCGGGAAGCAGTGTACAAAGGTTTGGTAACACTTGAAGACAAAATCCTACTTGTTAACATGACACCCGTACAAATGCAAGAGCACATGAAATTAATTAATGAATGCAACATTGTCCGTGCTTGGTGTCCATTAAGAGCTTGTGTCCCTCTTGGTGCACCTGTAGTGGTAAGACAAGCACGGTTACATGGTGGAGTCAAATCTAAGGGAATTTTTGCCTCAGAAGATATTCCAAGTAACTTGGTTATTGGAGAGTACCGAGGGAAAGTTGAGTACCTTCCTCCTGGTCATTTATTTCAGGAAAAAACGTCCTGCTATGTGCTTGATGCTGGGCCAGTTTCTACCGAATTAAATTATTTTATTATTGCTGACAAAACACAATATTCTGCTTGGACTCGTTTCATAAACAAACCAAATTCAGATGAGATGCCAAATGTCATTTTTGAAATATACAAAGTTAGCATTGAGCACCCTGAAATACAAGATGAGTTTTGCATTTTGGTGCAAACCACTCAAGACATTAAAAAAGGAGACGAATTGCTGGTTAATTACAAATGTACTAAAACAGAAATTTAGTGCTCATATAGTGCTCATAATTTTTCTAGTGTACACATCTCATTTGCATTGAACCAGCAATTCGTCTCCCCCTTTAACATCTTCGACTCAACCTTTTTTGAGCGGTGGTTGATTTTGGAAAATACATGGTGAGTTTCATAAAAAAATTGTGCATCCAGTACCAGTACACAAATTAAAAGAGAAATGTTCTCTTTTTGTTACACAATATAAAATTTGAATCTTATTTTTTTACTGGTCTACAAACTACTTACTTGACTGTGTCTTGCACCCAAGACAGTCACCATAGTCAAAAAAAAAAAACTTGGCAATCTGTTGGAAAATTGTCAAGAAAACAGCAGTGGATGTAAATGTTGTTTTTTTTTTTCAGTAGATTCGTGGTTTGTGTACACTGCGACTAGTTTTTGTTATTCTGCTGAGACATCTGTCTTGGGAGCAAGCATGACAACAAACTCAAATTTCAGGAGCAGACTATCAGACTTCGGAGTACCCACTGAAAGAGAGCATGTAAGAGTGAGAGGGGGGAACACAAGATAAGCAAATATTTGACAAATATGTATTAAAAAAAAGAAGTTTCACAGGAAAACGTACTAGTGCAGGTTCCCCTGATGGAAGAATTGGCTGAAAATAAAGCTGCAGAAGCTTCAGCAACAGTCTCACCTGTGGTGGATGTCAGAAGTTTTAATGCTTTGTGAATGTCCGTTGAAAGGCTCTGGAGCTTCCGCTTTTTAGCAGCAAGCTCTACATTGTCGCTGAGTCTCACTCTTTTTTTCTTTGTTGTAGCATGGAAACATTTGGTAGGAGAAGATGACATACTCGACAATCTTGAATTTATGGTGTTTTGAAGTGTTTCACAGAGTTGAATTCTTGCTTTGCTGAGTTATAGAACTTTGCTTTAGAACAAACAACTGGTCTTACGAAATTACTAGTACCAATAATAATTTGTGATTGATTACTAGTACCTGGTAGGCTTTTGTTGTTTTTTTTTTCTCAAGCAGAAGTCTGCATAATATCTGCAAAAAAAAAAGGTGAATTTGTGCATGTGGTTCAGTCATATTTGCCGTGGCAGGAACGCCAAAACATTCAACAATAGCTTCCCAGATTTCAGTGCACGGGTAGGCATCTACATGAAACAGCTCAACTTTGGCACAATCGTCATCAGCTGCATTGTGCGAGCGGATTGGGGTTTCTCTTGGAAAAAATGACCCCACGCAAATCCAATGTCACATCAACAAGGCACACTACTACTGTATTATTAAAAGTAAAAGGATGAAAAAGTGACGCCATAACGCTGGCCCAGATTGTTGCACATAATGTTTGCACATAAGTGGAAAAGCATCTACGTTGTACTAATATAAATACAAAAATTAAAAGATGTCCATTGATTCCGTTATTAGCAATACCGTCAATAATATTCTCATCGGAGACATCTACCTTTCGGTTAGAAATGCTGAAGGACAAGAATTTGTACAAATATATCCTGAAAGATTAGAAACGATTTACACTCATGAATGGACAAAAGACACTCGTAAAGTTGGTGACAACGAGGAGTACAAAGACGAAAACATCGCAATCTCTTCTAAAGTTTACTGTAAATTCAAAATCAATGGAAAACTCACTCATGTCATGTACATGGAGGTACTTGCGATGTTGTGCTTGGAAATTAATCCTGCAACTTCCACTATCCATTTCATGCCCTATAACATTCATGTTTTGCAAGATATGGAAGCTGAATATAAGTTTAGCTGTGGACTTGTTGATTTCATTGAGCGTGCATTTCCTGAACTTCCAACAACATGTGTCCACGATTATGAACACATGAAGCTCACAGAGGACACTCTCAGCAGTCACAAACGTAGAAGAGATGTAGTTCTAAACATGTAAAATATAAGTATGATTAATATCATTACATCTGGTACAAGAGCCATGATTGATAAACATTTAACCAATCTCCCAAAAAATTGTCACATCATCGTTTTTGAAACCAATAGAACCCACACGGAGACCACCACGTCCTTCACCAGCATTTGTCACCGGATGGCCATATTCAAGTAATATTCTTGGGAAGTCCTTTCCTGAACCTGCAGGACGAGCTCTCACTGAATTACAGTAAGCAACGTAACTCCGATGGCTTGTTTTTTGCGAAGGTCATCCACATGTTGTTCACCACTGTTTTCAATGCAACATATTTTCATCCACTCCTTGCAATGATGCTTGTCCGGCACTGGCAACTTCTTGCTACCACAATTGAGACGATTGATTTCAGTTTTGAGACGATTGATTTCAGTTTTGAGACAATCGATTTCAGATTTGAGACCGTCGATTTCTTCAGTTTTTTCAATGATTACTTTTTTTGCGGGACGGATAGTATCAATCGAAGCTTTTCGTTTAGTAGCATGTTTTTTATTCATTCTTTTTGCTGGAAGATAGAAAGTCACATATTCTCAATGAAAGATAATTTTGAATGTATTTTAGAATGTTTTTTATAAACTACCGATGTCCGTGTGACGCGAGGACGTGCGTGTGGCTTGCTTGGGAGGTGTTGTAATTTCCGTGACAAACTCCCACAATTTGCCATACTCTGCACCCTTTGAACAAGCGTGATATTCCTCGTGTAAAATTGACAAGAAAGTTCTTGTTGCTGACAGTGTCCATAAACATTGGATTTGTTCGTGCGGTGTTAACAGTTGGAAATCGTGGCAGCGCTCCGTAATAGATTGTCCTTGGTGTGCAGACGTCGCGTAACAGGGAGCTAACGTCTTTGGCCAAAAGTTAATCCCTGTGCCACCAATGTCAACTGCATTCTGTCGATAGTTGTTTTGTGGATCTTTCATAACGGGATGTGACCAAATAATTTTTTTGAGGAGATAAGTCTGTGTTTCATCAAGCAGCAAAGCCAGTTCCAAGAGCTTCTTTGGCTTACAAACATCAAACTGTTTCATCATGTCGCAGTATGAAACATCCACCGTATCCACAGCATCATGGACCTCTCTTTCGAGAATACGTGATGCATGAGTTTGAAACACTTGCTCTAATGCTGTCAACACTCGTTGTGACTTCTCTCGCTGCTGTCGCTTGGTTAGAATACCTCCACCTACGAAGCTTTGAACCATCATTTGTGCAAATATGTGTTCTGCTGATGTCGAATGGCGACTTGATTGCAAATCGTAAATCAAATCACCGTTACGAGCAGCAGCTGCCTGTACTTCCACGGACTGAATATCAAATTTGTCAAATTGGCCACCAAATAATTTTTGATATCCCACAAGTTCGCTCAAATTAAACGGCTGTGTAAATTCGTAGGTATCTTTTTTCCAGCCAGCTTTGCGCTTGTTTTTTGCAACCATAAAGTGTTTGTCCAAATTCCATGTGGATGCATTCTTGCCGTCACCAACTTTTCCCATCCCAAATGTGTTCTTGTCGATCTGCTGCATCATTGCCAGAAACTGCTTATTGTAGAAGCAATTTGTATCCGAAGAGACACCAGCTTCATTTGAGGTCAACGAGGTATGGTCTGCACGATTTGGGAACCGACAAATTGTCAGTCCACGTTTAGCAAGGTCCGCCAAAACGGCAGGGTCTTGACTGGCGGTTCGTCTGTTCCGCACTCCAGTCTGCTCCAACGCAGCGTTGTACAGTTCTGTCAAATCTTCGTAGGGTGAGCCATCAGGCTTCCGAATTTTTGATTGGTCAATCTGTAACAATTGAAGCGAGGCCACTGGTGTTCGTGGTGTTGGAATATACAACATGGGAACATCTTTGAATTCACGACGCTGCGTATCCCAGATGTTGCTGGTGTAATATCGATCTTTGGGTGCCAGTACATGCACGGATTCCAGCACGTACGGCCACATAGCTTGCAGCCAGTGAGTTCCTGGTTGATAAACACCATTAGCCATGATTGTCCTGTCATAGACATTGTCCAAATGGGACTGGACATCACGTTTTCCCTGCACGGAGGTCTTAACTTTCTTTGAATCGTTGATATGCACTCGAATCGTGTTTTTGTCGTAGTAAAACCACACGCCATGCTGTAATTCAGCACCAGAATGGTGTTTTGGCGCAAGACTTTCGAACTGTTCTTTTGTGACAATTCCCATTTTTTCAATCCCGTGGACTCGATGCCCAAAAACATTGATGACAGCCCATTTGAAGACAAACATGGTAAAGTGTGCACATGCGATAGATGAGATGGTGCCACGTGTCGGATGCTGGCGCCACTCGAACATCCGACGCATCCAGAGAACTGCAATGTTCAGCTTGAGCGGCTCATTCCCAAAAACCAACTGGTCGGTTTTTTTCGACCTTCGTTCTGCTATCACATTGGCAAACAGCGGGCATGCAAAGGACCCTCTACCCTGTGCTCTCAGCACATCGTTCAATGTCTTGGACACAACTGTTCGCCATCCGACGTACGCGCGAATCAAAGGGTCACCGAATTCGGACTTCAGATAGATGCGAACGAATCCCTCCACTGTACCATCGAAATCCACAGACGTTTTGGCTAAAAGGTACAATCCCTCCAAACCAGGTCGCAACACTTTTCGCTGATATGTATCGGAATGCCATTTGCCCAGCTTTGTTCCAACATGACCTTTGTCCTTCACCGTGAAACCTCCGGCTAAGTTTTCCTTCAATCGTTTTTGAATATCATGTTCGTTTTTTGGAAGATGTTCCTCCACGTAGACCATTAGCTTGTCCATGAACGATTCCCATTCGCTTTTTAAACTGGTCGGCTGGACAAACGGCTTGGCAGAGGAACTGCTGGAACTGCTGGAACTTGACGAGGAACTGTTAGAAGTCTTCTGTTTTTTTTTGATATGACTGGCAGTGTCTTTTCCTATTCTCAACAGCTGAAGTTGAATACTCTCATGCGATACCTCCTGCTTTTTTGATGCACGTAGTCTACCCTCCAAACGTCTGATTACCATGGAACGTTCTTTTAACCAACCGTCCACGGACACAATTTCAAAATGTTTGTTTGGATTCTCCTGACAAGCAACGAGCATTTGCAAAGCCCAAACAGTTTGTAGACAAGCCTTGTCCATAGCACTGACATTACACGTTACAATACCAATGTCCTCATTTGAGCTTTCCAGCACGTGTTTTACGTCACGTGGCGAAACAATGTGAGGCAGGAGTCCCTGCGACCATAAGCTGGCGCTATCTGTCATGACATCGATGGCTGTGTCCATAACACTGCCTTGCATTTTGGACATCTCGAGGAATTGAGCATTGACTTGTTCCCGTATTTTTTTCACATGTGATGCAAGTGGAGTCGAAACTTTCGGCATCTCAACCTGACTCTCTGATGCAAGAGCGCGTCGAATAGCACTGACACGCCTGTCGTTGTACTGTGCCAGCTCATCCTTGAACATATTGCCAAATGTCTCAAAATCAAATGAGTACAATTTTGTCAAGTTATTTTCTAATTGATCGAGACACTCTGTCAACTGGTCTGTGTCATCTGGCATGGCTGCATCGCCTAATGCTAGAAGGAGAGCACGCTTTCGGTTACATTCAACAATGCCATCTCGCACACACCGCATGTACGCTTTACTGCCCTCAATCCGCTGCTTGCTTGAGGTAGGGCCACGGAGTAAGAGTTCTGCCATTATCTCGTTGAACTGCTCCAAAGGATGGAACGACCTTTTCTTTAGTTTTGTTGCTACCAACCTGTCAATGACTTGTCGGATGCGTGCAGTGCTGCTGTTGAGGGGCTTGCAGTGTCGACGTGAGTACTTGTGTTGGTTCAAGTTGTAGTCTCCTAAATATTGTTCTGGGTCAACCAACTCTTGGACAAATTGTTTGGTTCCTTGTTGAATAAGAAGAAGAGTTGGGGAACGAGTTTCTGCTCCAATTCTTTTGCAAACATATGAATTCTCTGGTGAACAGACAATTCTTTTTTCCATTTTGTCAACTGTGCTCACACGGGTGCTTGGGCCCAACGTTGCGTAGAAGATGACGTCTGACATTTTGTACTTTCTTTCGTTTATGGAGGGAAAAGATTTATTATCTTTGGTTCTGAGGTGGATAATTTTGGTGTGTGGTGCTGAGTTTTTTTTTGGTGCTGAGCTCACAATTTTATTAGTGAGTAGTTGGTGCTTGGTCGGAGGCATATTTGGACACACAGTACTTGTTTCGCTGACGTCCATTGTTGATGCATGTTTTCAGACTGTAACGTAAGCAAGAATTCACTTATTCACTACATTCGTGCATACATGTAAGTGGAAAAGTTACTTTTTTCGTGGTCAAAAGAATTATAAAAAATCACGTCGACTTTTGTCGAAAGTAGTGGCCACATTGTACAAGGAAAAAGGTACTGGTAAAGATAAGTGAGATACGGTCAGTAATGCCACACGTTTGTGCTTTAAGAAGTTCTTTTTTCTCAGAGCCTGCGAGCCCTGCATGGTGGTGTACCCAATGACAAACGTTGCCAGTTGCCGTGTTTTTAGTTTTTAAAATTACCGATCGTAGCTTTGTGGATCGCGGGAGGGGTTATGGATTTTTTTTTGACTTGGTTCGACATGATTTTTTACAAATCTTTTTGAGGTCCAATATTCTAATTTTCTAATTATTATGAACATCGTGTGGGTTATGGATTTTTTTTGACTTGGTTCGACATGATTTTTTACAAATCTTTTTGTGTCTAATATTCTAATTTTCTAATTATATGAACTTCGGATGGGTTATGGATTTTTTTTTGACTTGGTTTTCAGAGGAAAATTACAAATCTTTTTGAGGTCCAATATTCTAATTTTCTAATTACCGACGGTAGCTTACCCAACCAAAAAATATTTTTTCAACTCGGCCGCACATATTTTATCCGTTGAACTTTTGGTGCTCCGTATTAAAATTACTAACAATTACAAAAGTGCGGCCGATACTCTCCTCGTCTCGAGCAGTTCCAAAAATTGGTAGCATTTTTACTACCAA
>Ga0307994_1000771_pt1 | contig 20926 bp, 15 predicted proteins | sample EllFjometagen261_FD_203171 | JGI IMG/M metagenome (GOLD analysis project Ga0307994, IMG submission 203171) | Marine microbial communities from Ellis Fjord, Antarctic Ocean - #261 | ecosystem: Environmental > Aquatic > Marine > Unclassified | place: Southern Ocean | collected 2014-11-02 | reverse complement strand
TGGCAATGCTGGCGGTCATAACTGGGGCTCGGTCAGCATCGATCAAGTGAACAACATCATGGTGGTCAATCCATTGGTATTGGGAAATCAGCTAACCTTGATTCCCCGAGATGAATTGCCTGAAGGTCAGCAGGGCAACCAACTTGGCACGCCGTATTCCCACAGAACAGTTCGTTTTATGTCGCCTCTAGGCGTTCCTTGCAACCAGCCGCCCTTTGGTGTTCTTGCAGCTATCGATCTCGAGACGAAGCAATTGCTTTGGGAGCGATCTATAGGCACAGCGAAGGAAAGCGGACCGTTCGGCATAAAGACGCGACTGCCAATCACCGTGGGTACCCCGCAGAGCGCGGGCACGATAACGACGGCGGGTGGTTTGATTTTTAGCGCGGGCACTTTCGACAATACCATTCGTGCTACAAACATAAGCGACGGAAAGGAACTGTGGAGTGCTGATCTGCCTTTCACGGCGCACGCGACTCCCATGAGTTACCTATCTCCGGCAGGAGAGCAGACTGTAGTAATTACCGTTCCGGTTTTTAATTCAACCAGCGGCTCGGGTTTTAGAGCGCTTCCCGCTGACGAAGAAGATCCAGAGGGCGGGTACATCATTGCCTATCGCCTGCCACAATGAGGAAGTAAAAATGAGGAGCAGCAGAAGAATTTCAATAGTCTCATCGTCACTGTTTGCGTTTTTATTTAGTGCCGGCCTGCTCGCTCAGGAATCTGAGCTGGCTGCACTTTCAAGTTGGGTAGCGATCGATGCGCCTACCGGCCATGAGCACTTAGCAATCGAGCAGATTCACAGTGAATACGCAGGCTGGGATCGCGACTCTTATGGCAATTTGGCGAAGGTGGTAGGCCGCGGCGAGCCACGACGCTTAGTAGCCTGTGCTCTGGATTCTTATAGCTATGCGGTGAGTCAGATTACCGAGGCGGGCTATCTTCGCCTGCATAGGATCGGAAGCGGTTCAAATCACCCACTTTGGGATCAGGCTCACGAAGGCCAGCAGCTACGTATCCTCACGCGCAGCGGCCCGGTGGTGGGCGTGACAGCGGTAGCAAATGGGCATTTCGCTGCTCAGCATCGTAGTGAGACTGCAATCATTAGCCACAACGATCTGTGGTTGGACGTAGGTGCCGAATCTGCCTTAGAGGTAGCCGACATGGGAATCGCTCTGTTAGATCCTGTTCTGCGTCATCTTCCAGCATGGTCTTATACGAACGAGGTGGCAGGCCCTAGAACGGGCGCTAGAGCGGGCTGTGCAGCTACGCTTGCCGCCGCTGAAGCAGGCATCAACGGCTCCGAGGGTAGTACGAAATACCTAATTAGTGTGCAGCAGGTATTCGGCTGGATTGGCCTAGCCGCGGGAGTCAGCAGCGATGCTAACGCTGACGAAATTATCGTGCTTGGAGTTGGATCGACTGACTTTGATAACCGAATCGTAGACGGTCTTGGAACACGAGCCGATGTCGTGTTGACCGGCAACGGCAAAGCTGCGATACGACTCATCACGCCCGCTGTGACAGACGCCGATGCGCTCATGGAACGAATGACTCTCGCCAGCGCTAATCAAGTATTAGAAGCTCTTGTGGAGGCTATCAACCCAGATGCACAAAGGCCTGCCTGGCTTGCCGTAGCTGAACAGGCTGCTGTGTTGAATAATGAAGCCTCTCGCTGGGGCCGCCACGATAACATCGATCGTTTACAGGAGATCGAGGCATTACTCGATCAGGTGGCTGAAAAATCAGCGGTGCCCGGCCACGAAGGTCCGATCAGAAACGCCATCTATAATGCAATGCCCCAATGGGCCAAGGAAACAGCACAGACGGATGAGATGGGCAATATGTGGGTTGAGGTTGGTCCTGCCGGTCAGGCCACCGTGTTCTTAGCGCATATGGACGAGGTGGGTTACCAGGTCGAAAGTATTGATAGAAATGGCGTGGTCAATCTGAGCCGTTTGGGAGGTGTGGTCGAGACGGCTTGGGAAGGTCAGCCGGCTGTGTTGCAACTCGACCCTTTTATCAACATCGAGTCGCAATCTCAGGCTCCCTCATTGCGTGGTGTTTTCAACACTCGCAGCAAGCCCCAGCAGAAACGGCCCGCTGCAGTGACGGCCTGGTTCGGTATGACTAGAGAACAATTAGAAGCTGCTGGCGTTCGGCAGGGGATGGGTGTAACCGGCTATAAGCAAGGGCACAGAATGGGCGCCTTTCGTTACTCGTCGAGATCCTTAGACGATCGCGTAGGCACAACGTCTTTGTTGTTTGCTCTGCGGCAGATAGATCCTGATGCGCTGCAAAACAAAGTCGTCTTTACATGGACCGTTCGAGAAGAGGGTGGGCTACGCGGAGCGGCAGCGATGGCCCAGCGACTAGGTAGTAGAACTCGGCGGGCTTACAGTATCGACACCTTTGTCTCTTCAGACACGCCCTTAGAATCACCCCATTTCGCTTTTGTGCCTCTTGGCACTGGGCCGGTATTACGCTCGATTGAAAACGCGAGCATGGCAACCCCTTATGAATTTGATCGTAATCGCAGCATCGCCGAAGCTGCTGGTATTGATGCGCAGATCGGACTCACACAGGGTAGTACCGACGGCACGACGTTCACTATCTATGGTGCGCCAAATGCGGGATTATCATGGCCTGGCAGATACAGTCATTCTCCTGCAGAAATCGCAGACCTGCGGGATGTGGCTGAGTTGATCGACCTGATACAAGCCATGGCCGAGGCGCCACAGGGCCCGTAACTGCCATACCTTTTTAAAGCAGGATGCAAAAATGAGTGAAGTAAACTTGCCAATGAGTCCCTATGGGGATTTCCTTGGCATAAAGATAGTAGAAGCGGCAGCGGGCAAGAGCGTCTGTTATCTACAGTTAAAGGCTCATCACATGAACACCGGCGGCAGAGTGCACGGTGGTGTTCTGACCTCGTTGACCGATACCGCCGCAGGAGTCGCGGTTCGATCCGTTCGTCCTGAGGGTAAATCGTCGGCGACAACCGATCTCAGCATTTCCTTTATTCGCCCGCCGCTTGGAAAGGCGATAGAGGCGCATGCCGAAGTGATTCATGCGGGCAAGCGTCTATTTCGGACGGAGATCTGCGTTTACAGCGATGAGAAGCTTGTCGCGAAAACGAACGCGACTTTTATGATCGTGGATGCGGGTGCTTAACAAAAAGGACCGCTTTGGATTAAGTTTAACTGGATAGACTGTGTGGTAATGAAGGGATACAAATTAATCGAAACAACAGGAATACTGTCATGCCTAAGATTCAAAATTCTCGAATACGAAATAGCAGAGTTTATTTTTTAGCCTGTGGTAGTTTTCTTTCATCTACTTTGCTGACGATAAATATTTCAGTTGCGCAAGAGGCAATCACTGTTAGCGATAGTGGTTGGACTCCTGATTTGTCCATGGAGTTCCGGCGCGTCCAGTCGACGACACTGTCCGCAGACGGCACTCATGTTGCTTATGTCCTGCGTACGCCACTCATGGATGGTAGTGACTCTGAATTTCAAAGCCATATCTGGGTGGCCGGCACCGATGGCTCTACCAACCGGCGGTATACTCGTGGTGATTACTCCGCCTCATCGCCATCCTTCTCTCCCGATGGTGAGTATCTCGCCTTTTCTAGCAAGCGTGGCGAAGCAGAGGATGCCAAGACCCAAGTCTGGCTAATGTCGCTATTTGGAGGTGAGGCACGGCAGCTCACAGATGCTCCAGAAAATGTAGCATCCTTCAAGTGGTCGCCAGATGGCAGCCGAATCGCTTTTACAATGCAAGATCCCTTGAGTGCGCAGCGCAAAAAGCAGCTACAGGAAAAGCGTGACGTGATTCTAGTAGATCAGCAACCCCGCTATAGGCATCTTCAGGTCGTTTCTGCGAAACCTGATAACGAAACTTTACAAAAACCATCACAGCTAAGTGAGGGCAAGCTCGTCGTTGGCAGTTTCGACTGGTCGCCTGATGGAAACGAAATTGTATTCGCGCATAAGTCTACAAGTGATCTGGACGTAGCATCCTTGGAAGGCGACATATCGGTTGTCTCGGTGCCAGGTGCAGAACAGTTGGAAGCAATTGAAGAAGACTCTGAAGAGGAAGCAGACGAGCCAGCAGAAGATGAGCCATTGCGCATTGTAGGAAGTATGCGAACGCTCGCCGCAGGCAGCGGCGAGGAAGGAAATCCATTTTGGTCGCCTGATGGACAGTGGATTGCTTACACCTCTTCGGGTATCGAAGCGAATCTCATCGGATTGAATGACGTCTATGTTATGCCTGCGGCAGGAGGCGATAGTCGTCGGCTCGCGCAAACTCCAAATCGCAGTGCCAATATCACTGCCTGGTCAAACGACAGCGATGAGCTATTCTTGGTTGAAACTATCGGAACCAAGCGGTCGGTGATCGGATTGCCACTTCGCGGAGACAACATTCGCACACTGACGCCACAGACTGGGGTGGTAGGCAGTGTCTCCATCGCTCGCAACGCAGACAGTCTTGTGTATAGCTGGGAAACAGCTGATCAACCCTGGAATCTTTTTGCGCAGTCAACGGAATCTCGGTCGGGCGCCCTGCAGCTGACCGACCTGCACGCAGACATAGATATACCAGAAATGGGGCGCACCGAGCTCCTGAGCTGGACGAGTGATGATGGAACGTCCATAGAGGGCTTTCTCACTTATCCAATAGGCTATGAAGAGGGTCGCAGCTACCCAATAATTTTGAACGTGCACGGTGGCCCATCTGGGGTATTCGTAGATGGATTCACAGGCGCTCCCGCTATTTATCAAATTCAATACTTTGCGGAAAACGGATTTGCAGTTCTGCGGCCGAATCCGCGTGGATCAACTGGCTATGGCTACGAGTTTCGCGAGGCTACGGCCACCAACTGGGGTGCAGGTGATTTCAATGATCTTTTGACGGGCCTCGATAAAGTCATTGAAATGGGGGTGGGCGATGTCGACCAGCAGTACCTAATGGGTTGGAGTTACGGTGGCTATATGACCAGCTGGGCGGTCACACAAACCGATCGCTTTCGCGCTGCGAGCATGGGCGCTGGACTTTCAAATTTGGTGAGCATGTCTATGACCTCCGATATTCGGCGGTATCTGGTAGAGCACCTGGGTGGCTACTATTGGGATGATATGGATGCCTATCGTAAATCATCGGCAATGCATCACATCGAGAATGTGGTTACACCAACACAGGTCATTCATGGCCAGATCGATGAGCGTGTGCCAACTAGTCAGGGGCAGGAATTCTACAACGCACTAAAGTACCGCGGCATAGACACAGAAATGATCCTGTATCCGCGAACGCCTCATGGTCCGCAGGAACCGAAATTTCTAATGGACGTGTCGCCCAGAATTCTGACTTGGTTCAATAAGTATAGATAGAATTAGCCTGCCGAGTATCAATCTTGGTTGAACTACAATGCCGCGTCGTAGATAGGTGGCATTCTAGATAGCCTTGGTCTTGTCAGATCAAAAATTGAACCTTAGTCCGGCAGTTACAGTACGGTCCTTGTTCGGTCGTGCACCATAAGGATGCCGACCAAGAATATCTTCCTTGCTCGTTAAGTTCTCAACACGGCCATAAAAAGTCAACGCACTACTAAACTGATAGTTCGCAGAGATATCAACGGTAAACGTGTCGTCAGTTTTCTCGAATGCATTGCAAGACGCTCGTACACAGACCTCATCCACGTAGTTGCCAGTCAGATAAGTAGCCCAGTTATCCTTCGTAAAGCCTATCGAGGCGAGGAATTGATTCTCAGGCAGGTAAGGCAGTGGGTCTCCTTCGCTCACTGAGCCGAAGAAGGCAGTATCGGCAATGTCGGTATCAAACTCGCCGTTGATATGCGTATAGCTTAGCGATACGGGGATTTGATAGTCGTTGCCGCCGGCCAGATTCGCGCTCACTAACAACTCAAGACCAGCAACGGTAGCGGCGTCGCCATTGAAGGCTTCGCCTATCACGCAGTCTGAGCCAGACGAAGACGTACACTCACCAAGTATATTGTCGTAATCACTCAAAAAACCGATGAGTTCTGCCGACAGATAACCCTTGTTATAGCGAAAACCTAACTCATAGTTGATAGCAGTTTCTTCATCGACGTTCGGCGAATTACTCGGAGCCGTAAAGCCTTTGTGTACGCCGCCAAGCAGAGATAGTGAGTCGCTTAGCTGATACAGAATTCCAAGGCCAGGAAGAAAAACCTGAGTGGCGTTCTTGCGCGAATCGCGAAATGCTCGCAGTTCGCCATCGTTGTAGCGAGTGCGCTTCTGATCGATGTCTTCGTAGCGCAGGCCCGGGGAGAACGTCCAGCCACCGATCTGAATATTGTCGTGGATGTGAATAGAAACAGCCCCTGCTTCCTGAACACGGTTGCCTGCGTTACCGAGAATGCCTAGGTCATCCAAGACCAGTGCACCACTTATCTGGCTGTAGTTGCTATTGCGCTGCAAACGATCTTCTTCGTCTTCGTGAAAACGAATACCGAATTCCAGATCGTGCATTGTGTCGCCTATCGTGCCATTCCAATTCAGGCCCAGCTGCACACCTCTAGAGAAATATTCACGATTGTTAGAACGAAGCTGAATGCTACCCGCAGCCGTGTCGCTGGTACCATCCAACATAGATTGCAGTTGATCTGGGTTGAACCCGCTCAGGCTAGCACCGCTATTAATAGACTGAATCACATTGAACCAGCTCGTGCGGTCGAAATTTTCGGCACTGGCGCTGCCATCGAAGTCGATACCTTCTGTCTTGAACCAGTTGCGGTGATGTTCGTTATTGTAGGCGGTAATCGACAGGTCGAGTGAATCGCTAAGGTCATAGCTGTAACGTAGAATCTGCTGCTCGTGCTCGGTTTCGATGTTATCGAGTTCCGACAGGCCGTAGCGGCGGAATGCACCATTGCTGAAATCGCCATCGGTCAGGCCGAGATAGCTCTGGTTAGAACTTTGATCTGTAGTTTGTAGTTTTAGCTCGATTGCGTGAGGTGAATTCATCGGAGCATAACTAAGCTTGACCGTGTAGTCCTCAACATCCAATCCAGTATCGTTGCTGCCACGATCTATAGACTGAAATCCATCCGACTGCCATTGGTGAGTCTCTAAAAGAAAACCGAAACCGGAATCTGTTTGGCCGCCGTAGGTAGCATGAACGCGGTAAGTAGAGTTTTCACCCGCTTCGGTAACGATGTTGCCAGACATCTGCGTTGGGATTGGAGTGGACACCATATTAAGCGCGCCACCGATTGTGTAAGGTCCCTGCGTGATAGCAGCTGGCCCCTTAACCACTTCGATAGCACTTAGTCTGCCAGCGGTAGGGAAGTAATAAGCCGAAGGCGCGGAGTAGGGTGCCGGTGCAATAAGTACATTGTCTTCTAACAGGGTAATGCGACCACTACGTTCCGTGGCCACACCACGAATACCGATATTAGGCCGTAGCCCATAACCGTCCTCTATCTGGATTGCTACGCCGGGCACTTCACGTGCGATGCGTTGAATGTCGCTATAGGCAAACTGCTGCAATTTCTTGGCGTCGATGTAGTGAGCTGAACCGGCGATCTTCTGGGCCTCTTCCTGACTGCCGATGATGGTGACTTCTTGGATCGAGCTGGTCTGTTCCTGCGCGTTAGCAACACAAGTGCCAGCGGCTGAGATAACCAAAGTAAGCAGTAATTTAGAGTGATACATGATCTTTCCACAATGCTACAAATTGTTAGTGAAGCGATTTTAATGCAAATGAGAATGATTATCAATTGTGGATAGTTATCATTTAGATTAGATATGTAAAGCAGAGTTATTGGGAGGCTTCGTGGATCTCGATTTTGGTAAAAACTGCGCTACTGCGCGTGTAATAGAAGGCTCGCTGTGTAAAACAGCGATTGTAGAACCCCCATCCGTTTGGTGAGATACTAAGTTGGCTGGTAAACAATTGAGCGTGTCCCCAAGGTAAAAGGAATCCGGTCCGCCTATTCGAATTAATGGTTTGACTTCAGGTATAGTAACTATGGAACACAGTGCTCCGCTGGACGGTGAAGTCCATCCGCAGGGAGATAAAATTTTCTATGTGATATCTGGCAACGTTAAAGGCACGGGAGATTCGGCAGTTGATACGCTCTTAGAGTTGACTGCAGATGAATTCTGCATCATTAAAGCAGGGGAATGGCACAAAGTTGATGTGCTTGAGAAAACTCAACTGTTGCCTATCACGCCGGGTTCCAATGGAGATCACATACCGGTGTGACGACACCTAACAAATCAATCAATTAATGGAAAGCAGCAAGAGTTGTTGCCCCTATGTATGGCTTAACAGTAGCAACTCTTAGAGGATTGGCCTATGCGAAATTTCTTACTGACCATATTTTGGGTTTCTAATGTAGGCAACGTCATTCAATTTTTTATTATGGTTTCCGCTGGTTGGCTCATTGTCTCAGGCGATTACTCGTTCTTCGAACTTAATGTTGTGATTTTTGTAACTCAGGTGGCACCGTGGCTTCAATGGATTGAAACAATCATTGTCGCCGTACTGGGTGATTTGGGTGTATGGATACTTTCAATCCCGATTTTTATTATTTCTCCAATTAAGTTTATTGCAGGAGCAGGCATAGGGTGGTGGGCCTATTCGGCCGCTAAAAATATGCCCTTGATCGAGTAGAAGCTTCATTACGCTGAGATGCCACTTTGGGGCTCATTCTTTGCGTGGGGTAAGGTCTCCGGATTTTCCCTTCCCGGGATAGCAGAAGCCAATTGGAACCAGGGCCACATTCTGTGCATCATCGAGTTCGTCATCACTTACTCCCATCCATTCTCGTAAATGCTGTCCGCTGCGTCGTTCTAAGACACCTTTGACCCAAGAACTTTGCTACCTGGCGCTTGTCCAATAGCCAGTATGGATGCGTTTGGGTGCAAGCTGGCAATTGGATTCGGCTGTGGAATGCGGCCTTCACATTCCCTGCAACCCGCTATGGCTTGAAGAGTTAATGTAAAGTTATCTACCGTCTCCAAACTGCTACTCATTTTGAATTCCCGAAATATTACTTCACGGCTTTCCATACAAGACTCTGAAAGTACAGTTTGTATGCTCAGTAAATTTTGCGAAAGCAATCCGCCGGGCGATTTGCGTTGCCCGCTGCCCTAGACATTATGGCTGTATTTGAGCTGTTACAGGCAATTTGTAGTAAACCCTTTTCCCGGTGCTGCGTTATATAGACCATGAGTTGGGAATACAGGATGAGGGTGCCCTCTGGTAGGTCTAGCCTCTATACAGTTGAGGCTAGAAAATTTTGCTTCCAAGGCCGCAAGTACTGAGGTAAAACTGTGATCTACTTGGCAGTTAAATTGGTTGAATATGATTAAATGGTAAGTGTGTACTGGGATAAGAGTGATTATGAATACGAGATATAAAGGAACTATTTTTACGCGATTAGGAGGGAAAATACTGGTAGGTAGCCTGTTATTTTCCTGTTTTGGGCTGTTTTCCTCTATTGCTTCGGCGCAGTTGCCCGAACTGGCGCAGTTGCCCGAATTGGGGAGTCCATCCACGGCGACGGGAGCGTCGACTACGGCGAAATTTTTCGGTGGGGCGACAGCTGATGATAGTGTCACGTTTGGCTCCAGCTTTGGCGGTGACCAGCCTCTGGACATCTTTACCGAGGTGCAGGTCGAGACTGCTCATGTGAATACGGTGGGAAACATCTATCTACTGATTCAACTGGGCGCAGACATTTTTATGCGCCTGGAGACTGGCGAATACGTGATCTGGGATCAGACGCTTGAGAATTTACAAGCCACATTGCCAGGTAGAACCTTACAGGCGAGCGAACCAATTACGATTCTGGAGAACGTGGCATTCGGCCCAGCCGGATTGTCGGGTGCATCACTTGCCATCTTTCTCGCCTATGACACAACAGCGGCCTCTGGTGAGTTGTACTACAGCGGGGTGCCACTATCGTTCTCTATAGACGCCGAGGTGACTGAGCCGGCTGATCCTGCAAGTTTGACTTTCTATCTATCGAATATCTCGCAGCCGATAATTCAGTCGCTGTGCATAACCTGCCATAGCACTACAGGTCCTGCATCGACCAGTGAACTGCGCTACGTCAATAGTAGCGTGGAGGGATTTCAACAGACCAACTACAACACGTTGCTAAGTTACATCGAGAATGCGCCAAGCGGTGCTTCACTAATACTTTCAGAACCCCAAGGGCTTACCGCTCATGGCGGCGGTGTGCAACTGAGGACGGGTACTGCGCAACTGGATGATTGGATTACTTTTGTGAGCAGTGCGATTAACGAGGTTGCGAGTAACAATAGCGGCACAAACGCACAGAGTATATTTGCTGCAGTGGCTAAGTTGAATAATGAACAAACGCTGCGAAAGGCTGCACTGCTGTATGCAGGACGACTTCCTACTGATCAGGAAACGGCCAGTGTGAGCGGCGGCACTGAGGAAGGTCTGGCAAACGTCATCCGAAGTTTGATGTCTGGGGCCAATTTTGAAAGTTTTCTGATGGAAACGGCGAACGACCGACTTCTGAGTGAGGCATTCCTTGCCAACATATTTAGCGTCGTTGATCGTAATTACTACCCGAACTCCTTTCAGTACTTTCAATCACCAAATACAGTAGGATCCGACAAGCGCCTTACGTCAGAGGCGATTGCGCAGGAGCCTCTGCGTCTGATTTCGCATGTGGTAACCAATGATAGATCTTATGGAGAAGTATTGACCGCTGATTACATCATGGTGAATCCTTTTTCGGCGGAGGTCTACGGGGGAGGCGTTACCTTCGACAATCCCAGTGATTCTGGCGAGTGGCGTGAAAGCAGGATCACTGAGTATTACCGTTGCACTGTCTGCGGACAGAACAATCCGAACGCCAGTTATGACATCGCCACAGATTACCCCCACGCAGGTCTACTAAACTCTCCCGCTCTACTAGCACGTTTTCCGTCAACACAGACAAATCGCAATCGCGCCCGCGCACGTTGGGCCTACTATTTCTTTCTCGGAGTCGACATCGAAGGGCTTTCCGAGCGGACCACTGACCAAGCTGCATTAGCAGATGAAAACAACCCAACACTAAACAATGAAAACTGCACCGTGTGTCATAACATCATGGACCCGGTAGCGGGTGCCTTTCAGAATTATGGTGATCAAGGATTTTACAAAGACCAGCCTGGAGGCTTGCATGCCTTACCTAGGTCTTATCGCGTCGACCAGGATAGCGACTATCAATTCGGCGACAATTGGTATTCAGACATGCTCGCACCAGGCTTTGGTGAAGAGCTAGCCCCGGATAGTGACAATTCCATCCAATGGCTGGCCGATAAATTTGTTACAGACCCGCGCTTCGGCTACGGCACAGTTTATTTTTGGTATCCGGCAGTTATCGGCCGTGACCCCTATACGCTTCCTGAAAACTCGGAAGATAATGATTACGAATCCAAGCTCGTGGCTTACAGCACCGAGCAAGAAATGATGCAAAAAGTGGCTGCAAATTTTGTGACGGGCAGCGCCGGCAATGGCGAGCACAATCTAAAAGATTTGCTGGTAGAGCTGACCCTTAGCGATCACTTTCGTGCAGATTCTGTGGATGCGATTACATCCGTTCAAGAAGTCGAGCTTGACGGGGTGGGCACTGGAAAACTACTTACTCCAGAACAACTCAATAGAAAGCTCGAAACTACAGCAGGTTTTATCTGGGACTACGGAAGCTTTAGTGCATTGAATGATGTCTATGGATTAGTTTACGGTGGTATCGACTCTTTCGGTATCACTGAGCGAGCGACTGACTTAACAACCCTAATGAGTACTGTGGTTACTACAATGGCGAATGAAGTTTCATGCCCCATTACGGCTCAAGACTTTGGTCGCAGTCAGAGTCAACGTCATCTATTTCCCTTTGTTGAGCTGACCAATTTGCCCACCAATTCAGAGACGGCAGTACGTAGTAATATTCAGCATCTGCATAGCGCGCTGCTAGGCGAAGAATTTGAAATCAATGATGCCGAGATCGATGCGACCTACGGCTTATTTGTGGCGGTTTGGAAGGCACGCATGGCCGCAAAAAAAGACTCTACTGTGAGCAGTGAGTCAGAAATTTGTATGACTAAAAATACCTCAAACCCTGTATTGAGCGACCCGAATCAAACACTACGTAGCTGGGCTGCTGTCGTTAATTACATGATCCGTGACTACAAATTCATACATGAATAGTAGAGCACCTCTAAACTGAACTAAAAAAGACGGTTCACCATGAATAGACGCGAATTTACAAAATTATTAGGCATGGCTGGGTTGGGTGCGACTGCGTCCTTGCCTTTGGGTATTGCTCAGGCAATAGAACCCTATAGCGGCCCTTTCTATATTAACCTCGCTGCGATTGGTGGCTGGGATGTAACTAGCTTCTGTGATCCTAAAGCTAATATCACAGGTGAGAGAATCATTAATAATTGGGCGGATTCTGCGAGCATCGAGCAAGTTGGTAATATTGCCTATGCACCGGTTGGCAATAACAAGGCATTCTTCGAGCGCTTCTATCAAGATATGCTGGTTATAAATGGCATAGATACGCAAACCAACTCACACGATGATGGAAGGCGCCATACGTGGAGTGGTCGTCTGGGCTTTGGTTACCCAAGCTTCGGCGCCATAGTATCAAATGTTACTGCACCCGAGCTGCCACTCTCACTGGTCCATGCGTCTGGGTACAACGAAACGGCTGGCATTGCGCGATTTAGTCGACTGCAAGGCCCAGATATAATCAAGAATTTGGTGAATGATTCAACCGTTCAAGACGGTAATAAGGTCTTTGGGTTGTTCGAAGACAGTGAGTTAGATCTGATTACGCAGTATCAAGACGAGCGGTTGGCTAGGCTCGCTGGAAGTAATCAATTATTGCCGCGGCAAATTGAAGGCATAAATTCACTACAGCTGGCGAACGCCACTCGCGATGATCTTAATCTCTTCGCCGACTTATTACCTAACACCTTTGAGGGCAGTCGCAGTAATACAGCGGCTCAACTCGCCTTAATCGCTTATCAATCAGGCCTTTGTGTCTGTGCTCAATTAGGCCTTAATGGCTTTGACACGCATCAGGATCACGATGCTGACCACTTTAACGCAATGGATGAATTAACTGATCTTATTACCTTTATATTCGATACCGCAGAAAAGGGCGGGTTTGCCGATAAGATCGTAATCACACTTGGTTCAGATTTTGGTCGCAAGCCTTTCTACAATCCCGGAGGTGGAAAGGATCACTGGCCTATCGGTAGCGCTATGTTCATTCAGCAAGGTGCAGCCTGGGGTAATCGCGTCGTGGGTGCTACCGATGAAGTGCATAATGGATTGAAAATTAATCCAAGCACGCTGCAAGTCGATGATTCGAGTTCTGGCGTAGGTCTCGAGCCTAAACATTTGCAGCAAGCTATTCGTGAACTTGCTGGCGTAGATCGCAGTGCGACTGCCTTGCAGTTTCCACTTGATGCTGAAGACGTAGATTTCTTCAATCCGTCGAAGCAGACCGCATAAGCAGCCCCAGCCTAGATTGGATTGCTCTTTTCTAAGACTGTGCTAAGTTAGACCCTAGATATCTGACTGGTTCTCTTTCTATGAACACATTAAATCCTGGCGACTTGTTTCCGAGTATGCAATTGCAACTCGTTGGCGGTGGTTCGCTTACCCTCCCAAAGGACCTTGAGTCTCCCATGACGGTCGTTTTGTTCTTTCGCGGGCATTGGTGACTTTACTGTCGCCGGCTACTAGCTGGCTTTGAAGAGCGCCGTGCTGCGTTCGAAGAGCAGGGAGTCTCCATCATCGCAGGTACGGTCGATTCTGAAGAGAAACTCACTGATATTGCCGCAGGGTTGGGCTATCCACTTGCACACGGAATGACTCGAGCCGACGGTGACTCTGTCGGTGCATGGTGGGAAGAGCGCAGAGACCACATTCAACCCTCCGAGTTTGTTCTTTCGAAAAACGGCAAAGTGATGTTCGATACCTACAGTAATTCCCCCGTTGGAAGAATGGATCCGGAGGAAACTCTGACACTTATTAAGTACCTTAATGAGCTTCGCGCTAAGGCCAAAGCGGCAGGCTAATACGGTCTTTTTGCTGTCAGTTTCTTCAAGGAATAGGCGCAGCGACAGTAAGTATTTTATCAGCGTGCGTAGCTGGTTTAAGTAGCTATTTTTTGAAAGTCCCGCTCAAGCCCATCAAGAATAAGATCCAACATAGAAGAAAAATCACGCAATCGATCTTTGCCCTTAAGGTGAAAGTGAATAGGTTCTCAGTATAAGGAAATTTTGTTTCATCTAGCTCGCCTAGTGATTTATTACTGAACTCTACAAATTCCTTTTTGCTGGTGAAGGGCATCTCCATAGCCTGCAGCAATAAAGGGGACGGAGGGATTTAAAATTAATCCCTCCGTCCCCTTTATTCCTTCAGAGCCTGAGTCAATGTTCCGGTTGGTTGTCGCTAGAACGAAATAGGGAGATAGTTATATTGTGTGTAAAGTGACGGCACAGTTCCAATAATCATTCGTCGCCTGTAGAGTAGGAATTGCATTTTCAATAGAGACTGTAAAGCGCCTAGGGTATTGATGGTGATTCATATTCAATTATGCTTTTGGTTGTAATATTGCTCTGCAATCACAGCTAACAACTCTTTATTGCGTCAATCTCATGAAGAGTGAGTTGATGCAAACCTAATTTAGTAATGCTTATAGTGTAAGCCGCTATATTTTTGGAAAATAAAAGTATGAAACAACAACGAATGTCGCGCCGCGCTTTTCTAAATGCTGGTGGAGATGCTGCAAAGGGATCCTGTATCATATTGACGATGCCAATGATTCTGGCTGCATGCAACCAAGCTAATGAGGCAAGAACGAAAAATAGTGATTTCCAGCTACTAAGCGAAGAAGAAGGTCTAGAGTACAGTGCTATTTCTGCAAGGATAATCCCGAGCAACGATACGCCGGGTGCCACCGAAGCCGGTGTGATCTATTTCATAGATACCGTGGTCGCAGACAACAGAGATGGAGAACACCAAATTCTTAAACAGGGGCTTACTACTTTACAAAGTGAAGGCGCCGCTCAATTTGGCGTGGCATCCTTCTATCTGCTAAATGAAGAACAACAAGATCAACTGCTAAGACAAATCGAATCCTCACAGTTCTTTAACACTATTCGCTTTCTGACAGTGGCAGGCATGTTTTCGAGCCCGGAATATGGCGGCAATCGAGACAAAGTTGGCTTTGAGTTGTTGGGGTTTACCGATCAGCATGCGTGGCAGCCACCATTTGGATTTTATGATGCTGATTATGCAGAGAAAGGAGAATAATCATGGCTGAGGCTTCTAACTCCGTAAAGTATTCAACCTCACAAGAGGTAGATTTTGTGATTGTCGGCTCCGGGTCGGCTGGCGGGATTATCGCCAAAGAATTATCAACTGCTGGTTATTCTGTTGTTGTACTAGAACAGGGGCCACACCTGAAAGCCGCTGACTTCACACATGACGAATGGGGGGTGAAGTACAACTTCGATCTTGAATGGGATTGGCGTAAGGGCCATCCTCAAACCCGTCGAAGAACAGAGAATGAAGAAGCCGTCGTAGGCGATTCGTCACTTCGTTATGCACACAATGTTGGCGGGGGAAGTGTGCACTTTTCTGGAAATTTCTGGCGCCTTAGAGAAATCGATTTTATTGAAGCGAGTGTTAGAGGGCCAATAGCTGGAACTAATTTTGTCGATTGGCCAATTACTTACGCTGAATTAGAACCGTATTACACTAAGGTCGATTGGGAAATTGGCCTGTCGGGATTGCAAGGCCCTTGGGATCCGCCGCGTTCTCGTGACTACCCTTGTGCTCCGATGCCAGTGAAATCTTCTGGCGTTTTACTAGAGAGAGCCGCAAAAAAATTAGGCTATACGGCATACCCCGCGCCCGTTGCTATTCTCTCGGAACCCCACAACGATAGACCAGCGTGTATACACTGTGGACTGTGTAATGGTTATGGATGCGAAGTTAACGCCAAGTCTTCCACTATGGTGACTATGATACCGCTGGCGCTTGCTTCTGGAAATTGCGAACTGAGAACTGGCTGCACTGTTTCAAAAATTAACATCGACGAATCCGGAAGAGCCAACGAAGTGGTTTACTGGGAGCAGGATGGAACCGAGTCGGCGCAGCGATGCAAAGCCGTAGTGTTGAGTGCCAACGGTGCCGAGACCCCCAGGCTATTACTATTGTCGGAATCAGCGCGTCATCCCGATGGTCTAGCAAACTCGAGCGGTATGGTTGGTAAAAATCTAATGTTCAACGGTTATTCTCAAGCGATTGGATTGTTTGATGAGCCAGTGCATGCTTACAAAAGCATTCCAGCGACAAGAGTGGTGCATGACTTTTGGGAGCTGGATGAGAGCCTTGGTTTTTACGGAGGGGGTGGCATCGATTCACGCCATCCGTTCGGTGGCAATTTGATATCGACGGCATTGAGTGGCGGAATGTTTGGTGGTGCCAACTGGGGTGCCGAATACAAAGAATCTCTGCAGCATTTGTTTACTCACAGTTGCTCCTTCGATGGGCACACAACTTCCTTGCCTCTATCAACGAATAACGTCACTCTCGATCCGACCGTGAAAGATGTGTGGGGCCGACCTGCGATACGGGTAACTTACAACGAGCATCCAGATGATCTGGCCACCATGAAGTTTTTTTTGGATCGTTCATTGGAACTTATGGACGCGGCAGGTGCCACTCAAATGGAAGGCTTTGTTGATGAGAACTCTCCATGGACGCAGCACTTGCTTGGCACCTGTCGCATGGGTAACGATCCTGAGACTTCAGTAGTGGATCGGGACAATAGATCTCACGACATACCTAATTTGTTCATGTGCGATGGAAGCAGCATGGTGTCATCGAGCCGTGGCCAACCAACGATTACGATTATGGCGCTTGCTTTTAGAGCTGCTGATCTCATAATTCAGTCCGCACGACGAGGGGAGATATAGGAGATATAGGAGATATAGGAGGTAAAGGGGTAAGAATATTACGACTAGTAAAATGGTGCCCCTCTACACGAGAATCTTCCCCCCCCCCCCTGTGGCTCCACCGTTTGAAAATGTCCGCGACTGGCAAAAACCACCGATGACAAATGCAATAGCAATAAGTTCATGGAGGCATTGTGAAAAAACAGGTATCTAAGCTGATTTATACATTTTTCGTGTTGTTAAGCTCGCTTACAACCTTTGCTCAATCCGCAGACGACGGGTTTTCAAGTTTCTCTTTTACTGGGTCGAGTGGGCTAGAAATGCCTTATAGGCTCCACTCCCCATCTATGGAAGCGAGTACGGCCATACCGTTGATAATCTATCTACATGGCGCCGGTGGATGGGGTACAGGCAATGTAAAACAGATTTTAGGTGGAAACACGCATGGCGCTCGATTGTGGCTTAAACCAGAAATTGCCGCACAGAACCCGGCCTATGTAATGGCGCCGCAAATACCAAACCCCCAGCAGTGGGGTGCTCCTGGTTCTGAGGAGTTATCGCCTTATGCCAATGTATTAATGGAATTAATTGGACAGATGAAGTCAGAGTTTCTGATTGATGAGAGCCGCGTATATATTATGGGTCAATCCTTGGGGGGAATTGGTGTCTGGGATATTATTGCCAAGCGCCCCGACATTTTTGCAGCAGGCATCCCAGTTTGTGGGGTGGGTAACACCGAGCGCATAATCAATGCACGAGGTGTGGCCCTGTGGGCGTTTCACGGAGCGATGGATACTACTATTCCCGTAGCTGGCTCTAGAGAAATGGTCACAAGCTTGGAAGCGGCCAAAGGGAATATCCGCTATACAGAGTATCCGGATGTTGGTCATAATTCCTGGGAGCGGGCATTTGCAGATCCGAGACTTCCTCAGTGGTTGTTTTCTAATATCCGGGGACAATCTCGCAAGTGAGACAGGGCTAAAATACGGCTCCTGGTACAAAGCAGAGGGTATTAAACGCCTCTGTTCCCGTTTTTACAGAAGGTGAATTATCATGGCATTTACTAGACGCACTTTCCTGCGACAGGGCATTCACTTCACTACGCTGCTGGCGGCAAGCACTTTATCCGCTTCGGCATTGGGGGCAACCAGGCTTGCAAGAGTATCAGGCAATCCGTTTTATCTGGGTGTTGCCTCCGGCGATCCCAGGCCTGACTCTGTGGTTATTTGGACAAGACTGGCGCGTGAAACTTTGGGCAATATTCTCAGTAAAAATGAGCCCGTGGCAGTTGATTATGAGATAGCCGAAACCGCCAGTTTCGCAACTATCTACCGTAAAGGAAGTGCAGCGGCTTTGCCGGAGCTGGGCTATTCCGTGCACCTAGACTTGCAAGGTCTCAGCCCGGGTAAAGAATATTACTATCGCTGGATGATTGGTGGTGAAGTTAGCAATGTCGGCAGAACTAAAACTGCACCGGCCAGTGACGCCACCCCTGAGAACTTTCGCTTTGGCTTTGCCTCGTGCCAACAATACGAGCATGGTTACTTCACCGCACTAGATCATATGGCGAAAGAAAATTTCGACTTAATTGTCCACCTGGGTGATTACATTTACGAAGAAACCTGGGGAGCCGAAAATGTTCGTCATCACAGCGCACCAGAAATCTATACGCTGGATGATTACCGCGCGCGGTATGAGTTATACAAAAAAGATGCCGACTTGCAGGCGGCCCACGCATCAGCTCCCTGGGCGGTAACCTGGGATGATCATGAAGTTGATGACAATTACGCTAACGATATTGCTGTGGATGAGCAAACCCCAGAACAGTTACTAATTCGACGGGCTGCAGGCTACCAAGCGTTCTATGAATTCATGCCGATACGTTTACCTTCGGGCAGGCAGGGGGCTTCAATGCAAATCTATCGCCCTTTGCAGTTCGGCACCTTAATGGATATAACAGTCCTAGACACACGCCAGTACCGTAGTGATCAGGCGTGTAGAGACGGCATGAAGACTAGTTGTGATCAGCATCGAGATCTTAGCAGAACTTTATTGGGAGAAGCTCAGAAAGACTGGTTGTTCAGACGTCTGCGCGATACTGAGGCCACGTGGAACGTGATGGCACAACAAGTGATGATGGGGCGTTTGTTGCGGCGCAATGAACAAAATGAGGAAATGTATTTAATGGATATCTGGGATGGCTATCCCGGTGAGCGAGATGAGTTGTTGGCAAGGCTAAAATCGGCGGAAACTCCCAACCCAATTGTACTGACAGGAGACATACACAGTAACTGGGTAAACAATATCCTGTCCGACTTCAGTCAGGAAAACAGCGAAGTTATTGCAACTGAATTCGTTGGTACTTCAATTACATCAGGTGGCGATGGGTCTGATACGACTAGTACTACGGCGCAAACTCTTTCTGACAATCCGCACATTAAATTCTACAATCGTCAGCGCGGTTATGTCAGCTGTAAGCTAAGCAAAGATTTATGGCAATCAGACTACAAGGTTTTGGATAAAGTGACCGAACCGGGTCACCCCATAAAAACCCGAGCTTCGTTTGTGGTGGAAGCTGGGAATCCTGGTGCGCTTGAGGCTTAAAAATATCCGCATGGTGTAACTTAAAATGAACAAATTGAAAATTGCAGGGTTGGCATTCGTCTTTCTATGGTTTATGGGCGGAGGCGTGATGCATTTTATTACGCCCGAATTTTTTCTGGCAATTATGCCACCTTCTTTGCCCTACCATGAAGCGGCAGTTGCTATTAGTGGAGTATTTGAAATACTTGGTGCTTTGGGATTGTTGGTTCGGCGCTCCAGGCGTATGGCCGGCATTGGCTTATTCGTTCTAACCGTCGCTGTGTCACCGGCAAATATCTATATGTCGCTGAACCCGGAGCTTTTCCCGGACGTATCCGAGATAGCACTTACCGTTCGCTTGGTAATACAGCTGTTGTTACTCGCCTGTATCTGGTGGTCAACTAAGGCGGATACAAAAACTGAATAAAGAAGATCCGCCATAGATCAAAGCAAAGGGCCAGGGAAATTCATAGTTGTGGAAAATCGGTTTGAAGAACCCAGGCAATTAGTGTCGCCTATTGAACAACAGCTTTCGTCACGCTCCGCAATTAATTTTCTGCAAACATATCCATCACGTACGCTTTTCTTTCTGTTAGCCGGGCTACATTAGTATTGCTCGGCTTGATTTTTCACAGTGGCGTACACCTCAGAAGTGCCGTCTTTGTTCATCAGAATCACAGCATAACTAGTGAAACGATTGCCAATTTCCATTCCCGGGCTGCCCATCGGCATGCCTGGCACTGCTAAGCCAAGGGCATCCGCAGGTGGAGAGGCTAGAAACTGGCTGATGTATTTCGCAGGAATGTGACCTTCGAATAAGTAACCTTCTTTAGAGACTGCCGTGTGGCAGGACTGCCACTTCGGCAGCACGCCGAGTTCTTCCTTGAGGGTATAGATATTCGTTGGATGGAATACGGTAGAGTCGAAACCACGTTCGTCCATGTGTGCGATCCAGCCTACGCAGCAGCCGCAAGTTTCTTCCTTGTATACGTTCAGGGTTATGTCATCTATGCTCTGTGCGTATGCGCGCTCAGGGCTTGAAAGTCCTGTGGTGAGTACCAAAGCGAATAAGGATAGTGAAGAGAAAAGTAGTGATTTCATTGCAGCTCCTGCTTACTTTGATCTGACAATTCGTGATGAATCGTTTAGCTTGCTTATTCTTTAAAGATACCACGATACTCTAGACAGCTGCCATGCCTGCATTTTCTCGTCTCGACATTTTTAGCTTTGGTAACTATGCTGACTGCATGACCCAAAAGGCCTCCCCCTCAGAAGCCTCGCCCGTAGCAGGTAAGAGAAGAATCCAGTCGCTCGATGTACTTCGTGGTTTCGCGCTGCTG
>Ga0307994_1000766_pt1 | contig 20977 bp, 24 predicted proteins | sample EllFjometagen261_FD_203171 | JGI IMG/M metagenome (GOLD analysis project Ga0307994, IMG submission 203171) | Marine microbial communities from Ellis Fjord, Antarctic Ocean - #261 | ecosystem: Environmental > Aquatic > Marine > Unclassified | place: Southern Ocean | collected 2014-11-02 | reverse complement strand
GAGTGACATTCCTTTTTGAAATTGTATGGGATTTTGTGGCATGATATTTCCTCACTATGGTTTGTGAAGATTATGCACCGCCACTAGCTCGCCACGTGAGCTAGCTGATCATTCTTGCTAATCACTTCACCTTAAATTTACAAAGCGTTCTACAGGCAAACCATCGTAGATAGTAACGAGCAATCTAAAAGGTTTGATGTTGAATACAGGATTATCACATCTTCGGGCGATACGAGTCACGTCCATGAATGTAGTGAGGTAGTGCTTGATAATGGTAACTCATCATCACAGTCATTTGGAACAGTTCAAGACATCAATATCCAGCAAGCGGTGGATGGACTCTTTGTTACCGTGAACAGTCTTATGGACTAATCTTATGAACAGCCATAAATACAACGTGAAATGGACGCCTGTGTTCTGCCTAGTCGACTGCCGTTCTAGGAGTGATTTTGTCTCGTCAATTAGTAGAGTATTTAGATACTTTTCCAATAGATTGACGGTAAGTAAATGACAGGCACTGGTAATCGTTTTTCAGGAAATTCGACACTTCATAAGTCCGCAGTGGACACTCGAACCAACCATGGTTGTTATTACATCGTTTACACTCGCAATAGGAGATCCAGTTCAGCATGATAGAGTTAGCTTTAGATGAGGCTAGGAATACTGAGATGAAACGATTTGAAAAAAACATCCACATTGTTAGAGGGTGGTTTTGCTATTGCCTCCTTGAACAGGGATGAATAGCATCCCTCTAAGAAGGCTCCCAGTTACCTAAGATTCTCTCGATTTTTACGGAAACGGCATAGCCATTGCCCGAATCACCGCCTTAGGCGGTGGATATGCAAGATTGATTATAGATTAATGCAACCACTATTTTGAATCAACCATCAGTTTAGATTAGGACAGTAAGCATCCTTTATAGCAACGAAGACCTCACTTACCCTGTTTTCATTTGAGCACATTCCACAATGCTTTTTGCAATGCTGTTTATGACACCAAAGTGCTGCGATAGGTTAATAGTTAACTCAGGGTGGTTTTTACGGCAGCTAGATAATTCAGTCGGAATATCTCTGACGACGTGCGAACCAGCAGCCAAAAAATAAGGTACTACTGTAACTTCCGTTGCACCTGACTCGACACATTGATTAATGCCATTAGCGATGTCAGGTTCAGCGAACTCCAGAAATGCATGAATGACTATGTCATATCCATTGCTTTGAGTTTGGCTGACTTGATTCGCGACGTTTTCTATTTCGTCGTTAGCGGATTTTCTGCGGCTACCGTGAGCAATGATTAATAAGGCTTTCAATAGTTTTCTCGTTCGAAGGGGATAGTTTCTTTTTGTAAAAGGGTATCAGGCTTGCGTAATGCTTTAAAAGCATCTAACGCGCGTAGTCTTGTTGTTTTAAGGTCTAGTATTGGCAAAGGATAATCGATTCCAAGTTTGATGTTGGCTAGTTCCAGCGCTTCTGGTTTAGCTAACCATGGAGCATGACGTAGCTTGGGCGGCAGTGAAGCAAGCTCAGGACAATAGCGTATTAAATAGTCACCTTGAGGATCAAATTTTTGACTTTGCAGTAATGGATTAAATATCCTGAAATACGGTGCTGCATCTGCACCACTTCCCGCGCACCACTGCCAGCTAGCACTGTTACTGGCGAGATCAGCATCGACCAGGCAATCCCAGAACCAACACTCCCCTTTATGCCAATGGAGCAGCTGATTTTTAATCAGAAATGACGCAACAATCATTCTCACACGATTATGCATGGTTCCTGTTTGCCAAAGTTCTCGCATACCTGCATCGACGATAGGGAATCCAGTTTGACCTCTCTTCCATAAATGAAAAGACTCTGAATTTTCTCGCCATTTAAAATGTTTGAATTTCGAATTAAATACTTCATCTGGCAATTGCGGGAAGTGATAAAGCTGATAGTAAGAAAACTCTCGCCATGCAATTTCTCGCAGAAAGTGATCTGGATCATTGTTTATCACCTGTGCTTTCTCGAGGGTCATACGATGCCAGACCTGATGCGGTGAAATCTCACCAAAATGTAAGTGCGGAGATAATTTTGATGTCGCCTGTAGTGAGGGAAAATCACGACCCTCTTGGTATTGGCTCAACGAATCTTCGCAAAAACTATTGAGCTGTTGTTGCGCAGCCAATTCTCCCACTCGCCATTCTTGTTGTATTTTTATTTGCCAGGATTGATTATCGAACAGTTTAAGTTCTTCTATCTTTAGGCTGCTAGAGATCTGATTTTTATCAGCAAAGTAGCTAATTTCAGAAGGCGAATTGAGGGGTGCTCTTGGCTCTGGTTTTTTCATACAGCCATTACGATAAAAAGGAGTAAATACTTTATACGGAGTATCGTCATTCTTGAGCACTGTCCATGGCTCCCAAAGCAATGATCCGTTGAATGTTTGTGTATCAATTTTTCGTGTTTTTAATTGTGCCTTTATTTTCGAATCTCGATTAATTCGCCATGGCTCATAACAACGATTCCAATAAACTGCATCGATATTATACAAGGTGACTAGTTCTTCAATGATCTCAATTGCATCACCGACGAATAATTTTAAATGCCCATTGAGCGCTTTGTTGAGCACTTTTAGTGATTCGTGCAACCAGACTCGACTAGCGGCTCCCATTGACCAACTTTCAGGATTGACACCATCCAGGATATAGATGGGTAATATCTGGCCGGTGATTACAGCCTTAATCAATGCAGGGTTGTCATAGAGTCGCAAATCCTGACGGAACCACATGATAGCTGTTTTGGTAGAGCACATGGCCTTGTTTATCCGTTCGAATACATCGACGCGAGCACTACAACTGGTTCAAAAGCATCAGCTGATGAGGGTGTGGTTCCAAATAGTGAGAACGCTCGATATAGGTATTTGGAAATTTCATGAAGTGATGCTTTAACAAGGTAATCGGAACGATAAGTGGTAGCCAGCCAAGGCGATAATTTTCAATACAATCGCTGAGTTCTTTCTTGTCATCCTTTTTCAGTTCGTTTTTGATATAACCGCGTATATGCTCAAGCACATTCACATGATTGCTACGCTTCACCGTAATTTTTAGTATTTGCATCATTTTAGGTAAATAAATTTCGGCATAGGCCTCAGCCGTCTCAGTTATTTTTTGCGACAACTCTTTCCCAAGCGCCCTGCCAAGATTTTGATTATGACTATAAAAAATATACTTGTGACGAGCATGAAAATCAGTGAGTTGAGCCCAGCTTATTCCTGATTCGAACAGTTCGCGCCAGCGTTTAAAAACAAATACTCTTTGAATAAAGTTTTCACGAAGAAGTGGATCGCCTAGTCGCCCTTCTTCTTCAACCGGTAAGTTGGGGAAATTTTGCATTAAGGTTTGTGTATAAATGCCTGAACTGTCTGGCTTAGGAAAAGGAATACCGTTTTTATATACCTTCACTCGCTCCATGCCACAGCTAGGCGATCCTTTTTTGACAATGTATCCAAAGATATCCTGATGCCACTCTCTTTGCTGATGTGCACTTTCAACTAATGCATTGGTCACGTTTAAGTCGGAATCTTTAACCCCAACCGCATTAGTGTCACCGTTGATATCAACCAACCGGATTGTTTGACGAGGAACACTCAGCCCTATTGCCATTTCGGGGGAAGAAGAACGGTAGCAAAAATATTCACCTAAAGTATCAAGAATATAGCGATTTTGTTTATGCCCACCATCGAAGCGCACTCGCTCTCCAATCAAACAACTACTGATACCGAGTGGTATTTTTGGTGTTTCCAGTGTTTCGACGTTCAATTTATATAGGCTCTCTTTTATGTGTAGCTTCGACGTATTAGCGGGTTTAGCAAACGCCCGAAAATGCCAGTAAGCTGAATGGGCGCTTCAGTGACCACCAGACAAATACATTCTCTATCCTGCGTGGCCACCGGTGTATGCTGATGACTTGAATCTCTGAGCATGAAGTCCCCCTGGCCATAGACACCATCTTCATCGGAAAAACTGCCTTCGAGAATCACCGTATATTCATCACCCATATGTGTGTGTGTGCTGCTAGTGCCACCCGCTTTTATTTTGAGTAACTCTACTTTTTCACCATTACTATCACGACAGAGTTCGTAGCTATGTATATCGGGTGACACGCGTTTCCAGTCTAGTTCAGCGTAATCGCCAGTTACAAATTGAGTAAGGCAATGCGGTACTCTGGTGTTATTTACTTTCAGTTCGACTTTCTCATCTGCCTTTTCCTGTTTGTTTGAAAGTTCATCGATATTGTCAAACAGGCTTTTCTTGAATGCTGACGATGGCAGTGCAGATTTTAATTGCTGCATCAGTTCACTACCAACTAGATTAAGGCGCTTGGCTTTTTTGGCACATTCGTGACAATGCTCAATATGAGTTGAGATACAAAGTGCATGGCTCATCGGTAAACTAGCGGCCGAATAGGTCGCTAGTAATTCTTCGCCAGGGTGATGGTTGGCATTATTCATATTTACCTCACAACCAGAACTTTGAGTTTCTTAAGTGCAAGCCGGACTCTTGATTTGACGGTACCCAGTGGAAGGTTCAAATCATCACTCGTTTGTTGATGACTTTTCCCTTCGAGATACACTTTTTTCAAAATTAGTGACTGCTGTAACGGCAACTGCTCAAGCGCTGCCCCAATGTTTTTCTGTAGATGATTCTGATGCACCAGTTGAAAAGGGTCTGCATTTTCATCTTCAAGATCTTCGAAAATATACGTCGGATCAATCGCACTATTGAACCGACTATTTCGCCTTAAATAATCGATCCTGCAATTTCGGGCGAGCGTGAAAACCCAGGTATTTAGATTGGCAAGCCGAGGATTGTAACTATCAGCTTTCAGCCAGATTCGAATCATGACTTCTTGTGTTAGGTCATCTGCAATCAGACCAGCTCCAGGATCTCTTACCAGGCTAAAGGCACGAATCAAAGGTGCGTAGTGATCGAATAGCTCAGTCAGCGCATTTTTATCACGCTGCTTGGCAATTCTTACAATGCAGTTGCCTAAAGCTGACAATTGTTGATTTGATGTTTGCTTAGATGCCATGGGTTTATATTAGCTGAGTACTTTTTTTCTAGTCCTAGTAATTATACGTATCGATTAAAAATTTGGATCACTAACTGATCTAATTTATTTTTTGAACCGTATACACAATAGAGCACCTGTAAGTCAGACCAATTGATTAATGTCTAACATCTGAAATAGGCGTCTGGAATAAACATGAATAAAACGCTGATAGAGCAATTTAAGCATTGCTTTCAAGACCTTGGCAAGGCTAATTTAAGCCAATTAAGCGACATCTATGCAAACGATGTTGTATTTAAAGATCCGGTGCATGAAATACGCGGTTTAGTCGGTCTTGAAGATTACCTGACAACTTTGTGTCCTGACTTAAGCCACTACCGCTTAGAATATCTAGATGAATTAATTTCCGAGCATTCCGCTTACATCAAGTGGGTAATGCATTCCAAACATCCAAAGTTGGGTGAAAAAATGATCAACGTACGTGGTGTCAGTCATTTGCAATTTTCTGACAAGGTTGATTTCCATGAAGACTTCTACGACATGGGAGCCAAGTTGTATGAGCAAATACCAGTATTGGGCAATGTGACGCGCTGGCTTAAATTAAGGTTGGCTAGTTAGTGAAGGCATTAATATGAGCCCTTCATGCAGAAAAATAAAGGTTCATCTCACATTGTGTGTATCGCTTCACAGGCCACCGCCGCCCCCTTCCCAAGGGCCGAAGCTTATCGCGCATCGAAGACGGCACTTCAATACCTTTTTGCTAGTTTGCGCATCGACCTCGCACCAGAAAATATCGATGTAACCGTTGTTAACCCGGGTTTCGTTGATACTCCGCTAACACAGAAAAACGATTTTTCTATGCCATTTTTAATGGATGTGGATGTAGCGGCACGACGAATTGTAAAACGTATTGAAGACAGGCCACGGGTTTATAGCTTCCCTTTTCGCTTAACTCTGTTACTCGCTGTGTCGAAACTATTGCCGTCATTGTGGCAAAAAATGATGTCCAGCCAATCGAGTAAATCAACGACAGGCAGTAGCACCTAAATCTATGAAAATTGCAATCATTGGATCAGACATTTCAGGATTAACAGCGGCTTATTATCTAGCACCTCGTCATGATATTACAGTGTATGAATCTGCCTCAAGACTAGGCGGCCACACAGCGACTGTTGATGTTGATAACGAAGGAGAGAGTATTGCTATCGATACTGGCTGCATCGTCTATAACGACTGGACCTACCCTAAGTTTATTGAATTAATGAATGAAATAGGCGTCAGTTCAAAACCGACCGAAATGAGCTTTAGTGTGCGCTGTGATGACAGTGGATTGGAGTATGGCGGCAATAATATAAATACACTATTTGCCCAGCTACGTTACGGTGTATTATCAGCCCATCTCTCAAAAGAGCTACAACAATATACTGAGGTTTATTCGAAGCAAACGATAGAGCCTCTTCGAGCAATTCGCAAAGCGATGAAAAATAGCCATGATCCGAGATGGCCAACAGACGTAAAAGATTGAGCTGGAGTCTGAATGGTTATTACTAGAGGGGCTAGAGGTAATAGTCAACTCCTGCCCTAGCGAGCCAGTAGCATTGCAAAACAAAGAAGCCATTAAAGCAAAGTGTATGGCTAATATAGCCGTTTGTTTTAAATCTATTGATCTAAGCCAAGGTGCTGCTAATACCTCTCTAAATATTATATTTGACAATATCTATTCCGTTTAGCAGGAATAATTTCATTCAATACTGAACTCAAGACAGCGATCTTTTATCCGTCAATAGTCTGTTTGCATCCATAATAATAAATCGTTAACTGTGAAATAAAAACTTCACTCCTAGAGTAAAGATTGCCTGATGTTAGGGGCTGTATTTGTCGTTGATTACGGCTCGAACGGAAAACCAGCGAAATCGAACAACTGACCTGAATCATCACTTTCTATGACGCTCATTACTTTGATGAGGTTTTTAGCCGTAAATTCAGGCGTTTGTAATTGTGCTGCAGATAAGTTTTTTTGAAATGGCGCAGACAATGCCGTATCAGTAGTGCCAGGCTGTAAACCGACAATAGTCAATGGCTTTCGGGTATTGTTACACTCAATCGCAATGTTCTTGATCAACATATGTAGTGCTGATTTACTGGCACGATAGGAGTGCCAACCGCCTAGGCGATTATCACTCACACTCCCTACTCTGGCAGATAAAACCCCTATTTTAAGCGGATGTTTCTTATCCACTTTTTCCAATAAGCGACTGATGAATAGAATTGGCCCCACAGCATTGATATTGTAAGAATGGTTCAATTGCTTTCGGGTTAAACTTCGGTAGGTTTTTTCAGGCTTCATTTGATCATCATGTAACCAACCTGAGGCGACAAAGATCCAATCGACAGGGGTATGTTTGGGCAATGCTGAAATTGCCTTATCGATACTCGCGTCATTGCTAAGGTCAATTTCAATGTCTAATGCATTGGCAGCCACTGAAGGTAATTTTTTCGTATTACGAGCCATTCTAATCAACTGAACACCTGGGAACTGTGCAACGATGCTCTCGCAGTAAGCCTCTCCGATACCGCCACTAGCAGCTATAACCAGCACACATTCGGGGCTAGAATCAGGCGTATCTCGATTCTCAAGGATTGATAATGAAGCGCCTTTATTTCGATCTAATAGTGTGGTTTCATTTTTTGGTTTAGCATAACTGAGGCTAGCAAGCGTGTTAGTTGAATGATAAGTATCCAAGCTGCTAACTGCGACTGAGCGTGCTTTTTCGAGAGAGACGAAGCCATCCTCTGCGACAAATTCATCTGCCATTTCAATACTGACAATCTCGCCAATGACAAATTCAGTGCCATTGATATCTAAAGTGTGTTTTTGACGGAACTCCATGCCTATTTTGATACGGCTTTCGTCAACAAAAGGAGCATTAAAACCATCCTCCCATTGCTCCGTAAGACCGACTTCATCGAATTCAGAAATATGTTCTGGGTATCGTGCAGAAGTCTGATGAGCTTGTAGATAAATGCCCTCATGAACATGGTTAAGTGTATAGACACCTATATCAATAATGTTTTCTAAAGTCCCTCGTGGAACGGTGGGAGGCCGCATCACCATTCCCAATAATGGAGGGTTTGCACCCAGGTGCACGACTGAAGAAACTATTGCTAAATTGCTATGCTGTGTAGCATCAGCAGTACCCACTAAATTCGCACTTTTAAAGCCAGAAAGTGCATTAATAAAGAGCACCCTTTGGTGGCTTTCTAATGCGTTGATATTGTCTTTTGTTAGTTTCATGTGATTATTAAATATTCGGTTAATTGTTGATGGCAAAAATGTTTAGCAAAGTCGTTGCGTTGAGAAAACATGTCGTCCTATTTTGAAAGTACGCCGACTGAGATATTTTTTATTTCTACCACTAACATGTTTACATCAAGTTCGAAAAATCAAAACTTTCATGTGCTTAGTCATGTCAGGAAGTCATCGATTTAGCCCCTAAGGAATGCCCATCACAGCCGCAGCTATTGAGTCGAGCGTCTCGCAGGAGATTAAATATTAATGCCTGTCATTAACCTAACCCATTAACTTAAGCCGATAAATACTGCCGTCAGGGTTGGTAGCGAATCGTTTCACCAAGATCCAGGGTGATAAACTCACCTTCGTCCAGTCCATAGTTTTTAATCTGTTCGGCTAATTCCAAGACCGGAGTCATTGGTCCCTCGGCAGTCAGCGGGAAAGTACCCCAATGCATACCAAAACTGACACCAGCGTTAACATCACGATGAATTTTGACTGCCTCTTCCGGATTAATGTGGAAGTCAGCCATGAACGCACGCGGCAGATAGCCACCAATTGGAATAAAGGCAAAATCGACGCCGCCAGTCTTGTCGCCAATTTCCTTGAACTGTTTGTCGTTGTACCCAGTGTCACCGGCAAACCACAGGCTGTGGCCACCGAGCTGCACATACCAACTGGCCCAAAGCGTTTCATGCCGATCAAACAAACCTCGGGCAGACCAATGCTGCGACGGCATAGTCTGGATTTGCAGACCTGGCTCCTCGGCCTTGTCCCACCAGTCCATTTCACGCACGCGATCTGGCGCGATACCTGCCCCGTTGAACCACTGCGCTAGTTTCAATGGCACAAAATAAATCGGATCGTTACCCAAATGACGAATCGTTTCAATATCGAGATGATCGTAGTGATTGTGACTGATAATCACGTAGTCAATCTTGGGTAATTTGTCGTAATCAACCACATGAGGCACATAACGTTTAGGGCCCATGAAACTAAACGGTGAAGAGCGATCTGAAAATACCGGGTCAGTTAACAGCGTGATCCCATTGAGCTGAATCAAAAAGGTCGAATGGCCTAGCCAACTCACCTGCAAGCCATCCGATGGATTGCTGACCGAGTCTAAATCAAGCGTTTGAAACGGTACCTGGTCTGCCTCCCCTTCATGGTCAGCCCAGTCTACATCGCTTAGATAGCGCATCTTCAAATAGCTGAAAAAGGTTTTATCGGGAATTTCGATATGCAGATTACGAAACCCGTCATCCGTGTGGTGCGCAGGACGATCAAGGTTATTCTGTAAGGGGTTTGCTGTCGCACAGGACAGCGCCAATAACATAAATAAACTACCAATCAAGACACGGGCAGTGGCGAAATGGGTTTGGGTCATAGTCCTGACACTCCAGAAGGACGATTGGTGGGTAACAAATTTATAGTTTATACGTCACTAACGGGTATTTGGTTCATTGAGCCTGCAAAAATATCCGAAAGTTTTTGCAACCCAGCTAAATTTGAACTGATTAGACTACCAACATCGACTCAAATATATTTGCTATCGAGGATGAAATTTTTTCACAAAATAATGTATAGAATGATGTAAGGGAATTTCATTTTTCGGTCAAATTGATGCCCGTTTCAATATGGTAAAAATTGATTCTTGTGAATTAGGAATAATTACCACAATTATTTCTTCTTGGTTAAGGTTGTGGTTTTTGGTTGACCATAATTAGGCCGCTGATATCAAACCCTAGAGTTTTAGCTTGTTTGACAAAACTAGATATGACCTCATCGGACACTTCGGGCGTTCTTGATAATAACCATAAATAAGATAAATCCGGACCAGATACAAACGCATACTGGTAATTCTCCTTGTCGAGTTCGAATATTACATAGGACCCATAAAACGGCCCAAAGAAAGAAACTTTTAAGTACCCTTGCTCTGCGCTATTGACAAAATATGCTTTCCCGTTGGCCTCGGTCCACTCTCTGTCTTCGGTTGAAAAACCGCAATTTACGACGCTGATACCACCGTCTTTTCGGGTTGAGTATTCAGCGGTTACGTTTTCGAGCCCTTGCTCAAAAGAGTGATCGAGTCTCGCGATTTCGTACCATCGCCCTAGATATCTTTTTAGCTCAAAATCGCTGACCGGACGAATATTTTCTGGCATTCCCAGACAGCCGCCGATAATGATGCAGGCAAAAACAATTGGCATTTGTTTGGTGACGGTACGGGATATCCAACATTTCCCCTGCCGTTTTTTGTTATATGCCTCAAAATTCATGCTGTTAGCAATACCTATTTTAGATCCTACAGAGGAGCAGTAAACCAGACCCGACAGGATCGGAAATCGGGCCTTGCCACTACTTTTTAGTTCCTACGCGTTCGAAGTCTATTACTGTCATCATTACATTCTCTTCGATTCGATATGATTGGTTTGTCGGCTAGTGAAACAAGCGTGTGCTATCCCCTAGGTGCCCATATCTTGCACCATCCGGCGGTAGCAACGTCCTGCCCGGGGAAAATGCCACAGGGACCCCAATCTTGACTAACATCGCCGATATAGAGACTGCAGTTGCCGCAATTCCTGTCGGCTATCGATGACTGATGACTGTACTCAAGCGCCTTTGCCTGAGCGTTTTCAGGATCGAGTTGTGATGAATTGGCCAATGCTTTAAAACTACCAATGGTTATGGATGGAAAAACTCCGACTAAAGCCACTGCTTTCAAGAGTTTTCTGCGCGTCATTTCCTGTTTCATGGTGTACCTCGTTGGTATCGATTAGATGGATGTGTTGATTAGACGGTATTAAATTAAATCTTTCATTTTGGGTTCCCACTAGTCAGTTTGTCTCTGACTCCAGCTCTAAACCACTCAGGCTTGTTGCGTCGGGTCCAACGTGCAAAGCTCTGTTTCTCAGCAATATAGAAACGCCGATAGGCTACCACGGCATCATCAGGCACTTTATATTTGTTGGGCATTGCCTGAGGAAACGGTGTTAGTCCGCAGTGTGCATATCGATATCCAGAAATTGCTTGCAGCACCTCCATTGAACGATGGTTTTTCTGTTTGTCAAAACGATATAGATACTCGTCGTTGAGCAGCAATGTCAGGTCTTTCAGCCATAAAAAATTATCAAATGAATCACCAACCCACAATACGCAGGGGTGATTTTTATGGGTACACTTGTACGGCGTCTTTAAACCTATTTTATTTAAAGCAGTACATAGTATTTGCACGCTTTCCAAAATCATCTTGACGACGTGCTGATCACAGTGATATTCAGCGCAACGTTCGATATCGTGATCTAGCAAAAATATATTCAAGTTCTGATCGCGCTTATTGTTACTGTAGATATAAGTTGATACGCATTAGCTACCAAGGGAGATCACTCACTTAGCGCTTAAATGCATATTTAGTGTTAATTTTATTTTTTGCAGCGCGAGCCGCAATCATCTAATTGGCTAGTGTTTGCCTGGCGCAGGGGGCTGCGGGGGTTTTCTTTTAGGAATTAACTTTTCTGCACCCTTATCTTTTTTTGTATTAGTAAGTGCTTCTCAACCGCGTAGAAATTATCTACATGGTTGCCAAATTTCAAGCGTAGTATGTTGTTTTCGTTGTCGCTGAAGTTTTGTGCTAACTGTTTGTCAGCGTACACTTTAATAATTTTCACGTAGGAATAGTGGATTACTGCGTATATATTCATTTCATTAATTTATCGTTTTTAATGCTTCATTCTATAAGTAAACCATCTACTATTCTTGAGGTTTTTTGCTAAGCCTAAACAATGAGAAGCTTATTTTACAATTGCTTGATTTGTATATACCCCCCATCTACAGTAACATCAGGAGCTCTATATTCGGTGGACATGCCTGAGGGATAACTCACCTGGTGTTTGAATGTGTACTTAATTTTTTATGTCTAATTTTATCTTTTATGGCGGTAGCCACAACCATGTAATTGACTTGCAAGTTGTCTGTCAATGAGAAGTGCTTGTTAAACGGATTGACACGTACACCGCTTTTAGCTTTTACGACTAGCTCGTTGTCTGTAAGTAATGCTGTGAGCTCAGATGGTTTGACAAATTTTGACCACTGGTGTGTGCCGCGTGGTAACCAGCGCAGCAGGTACTCTGCCCCTACAATGGCGAATAACCAGGACAAAGGGTTACGATTAATGGTAGCGATGAAAGTGATGCCATTTTCTTTTACCAGCTGCGCACAACTATTAATGAAAGTGGGTAGCTCAACCACGTGCTCTACGACCTCCATGTTCAAAACCACGTCGAATTGTTGCTCAAGCCTGAGCATTTCCTCTGCCGAACAATCGAGATATTCGATATTAAGGTGCTGACTCTGGCCGTGCTGTCTTGCCACTTGCAAGATTTTCGGCACGACATCGATTCCCGTCACGGTAGCGCCGAGTCTGGCCATTGACTCGGATAAAATGCCACCACCACATCCAATGTCTATCACCGACAAACCTTGCAGGGCGTTATCCACGGTCACGTCACGATCAAAGTGCAGGCAGATCTGTTGTTTGAGATAGGCCTCGCGCACTCGGTTTAATTGATGCAATGGCCAGAACCTTCCACTGTCGTCCCACCACTCCTTGGCCAGCTTGTCGTAGTATGAAAATTCCTTAGGGTCTATTGTTGAGGATTGCGACATGGTTCAGCTCAGGAACTCTGCACGAGTTTGGTTATGATCCTTGAATAAACCGCCCAGCGAGGTGGTCTGGGTGTGGGAATTGGCATCCATGATGCCTCGTGATTTAACACAATAATGGGTCGCATCGATGCTGATCGCTACATTGTCGGTTTGCAGCAGTGTTTGCAGCGCAATTAAAACCTGGCGGGTCAAACGTTCCTGTACCTGTGGCCGTTGTGCGAAGAAACGAACAATCCTGTTGACCTTGGAAAGGCCAATGATTTTGTCTTTGGGAATATAAGCGACCCGTGCCGTTCCGTCGATTGTGACGAAGTGATGTTCGCAAGTACTGGTCAGACTGATACCGCTAATCTTGACCATTTCGTCGACACCCATCTTGTTATCGATGACGGTGATTTTGGGGAAATTGGCATAGTTGAGCCCGGCAAATATTTCATCCACATACATCTTTGCGATACGGTGTGGTGTCTCGCAGAGGCTGTCATTAGTTAAGTCAAGTCCGAGGGTTGTTGCTATGTCGGTAAACGACTGTTTGATGCGTTGATATTTTGTATCACGATCAAGCATGTCATTTATTAATGGCGTTTCAAGGCCCTGCTCGATTAATGCGTTACGTACCTGGAGCGCCTCGTCTGAGTAGGGTGATGTCATTCCTATTTCGGCAATAGCCTGGTTAGCGTTCATTTTTTAGTCCTTTTTTGAAGAGTGTTTTGAAAGTATTGATGGCTCAGCTAGCACGGGCTAGATGACGACCGCCATCGAGTGCGATTGTTTTTCCAGTCAGGTACCGGCTTTCAAGTATATATTGAATAGTGTTAACGCCCTCGGATGCCCCAGGTACGGTGCCTAGTAGGGATTTTTTCCTGGCCTTTTCACGATACTGCTCATCGTCATCCTGGTTAAACATCAATAGCGCCGGTGCGATATTGTTCACTTTGACCCAGGGTGCAAATTTGCAGGCGTAGGACAATGTTAAATTTTCCAGGGCCGCTTTGCTCGCCGCATAGGCAATATGCTTCTGACTACCGTTAGCCGCCACATAGTCGGTCATGTGAATAAGGTCGGCGTAACCGTACTTTTTACTATGTTTAATTAGCAAATCGCCGCATGCCTGGTTGATCAGATAAGGCGCCATGACATGAGTGTTGAGCATACGCTGCATGGTCGATTCATCGCCTTGACGACTACCTTCTGGAATCCACTCGGAAGCATTGTGTATGATCGCGCGTACCACATTGAATCGGGAACATAGCTCCCCAGTCAGGCGATAAATACCGTGCTCATCACCAAAGTCTGCATGGATAGTGGTTATGCCACTCGCCTCTAGCTCTTCAAGTACGGGGCGATGTTTTCGATAAGTGATGACCACGCTGTAACCCTGTTTTTGCAGAGCAATTGCGGTCGCCAGACCGAGCCGCTGGGCGCCGCCTGTGATGATCACCGGACCTGCGTTTTGGTGCGATTGCAATAAGTCAGTCTCGGGTAGCACTCAGGGTGACGGATACTGAATCGGCAAAGCGTAAAGCATGAGGCTTGTCGACCTTGATTTGTGCAAAACTCACGCACTTTGATTCCGTGGCAATAGCCAACAGATCTGCAGCCAGTTTTTCTAGAAGATGAAAGCGGCCATGTTCAGTGTGACAAATCATGCTTTTGGTAATTGTTTTGTAATTCAATGCGTCGTCCTCATCATCACTACCAAAAGCCAGATCGGCGCGATAGCGGATCTGGATATTGATAACAACATCTTGTTGTTTGGACTTTTCTTCAGGGTTGAACCCGATATAGGTTCGCAAACGAAGGTTACAGATGTTGATACAGGCTTCACTGACCTTGAGGATATTATCGATGGGTTGAATGTTAGTCGCTGGTTTCATTCTGTTTCAAAATAAAGTAGTTACAAGTTACTTACGCATGAAACAAGAAAGGGGATCACAATTTATTCAATATTGGTTCAACGAGCAATATGGATAAGCAGCATCGAGGCACTGGAAAAAAGAGTGAGGATAGTACGCATTTTATGATAGAAGTCGGGTAATGGTGGGAACAGAGATTTTTTTTGTTCTAGAGCAAAAATACTAATTAGCAGAACTGATGCTGCAAACGACCACCACAAGGGTGCGAAAAAGAGCAGCAGGAAGGCAGTCAGAAAGTAAACATTGCTCAGAACAATCAAAGCCCGATTATCGTTTAAGGATGACATGCCCCACCAACTGCCGGTCAAAAAGCAGATAATTCCGAATGCATAAATTGCAGAAACCTCGATCGCAAAATCAGAATAGTCGCTGTTGGTTACCACCAAAACTGCGGGAATAATAAAGGGAATAAGACCAGCGTACCCCAATGTGCGAATAATGCTGCGTGCCGTCATGAATTATTTTTGCTTTTGCAGGGATTGCACAATGTCCTGCTCCAGGTTGCTACCCATTGGTTTTTCGCCAGACGCATAATGTTTTACTGTTTTGCCATCACGGCCTACCAGGTATTTATTGAAATTCCAGCTCGGGGCACTGCCGGTTTTATCTGCCAGTTGCTTGAAAAATGGATTGGCGTCGCTACCTCGAACTGCGCTGGGAGACATCATAGTAAACGTGACGCCGTAGTTGATGTAGCAAACCTCTGCCGTTTTGGACTCATTACTGGCCGCCTGGAAGAAATCGTTTGAAGGAAAGCCAACAATCTCTAAACCCTGCTCACGATACTGGTTGTACAGAGTTTCCAGGCCCTTGAATTGTGGTGTAAATCCACAATGACTTGCTGTGTTGACAACCAGTAATACTTTGCCCTGGTAATTACTACAAAAATTCACTGTCGTACTTGAGTGAAGTTTGGTCGCCTCGAAGTCGAGCAGAGGTGAGCAGTTCGCATAACTGTTTGTAGTAAATAACAGTAGTGAAATGGTGAGCAAGCGCATAGGTGACTTCATCGTGATTCCTTTGTCGGTTTACCAGGGAATGTTCTCTCCACCCCAGGCCCAGAACTTTCTAGTCTGGCTGGGATCGAGTTGTGACAATAGCTCAACGAACTTTGATGCTGTGTACCACGGTTTGCAGCAGCTCATCTACCACCACCTGTGCAGTGCAGCCGTTACCACCGATCACGATTATAAACTTAGGACTTGTATCCATTAGCTTAAGTGCGCGATATATTGTTAGTTAAGTTAATACGCAGCGGAAATGTTTTTGGACTAGCTAGTCTTTAAAAATAAATTTTCTGTGAAGTAATGTATGACCCTGAAATTCTCGACTTGAATTCTCTCTCGGCACTAACGCCGTCGATCTGTACAACTTCTGTTAAGCTCAGTTGAACTTCAGCCTGAAACGCGTACCCTGCCGGCATTCGGTAAAAACTTCTATTGTCCATTGTAGGTGATCACAGAATCGTTTAACGATTGCTAGACCGACTCCAAAGCCTTATCAGACAGGATTAAAATCCTGACGGCAGAAGTCTTTACTGAGCAACGCGATATACTTAAAGAAACTAAAAAGGCCTAACAAAATGGTTATTATCATTAGGATCACCGGTCTAAATTAATGCGCCCCTATACCCTCCATTACGGGCTAGAGGCTCATCGGTGATATTGCCTTCAGAATAACCATCTAATGAAATGTCACGTAATATGAAAGACGTGATATGCACGCTCTTTTGCTGGCAGTTTTTGCCCCAATGTATGATGCGAACCTAGCGGGCTGGTCGGCCTCCATCCGCCGAACCTGGGTTCCTTTCTGCGCGATCCTGTTGTCGCTTTGGCTCGCCGTATCGAAACTCCAAGATCGTCAGCACGATACCTATAAACATAATGACGAATACAAAAATAGCGATATAAAGCAAGTTATCGGTAATCATAGCTTCCCTTTCTGAGCCAAGAGACTCGACAATTTAAAATAGATACCGAATGCAAGAATGGAAGGCACCCATATGGCAGTGAACAATCCCTCCGTATGGTGACCCTCGAACCAGAGCAGCCCCGAAACTGCGAAGGACACCCCAACCGCGAGTAGAATGAATAAATCGGATAGTTTGAACATGCTAATCTCCTTACCTAATAGTTGATGTTTGTCCGGATAAGGGCCCAGACGCTCCCCTCTAAATTCGATGGAACCCGATCGCAGCAAGTAACAGTCCAGCGATTGTGACTCCCGCTGGGATACGAAGCCCAACGATACCGAAGACATCGATCATCGACGGTGCTAGATCGATTAACCCAAGCGGCACCCACAGAAAAAACGGCGTTGCAATAACCACTCCAACCCAGCCAACCACGCGTAACAGCAGACGACGCCTTTCCTTCTGGTCTCTGGGTTGTGATACTTTTCTGTCGTCGTTTGTGATCACTGTTTTATTTTTCATTTTTCTCTGAGACGATTCTTTACTAACTGGCAATAGCGAATGTTTTTCCCAGCTGTTCGATACTGGCATCCCGTAAGGCGAATCGATTTAGTTATTGTATTTAATGTTATACGTCTGCGATCGGCTAACGGTTCACAATTTTTTCCACATCAAAGATATTCTTCGGACGCCGTTACGCCTAATAATTGAGTTAACTACTATCTTAATTTCGGTGACAGTATGATTCCCACTAGATTCCAATTTTCTGCAGTAACTGTAAAATTTGGATGTTCAAACGCTGGTTTGGCAGCAAGCAAGTTTTTACAGTAAATTAACTCTGTAGTGGTCAAGTTAATTTGGCCACAGAAATGTAGCTTTTCCAATATCTCGCCTCAGCCACATTGGCTGTCGTCCCCTGGTTGTATCGATGCGGTCGAACTTGACTGTAGTAGCCAATTATATAATTGATTATATCTAACTTCGCTTCGTGGATAGATGAGCAACCGTTCTGTGGTACCCACTCTGACTTTAAACTCCTAAAGAAACGTTCCATAGGTGAATTATCCCAGCAATTACCACGACGACTCATACTCTGCTTAATTTGAAAACGCCATAGTATTTGGCGGAACTTCAAGCTCGTATAATGCATGCCTTGATCAGAATGAAACATGATATTCTCTGGCCGCCCTCGAGATTCAAATGCCATCGATAACGCATCACTGGTTAGCTGACTATTGGGTGAATGAGAAATCGCCCAGCCTATGGCTTTACGTGCAAATAAATCCATGACAATTGTGAGATAGGCCCAGCGATTACCAGCCCAAATATAGGTTACGTCACCACACCACACTTCGTTCGGTCTGCTCACAGTAAACTGTCGATTCAAATGGTTCGGTATACTCAGGTGCACTTGAGTAGCCTTCTTGTAAGCATGCTTTGGGAGTTGGCAGCTCACGATCTGGCACTGCTTCATTAAGCGACTGGCCCGATATCGACTTAACACAACCCCTCGTTCGGTGGCAATCGTTGCAATGGTTCTAGCACCCGCTGAACCGCCACTTTCATTAGAGATAGACTTTACTGTGGTTACTTCCTTGAGTCGTTTGGGACTCATCTTTTTATCACGGTTAACCCAATATCGATAGCTGCTTCGATGGATATCAAAAACGTTACAAAGTGTTTTAACTGGGTAGCTCTCTTTCAGTCCACTGATCATCGAAAACTGTTCATCGAGTCTGACATTAAGAGAGCGGTAGCCTTTTTTAATATTTCTTTCTCCATTTCAATTCGCTTAACGGTCTTTTCTAGTTCTTTTATTTTACGTTGATCTGCTGTGATAGCAGTCGGGTGATTTTAAGTCCCTTTAAGTTCATTTTGAGCTGTTTAACCCACTTATCCATAGTAGATTTACCGACATTCATTGCACTAGTTGCTTCACGTATTGAGTAGTTTTGTTCCGCCAATAACTGAGCTGCTTCTAACTTAAATTATGGCGTGAAAGTTCGCCTTATTTTCCCCGTCATTTCGTCATCTAAATATCAATGAAGTGATAATATCACCTCTAGTTAGGTGGCCAAATTAACTATGCCACTACACTCGGGTAGGTTTATAAATAGCGGACAGATTAGAGTAAAACCCACTTAAGCGATAAAGCCCGGTTAAACCAAAGGCTTCAGTATTTAGGAGATATGCAAAAAACCAGTTAATGGTTTTTATCTACCACTGGGTCCCGGATCAAGGCCGGAATGACAATAGATTTTGGATTAGGCAAAAGCTATTCTGGACAGGCCACGTTTTACAGTTTCGCTGCGACCCCAATACAACACAAAAGCTGACGACACAGTCTACTATGGCGTCGAACATTAGCTACGTAATGATTCCCTAGGCAAGACTACCACTGGCACCGAGCACACGAAATACAGTAGCATCGATCATCGTTCCTCCCGCTTTATTTCACATACCTCACAGCGATCACTGCCAGTTAATAAATTTGAGATCCGCGAGCGATGCCTGGCATAAAACAGATAGATCCAATGCAACATCTGCCTGACCAGCGGCCAGCGCAGCACAGCAACCCAGTGACGCTTGCCCACTAGAGTCCAGGCTGTATAGGTAACATCCAAAGCGTAGATCATTTCACCATTCGCCAGCTGGCCATGAAGAATCTGATCGGCGCGTACAGGATCAATGTATGGAAAGCGTTGAGAAAACCCCTTTTCGTGAATATCTTGAAGCGCAATTTTTTGCTCAATATCTAGTCGGCACAGATGGCGCATCTCCGAGACACAGAGTGGACAGACACCATCGTAAAAAATGGTTAATTCAGTCATTTTAATAGCTCAGCATAAGGCAGTGCAGCGGCTTATCCGTTATTCAATACTAATTTTTTGAGGCAGCTGACCCACAGCGGGTGGTCGTTTAGGCTTTCTACCAGCTGGACATTCTCACCGCCATTCTGAATAAATATTTGTTGGTATTCATCGCCTATTTCGATCACTGTTTCGAGGCAATCGGCGGTGAACGCTGGCGAGAACACCAGTAACTTTTTCGCACCTTGCTTAGCCTGGGCCTCCACGACTTTGTCTGAGAAGGGTTCCAGCCAGTTCTTGTCGAGGCGCGACTGAAAACACACCGTGTAATCGGTTTCCACTAACCCCAGCTTCTCTGCTAGTAGTCTAGTTGTCGCAAAGCAGGTGGCTTTGTAACAATACTGATTCTCAGTAGTGATATTATGATCACAGTCACGGTCTGAGCACAGGCCTTCGTCATAAACCTTGTCGACATGACGCATCGGCAGGCCGTGGTATGAAAACAGTACATGATCATAACCGTCCCGGTCGTACTTGCTTGCTCGGTCAACGACCGCATCAATGAAATCCGGGTGGTCGTAATACTGACTGATAATTTTTAGCTCGGGGATTACCCACCACTTGCCTATCTCTGCCATCACCATTTCCAATGCCGACCCAGTTGAAGCAGAGGCATATTGAGGGAACATGGGCAACACCACGATGCGGGAATAATTGAGCTTTTTCATTTCAGCTAAAACGTCAGGGATACCAGGACTTTTGTAACGCATCGCCAGGTGTACGGTGTAATTTTCGCCCAACGCATCATCCAGTAGATGACTCACTTTGTTGCTGTAATAGAGTAACGGCGAGCCATTTTCAGTCCACAGCTGTTGGTAAAGTTTGGCTGATTTAGGTGCTCGAAACGGCACAATAATCAGGTTTACCAGGATTTTGCGCAAAAGCCAGGGTAAATCGATGACTCGCGGGTCATTCAGAAACTGGAAAAGATACGACCTCACATCAGTCGTGGACGGGCTATCCGGAGTGCCCAGGTTAATTAATAGTACGCCGGTTTTATTTTTCATTAGGAGGGAATGCCAGTTGTATACGGGGTTACGGGTCTGTCAATTATAAGGGTGTGCAATCCAAATAAACGTGAAAGGTCGTATGGGATAGTACGAGAAAACCGGAGAAATGGATCATCATTAAGCTATAAATATTTAAGTGATTAGCAAGAATGATCAGCTAGCTCACGTGGCGAGCTAGTGGCGGTGCATAATCTTCACAAACCATAGTGAGGAAATATCATGCCACAAAATCCCATACAATTTCAAAAAGGAATGTCACTC
>Ga0307994_1000764_pt1 | contig 20987 bp, 21 predicted proteins | sample EllFjometagen261_FD_203171 | JGI IMG/M metagenome (GOLD analysis project Ga0307994, IMG submission 203171) | Marine microbial communities from Ellis Fjord, Antarctic Ocean - #261 | ecosystem: Environmental > Aquatic > Marine > Unclassified | place: Southern Ocean | collected 2014-11-02 | reverse complement strand
CTGCAATCAGCTCATCAGGCTTCATTAAGCGACGGATGTCCCACATGAGTAGCGCAGCATCGAGTTTACTTAAATTAACATCGCCGTTGAACCAACGCTTGCCCCAAATGCCAAAAGACTCGATTAGCGGAATGAGCTCACGGCCTGCTGGAGATAAATGATATTCGACTATATTGCTTTCCAATTCATGTATGTCAACCACGCCTTGATCCGAAAGTTCGGATAAGCGTTTGGACAGTAATGAAGGGGACATTAGGGGTACGCCACGTCGAATTTGGTTAAAACGCGAACTGCCGCACATGAGTTCACGTATTACCAGTACTGTCCATCGGCTGCAAAGCACCTCTGAAGCGATGGCAACTGGACAAAACTGACCGTAACTAATGCTCATAATGAATTCCATGTCTGTATTTACGATGGCTGATAATGACTGCCTTATTAGCATACCTATAAAGTGCGAGTCATTGCTAGTACAGAAAATGGACTAGCCTTTTTATGCCAAACAGTGGATATTTGTTCTAGTGAAAATAGGATTCAATAATCACTTAATAAGAGACGTATTATGGATAATCCAACCCACACCCAATCAGTTGTAGATATTGCTCAACAGTTGGTGCCCAGCTTGCAGCATCGTCTGCCCGCTTAGATCAAGAAGATGGTTTTATAGGCGAACATTACCCTTTATTAAAGCAAGCTGGACTTCTCTGTGCAGGCGTTCCTGTTGAATTTGGTGGCCAAGGTGCAGAGGTGCCAGAACTATGCGACATGTTGAAAACTCTGGCCCATGGGTGTAGTTCAACGGCATTGGCTTTCGCCATGCATACTCACCAAGTAGCTGTGCCAGCTTGGCGCTGGTTACACCAAAAAGCTGAGCCTACGGTCCCTTTACTCAAACGCATTGTAGCTGAAGATCTAGTAATGTTGTCCAGTGGTGGTTCTGATTTCATTCCAAGTTCTGGAGTAGCCGTTAAGGTTAAAGGCGGTTATCGAGTGAATGCCCGTAAAGTATTTACCTCTGGAGCCCGTGTAGGTGATTTACTGATGACCAGTGCAAGGGTAGAAGAAGAGGATGGCAGCGCTACAGTCATTCACTTCGGGTTGCCCATGAACTCAGACGCAGTTAGTATTGTTGATACATGGCAAGTATTGGGTATGCGAGCTACAGGCTCTAATGACGTGATTATTAAAGATTTTTTTGTAGACGAAAAAGCAGTGGCATTCACTCGTAAGGCGGGTGAATGGCATCCGGTATTCCACATATTAGCACCTATTGCTTTTACCTTAGTGTATGCCGTGTATGCCGTGTATGTAGGCGTAGCAGAAAAAGCTGCCAAAATTGCTATCGACCTAGCAAAAAAACGCCATGCTAATGACTACGTCGTAAACCTGGTAGGACGTATGGAAAATGCACTCTGCGTTGCTCGTTTGGGTCATGGCCACATGCTTTGTGTTGTCGCTAAAAATGCACCTGGAGCCGAAAATACCAATCAAGTATTTATCGGTCGCACCTTAGTTGCTGAAAATTGTTTGAAGGCAGTAGAACTTGCTCTTGAAGTTGCTGGTGGTGCTGGTTTTTATCGTCAGGCAGGTTTAGAACAATGCTTTAGAGACATTCAAGCAGCCAGGTATCATCCACTACAAAATGGCCCACAAGCTCAGTTTGCAGGGGCTTCTGCATTGGGCTTTTCTACACAGAATATTTATTAACAGATATTGCTGTCAGCATTACACCCCTATAGTTTTAGACCTATTTAGTACAGTCTCTGGACTATCTATTTGCAAGTAGGAATATTAGGGTTAGTAACGTCCCTTTGGGAATTCGTGCTAAAAGAGTCTAATAAGGCTGGCCGTCTTAGGACTGAGCCATCCATTTAATAAGGAGAATAACCATGAGCTTGTCTTCAATTATACGAATCAGTGCGGGCTATACTGGCCTATGGGTTCTAATGATGGGTTTAGCCCCAGCAATGGTAGCGGATGACCTGTTTGGTGTTGAGCTAACTGCGCCACTTCAAGCGCAGATGCAGTTTACGGCGGCAGCTGTGGCAGCTATAACTAGTATGCTATGGATGGCGCCTTCATGGGCGCCAGATAGTATCGGTAAATTTGCACGGCTAGCCGCTATTGTCTGGGTTGTTTTTGCATTACTAAATATCTATCTAATGTCTTCTGGCACAATGGTAGCCAGTGGGCAAAATTACAGCTCGCCTATCATTATGATAACTATAGCTGCGTTGTTATGGATAAAGTCTAAGAATTAACGCGATAAGCTCCACTACTTTGAAACGCTACTTCTGTGCCTAGTACAGCAGTCGGGCTAGTCATATTACAGCTAGTCTGGCTAACTTAAGCTAGATAAAACTGTACTGATTTCCGGCGTGGTGAATCAAGGAAAATACATATGAAATTTGAAGGTAATGCGAGCGTGCTGCAGCAAAAAATGGCTGGTAGTAGCGCAGGTGTGGCGCGCCGCCTTGCAGTGATGAATGCACTTAACCTGCAAGCGGGTGACACCGTACTGGATGTTGGCTGTGGTGCTGGTCATTTAGTTGAAGACATAGTCCTTGCTGTGGGTGCTAGTGGAAAAGCCTTTGGACTTGACCCGAGCAAAACTCAGTTAAAGGCTGCAAGGGGCCGTTGTGACTCATTGGGCAATACTGAATTTTTATGCTGCATGGCAGATAAAATTGACCTTATTAGTGGGTCTTGTGATGCCATAGCATCCATTCAGACTTTGGAGTATATCGACGACGTGGACGCTACATTGGCCGAAGTCGCTCGGCTATTAAAACCTAAATCTAATTTTGTTAACGTGTCTGTCTTGTGGGATAACTTCAAATTTCATGGTGCTGACGAGAAGCTTAATAACACCATCCATGAAGCCTTTAAGGCGCATTGTTATCACCAAATGCTACCTATGGAGCTACCCGGTAGGTTGGCTAAGCATAGCATTGGCAATATTCGTTCGGAGTCATTAGCTTTTGTGATGACCCAGCGCCACGAAAATTCACCAGCAACCTATGCAGAAGTGGTGCTCGCCAACTTTGCTATTAGTCAGGGCGTAGAAGAAGAAAAGGTACAGCAATGGCGATCTCAGCTAGAGCAAGCAGAAAAAGAAGGCAGATTTGGCTTTACCAGTTTTCCGGTGCTTACCGTTGGAACTAAGCTTTAAGGCAAGCATTGTGATCTAGTGAGAGCTATGCGCCTACTTGTATTGGAGGCTGAGTAGCTTCTCTTATTCCATCCTCGAAGCACCTGTTTCTACACTCACAATTTTGCCATTTTCAATCATTTGTACAAGAATGACTGATTCACGGGTGCCGTCAGGAAATCGCATGATTGAATGCTCTACTAGAATATCATCGTTTTCGTAGATACACCGATCCATCAAACGGTCAAATTTACCGCTTTCCATTATAACTCTAAAGTCGTGTTTAAACTCCGACCATAACACTTGGGTACCCGTTTGATGACGGATAAACACACATTCTTCATGCATAAACTCAGACAGTGCCTCAAAATCCCTTGTGTCCCTTGCTTTCTTCATGGGGCGAAATAGTTTCATTGTGCTTCTCTCCATTATTTGGTTAAAGACGTTGTTACAAAAAATAGTGTATTAATTATAAGACTATAGTTAGTACAGAAAAAGGACTGACTTAGTTGAAATGAATGTGTTTAACTAGGACTTACGCAAATGAAACTGACTAGTTTTTATAGGGATAATATATCATGCATAAAGTAGCGATTGTAACCGGTGCATCACGTGGATTAGGCCGAGGAATAGCACTGACGTTGGCAAAGGAAGAAGGCTATATTGTTTACGCCACGGCGCGTAATAAAAAAGAGCTAGAGAGGTTAGCTGCAGAAGCGTCATCTAATGACAAAGGTGGAATTGTTCATCCCTGCCAATTAGACCAAAAAGACGATGCTGCGGTAGAGGCTTTTGTTACACGGGTGATCGCCGAACAAAAGAGCATCAAACTTTTAGTCAATAGTGCCTATGGTGGCTTAACTGCTATTGCCCCTCATTTTGGTAAACCTTTTTGGGAGCGCCCGTTGTCTGTATATGATGATGCCTTTGATGTTGGTGTTCGCAGTGTCTACGTAATGAGCAAATTTGTTGCCCCCATAATGGTTGAACAACAGCAGGGGTTAATTATTCAAACCTCCAGCACTGGCGCATTTCACTATGCTTTTGATGTTGCTTACGGCGCAGCCCATTCGGCGATTGACCGCTTAACAGTGGATATGGCTCTGGAATTGAAGGATCATAAGGTTAACTCCATCACCCTTCATCCAGTGGGTGGATGCCAGACAGAAATCGTATCATTTCCTGGTGGAGAAAGTGTTATTTATGTGGGTAGGGCGGTAGCTGCATTGGCAGAAAAAGCCACTGAAGAAGAGCTAAAGGAAATGAGTGGTAAAGTGGTTATTACCGGAGAATTATCTGAAAAGTATAATTTTTCAGATGATAACGACCCTCAAGGAGAGACTAAAAAAGTAAAAATAGAAGAGGCTAAGGGCCAGCGATCAATGATGGAGCAGGTCCAGTTCCAGAACCAACATGAACGAACCCTAGATGTCTATAACGCTGATAACGGCCTACCATTTAAGTTCACTGATCTAAACAGTACTATGTTCGGAGAAATGTTTTCTCGGGCCAAAGACTGGAGTTAGGTTAGCGAGTAGAAGCTTTGTGGCCTTAACTCGCTATTTTGCTGATGTTTGAGAAGTGGCTTAAACCGAACCACTTTACAAAACTGGCTTTTAACATGCGGTTGCCTGATAGATTGATGCGCTTGTGTCTAATAGCGTTGGTAAGGGGCTCAATCCCCATCCATACGGCGGTCATATAGATCCAAGTTCTCTAGGGTCCAAAGGGTGGTGATTTATATCCACTTGCTAAGATTAATGGAAATCTCGAGAACTAACTTTTAATTGTTCTAGTAAATGACTGCAGTCAATGAGTTTGCCTGCAATAATATGAGTTACTTGGCTGTCTGGGTCGCGCTCTAAAATACCTTTTACTTTTAATATTTTGGCATTTAAATAAGCCTGTCTTTGCGCACGTGCAGTGCCCTGCCAGACCACTAGGTTGGTATTGCCCGTTTCATCTTCTAGGGTAATGAAAGTCACGCCAGAGGCTGTGCCAGGCCTTTGTCGGCCAGTAACTAAACCGGCAGCAGTGACTAGGCTTTGGTGAGGTTTATGCATCATTTGGCTGGTGCTTAGGCAACCTTTTAGAAGGCCTGCATGGCGAAGTAAGGCAATGGGGTGCTGCCCTAAACTTAGGCGTAGGCTGGCATAGTCTTCGGTTAACGCATCTAAGGCTGCAGGCCCGGGTAATTGTGCTGGATTTGTTTCTCGCACTGCATGTAGTAATGGCAGGTCTTGATGGTTGTCGAGTAATTGCCAGCGGGCCTGGTAACGATGACCACTAAAGCAAGAGAGTGCATTAGCGCTAGCGAGAGACTCTAGCTGGCCTTTAGGAAGGTGTAATGCCTGCACTTGGGAAAGGTCTTTAAATCCCTGTTTAGGCCTGTGTTTTAATAACTGTTGTATATGAACTTGGCGCACACCTTTAACTTGCCGTAACCCTAAGCGTAATGCCAACTCTGCGGTCTCAGTGGATTCTAAACTGTGGTCCCAAGCACTGTTATTAATACATACTGGCAGCACTTGCAAACCATGGCGCCGGGCGTCCTGTACTAGCTGTGATGCACTATAAAAGCCCATAGGTTGGCTGTTGAGAATGGCGCAATAAAATGCTGCAGGATAGTGGTATTTAAGCCAAGCCGAAGCATAAGCTAAAACGGCGAAACTGGCAGAATGGGATTCGGGAAAACCGTACTCTCCAAAACCTAAAATTTGTTGGTATAAGCGTTCCGCAAACTCTGCCTTATAACCCCTTTCAACCATGCCATCTATCAGCTTATGTTGGAATTGATCTAGTTCTCCATGACGTTTCCAGCTGGCCATAGCGCGGCGTAAGCGATCAGCTTCTCCTCCACTAAACCCCGCTGCCACCATTGCCAGCTTAATAACTTGCTCCTGAAAAATAGGCACGCCTAAGGTGCGTTCTAGCACTCCCTTCACTTCCTCTGATGGGTATTCTACGTTTTCTTTACCCGCTCTACGGCGCAAAAATGGATGCACCATGTCCCCTTGAATAGGCCCTGGGCGCACAATGGCAATTTGAATTACAAGGTCATAAAAACAAGCCGGTTGTAAGCGTGGCAACATGCTCATTTGGGCTCGCGATTCTACCTGAAATACACCTACGCTATCGCCCTGTTGGAGCATGGCATACACCTTTGCGTCATCATCCATACGAGTGATGTCGGCCAAACTGAGGTTGCGACCGTGGTGGTGGTGCACCATGTGTAATGCTCGCCGTATGGCACTGAGCATGCCTAAAGCCAAAACATCTACTTTGAGTAAGGCGAGGCTTGCTAAATCGTCCTTGTCCCACTGAATCACCGTACGATCAGCCATGGCGGCATTTTCTATAGGCACCAGCTCACTTAAGGGACCTGCACTAATAATAAAACCCCCAACATGTTGTGATAAGTGACGAGGGAACCCTTGCAGGGTCTGCACCAGTTGTAAGAAGCATCGCCCCACATGACTTTGACTGTCTAAGCCTAAGCTTTGTAATTGCTGATCCCACCCTTTAGTGTGATCTTGGCGGTCTACATTTTTTATAAACAACTCAAGCTGAGGTAGGTTAATACCTAAAGCTTTGCCTACTTCACGCACAGCACTTTTGAAACGGTACGTGATGACAGTGGCGGCTAAAGCGGCGCGATGGCGGCCGTATTTTTGATAGATGTACTGAATGATTTCTTCACGCCTTTGGTGCTCAAAATCCACATCGATGTCTGGCGGTTCAGCCCGTTCCTTAGAAATAAAACGTTCGAATAATACCTGTATTTGGCGCGGATCTACGGCGGTTATTTCTAAGCAGTAACACACAACGGAATTGGCGGAAGAACCACGGCCCTGATATAAAATTTCCCGGCTTTTAGCGAACTGAACTAAGTCATACACCGTTAAAAAGAAGTGAGCGTAACCTTCTGATGCAATAAGGCTAAGCTCCTTATCTATGATGAGGGCAATGTCATGGGGCACACCGGCAGGAAAACGAATCTCTTTGCCTTGCTCTACCAGGTAGTGCAAATAGCTGTTGGCATCATAACCACTAGGCACCAGTTCGGCGGGGTATTCGTAGCTGAGTTCTGATAAACAAAAATCACATTGTTGGGCAATTGACACACTAGCTTGTATCCAGTGGGCGGGATACAGTTTGGCGATTTTATCTAATGGCCGTAGGCTATGTTCGCGGTTGGCTTGCAAGGCATAACCACAGGCATGTACAGGCATACCAATACGAATGGCGGTGAGGGTGTCGTGTAGCATTTGCCGATCTGGGCTGTGCATAATCACTTGGCCAAGGGCAACTATGGGCAAATCATAAGCCTTAGCCATGGTTTGGCAATGGGCGTGTAGACGCTGATCTAAAGCACTTAAGCGCCGGTGACAGCCTATCCAAAGGTGTTCTTTATGTTGGGTGGTTAATTTTTTTCCTAACTCATTTGTACTGTTAGGATGAGGGTTCCAGATAAGTAAGCACTCACTTAGGTCGTGGAAGTCATCCTCAAAAACTTGATACTTGCCTTTTTCACAACGCCGCCTAGAAAGGCTAATAAGTTGGCATAACTGAGCATACCCTTGGCGATTTTTTGCCAGCACTACTAAACTTTCTTGAGCCTCAGATTGATGGGGTTTAAGTAAAAATTCACTGCCAATAATAAGTTTAATATTTAAATCATGTTCCTTTTTATGCTGATAAGCTCGCACCACTCCGGCCACTGAACATTCGTCTGTGAGCGCAATGGCTTTATAACCTAACGCATCTGCTTGTTGGAGTAATTCTTGGGGGTGGGACGCCGCTCGTAAAAAGCTAAAATTGCTTAAACAATGTAGCTCGGCATAATCGATAACAGGTTCGGTGTTCATGAGAAATACCCATGTAAAAACCACTCTTCTCTGGGAGTGCGAAACAACCAACACACCTGCCCAATTGGGTTGCGCGCTATAAAGTAATCACGGCAAATACTCACGTTATCCCACCAGCCACTTTGGATGCGTTCAGGGCCAGATAAAATACACCACTGGTGATCAGGCTTATGATTTAACGCCTGGGGGAGGGTGAATAACAAGCTTGGGCGTAGAAATGTTGTAGCCTGCTGTATTTGGTAATGGCTTTGAGGCACTCCTTGGTAGAAGCTTCGCTCGGGGCGATGGTCATCTCGCAAATACACTTGTTGCACTGCGTGGTCCCCAAGCTTGTTTTGTAAGCGGCTAATGAGCTGTCCAGCGGTAAGTTTTCCCCCTGAGGGCTCAAACAATTGTGCTGACAAGGGTGCCCATGGCATCTGTCCTTTAGTTTTAAGGCTAATAGCAATAATGGGTGCTTGTAACCGCAACTGTTCCAGTCTCAGCATGGATAAACTTAACCAAGACTCTGCACGGTACTCGCCATCACTACAGCCTATGTGTATTCGTTCTGCAGTGTGTTCTCGGTATTCTAGGCCCAAACTAAGTCCTGCAACCCTTAGTTGGCGGGGCGCTAAAAAGGCTTCTAGGTCACTTAATAAACGTTTTAATGGAAAACGCAACGCAGTACTGTGTTCAATTTCATAGAGTAGTTCTAAGCGTTGGCGAAAGCGTTCAGGGGGTTGGTATGCAGGCCGACTAGGTGCGCTGCTGTCTTCTAGTTGTTGTAAATAGGTGACTAGGGTTAGGCCTAATCGTTGGCCTAGCGCTGATCGGGGTAATGCTTGAGCTTGGCCAAGAGTATTAAGCCCAAGGCGCTCTAACTGCAGGGAGAGTTTATAGCTTAGACCTGCGTGATGGATGGGTAACTGGCGAAGTAACCCTGTGGCTTCGTCTGGGTTTGTTAATAAACGATCGTTGCCTGCGCGGGCCAAAACCTGTGCGGCTAAAGGGCTGTGAGCGCTCGCGTAATGGTAGTGTAAGCCACGATCCATAAGCGGTTGTTGCAGATGTTGCCAGTAAGGAGCGAGGCCTCCATATAGCCGTAGCATATCGCTGGTTTGCAACAACAAGCCTTGGGGTGGGTCAAGGTACAAAGTGGCGCTGGTCTGATACAAGCGCTGAGCAAGTTGAGCCAGGAGGCGTTGTTCTTGCTTGGATTCGTAGGCAATCACTTTAAGTTGAGCGCATAAAAGCGCAGCTTGGCCTAACCCTGTACCTATTTTTATACCTAGTTGGCGTGCTTCTGAGTTGGTTTGAACTACCTCGTTTTTATCAACTAAAACGCAGGCTTGGTTATAGGCCTGTTGATGTAACAGGCTGTCTAGTTGAAGATTTGGGAAGTATAAATAAAGCCACTGCATAGATCACCGTGGTTTAAGTGGCAGTGCCGCAATGTTACTTAACGGAGCAGGGCCATGGTGAGTGGGTAAATGGGCAGGCACTGCTAAAGATGGCCAAAGCTCATGCATATCTACTTGGCATGAATGTTGTGGCCACTGGCCTTGGTATTTATGGATTTGTAGGCGTAACCCTGTGGCTAGGGGTGCAAGAGATAGGCGCGCACTAATTGGTAAAGCACTCGTGCTAGGTTCAGCTTGAGGGTGTAGCCAAAACATGAGCGCTTGATTGTCTTTGGCAGACACTTGTAAGCGTTTAGCTTGGGGAGCTGTTAACTTAGGAGCCCACAAGATAAGGTGGCTACAACAGCCGCTATTAAGGCTTTGCTCCGCACTCCAAAGGGCTTGCTGGGGGTTTTGGCAGCGTATTAATAATGTTTGGCTTAGGTCAATGCCATGTTGCGCTAAAGCTTGGCCATTTAGCTCTGCTGGTGGATTTATCCACACGTGTAAGCGTGATTGAGCTTGGGCTAATAAGGGGAGCAGCAAACGTAATTCGCCAATACCTGCAGGGCCACAGGCTAATTCCACTAGCCCTGTTTGGGGCCATCCTCCTTGTAGGTGTGCATCTAAGGTAGGATAAAAGCTACTTTGACGGCGATGATCTGGCCCCGTTAATTGCCGAGCTCGCCAGACCAAACGCTCTTTTTCGAGTTGTAATAGAGCCATGGTAAAATCCAATAATACTGTATATATATACAGTATTCTGACATATTTTTGGCTCAGGTCAAGGAAAAAGCTGCACTAGCTTCCTCAAAGCGCCAGCTAAAGCCTTCAAGGTAGCATGAGTAGAGGCTTACAAAAATATCAAAGGCCGTGGTGGGCTCACTGGCGAAGGACCGGTTGAGTTGTACGCCCATGAAGTAAGCCTAGACTAATCCAATATTTGGGTTAACAAAAAAACAACAACAAGACGGCATATTGTTCGGTATTGAGTAATAATTGTTCCTAAAATATCAATTAAATCCCTATGGGCAATGCCATCATTGCGCCATAGAAATTGATGTTAATTAATAGAGGAACTTAGCCGTGCCATTACAAGCCAGTCAAAATGTGTTTATTACCTGTGCCGTAACCGGGTCTGGTGGTTCTCAAGACCGCTCTCACCATGTACCCCGCAGCCCCGAGCAAATTGCTAATAGTGCAATTGACGCGGCCAAGGCCGGCGCTGCCGTAGTGCATTGTCATGTGCGTGACCCCGAAACGGGTGCGCCAAGCCGCCGCTTAGATTTATATAAAGAACTGACGGAACGTATTCGTGCCGCGGAAGTGGACGTGGTACTTAACCTCACCGCGGGTATGGGCGGTGATATGGTGTTTGGTGATGCTGAGAACCCATTGCCTTTGCAAGAAGGCAGTACAGATATGGTGGGAGCCAGTGAGCGTGTAGAACATGTGCGCCAGTGTCAGCCAGAAATTTGCACCTTAGACTGCGGCACCATGAACTTTGCCGAAGCCGACTACGTGATGACTAATACCCCAGGCATGTTGCGGGCTATGGCAGAAAAAATGACGGCTATGGGTGCGCGTATAGAAATTGAAGCCTTTGATACGGGCCACCTGTGGTTGGCTAAACAACTGGTAGAAGAAGGTTTAATTACGGATCCAGTGATGGTGCAACTGTGTATGGGTATTCCCTGGGGAGCGCCTAATGACCTCAATACCTTCATGGCTATGGTTAATAATGTACCTAAAGAGTGGGTTATGTCGGCCTTTTCTATTGGTCGTAATCAAATGAATTACGTGGCAGCTGCAGTGTTGGCTGGTGGTAATATTCGTGTCGGCTTAGAAGATAATATTTGGTTGGAAAAGGGCGTTTTGGCGACTAATACGCAGTTAGTAGAGCGTGCAGCAACCATTGCTACTAACATGGGCTCCACATTGATGACTCCATCTCAGGTGCGTGAGTTGATCAAAGTAGAAAAGCGGGCGCCTTTAGCATGACCGATATTGTAAATAAAACTTATAAAACAGCTGCTTGTATAGGTGGTGGAGTTATTGGCGGTGGCTGGGTAGCTAGATTTTTGCTACACGGTTGGGATGTTAATATTTATGATCCTGCAGATGATGCTCAGCGTAAAGTGGATGCGGTGTTAGAAAATGCCCGTGCTTCTTTGCCTCAGCTTGCCGATGTAGCCATGCCGCGGGAAGGTAAGCTCACCTTTTGTGATAGTTTGGAAGCCGCCGTGGCGAATGCTGACTGGATTCAGGAAAGTGTGCCAGAACGATTAGACATTAAGCATGCGGTATTTGCTCAAGTGCAGGCTGCTTGTACAGAGTCAGCTATTATAGGCTCTTCTACTTCGGGCTTTAAGCCTTCGCAATTACAAGAAAATGCTTTAAGGCCAGAACAAATCATGGTGGCCCACCCGTTTAACCCAGTGTACTTGTTACCCTTGGTTGAGTTAGTGCCTAGCCCCGTTAATGGTGTTGAGATCATTGAAAAGTCCAAACACCTGTTAACCGGTGTAGGCATGAAGCCTCTTCATGTACGCAAAGAAATTGACGCTCATATTGCCGATCGTTTTTTAGAGGCGGTATGGCGCGAAGGTTTGTGGATGATCAAAGATGGCATCGCCACTACCACAGAAATTGATGACGCCATTCGTTATGGCTTCGGCTTGCGTTGGGCTCAAATGGGCTTGTTTGAAACTTACCGTATTGCCGGTGGTGAAGCAGGCATGGCGCATTTTATTGCTCAATTCGGGCCCTGTTTAGAGTGGCCATGGACTAAGCTTATGGACGTACCGGAGCTTACGGATGAACTCATTACCACCATTGCAGATCAGTCTGATGCACAATCTGGACGCCACACTATTCGAGAGCTAGAACGTATTCGTGACAAAAACTTAGTAGGTATTATGCGAGTGCAAAAAGACAATAACTGGGGTGTAGGCGAGTTATTAAATAAACATGATGAACGTTTAAAGCAGTTGGGTTAAAACCGATAATAACTTGGATCAATTAAAACCTTGATCTAGATCAACCATTGGACTCATACCTTTTGTTAGCATATGCTCATATATGAAGTTGGGTTACCCCAGTTATTGAGGCAACCCAGACCTATTTTTATGGAGATGTGTAATGAATGCCCCTATAAATACCACTATGAATATCCCAATGAGTATTCAGTCCTGCGGTAATTGTGGATTGGCCACCATGTGTTTGCCTTTAGGCCTCTCTCAGCCAGAAATGACACAGTTAGACGGCATTATTAAAAAGAGTGCACCGTATCGTCGTGGTGAATCTATCTTTCGACAAGGTGATACCTTTAACTCCATTTATGCGGTGCGTGCCGGCATGGTGAAAACCACTGTCATCAATGCTCGCGGCGAAGAACAAATAACTGGATTTTATTTTCCTGGTGAATTAATTGGCCTTAACAGTTTGCATGAAAATGTTTATATGGGTACTGCTATTACCCTAGAAACGGTGAGTGTGTGCCAAATCCCATTTGTTAAGTTAGATGAACTATCCGCATTGCTGCCAGAATTAAGACGCCAGCTGATGCGCCAAATGAGCCAAGAAATTTCAGACGAGCAAAATATGATGTTAGTTTTGGCCAAAACATCGGCTGAAGAAAAGTTAGGTAATTTTCTAATTCGATTGTCCCATCGTTTCAAACGTTTAGGCTTTTCTGCCACCCAGTTCCGATTAACTATGTCACGTGTGGATATTGGTAATTACCTAGGGTTAGCTGTAGAAACCGTAAGCCGTACCTTAACTAAGTTACAGCTAAGGGGCGTCATTAAGGTTGAAGGAAAAGAAGTGACAATTTTAGACATGGAAGGTCTGTCTTGTCAGCATGGCACTAACGAAGAACCATCTAAAACCCCTAACTTAAGCTAAACAAAGCTCTTAAATACGGCAAAAAGTTGTCAGATAATCATGTGCTTGCTGGTATGATGGGGCTACACCTGTCATTCCCCTTGTTGTACTGGCTCATTTAATGAACACGATTCTTCCGGCTATCAGCTCCATTCTACTGGTGATGTTATTAGGCTACGGCCTCTCTAAAAAGTTTTTTACAGAACCCCGCTTTTGGCAAGGTATATCAAAGCTATCCTACTGGGTGTTCTTTCCAGTATTGATTGTTCGTACCTTAGCTAACGCCACCATTGATGCTGAATTACTCTTACCCTTGTTCGCTATATTTGCCACGGCGCTTATATTTATTTTGATTTATTGTGTGGTGGTGGCTCGCTTACTCGGTCAAGACGGCCCCTCAACCGCATCTATGGCCCAAGGCGGTATGCGCCACAACGGCTTTATTGGTCTTGCAGTGTTGTTCGATATGTTTGGCCTGCCGGGCCAAGAGATAGGCGCTTTAATTATTGCGGTGTTAGTGCCTCTCACCAATATTTTCTCGGTACTTGCTGTAAGCGTGCTAGTGAGTAAAAAAAACAACCAACCGTTAGGCACTTTAATTATCAAAGAGCTGTTGCGTAATCCAATGCTCATTGCAGTAGCTATTGGCTTTTTGCTCAATATACTCACTATTTCTATCCCCTCTATATTGGATCAGTCCATGGCTCTTATGGGCCGTGCCGCCCTACCGTTACTACTGCTTAGTGTGGGTGCCAGTTTGAGCATACGGGCCTTAAAGGGCAGTTGGCTGCCTTTAGTGGCGGCCCTCAGCACTAAGCTCTTGGTGTTTCCGGCACTTTTCTTGGGTGGTGCGCTGTGGTTTAATTTACCTCCGTTAGTCACAGTGTGTTTGGTGGTGTTTGGAGCGTTACCAACGGCAGTATCGGCGTACCCCCTTATTCAACAGATGGGTGGCAACGCAAAACTCATGGCCGACATTATTACCTTGCAAACCTTAGTCAGCTTGGTAGGGTTAACCTTTTGGACTACTTTGGCGATACACATCACAGGTTTAACACTATGATTTTTTCAGCGTCATATGATTTTATTCAAGGGGACTCCCCATTATTGGTTAGCATGCCTCACTCAGGGCTGCAGCTCACACCAATAGTGGCCAATACCTTAACGCCAGAAGCCTTGGCCTTGCCCGACACAGATTGGCACATTCCACAACTGTATGACTTTTTAGAGGCTATGGGGGTGAGTGTGGTTAAGGCCAATTATTCTCGTTATGTGATTGATCTCAACCGACCAGAAGATAATAAACCACTCTATGCAGGAAAAACGACAGGTTTATTCCCCCACATATTGTTCAACGAAAAGTCTATGTTCAAACCAGAAGCCGTGGCAGATACTGCTCATCAACAAGCCTGTATTGAACACATTTGGCGCCCGTATCATCAACAGTTGGCCGTAGAACTGGCACGTATTAAACAAAAATTTGGCTATGCCATTTTATTTGATGCTCATTCTATTCCAGCACAAGTACCTATGTTTTTTGAAGGCACTTTGCCAGATTTTAATATGGGGACCAATGGTGGTGTGGCGTGTTCTCCTAAGCTACTGCAAGCGGCGGAGCAAGCGATCGCAGGCACATCTTACACCCAAGTAAGTAATGGGCGTTTTAAAGGCGGTTATATCACCCGTAGCCATGGCCAGCCCAATGATCATGTACATGCCTTTCAGCTGGAGTTGTCGCAAGCTACTTATATGCAAGATGATGGTAGTTATATGCAAGATGACAACAAATGCACCCAACTTAGGCCTCATCTCAAGGCGTTAATCGAAGGGCTTGTAAGCTGCAACCTAACAAACCAATAAGAGATTTTTATAATGTATTTGAGCGAATCACAAATTAGCGATTATGAGCGTGACGGCGCTATTGTTATTAAAGGTGTGTTTAAGGATTGGATCGATTGCTTAAGAACAGGTTTTGATGAAGTGTTGTCTGAGCCAGGTGAGCACGGGCGCGAAAATGTTGCTCAGGGTGATGCAGGGAGTTTTTTTGAAGATTATTGTAATTGGCAGCGTATTGAAGAATTTAAGCGTTGGATTGTTGAGTCCCCTGCAGCAGAAATAGCAGCCGAAGCTACCCGTTCAAAGCGCATTCAAGTATTCCATGAACATATTTTAGTGAAGGAGCCGGGTACCGCTAAAGCGACACCTTGGCATCAAGACATGCCGTATTATTGTGTGTCTGGTGACCAGACAGCGAGTTACTGGATCCCCCTTGACCCAGTGACTAAAGACAATACATTACAGGTGGTATTAGGTTCTCACCGTTGGCCAAAATTGGTGCGACCTACACGTTGGTCTACCAATGCGCCTTGGTACAGCAATGATGCAGACTATATGGACATGCCAGTGATTGATGCTAGGCAAAATATTTTGATACCAGAGTTAGAACTAGGGGACTGTGTGTTGTTTAACTTTAAAACAGTACATGGGGCACCGGGTAATTCATTAACTAGCCGCCGGCGTGCTTTTTCCACCCGCTTTATGGGTGATGACGTGCGTTACGTGAACCGAGGCGGCCCAACTTCGCCACCATTTGAGGGGTTAGTTCAAACTAACGGTGATGAAATGCCGCTTGATTGGTTTCCCGAAGTGTATAAAAGAGACGCATAACAATGACAAATAATTCCACAGGAAGCTGCTTGTGCGGCGCGGTTAAATATCAAGTGATAGGAACATTACGCCCTGTGGTGGCTTGCCATTGTGGGCAATGCCAAAAGGCCAGCGGTCATCATGTGGCAGCCACTTCTGCTAAGCGAGAAGATTTTGAATTGCTAGAAGATAGCGGGCTTAAGTGGTTTTCTTCTTCAGAGGGTATCCGACGTGGATTTTGCCAGCAATGTGGTGGCAACTTATTCTGGGACAAAGCCGAGTTACCTAGCATTTCAATCTTTGCTGGCACCCTAGACCAGCCAAGTGGGTTGAAATTGGTGGAGCATATTTATGTGGAAGAAAAGGCCGACTATTACGAAATAACGGATACTTTGCCACAGCGTCAAGGCTTTAGTATTACGGCCAAGATAGATCAAGGTAAATGAGGGTAGATAATGGCCAATAAATGCTCTCAGTGTGATTTTAAAATCACCTCACGTAATCAGCTGTGTGAGGATTATAGAGATCCCGCCAAAGCGTATGGTTGCCCTGCGTGCGGTACTTTCCACCTTTTGCCAACCAGTGCTGCACCCACGTGGAAGCAGTGGTTAGTGTATTTAATCTTAGGTTTTACCGGCGGGTTGATTTCTAGTTTGGTGCAACTGAACGGCCACACTCGGTGGTGGTTTTGGGGCTATGTGATCGTTATTGCGGTCATTTTTATTGTTCGCTATATCAAGTCACGAGCAGTCACGTTAGACGCTTCTGGATATCGAGTCACGCCAAATAATGACTGATTTTATTGTTCCTTTTTGTGAGCAACAGGTCACCATCCTTTATGTAGACGATGATATTGTAGTGGCCGATAAACCCAGTGGTCTATTGTCTGTGCCGGGGAAACATCCCCTTAACAAAGATTGTTTAATTACTCGAGTGCAGCAACAGTACGCCGATGCGCACATAGTCCATCGTTTAGATATGGACACTTCTGGGGTGATGCTTTTGGCCCGAGGTAAGGCGAATTTATCGGCCTTAAGTCGTCAGTTTCAGGAACGTCAAACTCAAAAACAGTATTTGGCATGGGTGTATGGTGTGTTGCAAGATGATGAGGGCGAAATTAACTTACCATTACGCTGTGACTGGCCCAACAGGCCTAAACAAATGGTAGACCATGAATTAGGTAAGCCTTCGTTAACGCGTTTTGAGGTGCTTAAAAGAAAGCCTGCCACATTACAGACTAAGCTGCTTTTGAAACCTGTGACGGGGCGTTCTCATCAACTGAGAGTGCATATGGCAGAGCTTGGGCACCCTATAAGTGGTTGTGAATTTTATGCGCACCAAGAAGCGTTAAAGCAGGCTGAACGCTTGCAATTACATGCCTGGAAGTTAAGCTTTATTCACCCATCGAGTGGGGCTTTGATGACACAAATAGCCCCTGAAGTGTTCTAGCTTAAACGTAGTTGTTTATGACCACCCACAATTCATCTTCAGAAAATGGCTTGTGTACATAGTCTGTGATGCCAGCGGCTTGCCAGTGTGCTAGTTCAGTGATGGGGTCCCTTGCGGTGGCGGCGATAATTGGAACATTTGCGCTATTATTCACGTCTAAAGCACGAATCATTCTAGTGGCAGAAAGGCCATCTAAGTTAGGCATCATTAAGTCCATAATAATAATGTCATATTGATTGTTTTTTACACAAGTTATGGCTTCTAAGCCATCACCAGCAAGATCAATATTCACCTTACCAAAGGTGAGGAATTCATAGATAATTTCACGGTTTATGGCGTCATCTTCGACTACCAGCATTCTAATTGAGGGCATGAAGGCTTCTCGGGTTAGGTCATCAAGTTTAATACATCGACAAATTGTAACCCGAAATAGCGCAGTTGAAAAATAGTTAATTAATTTGCATTAAGCCTCGGCAAGACGTAACACGCTCTTCCACATCTCTTCATCCAACTCTACAGCACTGGGTAGGGCTTTTTGGGACCCAGGAAGTCGTGCACCAGGTTGGCTGGTTACGGCTTCTGAGATGATGCTCAGTTTGTCCCAAAATAGGTCCCCAGAGACGTTAGTAGGGTCAATAATAATATAGCATTGACCTAAATCGTGAGGTTTGCCTTCAGTCGCCTTTAGCGGATCTAGTTGAGTGCTGGTGCTGCCCCCCGTAAACGCGGCGGCAAGGATTTCTGCCATTAGGCCAAACCCATATCCTTTATAGCCGCCTGCAGACACCAGGGAACCGCCATTGAGCACAGCCTTGGGATCTTGCGTGGCTTGGCCTTCGCTATCTACTCCCCAACCCAGTGGAATTTGTTCGCCTGCAGTAGCAGCCATGTTGATTTTTCCAAGAGCAATGGCGCTAGTGGATTGATCGAACTGCATTGCTAGGCCACCCTTGCCATCTGGCACAGACATGGCGATAGGGTTAGTGCCCAATACGGCTTTAGTCCCGCCAGGAGGGGACACGCAAGATTTGGCATTGGTCATGCCAATGGCAATGTAACCTGCACGAGCAATCTGTTCGGTAAAGTAACCCATGGAGGTGCAAGTGTGGGAGTGGCAAATAGCTAACGTGGCCACGCCATTAGTTTTTGCGGCTGCAAGGGCGGTGTCTAAACCTCGGGAAAAGGCCGCCTGAGCAAAACCTAACTTTGCATCCACCATGACACTTGCAGGTTTAGGCTGGTGTACTTCTGGCTCAACGTTGCCCTTAACTCGGCCTACTACTAGTTGGCTACAATAGCTCTGTAGATAAAAAAGCCCACAAATCTTGTTGCCATAAGCTTCGGCAACGCGCACAGCATGGGCCACAGAATCGGCAATCCATGGCTTTGCACCGTGAGCTTCTAAGGCTTTTGCTGTGGTGGCTTGAATGGTGTCTAAATCAACGCTAATGGTGGGCATAGAGTTTTCTACTATAATAATTATTTAGGCATCAATTTTATGTTGCTTTGCCTACACGGGTAAAGTAAAAATAACACTTCCTAGACTTTTAAAACATCCTTATGCAGTTAATGAATCAAAACTCTCGTACTGCCATTAGGCCCTTTATGGCAGCAGATAGTGCGCAAGTGCAAATGTTATTGAGCGATGCCAAAGTAGCGCAGGTGGCGGGTAATATCCCTTACCCCTACCCTGAAAATGGTGCAAAGACTTGGATAGCATCCCATGACGCACAGCACCGATCTGGCGCGGCGATTATTAGGGCCATTGTCAGCCTGGAAGATGGTCAATGTGTTGGTGCCATAAGCATCGATCAGATTTCTAGGGGGCTGAACAGCAGTGGAAACTTAGGTTATTGGGTAGGTGTGCCTTATTGGAATATGGGTTTCTGTGAGCAAGCTGGTCAGTTAATTCTCGAATTGGCTGCACAGGAATACGCTATGAAGCGCTTGGTTGCAGCGCACCGTATGGATAATCCTGCTTCGGGTAGGGTGTTAGAGAAGTTAGGTTTTAACGAGTTAGAACCGCAGCGAATGACTAACTTATCTGGGCAGTATTTATTTCGTTGCTATGAAAAACTGCTTTAAGAAATAAAAACAGCGCGTATATAAAGTCTGGCGACAGGCGGCCGACCTAACGGAGTGCTAGAGGTACAGTGAATTTAGCCAATTGATCTATGTTATAGTTTTATTCAAATTTATTTTTCGTTTTTCACGTCATAAACGATGTCCTATAATAATAGAGCAACCCAATGAGGCAGAGAGATTTAACTAGCAGCGAACTCGATAGATATAAGCGCGACGGTGCTGTTGTCATTCGTGATGCCGTGGATAAATCCTGGATTGAGAGTTTAATTCAATGTACGAAAAAACAGCTTAATAATCCCAGTGTATGGGCCAATGATCCCAACCCTAATGCTAAACAAAATAGGATGTTTACAGACCGTTATTTGTGGCGTACGAATGCTGATATTTTTGCTTATATTAAGGATTCAGGGTGTGCGCGGCTTGCAGCACAAGCTATGCAGAGTGGGTCGGCACGATTTTATTTCGATCATACTTTAGTTAAGGAACCTAATACGAAAGCGGCTACACCGTGGCATCAGGACGCTCCTTATTGGCCCTTTAGTGGCAAGCAAATATGTTCAATTTGGCTCGCCTTAACGCCTACTAAAGTAGAGACTAGTGCTCTGGAGTTTGTTAAGGGGTCGCACCTTGATGACGTTTATTATCTACCGGAAGCGTTTGGCACTGAAGGCAATGGCAACGATGGTTGGATCGCCGAAGGCTCCAAGGGCACAACAGGAAAAACAGCAAGGTGCCCAGACATAGAAGCCAACCGTGATCAATTTGACATCATTGGTTATGACTTAGAAGCAGGTGATGCGCTTATTTTTTCGGCCTGGACTTTGCATGGAGCTCGCGGTAACGGGTCATCTAAACAGGCAAGAATGGCGCTATCTACTCGCTGGTTAGGCGATGATGTACGGTGGGATCCGCGGCCAGGTACAGACCCTACGGTAACGCAAGAGCAAGTTTGTATACAACCAGGTGAAAGACCTACGGATAACGCATTTTTCCCAGAATTCTGGCGCCAAGAATAGTTTATTTTCCCTCTAGTTAATCTAATTGCCCCGTAACTGATGCTGCTGACTTTAATGCAGCTCAACGTGATCACGTAAAGTGAGACACCTCAGATGATTATTGTTTAAGAAACAATATGTTATATGTTCTCATGCCTCACTGTAAGTGAACAAAGAGCCATAAAAAAGGGCGCCTAAATAGGCGCCCTTTTTACTAGCTAAGCTATATTACGAGCGACGTGCTGGACGACGGCTTGAGCTATTTTCGCTGCGGGGGTCTCTGCGTTGGTTTGGACGGTCACCACCACCGCTGCGCTTAGGACGAGGAGTCTTAGCACCAGGGGTGAAGTCGTCGGCAGGGCCTTGAGACTGAATGTTTAACGGCTGGCTACGTACGCGCACTTTCTTAAGTAGCTGTAGCATTTCTGCAGGCATTCCAGCAGGAAGGTCTACAGTAGAGTGGTCATCAAACAAGCTAATACGGCCAATGTAAGCGCTGCTAAGGTCTGCTTCGTTAGCGATAGCG
>Ga0307994_1000762_pt1 | contig 21040 bp, 16 predicted proteins | sample EllFjometagen261_FD_203171 | JGI IMG/M metagenome (GOLD analysis project Ga0307994, IMG submission 203171) | Marine microbial communities from Ellis Fjord, Antarctic Ocean - #261 | ecosystem: Environmental > Aquatic > Marine > Unclassified | place: Southern Ocean | collected 2014-11-02 | reverse complement strand
TAGCCCTAAACGACCTCCTCAACTCCGCATAAACCCCGAGCCATTCCCGCACTCTCCGATAGCTGATAAAATTTCTCTCACACCACTTCCGCAGCTGGTTCGACTTCAGCTTCCCCCCCTCACGAAACTCCCCAATCCCACGCCATAGATTAAGAAACACCCCAAAGTCCGAACGCTCATCGAGAAACTGCGCCTGCCTCTCATCCGCCCGCTCCTCTTTCCCCTGCGGCCGCTCCCGCACATCCATCGCCGAAAGAGCCGAAACAATAATGAGCATCTCCTCAAAGACCCCTCGCTTCTCACTCTCGATCAACATCCGCCCCAACCTCGGATCCAGCGGCAACTTCGCCAACCTCCACCCCATCTCCGTAAGCCCAGCCTCCCCCTTTTTCCCACTTCGGCGTTCAACGTTCTCCCCGCCCGCAACCCCAGCCCGACCTCCGCCATCCGATTTGCGTCCTCCGCTCTCCACCGCCCCAACCTCTTCCAAAGTCTTCCATCCTTCCTGCACCGCTTTCGGTCCCGGAGGATCCAAAAATGGAAAATTTCGGACATCACCCAAGCCCAGCGATAACATCCGCAGGATCACGCCCGAAAGCGCACTCCGCCGAATCTCCGGATCGGTAAACTCCGATGCCAGCTCCAGCGTCTCCTCATCGTAAAGCTTCACGCAGATGCCATCGCGCACCCGACCACACCGGCCCCGCCGCTGCCGCGCGCTCGCCTTCGAAATCATCTCCACCTGCAGGCTCTGAATCTGCCGCTGCGGATTAAAGCGACTCACCCGCGCCTGCCCGCTATCCACCACACTCACGATCCCCGGAATCGTCAGCGACGTCTCCGCGACATTCGTCGCCAGGAAAATCCGACGTTTCCCGCTCGGCTGAAATACCTTTTCCTGATCCTTCAGCGAAAGCCGCGCAAACACCGGCACCGCGTCCGTGTTGTAAAACCCACGCCCCTGGATCATCTCGGCACACTCCCGGATCTCCCGCTCCCCCGGCAAGAACACCAGCACGTCCCCATTCGGATCCAAATCCGTGACAAACTCCACTCCGCGCAGCACATGCTCCTTCAGCCGCTCCCCACTCTCCCACTCCGGTAAAAAAATATCCTCCACCGGAAAAGTCCGACCCTCCACCTGCACCACCGGACAATTTCCAAAGAACTCCGCAAAGCGACCCGCATCCAGCGTCGCCGATGAAATTAGCACCCGCAAATCCCGCCGCTTCTCCACCAGCCGCTTCAAATAACCCAAAAGGAAATCGATATTCAATGACCGCTCATGCGCCTCGTCGATGATGATCGTATTGTATTGTCTCAGCGACCGATCCCCCTGCGTCTCCGCCAGCAGAATTCCGTCCGTCATAAACTTCACCACCGTATCCTTCGTGCACACCTCCGTAAAACGAACCTGCCAGCCCACTTCCTTCCCCACCTCAACCTTCAGCTCCTCCGCCACCCGGCGCGCCACCGAGGTCGCCGCCAGCCTCCGCGGCTGCGTACACCCAATCCGTCCCTCAGCCCCCAGCTCCCTCGCCAACTCAATCGCCATCTTCGGCAACTGCGTCGTCTTCCCGCTCCCCGTCTCACCCACAACGACGACAACCTGTGAAGCACGCATTGCCTCCATAATTTCCTCCCTCCGCCGCGAAACCGGCAGGTCTGGATACGTAATCTTCAACGCCCCCTCTGTAGCGGCGGTCTATGATCCTCGCAAGCCTTCGCCCTCATAGCCTAAGTCCTTTTCCCCCGCAGCAAAATCCCTCCCAGCCCCAATGGGACCTCCTAATATAGCGAAGGGCACTTGGCGCGCCGTAGCTCGAAAAGCGTGAGGAACGCCCTGGTAAGTCCTTCCTGAAGAGCAACCCAAGCCCTGTATTGGCGATCCAATCTCTCATCCGCTGAAGCGCACTTTGCCAAAGGACTCCCTGAGTTCACAAAAGATCACCTCATTCTTGAACTCGATCGCCGGGACAATTGCCACCTCCTGCTCGGGATGGATGACGACACTCCCGTGGGTGTCACCATTTGCTTCGAGGTCTTCTCGAGCTTCGTCTGCAAGCCCGTTTTAAACATCCATGACTTCGCGATCAGCTCCAACTTCCAAGGAAAAGGGTTGGCCACAGTTCTCTTGAAAAAGGTGGAGGCTCTCGCGAATGAACTCGGATGCTGCAAGATCACCTTGGAAGTTCTCGAGGGAAATGCCGTCGCCAAGCACGTCTACGAGAAATTCGGCTTCGCGGGCTACGAACTAGACCCCGCGATGGGCAAGGCCATGTTTATGGAGATGAAATTAGGCTCCTAGGATCACTTCTTCTCGAACCATCGGTAGTGTCCGGTGATCTTAAAATCGAAGAGCCGATTGTGCTGCGCTACTCCGCTTCCGATATTGTGAATCACGAGTGGGGTGCCATCGACTGCTCGTTCGTCGGAAACGATCATGATATGAGGGCGGTTTTCCGGGACCAAGCAGGTCACAAAGTCTCCCGCGAGGTAATCCCGCGGGTCCTTCGTAACCTCTTTTTCAATCCCCCGACGTTTGAAAAATGTTCTGAGGTTCGGGACCCGACGGTGATCGATATTTCGGTCCGGACGTTTGAGCCCCCAGATCTTGGGATACTTGGAAAAATTTCCCTTCATATCCTCGTGCACCAGCTTTTGTAAATCAGCACCCTTCGTTCGAAGAGCCCGGATCACGACATCAGTGCACACCCCTTTTCCCATGGGAATGTCTCCGCCGGGATACTTCATGCTGACATAGGCCGGGTCATAAGTGGTCGTGACCCCAATCTGCTCACGAGCGGCTTTCGAAAGCTCACTTGCCTCTTTCGCCGCCGGGGGCGCAGGAGGCAGGGTATCGGCCTGACAGCTGAAGAGAGCAATCGTCAGAAGAATCAAGAATGGCTTCATATCTAAGAAACGCCACCAAACTGAAAATTCGCCTGATTCGATCTTCGCGAATCGCGCGGTCCGTCCTATGATCCCCGCCGTGACCCCATTGGAGACGACCCTTTCCTATCAATTTCAGAACTCTTCCTTGCTGAAGGAGGCGCTCTCCCATCCCAGTCTCTCTTCGGAAATGCGGCCAGCCCCGCCTGACAACCAACGCCTTGAGTATCTCGGCGATGCGGTGCTCGAGCTGATCACGACCGACTATCTCTTCAAGCGGTTCTCCGATCTGCCCGAGGGACCACTCACGAAACTACGAGCAAGCATCGTTTCAAAACCCAGCTTGGCGACAGTCGCAGCCCGTCTCGGGCTTGGTGAAGCGCTCTTCATGAGCAATGGAGAAGCATCCAGTGGCGGGCGGGAACGCGCCTCGAATCTGGCCGATGTTTTAGAAGCAGTGATCGGTGCAATCTATTTGGACAGCGGTCTCGAGGTCGCCATGAAAGTGGTCACCTCTGTCCTACAACCTGAATTCGAAGCTCTCGACCCTCAAACGGCCCAAGTCGCAAACAGCAAGGGAAGGCTTCAGGAAATTCTTCAGCAGATCACCTCAGAGGCTCCTTCCTATAAGGTGGTTTCCGAAGAAGGCCCACCCCACGCCCGTATCTTCACTTCAGAAGTCAATTGGGGAGGCAAGGTCCTCGGCAGCGGAGAGGGACCCTCTAAAAAAATCGCCGAAACCGAGGCCGCTACCGCCGCTTTGAATTCAGGTGTCTGGAGGTAAAACGAGGTTGTCCCGGAGTTGAAAGGTCTTTTCTTCGAGGTCCATCAGCGAGCTGGGTTCGGAAGCCTTCGACCCTTCTTCAAGATCCCACTGATAGAGGGAAAATGCCGCCTACAGCGCTCTCGACCCCCCGCGAGACAACTTGCTCAGCTTGAAGCCCTCAAGAGCGAATGGGCTGCCGACCTCGAATTGAGCTTTATGAAGGAAGCCCTAGTCCTACCAGAAAAAGGTAACCGGGATCGCCACGATTCGGCGACGCGCCTTACCGTTGTCTTCGCTTTCTTCGATCGCCACCACGATGCCGTTCTCAAACTCGACCACTGTTTTGGATTTCTCCTCCTTGGTTTGATGAGTGAGCTTGCGGTAGACGCCACCGGTGGTGGGATCGCGGAAATTAGCGTAGTGGTTCTCGATCTCGTAGTCGATGTATTCAAGCGTCGATGACTGCCCCTTGGCGGTCCGGCGCACCTTGCTCTTGGTGGGTCTTCCAAGAACCTTGCTCACCTCAAGATCGGTCATGCCAATCGCAAGTTCCTTACTCGCGATGAGCTCCCGCACGACAATCTGCCGCTCGAAGACCGCCTTAAACTTCTTGGCAAAATCCTTGTCCTTAGCCGTGAGGGCCGCCGGACTCACCCAGCCGCTCACGCCCTCGCCATTCTGACGTTTTCCGCGGATCTGGTAGGCTTTTTCGGTGAAGCCGACGAGTTCGACGCTGCTATTCACCTGAAGAGCTCCGCGCTTACGGCCTCCCTTTTTCGAAGAAAAAACCCAGCCGGCTTTCGCAACCCTAAGTTTGATCGGTTTTTCGGAAAATTCCTCCACGTAAACAACATCGGGATCGTCATTGAGACCCTGAGCAGCAGCAGGAAGGGCGCAGAGCAGAAAGAGGGTGGAGAAAAGGAAATGTTTCATCGCAGGAATTAGGTTAGCCGAGAACGGTTGTCATGAAAGACGATTTCTCGATCTTGATAAAACGAGCAGTTCCTTTGCTTTATTCAATCGACCCTGAAAAAAATTCCACTCGCCCCAATTACGATCTCAGCTGAGACTCACCGCGTGAACGGACCGATTTCTCAAAAGCTCTTTGCCAAAGCCAAAACCCTCATCCCCGGTGGAGTCAATTCGCCCGTGCGGGCCTTCCGAAATGTCGATGGCGACCCCTTTTTCGTCCGTCGTGGCAAAGGTTCTCGAATCGAAGACGTCGATGGCAAGTCATACATCGACTACATCGGCTCCTGGGGCCCCAATATCTTGGGCCATGCCCCCACGGTCATCACTAGCGCGATCCATCAAGCCGCCAAGGATGGTGTCTCTTACGGGATTCCGAATATCTACGAAGTGGAAATGGCGCAGCTGATCACTGATTGGGTGCCATCCGTCGAAAAAGTCCGCATGGTCAGCTCCGGCACCGAGGCCACGATGTCCGCCATCCGCCTCGCTCGCGGATTCACCGGGCGTGACAAGATCGTAAAATTCGAAGGCTGCTACCACGGCCACGTCGATTCCCTCCTCGTCGCCGCCGGATCCGGCGCTCTCACCTTTGGCGAGCCTGACTCCGCCGGCGTGCCCAAGTCCTTCGCCAACGAAACCATCACCCTCCCCTACAACGACCTCGAGCGCTTGGAAGAAATCTTCGAAAATCACGGCCACGAGATCGCCGCCGTCATCGTCGAATCCTACCCCGCCAATGCCGGCCTCGTTTTCCCCCGCGATGGCTACTTGCAAGCAATGCGCGATCTCGCGACCAAGCACGGCGCACTCGTCATTTTCGATGAAGTCATGACCGGCTTCCGTCTCGCCAAAGGCGGTGTGCAAGAACTCGAAAACTTCACCCCTGATCTCACCGCCATGGGCAAGGTCATCGGCGGCGGACTTCCCGTGGGAGCCTTCGGCGGACGGGCCGATATCATGGATCAACTCGCGCCCGATGGTCCCGTCTACCAAGCGGGAACCCTCAGCGGAAACCCCCTCGCCATGGTCGCCGGCCTCACCCAACTCAAGGAACTCAATAAGCACGGCGCTTATCAACATCTTGCAAACCTTGGCGATCACTTCGCCACCGGACTCCGCGACGTCCTTTCTGAAAAAGGGATCCCGCACCGCGTCAACCAGGTCGGCTCGATGTTCTGCCTCTACTTCCTCGATGAAGAAATCATCAACGTCGACACCGTCTCCAAACAGGACTTCACCCTCTTCAAGAAGCTCTTCTGGGACCTCCTCGAGCAAGGCGTCTACCTCGCCCCCAGCCCCTACGAAACCGGCTTCATTTCCATGGCCCACACCATCGGCGATCTCGATGATACTCTCGCGTGCATCGAAAAGGCGGTCTCGAAGTGGTAACTCCATAGATATTCCAGATCGTTAGTAGCTGGCCTAAATTGAAATTGACTCCGGGACTTCCGAAGTTTTTGAGAAACCGCTCTTGGGTGTTTCTCGTTGGAATTGGGAAGGCGTTGTCTTTTACTTCTTCGGCTTGGGCCAGGGTTTGGGGTCGGGGAGGGTGAGGAGGTGTTTGACGGCGGCTTCTAGCTGGCGGTCTTTTCCGGCTAGGCGATTCTCGGGAGTGTTGGCGACTTTGAGGTCGGGCTCGAGTTGGGTGTTTTCGAGGTAGTTGCCTTGAGTATCGAGAGTGGAAGTCTGCGGGATGCCGAAGAGGATTTCTTGATCAATGAGGTGTTCCCACCAGACGGCGGTGCCGGTTCCCGGGACGGGCATCCCGATGAGTTTTCCGATGCCGAGCGTCTTGTAGGCGTATGGGAAGATGTGGGCGTCGGAGTAGTTGCCCTCGCCCATGATGACGGCGGAGGGGCGGTCCCAGCGGAAGAGGGGTTCGCCGCCGATCTTCTCCTGCTCGCGGGGGTAGAAGCGGAGGAAGGCTTCGCCGCTGAGGAAGGAGGTGAGGTCTTCGGTGAGCCAGCCGCCGCCATTGAAGCGGGTATCGACGATGAGGGCCTTTTTATCGGAGTGGTAGCCGAAGACTTGTGAGAAGAGGTCACGGAAGGAGCCGTCATTCATGCCGCGGATGTGGACGAAGCCGATCTTTCCTTCGGAGAGGCGCTCGGTTTCTTCACGCATCCTTTTGATCCAGCGACGGTAGAGAAGTTCGCCTTCGGCCCGGAGGCTGATAGGGCGGATGACTTCTTCGCGCTCTTTATCATCGGGCGTTTTGAGGGTGAGGAGGATGCGTTTTCCAGCAAGGCGGTTGAGCCGTTTGGAAATGTTTTCGCCTGCGGCGATGGTTTCTCCGTTCAGTTTTTCGATGACAGTTCCGGCGACAACGGGCTCATCGAGAATGGCGAGCGGGCTGCGGCCGATGACTTCGAGGATCTTGATGCCGGGGCCGTTGTGAGCTGGATCAGCGATGATGCCGAGCGAGGCGGTTGAATCGGCAGAACCATACTTGGGATAGTGGCGGGCGCCGGTGTGGGAGGCATCGAGCTCGCCGAGGAGCTCGCTGAGCATTTCGACGTATTCGTAGTTGTTATTGATGGTAGGAAGAAACTTTTCGTACTCCTTACGGTAGAAATCCCAATCGACTCCATGGAGGTCGGTGCGGTGGAATTTCTCGCGGACCTGACGCCAGACGTGTTCGAACATTTCTTCACGCTCGGCGGCGCGGTCGATATTCATTTCGCCGGACTTCTGGAGCGGCTTGGCTTTGCCATCCTTGGTGCTGACTTCGTAAAGGCGGCCGGCGGAGATGACGAAGAGTTTTTCGCCATCCTTGCTAATCTCGAGAGCGGAAGGGGCGTCGTCATCTTTCGCGCCACTAATGGTGCCGAGGACTTTGGTCTCATCCTTGTAGAGGTGGCGGACCCAGATCTTGTGCTCATCGCGGTCCTTGGCCATGTAGTAAAGCTCGCGGCCGTTGGGCGAGAGAGCCATTCCTTCAAGGTAGGTGGAGTGAATGGTGAGGCGCTCGATGCGGTCGACGCTGCCCTGCGGATCGAGCGGCTTGTTTTCTTCGAAGAGCTTTTCCCAGGCTTCGTCATCGATGAGGTCGCGTTCATCCTCGCTCATCTTAAAAAGGCGGTGGGCGCGGTTGGTGAGGAAGCCGGCGTAGACGTCGAGCTCGTAGCCCCAGCTGCCGTGGTTCTTCTTACCGTGGCGGTTTGAGATCCAGAGGATGCCTTCGCCATTCCATGCCCACTGCGGGCTCATGTCGTAGTAGCCATTCCGAGTGAGATCGATGAGCTTACCATTTCCATCGGCGGCAATGAGAAAGACATTTTCGGCCCAGCGGTCTTTCTGAAGAGCCATGGTGAGGAGATTTTTACTATCGGGTGACCACTGGTAGCTGATGTCGCCATCCGAGTAGGAATAGGCGCGTGAGCTATCGAGGATCTGAATCGACTTGCGGGCCTCGACGTCGAGGACCATAAGCTGCTCGCGGTCTTGGAGGTAGGCGATGGATTTTCCATCGGGCGAGTAGAGCGGCTGGAAGGTTTCGTCATCGGTGGTAAGAAGCGGCTTCTCGGTGAGGACGGTGGCGAGGTAGAAGTGCTCCTCTTCCTCACGGGCGATCTCGCTGGTGTAGAGGTTCCAGCTGCCAGTGCGCTCCGAGGCGTAGACGAGCTTGCGGCCGTCCGGGTGGAAATCGACGCTGCGTTCCTGCTCGGGGCTGTTGGTAATGCGGCGGGTCGTCTTGTGCTCGACGGAGGTGACAAAGACTTCGCCACGGGCGATGAAGGCGATTTCTTTTCCATCGGGCGATGCGGTCATCTCGGTGATGTCTTGGGAGAAGCTGACCATCTCGGAGTTCATCTTTTCCGCGCTGCGGATGGTGACCTCGAGCTTGCGAGGTTTGGCGTCGAGCTTGTCCTGCACGTAGAGGGAACCATCGAAGCTATAGGCGAGGCGTCCTTTCTGCGAGCGGGAGAGGAAGCGGACGGGGTGTTTTTCAAAGCTGGTGATTTGCTGGGGCTCGGTACCTTCTTTGAGGGAGCCTTTCCAGACGTTGGAGGATCCGCTCATTTCGGAGAGGTAAAGGTAGTCCTCTTTTTCGGCCCAGACGGGATTGCGATCTTCCCCGGGGAAGTCAGTGAGCTGTCGGTGGCTCTTTTTCTCGGAGTCGTAGAGCCAGATGTCGCGGGTGACGGAAGATTGGTGGTGCTTGCGCCAGTCGTCCTCGTAGCCCTTGCGATCGTGGTAGAGGAAGTGCGTTCCCTTTTCGGAAATGTTCAGATATTCGGCAGGCGTGGTGAAGAGCTGGGTGGGCTCGCCGCCTTTGATCGAGACCTGGTAAAGTTCACCGATGCGACGGTTCGGGATGTCCATCGAGGCGGCGGCGTCCTGACGAGTGGAAGTGAAAATGATGCCGGAGCCATCGGCCGTGAAGGCCCAGGGGATGTCGTGATTCGAGTGGAAGGTGAGGCGCTCGGCCGGGCCGCCTTGTGCTGGCATGCGGAAGACGTCGTTATTCCCATGGCGATCCGAGGCGAAGGCGATCCATTTGCCATCGTTTGACCAGACCGGATGAAACTCGCGGGTGACGTGCTGGGTCAGCTGGGTGGCGGTGCCGCCCTTACTGGCGACGGAGTAAAGGTCCGCGCCGTGGGTGAAGACGATGGTGTCGCCATCGGGCGAAATTGCCGGATAGCGGAGCCATTCCGCAGACTCGGCCTGGAGGAGGGTGGATGCGGAGAGAAGTAAGAGCAGGTTACGCATGCTCCTAACTCACAAAAATTCACCCTGGAGGGAACCTCAAAAGGGGAATCTTGCGAGAGGGTTCAATATTTTCGATAGATCCCATCCGGGAGGCGCTCTTTGAGGATGAGCCAGTAGATTTCGCAGAGCGCGGCGAGACCGGAGGCAGCTTGCTCATCGCCCTCGCTCGCGACGTCGATGACGAGGGACCAGCCGGTGGGTCGTTCTGCATCGGCCATGGGCGCGCTCGATGAGGGCTACATGGCATCCTCCCCGGATGCGGGGATTCGTTACAGGGGATCTTTTGGGTTGCTGGAGGGAGCTGGGATGGGAGGGCTACGAAAAATCACCGGTCAACAATGTCGTATCTTCAGATTGGAAACGATAGTCCTCGATCTCTACACTCCATTTTGCGTTGGAGTGTCCCTTGCCATGGGGCTCATGGACAAAGTGAACCTTGATGACCGTGCCTTTTTGCACGTGCACGGTTTCGCCAAGCGGAAACACCGTCCGTCCCCAATGGGTATCCGGGCAGTCCGGGGCATTGGACAGCTTCACAGTCTTGGCAGACTTTGTATCAAACCAGGCTGCAAGGATATTGATCTCACCTTCACATGTAGAGATGAATTCAAGCTCAGCTTCGAAGGTCCCACTGGACTGGGCCTCGGTGCAGGTATGGCTATCGACCGTCCACATCAGCTGCCCCTCGCAGGCTAGATCTTGTGCTTTGATGTGATGACAACTGGCTTCGGTGCGTCGCTGTGAGTCATCGCCGACAACCGTGAGATCCACGCCGTAGGGCCGGCTATACCAGAATTCGATCTCGTCCTGCAGATACTGGTCGTAGGCCGGAGCCATCCAGGAGGTGGTTGTGCCTGGAATCATGATCCCGCCGGGCTTCAGCCAGCGGTCTCGGGCCTGGATCACAATCGGCAGGAGATTTTCATCCACGCCATATCCGCCCAGCCATTCGGAGACGATGACATCAACCTTCTCAGGCAGTTCCAGGGCCTCCATTTCACCCTGGATCACGGTGATACGGTCACTCAGACCATTGTCCGCAATGATTTGCTTGGCATGCTGAGCGACAGGTGATCGCTCCACCGCATAGACTTTTTTTGCTCCGGCCTGGGCGGCAAAGATACTCAGAATTCCCGTGCCAGCGCCGATGTCCAAGACCACAGAATCAGGTGTCACCACCTCAAACAAGGCATCGCGAAAGGCTTTGCAGCGAACTTCATCTTGCAACATAGCTCCATGATTCGAGAGGTCCCGGTAACTAATTTCAATAGCCATGCATGACTGCTACTGGTCGGAGATTGTTTTTTCAACCCTTTCGTTTGACTGAGGGCAGAGATCGGGATTGGAGGGGGCGCAAGGGATCCTTCATCAAGGCGCTGGACAAAAACGGCAACTCCTTCAACGGATACCTCCAAAGCGACGGCCTGCGAGCTTACCGCGCCTTCATCGAAGCGTCATCTCGAACTCACCATCATCCCCGTCAGTTGCCTCACCCCAAATCGCCAACCCCATCATAACGGGCTCCACAAAGTACTACCCCCACTGGTCATAAAACTCGACGACAGCGTGGAAATTCGCCCCAAATCACCCGGCCTCAATTTGGAAACGTGACCCGATATCAAAGTGGTGCGCAACACGTTGCTGGCATATTTATTCTGTTCAGGTAACGGAAGAGCCATTTAACGAAAGAGATGAAAATCTGCCCTTTTTCGGAAGTCAAAAAACAGGATTTATGGAGACAATTCTACTTCGAAGTAATCGACTAGATCATAAATAATTGATAGGAGCATATGAGCCATAGCGAGTTGCCGCCTCAGCCGAAATCTTTTTTGGAATCGCGATCTTGCGCAACGGCAGCAAAACGGCATGCTTACCAAAATCGACCACAAATACGCTGAAAATATGAACCAATCCCATCAACAATTCACCCGTCGGAAATTCGTCGGCCTCGGTCTCGCCTCCGTCATCGCACCCTCCGCAGCCCGTGCGCAGTCCGCCAATTCCAAACTTAGTATCGGAGTCATCGGCTCCGGAGGTCGTGGCGGAGCCAACCTCAACGGGGTCAAAGGCGAACACATCCACACCCTTTGCGACATCAACCGCAACACCCTCAAATCAGTTCAGACGCGTTTTAAGGACGCCAAAACCACCACTGATTGGCGTGAAGTCGTCTCCAATCCTGAGATCGATGCCGTCGTCATCAGCACCGCCGACCACCACCACGCCCCGGCAGCGATCGCGGCAATGCGCGCCGGCAAACACGTCTATTGCGAAAAACCACTCGCCCACACCGTGCAAGAAGCACGGTGGATGCAGGAGGAATATGCCAAGCAAAAAGGAAAAATAGCAACCCAAATGGGCACCCAGATTCACGCCGGAGCCAACTACCGCCGAGCAGTCGAACTCATCCAGGCTGGAGCGATTGGCAAAGTTCGAGAAGCCCACGTCTGGTGCAACCGCAGCATCACTCCCGTTGGTAAATCCGTCCTTGAAGCCCAACCCGTGCCCGATTTTATCGATTGGGATGTCTGGCTCGGGCCCGCACCTGAGCGCGCTTACAATGAGGGATACTGGAAAGGCGGAAACCTCAACTGGAACCGCCGTTGGGACTTTGGAAACGGTGTTCCCGGTGACATGGGCAGCCACCTCATCGACCTCGCCTGGTGGGCCCTCAAACTCCGTCACCCCACCCGCATTTCGTCACATGGCCCGGACCCCGATCCTATCGCCGCCGCCCCATGGCAGGAGATCATTTGGGAGCATCCCAACGACCTCAAAGTGCACTGGTACCACGGTCCCGAAGGCATGAAGCGTCGCAACGCCATCCTCCAACCCCTCGTCGGTAACGACACCGTCATCAACAAATGGGGCATCGGCGTCGCCTTCATCGGCGAAGAGGGAGTCCTCGTCTCCGACTACGGAAAAAATGTCCTCAGTCCCTCGGCCAAATTCAAGGACTTCAAGACGCCTCCTCAAACGATTGCCCCGTCTGCCGGACACTACAACGAATGGCTCAAGGCCTGCCGCGATGGCACCGAATCGCTCTGCAATTTCGACTACTCCGGCTCCCTCATCGAGCACAACCTTCTCGGCAACCTCGCCCACCGAGCCGGAAAATCTCTCGATTGGGATGCCAAGAACTTCAAGATCACAAACGACGAAGCCGCGAACAAGCTCCTCAGCAAAACTTACCGCAAAGGCTGGGAGATCAATTCCTAGGGCTGCCATTTCAAGAAAGCACCCGGTTAGAAGGAGATCATTGTCAGCCACCGCAAATTTGTGATGCATATAAGAGCCGACGTGCGATCATACAGACAAGTCCTCTCCCAGAATACTCTAGAGCAACTCAGAGCGCCAGCTGGCAGACCACAAAAGGAGACACCACAAGCGCTTCAAAGAGTTGATCGCCTTCTTCCCATTGCGAGGCATGAAGTGACTCGATCTTCACGAGATCTCCCGCTTTCAGCCAAGCATCCACGGATTCCTTGTCATCGGATGAAATAGCCACTCCCACGGTTTCAAGCGCCAGCGCCGGATCAACGAAATACAGGGATCCAGTCTCGAAGTGAGGCTTGAGGTAACTCCAGTCGACCTGGCCCCGATATTTCGCGAGCTTCTCTTCGGTCGGTCGGGCGTCCTCACCCAACATCCCGTATTTCATCTGCTCTGACTCCTCGCTCATGAGGTAAAGTTGAGCGAAAAAGGCGCGCGCGGCAATCTCTCTATTTCCGTCTTCCTTCTCCTCGTCTTCCTTTGCCGGGGCGGTGGTCGATGACGCCATCGCCATCCCGGTCTTCCCCAAATTCAACGGGCATCTCGAAGTAGACACCAGCCCGGCGACCAGCCTGAACGTGCTCGGAGTATGTTTTCTTCGCCGTCGTCTTCGCAAAGGTGGCATTCGCCTCGCTCATCGCCTTCGCGATTTCTTGCCGGGAAGCGTCCAGAGGGAGTTGCGCCATCACGCTGCCCTTCTGGCCAAAGGGATCCGGATTGATGATGATGATTCCCTTCGTGGACTTCTCTCCTTCGATCACCTTACTCCAAAGCGCGGCATCCTTTTCCAAATCATAGTGGAAACGGCCGATCATGGCACTGGACCAAGCAGCTGCCGAAAGGTTCTTTGAGGCCTCCTTGCTCTCGCCTGCCTGGAGCACCAACACGCGCTGATCACCTGAAGCAATATTCAGAGCCATGCGGAAGGTCCCGAAGTTGGGCATCTCCGCAGGAGTCTTCGTTTTCTTGACGCGATATTCTTCGGAGATTTTATCCAATTCAGAGGACAGATTTCCACGTCGTCCAAAGATCTGGCCCGGCCCACGTCCACTGCGGGTCAGGCGTTCCTTCCCATCGGGTGCCAGAATACAAAAAGCGGTATTTTCAAAACGTCCTCCAAGATAGGAGCGGACAATCTTCTGATTCTCCTCGCTGCCATAGGAGTCGATGCGGATGCAGACAAACTTCCGGGTCGCTGCAATCACTTCCTTGTCGCTGAACTCACGGTTCTGCGTAGCGGTGTAACCGGGTCAGAAGACACCGGAAATTCCCCCACATTGGGATGCAACCGCCATAAAGAGGATCGGCTTGTTCGTGCGCTTCGCTTCCGCGAGGCCTTGGGAAAGTTCGGGATACCAGGCGATTCCAGGGTCACCAAGGGGAAGCGCGGATTCGCCGAGATCACTTGGACGCGGACCCTGGGCAAAGGCCCCGGCAGTGAGAGCAAAGAGAAGGAAGATTGTCTTCATGGAGGATAGAACTCCCGAAGTTTGAAAAAGTTGCACGCCCCACGAGCGTGCCGTTTCTCGACTATCAGAAGTGGCCCACTGGCATCATGAAAATGGCAAGCATCATGGGAAGACTCCATCGAATTAGAAAATGAAGTCGATCCCTTTTCACCCTTCGCACAAAACCGTAAGTCAGCCATGGAAGCACGATAAAGATGAGACCCAAACTGAGGCCGAAAAGGAGATCATTCGTTGGAAGAAATTCCCTGATTTGCTCGGAAAAAATGGCCAGTAAAACGGTCAGTAAAAAAGAGAGAATCAAAAAAACTCCAAGTTCTGCACAGATTCGGAGAGCTGCCTGAATCACCTTAAAGAGAGAACTCTTCGGCTCTTCGGGGAACTGCGAACGATCGTATTCTTCTGGGCTCATGTGATCCTTACTTCCCAAGATAGAGCCAGACGAAGCCGGTGCGCTCAGAAGTAAGGAATTCGGAGCGTGACCTGGAAAGCTTGTTATACTCATTCCTGAGCTTGCTCTGATCCTTGGAATCTTCGCTTGGATTCTGCATCTCGGTCCGCATGATCAACATCTTCTCTTCCCACTCTTTCTCAGCTAGGAAGACTTTCTCCATCGACAAACCCTTGGCCGGGCTGTTGATCGTGGTTGAGTCTCCCATTAAAATATCGAGCTTCCCATCGCCATTGAGATCGTCGGCCCAAACTCGAGTGGACCCTGCCGGACCCGCCTTCTGATTGGCCCAGATCGGCTCTCTGCTTCCTTCGCTGATGAGCGATTTAAATCCCTTCACGGTGATCTCTTTCCCTTTCCCTGCGGTATTTTCAGCCCACTGGACCCCGCCGTTGGAAGATCCGCTGAGGATATCGAGGTCGCCATCGCCATCAAGATCCACACAGAAAGGATCACTGTGGTAGCCTTCAATCGCTAGTTTGAGATCTTCGGATTGAGGCGCAAATTTTCCACCGCCCTCTCCACGGAAAAGGAAGAGCGATCCTTTGAAATTCCCGACAAGAAGATCAAGGTCACCATCGGAATCCCAATCGACCGCCGTGGGCCGAGTGCAGATGCGGTCGGTCATGGTGTCATCGTTCGAGGGGTCCCCGATCAGGAGAGGCTTGCCGTCGCTTCCTTTGAGCGGGGTCACTTCTTTCTCAAAACCCTTTTCAGATCCCCAGAGCACTTGGAAGAGTCCGGCCATACCTTTGATTTCCCGGGCCGAATAGGAGCCTGAAAGAATATCGAGATGCCCGTCGCCATTAAGATCCACAACCTGTGGAGTCGACGAGGTGCATCACCACACGCCGGGAATCTCGACGATCTTGCCATCGACCTTGAGCCAATCGCCTTTTCCCACGCTCCCATCGCCTTTTCCAGGAAAGACCTGAATCTTCCCCTTCGAGAACTGACCCACAAGGAGGTCCTTTTTTCCATCGCCATCCACGTCGGCCCAGCTGGGAGCCGCGTAACCGGGAGACTGGACTTTCACCAGGTGATCTCCGGCCATCATCCGGACCGGAGATTCAAATTCAAAGGCAGAGGCCGTGGTCAAAGCGAGCGGGGTGGCCACAAAAAATCCCCAGAGAGAATGCATCTTCATCGAGTGATGAACGACGCCTCGCCGGGGACTTGTCTCTAAAAAGGATTTCTATTTTGCGGGCTCGGTCGTGAAGCAGCTGGCCGGAAGGCCCGCTTTGTTCACGAGATTGGCTCCCTCGGGGTTTTCAGCCCATGCATAGCGAACTTTCGATGGCTTCTGAATCTTGTCATTCCAGACGATCACTTTGCCCTCCTCCAGCTTGGCTTGCGCCCAATGCCAGACGCCATCTTCGCCCGCAATCTCGAAGCGCTTCAGTGGCCCGCCATCGCGGCTCTTCAGGCCGTCTGCATGCTCAAATGAAATCACCATCTTCGCGCCATTTTTCTCCGCTCCGGCGTAAAGCGGCCCGGAAATGACGTGGCCTGTTTTGCCGTAGTCCTGGGCCAGTGACCAACGAGCGAGGCGGTCCCCGACGTCCTTCTTATTACGAGGATGGATGTCGTTGGCGGCACCGATGTCATTGATAATGGCCATGCCGGAGTGAGGGATCGACTTGAGCGCGCGGCGCATTTCATCCTGCACAATCACCCAATCGCTTTCGATCCCGGGCTGGGTCGATGGCTGGCGGTAGTTTGCAAGCTGCACGTAATAGAACGCGAGGTCACTTCCCCAGCGAGTGCGCCAGTCCTTGATCATGCAGCCGAGAAGTTCTTCGTAAGCCGTGGCGCTCCCCTTATTGGCATTCGACTCACCCTGATACCAGAGCGCGCCCCGAGCTCCGTAGCCGACGATTGGGGCGATCATGCCGTTATAAATAGTGGAGGGCATGCTGGGATTCACCGCAGGATCTTCCGGCTTGCGTGGACCTCGGGGCTGGCGGCCCTTTTTATCCTTCTTCCAGGCCTCGAGCTTCTGGCGATACGCTTCCTTTTGCTTCTCGAAGGTGGCATTGGCGGCCTTCGGCTTCCAGGCGGCAAGCGCCTTGGCTTTTCTTTCAAGGAGACCCTTCGCTTCGGGAAGTGCCTTTAGAGCCGATTCACTCGTGAAGGCTTCCACGGGCTTTCCTCCCCAGGAGCACTCGATGACACCAACAGGGACACCCACTTCTGCACGGATTTTCTTTCCAAAGTAGTAACCCACTGCCGTGAAGGAACCGGTCTTGTCAGGCTGGGTGCGCTCCCAGCTTCCAGACCAATCGTTCTGCGGCGTGGCGGTCGCGGCATTGGCCGAGACAAACACCCGGAGGAGAGGATCTTTCGTGTTCGCGATTTCCTCTTTTGCACCGTCGCTGTTAGAAACCCGCCACTCCATGTTCGACTGACCCGATGCGAGCCAGACCTCGCCAATGAGGACATCTTTGACGAGCACATTGTCCTTACCGTTCGTAACCTTGAGCTCCTGTCCTTTGGCATTCGCCTTCAGGCCGGGAAAGGTGACCGACCAGGAACCGTCGGAAGCCGCTTTCGTAGTTAGGTTTTTACCATCGAAACTCGCCGTGACGGAAACACCGGCATCCGACCATCCCCAAATCTTTGCGCCCGTCTCCTGCTGAAGAACAGCACCATCAGAGAAAATAACCGGGAGCTTCAGTTTGGCTGAGAGAAGTCCGGGGGAGAGACAGAGGAGAATTGGGAGAAAACGTTTCATCAGATAAAGTGCGAACGTGGGCTATACGGGCGTTTCTTTCCAGTCCTTTCGTAGATCGCTTGCACCAATCAAAAAGAGGCCGCACCTTATCGCTCATGAAGCTTTTCGCCTGCTTGCTCTCACTCGCATCTCTTGCCGCTGCCGCGCCTCACGGAGTCATCCCTAAGCCCATCGCATCCGTAGCCCAGGAAGAAACGTTTGCGCTCAGCGCCCAGACCGCCGTGCGCTCCACGCGCAACCTGCGGGCCGAGGCCAACTATCTCCTTGAGGAAATCGAAAAAATCACCGGCTTCCGCCATCGCTTCATGCCCTTAAACTACCGTGGCAAGATCCCTGGTTCCGTCCATCTGGAAAAGAACATCGATCTGGAGCCCGGTCACTACACCGTCGAATTCGAACCCCTCCGGGCCGTCATTTCCGGACACGATACCGAAGCGATCTTCCACGGCATCCAAACCTTTCTCCAAATTGCGCCCGCCGAACGAGTCAAAGGATTCTACCCCTTCTCCTGTGTCAATGTCAGCGATCGCCCCGGCAGCGCTGACCGCGAAGTCCAACTCGACGTCGCCCGCCACATCATTCCCAACGACGAGCTGAAGGACTTCATCGACCTTCTCGCCTTCCACAAGTTCAACAAGCTCAGCCTCCGTCTCAACGACGACCAAGGCTGGCGTCTTGAGTCAAAAAAGTACCCCAAGCTCACCACCATCGGATCCGTCCGCGCCTCGACTCCTCCCTACGGCGATCGCTTCGGCTCGGATGAGGAAGAATACCGCGGCTACTACACTCAAGAACTCATCCGCGAGATCGTGGCCCACGCGAAATCCCGCCACATCGAAATCATCCCCGTCATCTCTCTCCCCGCCCACGTCTCCGCCGTCCTCGCCTCCTACCCTGAATTAGGAAATAGCGACCTCGGTGGCGAAAAACCCACCGTGCGAACCGACTGGGCTGACTCCTCCCACCTCCTCGCTCCCAAACCGGAAACCTTCGCCTTCATCGAGGACCTCCTCACCGAAATCGCCGCACTTTTCCCTGCTTCCACCATCGCGATTAACGACCACCAACCCTCCCTCGACGAGTGGAAAAAATCACCCGCCGCCCAAGCCTATCTGGAAAAAAATGACCTCAACGATGAAGCCGCCCTCTGGCATCATTTCTTGGCACACGCCAAAACCAGCATTGAAAATCTCGGGCGCACTCCCCGTCTCGAATCGACCCAGAAAATCCTCCGCTTTGATCAATATCAACGCCCCGAAGCAGAAGAACTGGCAGCCGATGAAGACCGTGAAGCCGCTGGAGGCCTCCTCACCCTCGCCGACGTCTACCAAGCAGAGTCCGCCATCGCCGTCTTCCCCGGCTCCTACCTACACGATATTGAAAAGCTTCACTACATGGCCTTCCCCCGCCTCGCCGCCCTCAGCGAAGTCCTCTGGACGCCCGCCGAAAATCGCTCCTTCGAGGACTTCAATGAACGCCTTCCCAACCTTCTCGCTCACTACAAAAAACGCAAAGTGGCATTCGGCGAACCCTACGTCACACCCAACCAAGCCGCCCTCCACGGCACCAAAGTGACCACCACCCTCGGGCACCACCTCCAGCACTGGCCGGAGCTCGCCTTCGATGGCGACAAGAAAACCTTCTTCTGGTCCGACCGCGCCTTGCAAAAAGGCGACCACCTCACCCTCACCTTTCCCCACCCCATCGAAGGCAACATCGAAGTCGCGACCGGCGGCGATGCTTCAGACGATGGCGCCGCCCTCACCCATGGCGTCCTCGAAGTCTCCTCCGATGGCAAAACCTGGAACGCTCTCGGCGAATTCGTTGACGGCCTCGCCACCCTCACCGCCCCCGCCGGCACCACCGCCCTGCGCATCCGCGTCACCGGCCCGCAAGAAGAAGCCCTCATCATCCACGAAATCATCCTCTCCGAACCGCTCCTTCCCGCGAAGCTCAGCGAAACCCGTTCCGCAAAACTCAACGCTCAAGTCACAGTAGAAATGACCTTCCGTTGTAACTTCACCGACCACCCCGAATTCCGAGAAAAGGTCGCCCAACTCCGGCGCCGCTACTTCTCCCTCTGGCCGCGCGCCTGCAATTTCTTGGGCGTCATCGGCCAACCCGGAACCCCGGATACCCTCAGCATCGCCTTTGGAAATGAAACCTCGCTCAAAGCCGGCGTCCTCACCTTCGATCGCGAAAAATTCGCCACCCAATCGCTCGAAGAAACCGAAGGCCAGTTCATCTCCTACCTCTGCACCTATCTACAGAACTACGGGGACGGAACGCCCGACTGGTTCGCCTCTGGCCTCACCACCATCATCCGCCAAAAGGAACTCCCCAACTCCGCCTGGGCCAAAGCCCTCCCCCGGGAACCGCGCAAGTCAGATGCCACCACCGGAGGTGCCGGATCCGCCGCCTTCCTAAATTGGATCACCAAAGAGCACACCGCCTTCCCTCTCTCTCAAATCTCCCTCATTTGCCGCACAAAATACGATCCCCGTTACTGGGAAATCACCACCCACAAGACGCTCGAAAAGCTCGTCGAAGAATATCAGAAATGATATCGCTCAAGGATGTCAGACGCCCCTGATCAAAAAGTCTCCCTCGGCTGCGGCACCCTCATCGTCATTGGCCTCATCGTCCTCTTCCTTGGAAACGCCAATGACACCAAGGACGTCGAACGCAAGCTCGATGCCATGAACAAAAAACTCGAACGTATTGAGAAGCGTCTCGAAAGCCGTCCGTAGTCCACCCGTTCGTTGAGTAGCCCAAATACCCTATGGGTGCTTTAGCCTAAAATCCACAACCCAAACCTCTCATCCTTCGTGTTCAGATCTCAAATTTCAAATCTCATTCCCCTCTTCCTCACCGGACTCCTCTCCGCACAAGTTCCCGGCGAAGCCGAAAAAGCGAAAGACGCCCGCGTCATCCTCGACGCCTGGCATCAAGAATCACCCCGCGCCGAAGAACGCACCCTCCACTTCGTCCTCTGGACCCCCAACGACCGCGAACCGCCCCACCAACACGAAGCGCGCCTCGGCCGCATCATGGAGCACATCCAGAACTTCTACGGAAAAGAAATGGACCGCCTCGGCTTCGGCCCCCGCTCCATCAACCTCCCCCGCGATCCAGACGGCCAAGTCAAGATCCACCTCATCAAAGGCGACCATCCCACCGCCCACTACCAAAAGAGCTCCGGCAGCGACATCCGCAAAGAATGTCTCCCCGTCCTCCGCAAAGCCGGCATCAACGCCGAAAAAGAAACCCTCGTCATCTTTTGCAACCTCGCCACCTGGGACCCTGAAAAACTCTCCTTCGTCCACAACTCTCCCTACTACGCCGGCGGTAATCACCAAAGCGGCACCGCCTGGCAGCTCGACTCCCCCGAGCTCGACACCAAAAACCTCCCGCTCAAAAAACCCATCATCCGCGATGGCGAATACGGCCGCATCTCCCTCGGCAAGCACAACTCCATCTTCATCGGCGGCGTCTGCCACGAACTCGGCCACGCCCTCGGCCTTCCTCATTGCAAACAGCGCCCCGATGAATCCGCCCGCGGCACCGCTCTCATGGGATCCGGAAATCGCACCTACGGCGATGAACTCCGCCGCGAAGGAAAAGGCTCCTTCCTCACCCTCGCCCACGCCCTCCGGCTCGCCTCCCACCCCCAGTTCTCCGGTTCCACCAAAGGAATGAACCTCCCCGTCAAGTCCTCCATCTCCAATCTCAAACTCACCGCTCAAGGAAAAGCCATCCAAGTCTCCGGC
>Ga0307994_1000760_pt1 | contig 21051 bp, 19 predicted proteins | sample EllFjometagen261_FD_203171 | JGI IMG/M metagenome (GOLD analysis project Ga0307994, IMG submission 203171) | Marine microbial communities from Ellis Fjord, Antarctic Ocean - #261 | ecosystem: Environmental > Aquatic > Marine > Unclassified | place: Southern Ocean | collected 2014-11-02 | reverse complement strand
ATATCTTTACTTAAGTATTCTTCTGTAGTATAAACGGCATTGACAATAATGTTTTTATTCTTACGAACTATAAACTCACTTAATCCAATATGTGATTTATTTTTTAAATTCCAATCATAGGTATATCCTAATTGGGTCCAAGGATACTGATCATATAAATCACATTGATAATAGCTATTAATCCTCTGGTTATTAATCCAAGCAACATAAGAGGAATCGGTTTTTTTAGATAAACATAAATCACATTGACTATCTGTAATTTCGTTGTCAGGACAAGGTCTAAAAAGATCTCCTGGCTTAACCCAAAATTCGACAAAATAACTATCTTTAGTATTAGGTGGCATCCCTAATAATTGTGCTAATCTTAAATCGGCATCTTCATAATTTTCCTTTTTCATTCTTTTTAATAATTCCGGTGCTGCTGTTACCCATATTGGATTGAAATAAGGATCCCCAGAATTAAAATAAGTAGAATCCTTGTAGGTCTTAAAAAAAGTATCCATAGAAACAGGACCTGTTTTTTGTGCCCATGGACCCCAAGTAGCAACCAAAATGTAATTTTCTCCATTAATGCTTTTCCTAATTAAATCTTTATTTTCAGGGCTAATGGAGATTAAATTCTTAGAAACCTTACTTGTGGTTGGATACATGGAGATCTCCATAGATTGTTGATACAAGTTCCTATCACTTGTCTTGGTTTGATTATCAGTTTTTAAGTCTTGACAGCCAACAGTAATCAATATAATAAATAATAAAAGCAGCTTAAATCTTTTCATTTAATTGGTTTTTTTTAAATTTTAAAATCAAATATAACTAAAATAAAACATTTTTTTTTCAATCATTGTGTGAGTTTTTGTTTTTCTGTAAAAGATAAATGAATGTAGTTTAAGTCATCTGAAAAGTCTATGCAGTATTGTTAATTACACAATTGTATACCCAAGAGATGAAGATGAAATGGTGCTTTCTTGGCTTTCTTTTTAGCTACTGTTTTCTTTGTGATTATTTTAAAATATAAATTAACTTATTTTCTTTTAAAAAGGGGCACAGAAGAACAGGCTTCACCATACATGAGACTCTTTACTAAAGGTTGTAATTTTTGTATTAATTGTAGGTATGCGTTTTCTGGAATTGGTTTGTTAGAACAGCCTTTAATAATAATGAGTTTATCCGTATAATTTGAAACATCTAAATCTTCTATGATTTTTGAAAAATTAGAAATTTCTAATTGTTCTAAATTACCAATAGATACACTTTTAGTAATTGGACTCAAATAAGTAGTTAATAACATAAATGCCCATGCGGGAACTAAAGCTTCTGTTGTGTTTGTTAATGCAACATAACTATCTTTATATTGCTCCCAATTATGATTTTTAAGGGATGCTCTAAAGTCTTTTTCTTTAAGTAGTATGTCTTCAGATAAAAATTGAGAAATATCTAGCTCTATTCTATTCCCTTCTGGATAAAAATCTTCAAGATCAAAAGTAATCAACTTACTTTCTGTAACTCTATTTTTTATTTCCTCTAGCATTTATAACATTCCTAATTCTAGTTTTGCTTCTTCACTCATTAAATCCTGGCTCCAAGGTGGATCGAATGTAATTTCTACTTCTGCATCAGTAACAAAACTGATAGATTTAATTTTCTCTTCTACTTCTAAAGGTAAAGATTCGGCTACAGGGCAGTTAGGTGTTGTTAATGTCATCAATACTTTTACGCCATAATCTTCATTGACAAATACATCATATATCAGTCCTAGTTCGTAGATATCTACAGGAATTTCCGGATCGAAAATAGTTTTAATTACTTTTACTATTTTCTCACCTAATTCCTCTGAATTCAATTTTCTTTCTTTCGTCATTATTTATTAATTTGAGCCTGAAAGGCTAGCGCATAAATTTTAAGTTGTTTGATCATAGACACCAACCCATTAGCTCTCGTTGGTGAAAGATGCTCTTTTAATCCAATTTCATCAATAAAATTGGTGTTCGAATTTAAGATATCATTTGGTGTTTGATTAGAGAAAACACGCAATAAAATTGCAATGATTCCTTTGGTAATAATAGCGTCACTATCTGCTGTATAATTTATTTTACCATCAACTAGTTGAGCATCTAACCAAACTTTAGATTGACAGCCTGCTATTAAACGATCGTCTAGTTTATTATTTTCACTAATTAGCGGTAATGATTTTCCTAAATCAATCATATACTCATATTTTTGCATCCAATCATCAAACATCGAAAATTCGTCGATAATCTCATTTTGTATTGATTCAATTGTCATCATAATTCTTATTTTATCTACACGAATTAAAAGAATTCCGTCTTTATTAAATACTATTAACATTTTACCGTCAAAACTAAATGTTTTTGAATCGCTATATGCTTTTAATATTTCTATTTCAGCTTTTATAACGTTCTCTCCACAATACATTTTAGCAGCTCCTAATGGTCCAATTTTAAAAAGCTCGTTTCATGCTCGGTTCATGTGTCTATATTATTGTTTTATAATGGGTCACATGCAGTTCGCTATTAGTCATTTCGTTGGATGATAAAAATTTTAACATGCTCGGTTCATGTTTTTTATTTATGATAACATCATTTTAGCTTTTTTAAGAGCCTCTATAAATGTATCAATTTCTTGTTTTGTATTATAAAATGCAAAGGAGGCTCTAACAGTTCCTGGGATTTTATAAAAATCCATAATGGGTTGTGTGCAATGATGACCAGTCCTTACAGCAATTCCTAATTTATCAATAATAGTGCCAATGTCATAGGGATGAATAGTGCCTATGTTAAAGGAAATTACAGCTACCTTATTTTTAGAAGTGCCATAAATTTTTATCCCTTCAATTTTTATAAGTTGATCTGTTGCATAAATCAGCAACTCGTTTTCATAAGTTGCAATATTTTTTAAACCAATCGTGTTTAAATAATCAATAGCAACGCCATAAGCTATTCCGCCTGAAATATTAGGAGTCCCTGCTTCAAATTTATGAGGCAAATCTGCATAGGTTGTTTTTTCGAAAGTCACCTCTTTTATCATTTCACCGCCACCTTGATATGGAGGAAGTTTATACAGCCATTCTTCCTTTCCGTAAAGAATACCAACACCAGTTGGGCCACACATTTTATGTGCAGATGTCACATAAAAATCGACATTTAATTCTTGAAAATTTGGTATTAAATGAGATGTTGCTTGAGCACCATCAATTAAAACTGCAGCTCCTTTTTGATGTGCTTTATCAATAATCTCTTTAATCGGATTAATGGTTCCCAATGTATTTGAAACATGATTGACAAAAACTAATTTTGTATTATAGGATAGTAAGTTTTCATATTCAGAAATAATTAACTCCCCATCTTCATTCATAGGAATTACCTTTAACAGCGCTCCTGTTTTCTCACAAAGCATTTGCCAGGGAACAATGTTTGAATGATGTTCCATTGCAGAAACAATAATTTCATCTCCTTTTTTTAAAAGCTTGGAAAAACCAGAAGATACCATGTTAATTCCATGCGTAGTTCCTGAAGTAAAAATTATTTCGTAATCCTTTGAAGCGTTAAAGTGTTTTTTAATTTTCTTTCTAGATAATTCATAAGCATCAGTTGCCACTTGAGAAAGTGTATGAACTCCACGATGGATATTTGCATTGTAATTGCTGTAATAATCGACAATACTATCAATTACTATTTGAGGTTTTTGAGAAGTAGCAGCGTTGTCAAAATACACTAAAGGATATCCATTAACTTTTTTTGAAAGTATCGGAAAATCTTGTCTTATTTTTTGAACATCAAATACCATAATCTCCTAATTAGGTTTAAATATCGAATCCAATATTTACGCCAATCTTTTCTGCAATAAGTTTATTGATACGTCTTTTTAATTCTGGGATTTTTACAGTTTCTAGCACCGTATTTGCAAAAGCATACATTAATAATGCTTGCGCTTCTTTTAAGCCAATACCTCTAGAACGCAAATAAAACAAAGCATCTTCATCAAATTGACCAATGGTGCATCCGTGAGAACATTTAACATCGTCTGCAAATATTTCTAATTGAGGCTTTGCATTTACAGTTGCATTATCATTAATTAATATGTTATTGTTTTGCTGAAATGCATTTATTTTTTGGGCTTCTTTTTCAACGATCACTCTTCCATTAAATACCCCTGTTGAAGAGTCTGCATATAAACCTTTGTAGTCTTGATGACTCTCACAGTTTGGCGAAATATGATTCACTAAGGTGTTGTGATCTACATGTTGTTTATCTTTTAAAATAGTAACCCCTTTTAAAGTAGAATCACAATGCTCCCCATTTTGAGTAAAATTAAGATTATTACGAGTTATTTTACCACCTAATGAAAAAGTGTGAACATTACAATTACTATTCTGTTCTTGATGGATAAAAGTGTTGTCTATTAAAGAGGCATTTTCTTTGTCATTCTGAATCTTATAAAAATCTAGATACGCACGTTTTTCAGCAAAAATCTCTGTTACTGAATTCGTAAAAACAGCATTATCAGATAAGCTTTGATGTCTTTCTATAATTTGTACATGAGTGTTTTCACCAACTATAATTAAATTACGAGGCTGCATCATTAAAGCAGTTTCATTCCCAGTTGAAAAATTTATAATTTCAATAGGCTTGTCTACTTCTTTATTGTTTGGAATATTAATATAAGCACCTTCTTTTGCAAAAGCGGTATTAAGTGAAGTAATACTGTCTTTTGAAGCTATTTTATTATAATATGCCTCTATGATTACTTTGTATTTTTGTTTTGATAATACGGAAGAAAGCAAACAAACATCCAATCCATCATGAGTAGTTTTAGATAGAAAAGAACTGAAAACGCCATCTATAAAAACGATTTTATAGGAATCGATATCGTGTAAAAAATATTCTCTAACTTTTTCATATTTAATCTCCTTATCCCCTTTAGGGAAAATGCTATAATCTTTATTAATGATGGCATTTAATGAAGTGTATTTCCAATCTTCTTCCTTTTTAGTAGGAAATCCTTTTTCTTCAAAAGTATCAATTGCTTTTTTTCGAATATCGTGGATTGGTGAATCATCATCCAAATGATCATCCAAAGCAAGATAAGACGAAACTAATTTACCTTTTAAACCCATATTTTTAAACTAATTCTTCTTTAACCCAATCGTATCCTTTTTCTTCTAGCTCGTAGGCCAATTCTTTGGTTCCAGATTTAACAATTCTTCCATCGATTAAAACGTGAACAAAATCAGGAACAATATAATCTAACAAACGTTGGTAATGTGTGATAATAATAACCGCATTGTCTTTACTTTTTAATTTGTTGACTCCGTTTGCAACAATTTTTAAAGCATCGATATCTAGTCCAGAATCAGTTTCATCAAGAATTGCCAATTTTGGATTTAGCATTGCCATTTGAAAAATTTCATTACGTTTTTTCTCCCCTCCTGAAAACCCTTCGTTTAAAGAACGGGATAAAAATTTTCTGTCAATTTCTAATAAATCTGCTTTTGCCTTAATTAGTTTTAACATTTCTGAAGCAGGCATATCTTCTAAACCTTTAGCTTTTCTATTTTCGTTGATAGCCGTTTTAATAAAATTTGTAACGGATACTCCAGGGATTTCAACAGGATATTGAAATGATAAAAACACTCCTTTATGAGCTCTTTCTTCAGGATCAAGCTCTGCGATATCTTCATTTAAAAAAGTAACCGAACCTTGGGTTACCTCAAAATTTTCATTTCCAGAAATTACAGCAGAGAGGGTGCTTTTACCAGAACCATTAGGCCCCATTATAGCGTGTACTTCTCCAGCTTTTACCTCTAAATTAACCCCTTTTAAAATATCTTTATTTTCTACACCTGCGTGTAAATTTTTAATTTGCAGCATAGTTATTTTTTCTTTTCTTCTAGTTTTATATCAATTTTTGATGGTTTACTTCCAACCAACATAATTTCAGTAATTGTTATTATTTCGTCCCAACCTTCTTTACCTTCATGTTTTGGATTTATAATTCCCTTTACGGCAACAGGAACCATATCGAAGTCTGACTCTTTTACAGCTTTTACTTTATTAGCTAATTCTGTAGCCATTTCATCAAGAGTTACTCCGTAAATAAATTTATTTCCTTTTAAAACCGCAGCATCTCCTAAATAAATAAAATCTCCTCTATATATTTTGTCTTCTTTTTTAGATGATTTTTCTGCATTGTTTTTACATGAAAATGTAATAATTGAAATCAGTGTAAAGAATAGTATTTTTTTCATTTTTAATATTTATTTTAATTATCCAACAGAGCCTTCAAGACTTATTTCTAATAATTTTTGTGCTTCTACAGCAAACTCCATAGGAAGCTTGTTTAATACTTCTTTGCTAAATCCATTTACAATTAAGGCAATCGCTTTTTCAGTTTCAATACCTCTTTGATTGCAGTAAAAAATTTGATCTTCTCCAATTTTACTGGTAGTTGCTTCATGCTCAATTTGAGCCGATTTATTTTTCACTTCTATATATGGGAATGTATGTGCTCCACAATCATTACCCATTAAAAGAGAATCACATTGTGAGAAATTACGCGCATTCTTGGCGTTTTTACTAACTTTTACTAAACCTCGATAACTGTTTTGGGATTTTCCAGCAGATATTCCTTTAGAAATAATGGTGCTCTTGGTGTTTTTTCCAAGATGAATCATTTTAGTTCCAGTATCTGCTTGTTGATAATTATTAGTGACAGCAATAGAATAAAATTCACCTATAGAATTATCTCCTTTTAATATGCAACTTGGATATTTCCATGTAACAGCAGAACCTGTTTCAACTTGCGTCCAAGATATTTTTGCGTTCTTCTCGCAAAGGCCTCTTTTAGTAACAAAATTATAAACTCCACCTTTACCTTCAGCATTTCCTGGATACCAGTTTTGTACTGTTGAGTATTTTATTTCAGCATCATCCATAGCAATTAATTCAACAACCGCTGCATGTAATTGATTTTCATCTCTACTTGGTGCTGTACACCCTTCTAAGTAACTTACGTAACTGCCTTTGTCTGCGATAAGTAATGTTCTTTCGAATTGCCCTGTTCCTCCTTGGTTAATTCTGAAGTAAGTTGATAATTCCATTGGACATCTTACGCCTTTTGGAATATAACAGAAAGATCCATCACTAAATACAGCCGAATTTAAAGCCGCATAAAAATTATCTTTTGTTGGTACAATTGTGCCAATATATTTTCTTACAAGTTCTGGGTGCTCTTTAATAGCTTCCGATATACTCATAAAAATAATGCCTTTTTTAGACAATGTCTTTTTGAATGTCGTTGCAACAGAAACAGAATCTACAACAATATCCATTGCCACATTATTCATTTTTTTTTGCTCATCTACTGAAATACCTAACTTTTTATACATAGCTAAAAGATCAGGATCTACGTCGCCTAATGTTTTATTAGGATCGATAGCTACAGGAGCAGAGTAATAAGAGATAGCTTGAAAATCTGGTTTTTTGTAATTAACATTTGCCCATTCTGGCTCAGTCATTTCTTTCCAGACTTTAAAAGCATCAAGTCTCCATTCTGTCATCCATTCCGGCTCTTCTTTCTTTGCAGAAATTGCTCTAACAATATCTTCATTTAAACCAACGGGGAACGTTTCAGATTCAATATCTGTGTAAAATCCGTATTCGTATTCCTTGGTTTCAAGGTCTTTTTTTAAATCGTCTTCCGTAAATTTCGCCATAATTTCTTTTCAATTAAACTATAAAGAAAAACTTTCTCCACATCCACAAGTCCTGTTTGCATTGGGATTATTAAAAATAAACCCTTTTCCGTTAAGGCCTCCGCTATATTCTAAAGTAGTACCAATTAAGTATAAAAAACTTTTTTTATCAATAATGATTTTTACGTCATTATCTTCAAAAAGTTTATCACTTTCTCCTTTGCTGTTGTCGAAGTCTAGTTCATAGGATAAGCCCGAACATCCACCACTTTTTACGCCTACACGTACGTAATCATCACTAACACTAAAACCGCCTTCGGTCATAAGTTGTGAGATTTTTGTTTTTGCTGTTGTGCTAACTTTTATCATCTAATTAGATTGAATCTAAATAATGAGCAAATATATGCTATTTTTAATATTTTTAAAAGGAAAATAACCCTTTAAAAATTTATTACGGTATTGTTTTTTCTTATGAAGAATTTTAAAAGAATATTTGATGAAATTAATTTAATATTATTTTCTTAAAGTTAAATTCAAAATCATTAATAGCGAATAATACTTGTTATATTTACCAAATCTAAATTAAAATGATGAAAAATTTATTCAATTTCAAACACTTTAAGGGTGATCTTTTTGGAGGTATAACAGCAGGAATCGTAGCATTACCATTAGCATTAGCATTTGGTGTAAGCTCGGGATTAGGGCCTAGTGCAGGATTATATGGAGCTATATTTGTTGGTTTTTTTGCAGCGCTTTTTGGAGGTACAGATACTCAAATATCTGGTCCAACCGCTCCAATGATTGCAGTTGCAATGGTTATGGTTGCTGGTATTGTAGCTTCTTTTGATGGAGATGTTTCAAAAGCATTACCTGTAATTTTAACTGTGTTTTTAATGGCTGGGTTATTTCAAGTTGGCTTGGGTTTATTAGGTGTTGGTAAATATATTAAATACATACCTTATCCTGTTGTTTCAGGTTTTATGACAGCAATTGGAGTCATAATTTTAATAACTCAAATATTACCATCTGTTGGGTATTATCCAAAAGAGGATGAAAATTTTGTAAATGAATTTAAACCACATGCAGAAGAAATAATATTAGACAACATTTTAAAAGAAGAAGCAGGAGAGGGTCTTTTAGTTTTAGAAAATTTTGAGGAAACTGTTAAACGTGGAACTCGCATTAGTCAAGAACAAATTCATAAGGAATCTGAAACACTTGCTGGCGCTGAAGCTTCAGGCGTTATTGGAACAATAAAATTGCTCCCAAGAGCTATGAAAAAAATTAATTGGTTGGAGTTAATGTTAGCTTTAGGGACCATCTTTATTATTTATGGATTTAAAAAAATTACTACAAAAATACCTAGTACATTAGTAGCTTTAGTTTTAATGACAGGAATTTCAATGGTATTCGGTCTAAATTACATTCCTATAGAAAAAATACCTAGCGGTATACCATTGCCTAATTTAGAAATATTTACTAAATTCAGTTTAGGTTCCGTAACACCGTACCTATTTACCGCACTAACATTAGCATTATTAGGAGCTATTGATTCGCTTTTGACCTCTGTTGTTGCAGATAATATGACCAAGACTAAACACAGGCCTAATAAGGAGTTAATTGGTCAAGGAATTGGAAATAGTGTTGCTGCTATTTTTGGAGGGATACCTGGAGCTGGGGCAACTATTAGAACAGTCGTTAATATTAACGCAGGAGGTAAAACAAGATTGTCAGGAATGGTAGCTGGTTTGTTTTTATTAGTTGTTTTATTAGCTCTTGGACCCATTGCATCTCAAATTCCAGCAGCAGTTTTAGCTGGCATATTAATTACTGTAGGTATTGGAGTTATGGATTATAAAGGATTAAAAGCCATACCATACATACCAAAATCTGAAGTTGTTATTATGCTTATAGTTTTAGTATTATCTTCAACTTGGAATTTAGTATATGCTGTTGGAATTGGACTGATTATATCTTCATTAATGTTTATGAAACGAATAGGGGATATATCGGAAGAACGATCTGATGTTAAATCCTTAAAAGAAGAAGCTTGGGATGATGAAATAGGAATACCAGAGGAACTTAAAGACCAGATTTTTATTAAACATAATAAAGGACCTTTATTCTTTGGTTCCACAAGTGGATTTCAATCGATGGCGAAACAAATTCCCGATAATGCAACTATTGTAATTATTAGAATGGGCCGTATGCCATACATGGATCAATCGGGGCTTTATGTAATGGAAGAGATATTGATCGATTTGGTAAATGAAGGAAAAACGGTTTTGTTTGTTAATACTTTAAAACAGCCAAAATATATGATGGAACGAATAGATATCATACCAGATTTAATACCAAAAGAACATCTGTTTAGTGATTTTAATGCAAGTATGGCTTGGATAAAAGAAAATATAAAAGCTAATTAAAACATCCAAAATGAAAAAACGTATCTATTTATTTTTAACTTTATTAATCGTTGCTTGTATATATGTATAAATTAGCCTATAAATATCGAAACATATTGTTTTTAACAACCCAATTAGCTATTTTATTTGGGTCTTTAACTTTTGATGTTTCTTTGTTCGAGACTGTTATTTCTCCTCTTTTGTTTATTGCTAACATAATAGCTGGTATTGTATTGGTTTCAAAAAAAAGAAAATTATTGATTTTTTTTATCATACTACTTTTTTTAGAGCTTGTTATTTTTGGGTCTTCTTTTTCAGAAGGTAAAATACTATTATTATCAAATTATATAAAGTTTTTTATTTATATAAAGTTCTTTATTTATTTCTTGTTTTACATTATAATAACATTTGAAATAATTATAAAAGTTTGGAATGCTAAGCTGATTGAAAGAAAAGTCATTTTAGGATTGATAAGTGGTTATATATCCTTAGGATTTATAGGCTATTTTATTTTTCTTAGTGTGAATCTGGGACACCCAAATTCTTTTGAAGGTCTTGGTATTATTGAATTGGGAAGAGAAACCTATTCTGATGGACTTTTGTATTTTAGCTTTATTACACTACTAACCATTGGATACGGTGATATCCTACCTGTCACACAGGTTGCTCAGAAAGCTGCTATTTTTGTAGGATTGACAGGACAGTTTTACCTAGTAATCCTTACTGCGATTACAGTTGGTAAATATCTAAATCAAGAAAGTAAAAAGTAATACTAATAAATGAGTATTACTAATTTGGATTTTGAAAATCTGGATTGATAGTAAATCCCGGGTCAGATAAAGAAAGTAAAAATGCTTTTAAATCTGCCTTGTCTACTTCAGTTAATTGAGCGCCACCTTCAGCAATATTTTTCATCAAAGGGTCTATGGTTTCAGAATAGACTAACCCTTCACTATAATGATTAATTACTTCATCTAAAGTCTCAAATCGACCATCATGCATGTATGGTGCTGTGAAAGCTAAATTCCTTAATGATGGTGATTTAAACTTTCCATTGTCTAATGGATCTCCAGTAATACCTCCTAGTCCCATATCATCGAAAGAGCTGTCTAGTCCGTTATTATGAAATATGTTATCTGTCCATATTGGATTTGAATTGCTTCCATGACAATGAAAACAATCTCCTCTTTCTTCGTCCATGAAAATATTAAAACCTCTTATTTCAGAAACTGTAACCGTATTTTGATCCCCTAATAAATATTGATCAAATCTAGAATTTCCTGAAATTATAGTACGTTCAAATTGAGCAATTGCTTTGGTAACTAATTCTTTTGTTATGGTTGAGCTCCCAAATGCTTGCGTAAACAATTCTGGATAGATGCTTGTGCCTTGTAACGTAGTTACTACATTTGGCCACGTATTATTCATTTCTATAACGTTCTCGATAGGATCTGAAACTTGTTCTTCTAGGCTTTTAGCTCCTCCATCCCACAAGAAATTTTCTTCAAAATTCCAAGCCATATTGTATAAGGGCATAGCGTTTCTAGTGCCTATTGCCCCAGTAATTCCAGTACTGAAACGATCTGAATCTGTAAATGAATTTTCTGATAAATGACAATTTGCACAAGCTTGAGTTCCATCACCAGATAATAATGGTTCGTAAAAAAGTTTTCTACCTAATGTTATGCCTTCTATCGTTTGTGGGTTGTCTGAAGGAATTGTAGGAGGTAAAAGTAAGTTACTAAATAGTTGAGGTATTTCTAGATCTATTGGTGTTGCCTGATACCCAAGATCATTGTCTGAACTTGAACAAGAGATCAAAAAGCCAGTTATTAATACTATCAAAAAACACCTCATTATTTTATTTTAATTAATCACCTAGATAAACAGTAAAGACCGATTGGCCATTTTCGTTCATCATTATTTGAGCATTATCACGGTTACCCATCAAGTTGGTTCCAAGTACATTTAAATCCCAATTATTTGGGTTTTTAAACCATTCTGCTAAATTCATTTTTATGTCGATGGTAGTATTGCTGTCTATTGATAATCCATCTACATTAACTGTGATGAAATTTTGTTCAAAAACACCCTCACTTACACGAGCGGTACCATTATGGTAAGCAAATGGAAGTGGAATTTCGGCTGTTTGGTTTGTAAATGTTCCTTCAAATTGCATAAAGTGATAACCTCCACCTAACATATCAGGCCAATTCCAGCTGGCAGTATTTAAATCTGCATAATCTTGGTTTATATTGTCTTCTTCATTAAATCCATATACAAATGAAATACCGGTATATGTCCCTGGCGGAACTACTATATTTGTAGCATAATTAAGAGTATTATCATCTGTTAAATCTACTAGTTTATAATCACCAATTTCTATTTCATCTCCATATGAATTAGTTAAAATTACCTTAGAAATTAAATATCTTAATCTTTGAATTTTAAGTACTTCTCCATGTTTATTAGTAAATTCTGTAATACCAAAATCATTTGCTGTTACACTTTCCCCATTCCAATGTTGGGAGTTGCTTATAGATATTAAAAACTCTGAAGTTTTATCATCATGAGAAGTACAGCTTACTAAAGCTGTCATAACTATTACTAAAAGTGCAATTTTTTTCATTTTCATTTCATTTTAAATATTAATACATCTTTATTTCCTTTATTGATGAGGATATTTCCATCATTACTTAACGAGCTACCCACAACGATTATTTCATTTTCAGAGGTACCTATTGTTTTATTTGCAAAATCTATATCTGAACCTCCAATATTTTTTTCGAATTCTAAATTTCCATTTTCATCAATTAAAATTAACCAAGCATCATTTGCACCATAATTAGCTGCTACATCAATATCTGAACTCCTCGCACTGCCTGCTATTGCATAATAACCATTTTCTAAGTTTGCAATACCTCTTGATGTATCAAATTCTGTTCCTCCATACGATTTCTCCCAAATGATAGCGCCATTTGATGCGTTAAATTTCACAAGCCAAATATCCCCACCTCCTTTAGAGTTAGAAACATCTGCATCTATACTTCTTGATTCTCCAGTTAAAATGTAATTTCCATCTGATGCTTTAACTAAAGAAAAAGCCCTATCAGTTTCTGCACCTCCATATGAGTTTTCCCAAACTTTATTTCCATCAGCACTTACTTTTATAACCCAAAAATCATTTGCGCCATGTGCATTTGTGATATCAAAATCTGCACTTTCAGAAATTCCAGCCAATAAAAACCCTCCATCATCGGTTTGCAAAACATCTTTGCTTTGATCTACGTGTGAACCTCCAAAATACCGACGCCAAATTATATTACCATTTGCATCCATTTTAATACCCCAATAATCACCTAAGCTATGTAATGTTCCTCTTGTATTAGGTGGGACATCGTAAAGGTCATTTCCTTCACCTTCGCTTAAACCAACATCTAAAAAACCTGTAGCAAAATACCCACCATCAAAAGTTTGTATTACTTTATATGCTTGGTCTTGCCCAATAAAACCAAATGATTTTTCCCATTCAATATCTCCAGTATTATTAATTTTTACGATCCAATAATCTTGAAAACCGGCATTTTCTGAAACATCACCATCTGAACTAGCAGTAAAACCTGAGATTATATAGCCTCCATCATTAGTTTTAGAAATTCCAGTTGCTTGATCATCTCCACTTCCTCCATAGGTTTTATTCCATAATATTTCACCATCTTGATTTAATTTTAACAACCAATAATCTTTATCTGTAGTAGTTTTCCCAGTTACATCTCCATCATTACTATTGGTGAAGCCTAAGACAACATATCCTCCGTCATTAGCTTCTACTATATCTATGGCATCATCTTCATTACTTCCACCATATGTTTTTACCCAAACTAGTTCTTCTTGAAAATTTACTTCTATAGGAGGAGCGACTCCATCATCATCACTTTTACAAGAATAAAGTAAGGAAGTAAAAACAAAAATAATAATAAGACAATTCACTCTTTTTTTTAAAAAATGCATATGAAAATTATTTATTTTAATATTAGGCGAAGTTTTTAGCTTCGCCTAATATTAAATTTATCTTTAAATAGGTTTATTTTACTATTAACCTTTTTGTAGTGAGATTATTAATTTTTACTAAATACATTCCAGTATTTAAACTAGAAATATCTATATTTTCAGATAAGGAACTAGAAAAATTAAGATTGATTATTTTTTGACCTAAAATATTAAATACTTCAATTTGTTTTAAAGGTTCGTCTTTAGAATTAATCGTTAAATTATTTTTAGCAGGATTTGGGTATAAATTGAAATTTTCTGATTCAAAATCAGAAGAACCAAATATAGAATTATCTCTAACCAAGGTAAATCCATTTTCACCAGATATTACGATATTCCCGCTTTCAAAAAACGGATATACATTCCAAGTACCTGAATAATTTGCATTATTATTTGAGGGATAAGTATCAAAATAAGTAGAAGCTGTCATAATTCCATTCTCAATATCACTAATATCTACTACTCGTAAACCAGAAGAATAATTTGCTAGGTAGTATTTATCACCAATAACATAACCATTATGATCAACAGAACTTGTTTCACCCTCATATTCCATATGTAGTTGGATGTCATCTAAATCGGAAATATTAAATACGATTGTACGAGTATTGAATCCAAAATCAAATTCATCTCCTTCATCTCCTAATAGCATATAGTTGCGATCTTCAGTTAACCAATTTTGATGTGTATAACCAGTGCCAGGATAAGTAAATGCAGCAATTTGAATAGGATTATTTTTGTCTGTTACATCAACAATTTCAACGTGATCTGCATTGGATCCAAAAAATATTTCTTTTCCAGTATAATCTGAATCTGGCCCATCATAGATAATCACTTGCGCGTCATGAGTATAACCACCAGCAGCATAACCACCAGCAGCAACTGGATTTAATGGATCTTGAATATTGATAAAGTGAGCACCTCCGCCAAAAGTGTCATCTCCAACACTAAAAGCATAACCAGTCTCTTCATTAATAACAATATTGTGAGAGCCTCCAAAACCGGAGTAATGAGCATCTTCTGTAAATGTTTCCGGTGGGTTTGGAACATCTCTCAAACGTGTTAGGTCAAATACTTGCATTCCATGTCCACCAGCTTCACTTACGACAAATGCATGGTTTTGATAAACTTTAATGTCTCTCCAGATTGATGGAGATGTATGTGTTGGTAATTTTCCTAAATAAATAGGATTTATAGGATCTGATAGATCTATAAATGCAGTTCCATTATTCAAGCCAACTAAAGCATATTCAGTTCCGTCATCTGGATCTGTCCAGCCCCAAGAATCATTTCCGTCATTAGCTCCCATTTCTGCTAAAAAAAAATGAGATTGTAAGTCAAAACCATTACAAGGATAATTGTTGGAAAAATTATTTTCACAAGGAACTTGAGCAAAAGTAAAAAGCGTCACAAATAAGGCTATTAAGGGTAATATTTTCTTTTTCATAGGAATTTTTTATTTAGTTACTTACAAAAGTAGGTATTATTTTTTGCTTAATATAAACTTTAACAATTAATAAACATTATTATCAAATCAATTAATATTTTACTGATAATAGTAAAAATTACTGTTTAATTATTTTTGTTACAAACTGATTATTTAGTTTTAAAATATAAATACCATCAGAAAAATTTGAAATGTTTATGTTGATATTTATTTCTGAATTGTATTTTTTAGATAGTAATAACTTACCGCTTAAATCATAAATTTTAATGGCTGTAATAGGGAAATGAATAGAGTCAATATAAATAGTATTAGTGGTAGGATTTGGATGAATATTAAAATTAGAAATTGAATTTTCTTCTATTGCTAATGTTGACGATTTAACAACGAAGAATCCTTCCCTGTCACTTATCACAATGTTTCCGCTTTCAAAATAAGGATAAGTGCTCCATATGCCTTCATAACCAGCAAAATCATTTGAAGGATGACTATCAAAATAACCGATTTCTGTCATATTTCCATTAGCAATGTCTGATATGTCAATTACTCTTAAGCCAGCAGCATTATTTGCTAAATAAAAAAGATCCCCGTTTACATATCCATTATGATCCGTTGCAAGCGTTGAGCCATTATAATCGAAAGAATGAATCGGGTTGTCTAAATCTGTTAGGTCTAATACAATTGTTTTTGTATTAAAGCCAAAAATAATCTCGTCTGCTTCATCACCTAAAATATAATACTTAAAGTCATCTGTCATCCAACCTTGGTGGGTATAAGAATCATTTGAATAGGAAACGGAGGCGATATGTTGAGGGTTGTTTTTATCTGTAACATCAACAATAACAACTCTATCCTCATTACTTCCTACATATATTTCTTTGCCTGTGTAATCTGTATCTGGGCCATTATAAATTACCACCTGTGCATCATGGGTATAACCATCGTCTGCATACCCACCTGCAGCAGTGGGGTTTGATGGGTCAGAAATATCAATAAAGTGAGGACCTCCAGAATAGGTGTTATCACCAACACTATATGCATACCCTGATTCTTCATTTATAACTATATTATGTGAGCTACCAAACCCATCATAATGTGCGTCTTCAGTAAAAATTTCTGGGGGATTACTAACGTCTCTTAATCTAGTTAAATCAAATACTTGCATTCCGTGATTATTAGCTTCACTAACTACAAATGCATGATTTTGATATACCTTAATATCTCTCCAAATACTACTAGCAGTATGGGTTGGAAGCTTCCCCAAGTAAACAGGGTTTATAGGATCTGAAATATCAATAAAAACAGTCCCATTTTTAACTCCCATAATTGCATATTCATCGCCATTATCAGGATCTGTCCAACCCCAAGAATCGTTTCCTCTATCGGTGTCCAACTCTGCTAATGATATGAAGGATTGTAGATCATATCCATTACAAGGATATTCTCCTGCCAGGCTATTTTCACAAGGTATTTGAGAAATTAAATTTTGGCTGATTAAAAAGATAGAAATAATAAATAACAGATGTTTCATGATTTTTTTTTATAATCCATAAAAGATAGGGGCATTGCTCAGGGTTTATGGTTAAATTTTAATTATTTTTTTTGTGACTTGATTGTTTACTGAAATAAAATAAATTCCTTTAGATAAATTAGAAATATCTATATTTTTTGTTTCAGCGTTTACCTTTTTTAAATCAATTATTTGTTTTCCACTGATATCACTTATCTTAATGTTTTCTATCAGTTGATTTTTAGAATTAATAGTAATTAAGCTTGCACTTGGATTTGGATAAATAGCTAAGCCTTGACTTAATGTATGGTCATTAAATTCTAAATTGATAATAACGTCAAGCTCAAATGAACAAGTTGATGTGTTTCCAAAATCGTCTGTAGTTTCAAAGCTAATAATATTAATTCCAACACCTAAAATTGTACCTGCACTTGGACTTTGTGTTATGATTAAATTTTCAGAACAATTATCAGTTGCAGATACTTCGTTGGTTAAAACATAATCAGGCAACAGATAGTTGCCATCTGTGTTTACTATTTGATCTGCAGGACAAACAATTACAGGATTTATAGTATCTATAACAGAAACTACTGCAATACAAGTATCTGTATTTCCCGCTGCATCAGCTACCGTTAATGTTACCGAAACTTCGCCTATATTATCACATAAAAAAGTATCAATATCGATTTCAAAAGAAACAATACCTTCATTATCTGTAGATCCTCCGTCTAAATAATTTGCAGAAATCGTTGCTTGGCCGTTTTGATCTAATAGTACAGTAATGTCTTGACAAACAGCAACCGGAGCTTCAGTATCTTCATTATTGTCTCCTGAGGCTTTAACTAAAAAGAAACCTCCACCAGAATAATTTGATATTACAATATTTCCAGATTCAAAATAAGGATAAACATTCCAAGCTCCTGAAAAATCTGCTGAATTATTAGTGGGATAGGTATCGAAATAACCATATTCACTTATGGTTTGGTTTTCTATCTCACTGATGTCTAAAACTCTCATTCCTGCAGTATAATTAGCAAGGTAATATTTATTATCTTTTGTATAGCCGTTATGATCTATAGCTGTTGTTTCACCAAAATAATCAAAAACATGTGTAGGATTATCAAGGTCCGTAAAATCAAAAATGATCGTTTTGGTATTAAAACCAAAATTCAATTCATCTACCTCATCTCCAACAATAAAATAGTTTAAATCTTCAGTAAACCACCCCTGATGCGTATAGGAATCGTTGGTATAGGTTGCAGAAGAAATCAATACTGGATTTGCTTTATCGGTAACATCTACAATAGCTACTTGGTTTTCATTAGATCCCACATAAATTTCTCTCCCAATATAATCAGCATCTGGGCCATTGTAAGTTATCACTTGAGCATCGTGTGAGTAACCACTTCCTCCATATCCACCTTCACCTGTTGGGTTTAAAGGATTCTGAATATTTACAAAATGAGCGCCACCACTATAAGAGCTTGTGCCAACAGCGTAGGCATATCCTGACTCTTCATTGATAACGATGTTGTGTGCACCTCCAAAACCACCGTAATGAGCATCTTCGGTAAAAGTTTCGGGAGGATTAGCGACATCTCTTAAGCGGGTCAAATCAAAAATTTGCATCCCATGTCCACTGGCTTCACTAACTACAAAGGCGTAGTTATTATAAATCTTTACATCTCTCCAGGTTGTTGAAGAGGTATGTGTGGGTAGTTTTCCCAAATAAACAGGGTTTACAGGATCTGTTATGTCAATAAAAACAGTTCCATTGTTAACTCCCATTAGGGCATATTCAGATCCGTATTGTGGATCTGTCCAACCCCAAGAATCATTCCCTGAAGAGGCATTAAATGTTGAAAACGGTATAAAAGACTGTAAATCATATCCGCTACAAGAATATTCTCCTGCCAAGCCATTGACGCAAGGTGTTTGACTGATAGCTATAAAACTAGCAAATAAAAAAAAGAGAAGCAATGTGTTTTTCATAATTTAGAAATTAATTCAATCAATAGCTAGGTCTATTGACATAGTATTACTAATTAAATTTTAATTATTTTTTTTGTGACTTGATTGTTTATTTTTAACAAATAAATTCCGGTTTTCAAGTTTGAAATGTTAAAATTGACGTTAACCTCAGCACTGTAATTGTTGGTTCGAATTAATTTTCCAGTGATATCAAAAACCTGAACCATAGAAATTGGAGTTTCTAGAGAACTGATCTCTACATAATTTTTACTTGGATTTGGAAATATATTAAAGCTGTATAAAGAATTATCATCCACCGATAAAGTTGAAGATTTAACTAAATAAAAACCAGGCACATAATTTTGACTGCTATACTTTAAACTTGAGATCATTATATTTCCACTAGCAAAATAAGGATAGACATTCCAAGCACCATCATAACCAGCGCTATCATTGGATGGGAAAACATCAAAAAATCCAATTTCTGTCATATTCTCATTTGAAATATCCGAAATATCAATAACACGTATTCCTGCCTTATAATTAGCTAAATAAAATTTATTACCATTTACATACCCGTTATGATCAGTTGCTGATGTTGGGCCACTATGCTCAAAAGATAATTCAGGAGCGTCTAAATCGGTAAAATCAAAAACTATATTTCTAGTATTAAAGCCAAAGTTTAATTCATCTATTTCATCTCCAACAATAAAATAGTTTAAGTCTTCAGTAAACCATCCTTGATGGGTGTATGCGGTGTTAGAATAAGTTGCAGATGAAATTAATTGAGGATTTGATTTATCGGTTACATCAACAATAGCTACTTGACTTTCATTGCTTCCAATATATAATTCTTTCCCTATATAATCTGAATCTGGGCCGTTATAAATTACTACTTGTGCATCATGTGTGTATCCACTTCCTCCATACCCTCCTTCACCTAAGGGATTCAAAGGATCCTGAATATTTATAAAATGAGGGCCTCCATTATAGGATCCAGTTCCAACTCCATAAGCATAACCTGTTTCTTCATTAATTACGATGTTATGTGCACTTCCAAAACCTGAATAATGTGCGTCTTCGGTAAAAGTTTCGGGAGGATTAGCGACATCTCTTAAACGTGTCAAATCAAAAATTTGCATTCCATGACCATAAGCTTCGCTTACTACAAATGCATAATTATTATAAACTTTTACATCTCTCCATAGGCTTGAAGAAGTGTGTGTTGGTAATTTTCCTAAGTATATGGGGTTAATTGGGTCTGAGATGTTAAGAAACGCTGTCCCATTATCGAGACCAACAAGAGCGTATTCTGTTCCATCATCAGGATCTGTCCATCCCCAGGAATCATTTGCATTATCAGCTCCAAAATCGGTGCAAGGAATAAAAACTTGTAAGTCATATCCATTACAGGGGTAGGCTCCAGCCATACCATTTTCACAAGGAGTTTGTGCTCGTAAAATTGAAAAACAAGCAATCAAAATAGGGAGTAAAATTTTCTTCATATCGTTTTATTATTAATTTTAAACTTTTGCAATTTAACACAAACTAATGTATTCTATTTAAAACTTATTAGATTCTTAAAAAATGGTAATTCTTTATAAAGAACAATTTAATTCTAATTTACCCTACCACATTAGTATTAATAATAGTATAAATTTTGTTTTTTGAAACAGATAACTTATAAAGCTTTTTTTAGCTTAGCATCTTCATAATTTATGCTTGGAGTAGATGTTTCAACTATTAATAAAGAAAATCTTTTTTATGATGGGCAAATTATTGATCGTTATTTAACGACAGAAGAAATACAAGAAAGAAAATTAGCGAAAAAAGCACAAGGTAAAGAAGAAAGAGAAAGACGTAAACAAGAGCGTCAAAATAGAAAAAATTAAAATATTTTCATGAATAGTATTAAAATGCCAACAAATGCTTTTGTTGGCATTTGTTATTTATAACTATT
>Ga0307994_1000759_pt1 | contig 21064 bp, 19 predicted proteins | sample EllFjometagen261_FD_203171 | JGI IMG/M metagenome (GOLD analysis project Ga0307994, IMG submission 203171) | Marine microbial communities from Ellis Fjord, Antarctic Ocean - #261 | ecosystem: Environmental > Aquatic > Marine > Unclassified | place: Southern Ocean | collected 2014-11-02 | reverse complement strand
ATTAAACAAACCCGATTCTATGGTGGTGATGATCGTGGTGTCTGTATACAAATATCACAGGTAACACCAAATGCACCTCGTTACGCCTCAGAAAGTAGAAGCTTTGATTACATTCAATTGACTCGTAGACAAGCAGGTTTACTGGCAGGTGAGTTGTATCTTTTTGCTGACTCCCTTGAAGTAAGTAAGGAGAGTGAAGATGAATAGATTACTACGAAATGCCATACAGACACCAGATGGCACCATATTAGAGTCAAGAACACGACATGACTACAAGCAGTATGAGGATGCTAATGGTTTAGTTTATATGGTCGATGGGGGTTTAGACTACCAAAGACGCAGTGTAAATAAGAATGCCCCTGCAACTGACCTAAGCCTTGCCGAAGACGTACTGCACAGTATTGCACGGGAGTTCGTCACATGGGGCACCTATGGCAAGGAAGGTAATCAACCCCTGTCTTATGTAGCCATTACTGATATGGAGATTGGTCACCTTGAGGCTGTGCTGGAAACCCAGAAGAACATCTACCCACAGATTAGGGATCTTATGCAGGCTGAGTTGGACTATAGAGGGGCTGTGGGTAATCTGTATTATCGTGGGGATTACCCCTCAGAACTCACATAGTATTAGGAGAATACGCATGAACAAGTGGATTAGTGTCGGAGATAGACTCCCCGAAGAAGGTACGGCAGTCATGGTGTATGGTGCTAACGGTTACTGCATAGAAGAAATGTCGAGCTATGACGTAGCCTGTATGTCTGGTGAAGAGTACGATGTGTACTGGTCATTGGTATCTCACTGGATGCCTCTGTCTAAGCCGGGTGTAGCTAGAGGGTTTGGCCTGACCCCAAGAGGTGAGCCTATGCCTCAAACTATAGAGGAGTGGCGGCACCTAGTAGATCTGGATGAAGAGGCAATGATACGAGACAAGGTAGCTATCTCTAAGCTGAAGGTTCGTATCAACATCCTTACGCAGAGAAATTCAATGCTAGACCTGCTGGTCTGGGAACTGAAGAACCCTGCTAAGTCTACATAAATGACCTATAAAAGGGTTATAAGTGTACACTTACAGTATGACACTACGGAAAGACGTGTAGGCATGTGGTAAGCCGTTATGAGAACGTGTGATGGTCACGTTGAAGTACCACCTAGCTTGTACTAGAACCCATCAACACTTTGTAAGTCCCTCGTAACTCAATGATGCACTAGGAGTTACGTTTAGGCAGATAAGTCAGATAAGGATTGAGACTACTCGGTCGAGTGCTGACACCTAATTTAAGTATATAGCTCGGGGTACTGTAAATTATACCAACGAGGGACTACGCGGCTGTACAGAGTTGGCGGTAGTAGGGGAGCAGGGTCGCGTACCTCTCATGTATGTAAGTCAGGCGGTAAGGCATACACCTAATTAAATGGAGTTCCTATGAGTAGAACAAAGAGGAAGGCCAAGACCGGGGGAAAGTCCGTGGATAGTAGTTGCGGAAACAACAAGGGGTGCCCGGTGTGTGAAGGAAACAGAACACATAAGCACAAGAAGAAAGAACCAGTTGAAGAGGAGAAGAAGTAATGGTATTTATGGCACTATTTGAAGAAATCATGGAAGGGTTCGATTGCGACCTTAACACTGCAATCCAGTTATATAAAAGGGGTACCGTATGGGAGGATTAAATAAGAACAAGAACGACATCACAGGTGATGAACTTCGGAGTAAGGTCGCCAATACTAAGTTCAGAGATAACTTTGATCGTATCTTTGGTGCTAAGACTCCAATTAAATTAGATGCGTGGGGTGATGAAGTGCCTCTAGGTGAGGACACCCGCCCTAAAGATCGAGTTAAGCAAGGCCTAAGCCCTAGCACTTCTATCGAGGATTGGCCCACAGGCTGCATTGCTAATCAGTGTGATGGTTGTGTACGGGGTACACCTATAATCAACGGCATCCATCGGGATTCTAACGGCGGAATGGTGTGCCAACGAGGCCGTTACGCTACGGTACGGGAGTAAGGATCATGCCAGACATAACGATGTGTACCAATAAGACTTGTCCTCAGAGGGAAGTGTGTTATCGTTTCATAGCTAGGCCGACTAGTGAGAGGCAATCGTATAGCTTCTTCATCTACGTCGAGGGGAAAGGATGCCGACACTTCTGGCCTGTCCTTCCAGAGAAGAAAGCAAGCTAACGTCTCCGTGGGGAAGACTAACTTTAAAGGTGAGGGAATAACATGACCACAGTAATAGTATTAGACTTAGAGACCACCGTTCAGTTCGGGGAAGATAAGAGCAAAGACAATAGCCCTTACAATCCTAAGAACAAGATGGTCTCGTCTCACTGGCGCATGATTGAGGACGGGGTACTTGGCCCTGCCCAACGTGCAATCTACGCACACAACGAAAAGAATGGCATTGATGCTGATTGCAGTGATCAAATGAAGCATGACCTTAGTCGGGCTGAAGTAATAGTGTGTCACAATGCTAAATTCGACGTGTCCTACTTATTAGAATCTAATTTCAGTATACCAAAAGACGTGTACTGTACTATGATTGGTGAGTACATCTTCGCAAGGGGTCAGAGAGCAGAGCTATCCCTGAAGGCCACTGCTATCCGTCGGGATGTAACCCGTAAGAAGTCAGAGCTAGTGGACGACCTATTCAAGTCAGGTACAGGGTTCGAGGCTATGCCCTTGGAGACCGTGATTGAATATGCTGACGCCGATGTTCTATCAACGGCAGAGATCTACCTAGCCCAACAGAAAGATCTTCTAAAAGAGTCGAACAGAGGCTTACTCCCTGTCTTCACTTTAATGAATGAAATGCTGCTGTTCTTAGTAGAGATAGAGCGTAACGGCATAGCTATTGATAAGACTACCCTACACGCTGTAAGGGACGAGTTCCTTCTAGAGAAGGCACAGCTAGAGAAAGACCTAGATGCTATCGTCTCGGACGTAATGGGTGATACACCTATTAACCTTAACTCTGGTGTGGATATGACAGCGGTTGTTTACTCGCGTACAGTAAAGGATCGTAACTACCACAAGGGTGCATTCAACATAGGGATGAACGCTAGAGGTAAGCCCCTCCCTACCCCTCGTATGAATGCTAGTCAGTTCACTAACACAGTACGGAAGTCTACCCGGCGGGTCATGCGTACCATAGCCCAACATTGTGACATCTGTGCAGGCAGAGGAACCATCCACAAGCGCAAGGTAGATGGGAACATGTACAAGAACCTGTCCAAGTGTGTTACTTGTGAAGGCAGAGGCTATACACTCACTGAGACAGGCCAAGTGGCAGGACTAAAGCTAGTCCCTACCCAAGCATCGGATGCCAGCATCAATGGCTTTAAGACCGACAAAATGACCATACAGAAGCTGATTGCACAGGCAGAGGCTAAGGGTAACCTAAAGGCGATAGAGTTCCTTACAAATACAAGTAGGCTGAATGCGATCAGTACTTACCTAGACTCCTTTATTAAGAACATAGATGCCTCTACCCGAGAGAGTGGTCTACTACACGCCCAGTTCAACCAGTGCATTACTCGTACAGGTAGACTATCCTCCAGCAAGCCTAACTTCCAGAACATACCCAAGGGCCACAAGTTCCCTGTGCGTAGAGCTGTAGTGTCCCGGTTTGAGGGTGGTAGTATCATGGAGGCTGACTTCAGTGGCCTAGAGTTCCGTGTTGCTGGTGAGCTATCTAGATGCCCTACCGTTATTGAACAGGTACTGGGCGGCTTCGATGTACACAAGCAGACAGCAGCTATCATCAACCAGTGCGACGTAGCCGACGTGGACAAGACCATGCGTCAGAATGCTAAGGCCTACACCTTCGCCCCTCTCTATGGCGGCATGGGTGCCAATGAACCACCACACATCCAAGCGTACTTCAACGAGTACTTCAAGATCTACACAGGCCTAGCTAAGTGGCACCGTACTTTAATGGACGGCGTACTTAAAGATGGCTTGGTTAGGATTCCAAGTGGACGGGAGTTCTACTTTCCCGGTACTAGGCGCTTAGGTAATGGCCGAGTGACTAATGCCACAGCTATCGTTAACTACCCGTGTCAGTCCTTTGCTACAGCAGACCTAGTAGTACTATCCTGCATCCGTGCATACAAACGATTCAAGTCAGACAACCTGAAGTCTAGGCTGATCATCACGGTACACGACTCGATTGTAGTTGACGTACATCCTGATGAAGATGAACAGGTTAAGGCGGCCCTATACTGGGCTATGGCTGAGTTGCCTAGCGAAGTTAAAGAACGGTTTGACTATGACCTAGTGTTACCCCTCGACATAGAAATAACGCAGGGAGCTAACTGGATGGATCAGATTGAATTGTGATTGACAAATGACCCCTATTTGATGTACAGTACTAGACCTAACTAAATTACAATGATTGTAATAACTACCGGAGTATAATATGAATGAACTTGCCACTATTAGTAAATCAGAACAGATGGAGATTGCCGCCGCTATGGGTATGGGGGGTGGCTCTGCTGGCGATTCTTCTGATCGATTACCTGAGTTAAAGATCAACTACCAAGAAGAGAATGACCAAGGTCAGGAACTTCCGCGTGGTCAGTTCTTTGTTAAGGGTACCGACGGGGATTCTGTGTTCGCCAAGAAGGTTAACTTCCGTCCACTAAGCCAACTGTTTCAATGGCTGCACTACGACCCTGAAGAGAACAAGGTACGCAACAAGACCTTAATGATCCCGCAGCTTCGCCAAGAAGCCCGTGACATGATGGGTACTATCCGTTGTGGTAAGCCTACCTCGAATGCCCTTAAAGAAATGGATAAGGATACTCAGGCTAAGTATGCCAACATCAAGTGTTTCCGTCAGGTTCGTGGCTTAGTAAGCTACACTGGTAAGAATGCTGAAGGTGAAGAAGTAACGATTGATAACCTACCCGTGGTAATCATGCTCAAGGGTAGTAACTTCAATCCGTTTGAAGACGAGTTCATCAAGAAGATCCCGCGTGGTCGTAAGATGCATGAGTACTGGTTGAACATGTCCTCTACCAAGACCAAAGGTTCTGGTGGTAACGTATGGTGGATCATGAACTTCTCACCAGATTTAAACAATGCTGTAGGTATGGACGATCAGGTTTTTGAAACTGTTAAGGTCATGCACGGTATGGTATCTGCTGAGAACAAGAAGATCCAAGAAGCCTACGATAAAGCGATGTATAGCAACCAGCTATCTGATAGCGCCATGCTTGCCATGAGTACTATCCCGGGTGACTTAGAAGATGATTTAGCTGACGTAGGTTAAGCAAACTCCCTTTTAACACACCAACGAGGTAGACATATGTCTCTTAATATACTGGAAACTCAACTGCACATGGTGCTGGATAAGCTCTCTAATGGGGAGCATGTTGAATTCGAGGAGAAGTGGATTGACGAAGCGGGTGAAATGTTCAAGGACACCATCCGTCGTCAGCTATCTCCTAGGGACAACAACTTCCGTATCCGTATGTCCAACGTGGGTAAGCCACTTTGCCAACTCCAACAGGAGAAAGCAGGGTCACCTAAGTCTAAGAACCCGTACAATAACATTGTCCGCTTTATGCTGGGGGATGCAACTGAAGTATTAGTAGAGTTGTATCTTAAACTAGCTAAAGTAAATGTAACTGGCGGCAAGTCAAAGGTTGAAATGGTAGTAAATGGTACTACTATTAAAGGCGAGAACGACGTTGAAATCGATGATCTAGTGTATGACACTAAGTCCTCTAGTCCATGGGCCTACGATAATAAGTGGAGTCAGGGCTGGAGTGGCATAGCGAAGGATGATGCCTTTGGATACATACCTCAATTACTAGGCTACAGTGATGCGTCGGGACTAGAACCCGGCGGGTGGATCGTTGTTAATAAATCCAGTGGTGAACTTCAGGTTGTTGAAGCCGAGTTCTCTCCCGTGGACAAAGACAACATCCGTGCTACCATCAGCCACAACGTGGACATGATAGCGACTGATGCTCCGTTCAAGAGGTGCTTTAAGCCACAGGACGAATACTTCCGTAAAGTAATGACACCTAACAAGCGACTTGCTATGAATTGCACCTTCTGCAACTTCACGAATAGCTGCTGGCCTGATGCCAAGTACCGCCCTCAGACGGGTAGTAAGGCAGTAAGCCCTAGGTATTATTGGTATGCGGAGTACGAAGACTAATGGCCTATGGCAACATACGACGTAGGGCTATAGCTAACGGATACAGATCAGGACTAGAAGAAGACATTGCACTCCAGCTTACTTTGGCTGGGGTAGAGGCTGAGTATGAGCCTTTCCGCATCCCCTTCACAGTTCCTGAAACCCACAGGCATTATACGCCCGACTACGTTTTACCGAACGGAATAGTGATTGAGTCCAAAGGGCGTCTCACTTCAGATGATCGAAAGAAGCACCTTTACCTAAAGTCCCAATACGGGACTGCATTAGATCTTAGGTTTGTGTTCAGCAATCCTCGTAGCAAATTACTCAAGGGGAGCAAGACTACCTACGGGGATTGGTGTACCAAGAATGGTTTTCTATTTGCCACCAAGGAAATACCTGACGAGTGGATTAAAGAAAAGCCTAGAAAGGTTTCTGTTAATTTACTTTGTAAACTACGGGGAACGTAATGGTAGAAGACGACAACTTTATTGGTGCGTACATTGAACTATCTCTTAGTAAGAAGGTCGGAGGCTTGGACATCTATTGTGGGTGGGACTTGCCTAACGACCTCGACCCTGAACTAATAGAAACCTTTAAGAACCTTGCTGCTGGCATCTTCGGACTACTGTCTTGTGAAGACGCGGGAGTTGCCCACATAGGTAAACTTGTAAGGGCGGCACCGGGCTTCGATGATTACATGGAACCCGGCGCAGACTCAGACGTGAAGTTCACACCAGACGAGGATCTACTGGCTACCCTAGGTAAGGTAGGAGCCATAGACCTAAGTAAGTTTAACCCTACGAGGAAACACTAATGAAAGGTGTCTTAATAGGGTTGTGTGGTGCTAAAGGTTCAGGTAAGACCTTCATAGCTGAAAACATGAGAGACCACCATGAGGCGACTATTCTTCGCTTTGCGGATACTCTTAAAGACATGATGCGTGTGATGGGTTTTACTGAAGCCCAGCTAACAGGGGATCAAAAGGAAACGCCTAGCGAAGTCCTTAAAGGTAAGACTCCCCGATACGCCATGCAAACACTAGGGACAGAGTGGGGCCGTCAGATGCTTCATGATACTGTCTGGGTAGACATCCTTGTAGCTAAGTCCAAACAAGTTCAGGGCATGGTCGTGGTTGATGATGTTCGGTTCCCCAATGAAATAGAAGCAATTCACAATAACGGTGGTATTGTTGTGTGGGTAGATAGAGAGTCTATTTATGAGGAAGGTGACATACACCCCTCAGAGACTTCTATTCAAGCGGATCACTGTGATGTCATAATGGACAATACAGGGGCTATCGCTGATGTCTGCATTAACTTAGAAGGCTGGGCACGATTACAAGCGCGTCAGAGAGCCTACCCACCACTCCAACAACAAGCATAGGAGTAATCCACTAATGGATCAGTATCAGCAGTTTATACACAAGTCCCGCTACGCTAGGTGGATGCCCGAAGAGAAACGCCGTGAGACGTGGGAAGAGACCGTACAGCGATACGTCTCCTTCTGGGTTAATCGGGGCCAGTTAGATGAAACTACAGCAGGCGAGTTATATACCGCTATCCATGACCTAGAAGTAATGCCTTCTATGCGTTGCATGATGACAGCAGGTGCTGCCCTAGACAAAGATAACATGGCTGGATTCAATTGTAGTTACTTACACATTGATTCACCCCGTAGCTTTGACGAGCTAATGTACGTTCTTATGTGTGGCACTGGTGTAGGCTTCAGTGTAGAGCGTAACTTCATCAGCAAGCTACCCGAGATTTCAGAGAGCCTTACCCACACAGACAGTGTGATTGTAGTACGCGATAGCAAGATTGGATGGGCCTCCGCCTTCCGTGAGTTGATCGCTATGCTCTATGCAGGCAACATCCCTAAGTGGGATACCAGCCGTATCCGGGGTGCAGGTGAACGTCTTAAAACCTTTGGTGGTCGAGCCAGTGGCCCAGAGCCTTTGATTGATCTGTTTAACTTCTGTATTGAGTTATTCATCCGGGCAAAGGGACGTAAGCTAACCAGCATCGAGTGCCATGATATCGTATGTAAGATTGCAGATATCGTAGTTGTTGGTGGTGTTAGACGCTCTGCCCTTATCAGCCTATCTAATCTATCTGATCAACGTATGGCTAAGGCCAAGTCAGGCGAATGGTGGCGTACTGAAGGACAACGTGCTCTAGCTAACAACAGTGTGGCATATACAGAGAAGCCTGACTTCCAATCGTTCTTGAATGAAATGCAGACCATGTATGAATCCAAGGCAGGTGAGCGTGGTATCTTTAGCCGCATTGCTGCTCAGAAGATTGCAGCTAGGAACGGACGACGTGATCCAGACCAAGAGTTCGGGACAAATCCGTGCAGCGAGATAATCTTACGATCTAACCAGACGTGCAATTTAAGTGAAATAGTGATACGCGAAAATGATACATTAGATACTTTGAAAGAGAAGTGTAGGCTTGCTGCTATCATTGGAACATTACAATCTACCTTGACAGACTTCCGTTATGTACGAAAGATCTGGCAGCGTAATACCGAAGAAGAGGCCTTACTAGGCTTGAGTATGACAGGCATCATGGATCATAAGATCTTGGGTGACGATCAGTCTCCTCTACTAGAGCCATGGTTGAATGAGATTAAAGAAGTGGCTATCGCTACTAACAAGGATTGGGCACATAGGATAGGCGTTAATCAGTCTACCGCTATTACTTGTGTTAAGCCTAGTGGTACTGTGTCACAACTTGTAGACTCTGCCTCGGGTATCCATCCTCGCTTCTCTAACCATTACATTAGACGTGTACGTTCGGATAAGAAAGATCCGTTGGCACTCTTCATGCAAGAGAAGGGCTTCCCTGTAGAGCAGGACGTTGCTTCTGAGGCTAACCTAGTGTTCAGCTTCCCGGTTAAAGCTCCTGAAGATTGTATGACTGTACCTGAAGTGGGTGCTATGCAGCAGCTACGGTTATGGAAAGCATATCAGAACTTTTGGTGTGAACATAAGCCTAGTATTACTGTATACTATACTGAGGACGAGTTCTTACAGGTTGCACAATGGATATGGGATAACTTCGATATATGCAGTGGCATTAGCCTATTGCCTGTATCAGAGCATATTTATCAGCAAGCGCCTTACGAAGACATCACCCCCGACAAGTATGAGGAGCTATTAGCTGCTATGCCTAAAGGGGTTAACTGGGAAGACCTAGGTGACTTTGAAACAGAGGACAACACCATCGGTTCGCAGGAATTAGCCTGTACGGGTGGAGCCTGCGAGATAGCGTAGTATAGGAGAACACCTGTGCCGAGCATTAAGAAGCAGACAAAAAAAAGGCCCCTCGAGGTGGCATTTGATATGGGACAGAAGGCTTTCTATAGGGGCATATTTAATAGCCCTTATAAGGTAACCTCCTTCCTTCATAAAGAATGGACTAGAGGATTCAACTCAGGGTTTTTCTACAATCAAGAGAGGTTGCTAAAGGAAACCTCATGAGGTACAATCAATTTAATCTAAGTAGGAGTAGTTTATGTCAGAGCAATCTGAACCAGTAATACAAACCGCAGACGAGCTTTTGGAATCATCAAAAGGTAAGTATGCTAACTGCCTTGTTATCGGGTTCAATCCTGATGATGATTTAATCATGGCCAGTTCCGTAAGTAACATACCGTATATGCACTGGGTGCTTAACCGGGCCTTGTTCGAGTTGAATCTCTTTGAGAAACAATCTGGGGTATCACACGAAGAAACCCCGGAGTCAGAGGTTGACGCCGAGGCTTCAGATAAGTAACATGTAGTTTTAGTCCTCTATGCTAGTGGACACCCGCCCCCAACTCCGTCTAACCAACGGGCTACAGTTGGGGGTTTTTTATTGCTCCTCGAACTCTGGTGGTACAGCTTCTAGAGTTTCGATAGGCCTGTTCTTAGCCAGTACCATAGTACCTCGTACCATATTACGTTCTATTAGCTCCATGATAGGCGTACCTCCTGCCTTCGTTGCAATCGCTTTCATCACTTCATCGAAGTAAGCAGGCGATGTAATCATCATGTCTATCTGTAGTTCGATAGCTTCTTTAACTTCCTTCGTTCTCTTATCGATCAACGCTGAACTAATGTTCCGTGCCTTGGTGGCTACTGGGTTTAATACACCCAAGGTAAGCACGATAAGACGGTTCATCTTCTCTTTCAGATGTTCATCAAGGACGGTAGACGACCCGAAGTTGTTACCTCGTATCGCCCGGTTGTTAACAGCAACGTCCAGTACCTCAAGAAGGTGGACAAGGGCCTCTGCTTTCTTAGGTTCATCTTTAAACACAACCTTCAACGTACTAAGCGTGTTATCAAACTCACCCGTTAAGATACCACCTATCTGGGTTGGGCTTAACTCTTTAGTTGCACTCACACCTTCTGGGGTTACCTCACTCGCAATACGCTTGTTAGTGAAGATACGTTCCTTAATGTAGCTGATGTACTTAGACTTTAAGCCGTCTCGTATAAGCGGGTTACCTACATCGTCAGCTTGTCTTAGTAACTGCTCCATGAGGTCTGGGGCATTCTTAGCACCAAAGATACTCTTGAATACAGCACTAGGGTCTGACATGGTATTAGGGTTGGTACCTGTCAAGTTATTGACAAACTTAGATGCTGCCTTCTCTTGTGCTGCGACTACGATAGTCTGGTAGGCTTGCTCTGCTTGTGCGTTTGCTTGCTTGGCTGTAGTAAGTCCTAATTCAACCATCTCTAATGTATCAACAGTATCTTGAAACATCTTGACAGCGGCAGGGTTGGTTCCCTCTAGCTGTGATAAGTAAGGCTGTACGGATTCCCGTACTTGTGCCGCACTAACCTTAGTCCCTGCTTGAGTAGACCTTGACAATGCACGGATAGCTAAACCCACATAGGCACTTGCCATCTCTTGAGATACGGCCTTACCTGAAGACTTATTCAATGCAACTAAGAAGGCCTCTAGCTTGCCTGTAGTCATAGACTGTTCTGCTATGGTCAAGGCTTGCATACCTAACTCGTAGGCATTCTCCTGTCCCATACGGACGCCCGGTACAACCTCTTTGGTGCGTACTGACCGTGCTTTAGCCTCCCACTGTGCTAGTTCGTCTGTGCGTAGGTATACACCTGCATGTTCTTCATACAAGTCCATGGCTGCACGGAACTCTGGCTCACCTGAAGTCTCTGCTGCATCATCAATCCAAGACTTTAACTGGATCAGTGCATCAGACTTAGGAGCGCCACTTGCTTCAAGCAGGTTAAGGCGACGGGAGATCTCAGGGCGTAGGTTCGTATACAACCACTTGAGGTCTATATCACCCAGACGCTCAATTACCTCTGCATCAGTCTCATAGATTGCCTTGCCGTCGTCTGACGTACTAGCAACCCTCTTTTTAAGCCCTGTTAACATCTCACGGAAGGGGTCTTGCTTTGTAACGGTAGAGGTTACGAAGTCGAAGTCGTTAGTCTTAGCAGACACGTCCTCTATCAGTTCCTTCAAGCTCTGCATATCCACAGGGATATCTTCAGGTAGATTCTTGAATGCGTCGTTATAATTCTTGTAGCTTGCTTCCCAGCCTGTGAATAGGTCATCACCTGTAAGACGTTGGAGAACCTGCATCTCGTCAGCCGTACCACCAAGGGAGTTATTCTTGCGGGCAGTGTCCAGTAGACCAATAATGACATCTTTGTCTTGGGCCGTATTAGCTACGTTCTCTGCCAGTTCTACGCCTGTACGAGTCTTGGATACATTACCCAAGGCAGTAACTACGGGGCTAGCAACATCATCACCCAGTAGTACACCAGCCTGATTAGCATTGTCTATACCACCCTCTACTGCATCGTCTGCGGCACTGGTTAGGACACGGTTGGCATCTGCATTAATAGAGGCTTCACCTGCCTGTACTACTTGGTTACCTTTACGTCCCTGTTTAAGCCCTACAATATTATCTACAATAGTCTGGGAGTATTCGTTGACTGTACGCTCGTATGCTTCAGGGGACATAGTAGCCTTCATCCAGCCATACGCCTGATCTACATACTGTCGGGCACCTAGGGCTAAGGCTGTACCTGAATCCAGTTGGATAGCTCCGCCGGGTAATAAATCTACTATAGTCTCTACACCATTGGCATCTTTAACGATCTTCTGGCCTAGTATGCCTAGTTGGAATTCTTTGTTATCTAATACGACCTGACCTAGTATCCTAGCTCTTTCCGCAAGTAGTTCACCCGGCAAGTCATCTGTAATGCCCGGATCAATCTGCTTCAGTAATAGCATACCGACTTCGGCTGCACGACTAGCAGGCTTCTTGGAGAACTTAGGGAATAAGCCCTTACCGAATCTCCAACCCATGCCCATTAGTTTAATAGCAACTGTGCCTAATGCTGTGAAGGCTTCGTTATCGATGTAGTGACCTAACTGTTGGTTAGTCTCTGGATCAAACCCTAGCTTCTCTGCGGCCCAATCACCTACCAACGGTTCCATGTCCTCTGGGGTGGCCAAGGTAGCACCAAGGTTGGCACCACGCTCTATAAACAAACCCTTTATCAGTAGCTCTAGTCGTTTCTTAGCGTTAACCGGGTCGATCTTCTTAGTCTCGTCCCATCGCTTGGAGATCCACTTTGACATCTTGGAGGATATGCCTACGACATCATCCAAGGCTTTAACTCCGCCACTACCTGTGACAGCACCTACTATAATACTAGTAACATCCTGCCCTGCTTTTTCTAACTCTCCATCTGCGGGAAAGGTAGGGAAGTTCTCCGCTACAAAGTCTGTATCCTTATCTGTTATACCTAAAGAGTCAGTGCCCGGGAACATCTTAGTGTCTGTGAAGGGGATATTGAATCCTTTCTCCACACCACCAGCCACACCCTTGGCTAGATTTAGTAAACCCCCACCCACCACACGCGCAGCAGATGAAGAATCCAAGTTGGGTTCAGGTATAATGAAGTTTTTAGGTGTGCCCTCTTGATCCACAAACTTCTGTGTCCGCATGGTATCAAAGAAAGCAGGCTCACCTTTAGATTCATAGATAGCTTGGTTAGTGTAAGTCAATGCCTGATCTAACATATGCTGTCTTGCACCACTTGTTGTGGCACTCTGATAGGCGTCAGACTCCACCACTTGGATAACGATAGGGTTGGACTTCTCCTCTTCCGTGATAGGTGTTTCCATACGGTTGGGGCCGAATAGGTTACCCGTGAAGTCCATAAGAGCAGGGTTGGGGTGATACCCGCCCTCGTCAAAGGACTCTTCGCCTGTGAAAGGGGTTACCTTCTGCTTTGCTTCAACCCTAGAGGCCTTCTGTTGGGCCAGTAGAGCGTTTAGCTTGGCTAGGTGTTTCGGATCTGTATTAGTTACTGTCGTACCCATTCTTAATACCTCTCGTAACTAACTGTGCCAGTAGCATTGCCGTTGGCGTCTACTTCAATGAAGCTGATTACCTTCTGCCCCATGAACTCTTTAGGGACACCAGTATCTACCCACGACTTGGTAACCTCGTCTATTGTGTAGGTCTGGTTGTGTGGGGTAGCAGTTCCTTTAGACCAAGCGTATACCTTAGCCTGTGCTTTACCTAAGTCGGCTGCGTAGTAATCTTCAGGTCTCAATAGAGAATCCCCTACGATTTCCTTACCTCCGGGGAACATCATGACGTTCTTAACTAGAGCCTGTCGGCCTGCATCTACAGCAACCGAATCCCATCCGGCGTATAGCTCAGTACCTAAGCGACGTAGGTTATTAGAGAATGCTTCATAGCTGTTAGCATTAACAAGGGATGTAGAGATAACCTTATAGTCTTGGTTACTGAATCCGTTACCTGACTGACCTAATGCCTTACCTGTAGCGAAGATTGTCCGTACAACAGCAGCGTTAAACTCTTTGTATGCCCTAGCTGTATCTGCCGTAATAGACCCGCCACTAAGCATGAGTGAAACTTCATCGTTAATACCCGCTAATAGCGTAGTTTGGCTCTGGGTTGGGTCTTCTTCCTGCATGGTTCCTATCAAGGACATCAGGGAGTTAAGCTCTCGGTTAGCACTATTGAACAGGGATGATCCACCTCCAGCTACGGTGGTTAATACGGCCTCGTTATCATAGGCCATACGGTCTAGGTTCATCAAGTTACTTACAGCTACCGATGTAGAAATCTGTGCCTTACTTACACCACCATACACAGTACTTGCCGCTTGAACAGCTTTTGTTCGTGCATCAGCCATGTCGATGGTAGTTACGTTAGTCACATTATCCGGGGGGATTACCTTTCCACTACTGAGTACGAAGTGTCCGTCCCCATTCTTGGTGGCACTGCCCATCAGGTTATTGCCATCGTCACCTGCATACATAATGGCGAATACTGCTGCGTCATCTTCTGACTTGGTTAAGGCAGATACAGCACGGAAGGAGGCCTCTATGGCAGGCTTCTCTGTGGTAAACCACTTAGTGGCTTCGGCCTGCTTCTCAGGGTCAGGTGAGGATAACATCTGGGTATACTTAGAAAGATCTAGTCGGTATGATCCTTCCGTTAGCGTCGTAGTTCCACCCGAGGAATCAAACTGCCTATTAAGGGCAATTACCATTTCGTTCTGTGCTTCAGGGTCGTCCTTCAAGGCCTTGTAGTTTTCTGTATGTATTAGGTTAAATATAGCCAACTCTTTAGGGTTGTTGAACGTAGGGGCGTCTTCACCCTTCAATTGTTCGTTGTACTTCTTAATGATCTTAATGTTAGCGGTAGGATCTTCTGCGTCCCACGCGGGATCAGCCTGTGCAGCTAATATTACATGCTGGGATTCTGTTAGAATATCCGCCTTGTCTGCTGTAGCCGTATAACTAGCCAAAGACGTTACCGTAGCTGGGGTATACCCTGTTAAGATTTGGTCGTATACATCCTGAGTTATACCTAGGTTGTCTAGGGTCTTCTCATTGATCTGGCCCATACGCTTATCTTTGCGTTTGTCATAATCAAATAGGGTAGTGACGTTATCCACCACCTTGCCAAACAAGCTAGTAGACTGATTGTCTGTATCACCAATAACAGGTACTTCAGGGGAGACACTACTAGGCGCTTCCTTAATGGTAATTGCTGGTGAAGGGTTTGTTGGGTCTACTGTAGGTGCCTCGTAGGCATAGGAGCCGCCGTCTACCTGTGTGTACACTTGGTTGAGGGTCATTCCGCCTTTGAGGTCATTGTAGATGTTAGTCCATGCTTCGGGGGCCAACTTGTGGCCAGAGGCTACAGACTTAGCTGTGTCTCTCCAACCATCGTCTTCGGCTTTAGCCTTGTTGTATAAGGGCTTGGCAGCCATGATCTTCTGCATGTTCAGCGTCAATGTATCATCATCTGCCTTTTGCTCTTGTGCTAGTTTCGCAGATACTGAATTGGCGAAACCTGTAGCGAAACCTGACGCAAAACTAAGTCCGTTGTTAGCCATCTATTTCTTGCTCCTCGTCTTCGGCATCGTAGCCAAGCATTGAATTTTGTTCATCATCAGACGCCATGGCCATGAAGCCTTGTTCTTCTGGGGACTCTTCTGTTTCTTTTACAGGGGCTTCTACGGCCTCGGGGGCCACACCTGCTAATTCTTTGAAGGTTGCAGGGGAGGTAACTCGTACCTTTTCATCAAGACCTAAGTCAAACTTAATGTCATACCCTGTAGCCATGATAGATAGTAGCCTAGCCACTGGGCCTGCTAGTAGGAGTGCTATGTCCGCAGACCATTTACCTCGAGCAATACCCTTGGTAACAATGATGTCCGTAATAGTAACAATGTTTACTCCCGTCTCCAGCAAAGACATATACCTAAACCCGTCGGGGCCTTCTGCAAGGTCTCGAACAACATAGTCTAGGCTATCATCTAATGCGGTGAAGTCTGGTGGTCTATGCCAAGGATAGTTCCGTGTGTCGCTGGTATAGTTAGCGCCTGCAATGGCACCCTTTGGTATCTGAGCTTTATTCATCGTCAACTGTCTCCACGTCCTTTTCTTTAGCTTTCTTGGACGACTTCTTTTTCTTCTTCCCAACTAACTTTTCTTCTAGATCGTCAAGGTACTCTCGGGTGTACTTTAGGTCTTCGGAGACTGCACCCAGTTCCGTGGGCATCTTCCCGGCGAAGTAGGCCTTTATAGACTTTTTAATTGCTTCTTCAAATGTCATTGCTCAATACCTCGGTAATCAACTTGTAGGTAACCTTCGCTAGTTCTGCGTACATTCTCAGGTCTAACGCTCTGTACCTGTTGCGCTACAACACCGATGGATGGGCCTTGGGCCAAGCCTTTCTCTATGGCCTCGTCTGTCCAATCCCAGCTATACTGCATGATGCCATTCGGAAGTAGGCCAAGCTCTTTAACATTCTGTTTAAGGCGTTCATCCGACATGATTATAGCACCACCGATAGTGCCTATTGCACTACCAATGCCTGCCCACATGCCACCTTCTGCTGCCCCGTCTGCTGATATTCTTGCTGCTTCTATTTGCATCTTAGCCATTTCTAACTGCATTTCACGGTCTTTGGAGTTCTCTCCTTCCTTCCATGCAAAGTCCAACAAGGAATCTGTACGATCCCACAATTGGTTCATGACTTCAGAGGATAGATCTAGGATATTCTTTACGTCAGTAGCAGCGGCATTGAAGGCCATCTCGTTCTCTGTAAGAGTTACGGTCTGTCTCCATGATGCGTTAGCTGCATCGACTTGATACTGCATGTCTAGGTAGAACTGCTCCCTACTATTTTCTAGGTTAGCATTGAACTTGCCCATCTCATTCTTTTCACCCGTATTAAACATGGACATCTGGTTCTTTTGACCAGTGTTATACATGTCTATAGAGGCACCGAGGTTGTCATAGAACTTATCCATGTCATTGGTTTGTTCTGCACCAAAGCGTCGGGCAATGTTAGTCTGGTTTGAGTCTTCTAGGATAGCCTGCACTTTAGACTGAGTGTTTATAATCTCAGTTTGCTGCTCATTCTCTAGGTTAGCCATGTCATACGTCATGAAGGTCTTGGCGTTATTGACCGCTAAGGATGTACGAACATCTAGGTTAGCCATTTCCATCTTGGACAAGACGTTGGCCTTGTTGATGATCATCTGTTGTTTGTTGTCTAGGTTCTTAACAGTAAGGGTTTGATAGAACTCACTGTCGGCCTTAGCAATAGGCAGGGTAGCTTCGATCATCGCTTGTGCTAATGCACCTGTAGCGGCTGTACCCGTGATACCTTTAAAGGCGATAGACCTTGATACGTTACGGGCGATACCTGCGGCCCATGTTGGGATCTTAGGCTCACCTGTAACTGAGTCTGTGAACTCGGCTGTTAGAATCTCTAACTGGCCTTTAACCGTAGCCTTGGAGTCTGTGTAGTTGCCTTCACCCAAGTTCTGGGCCAGCATCTTACCCGCTACCGTGCTAGTATCGATTATGTTACTTATGTTCTGGTGAGCAAACTTATTAAGTGCTGCACCTGTGGTGTTGATAGAGCCGTCTTCGTTAATGCCCGTTGCCATGCCTTGGGTATCAACAACGATACCTTCTGCATCTACAATGGCCTTTTCGTTTGTATCCGTTGTAGCAGCAGTGGCCAGAGCATCATTTACTTGGCCCGTGGCTGTAGCGGCATCGTAGGTACTAGCCTCATTTGGACGTACTACGGAGGCGGCAGTATCTATCGAACCCGTTGCTGTAGCTACGTTTAGACCATCTGCATCCAGAGCATAGTCAGATCCTGATAGGTTAGTACCCTCAGTGTCTGGATCTATGTCGGGAACCCTATCCGAAAGGTTGCCACCCTTGTCATCTATGAAGCCACTAGGGTTTCTAAGTATGTCAGTAGTGGTATCAGTTACGTTAACCTCACCCACATAATCCGCATTATCTGCAACGGAGGAGTTGTAAGTTTCGTAACCCTTTACGACCTTGGGTAGGGCTACCCCACCTGTAGGAGGCTCCACTGCGGGCATCGGTGCATTTATAGGTGCACTAATGGGGACAGCACCACCGGGTGGAACAGCACTTTGGTCGCCTACTAGGCCTTGCGGAGTTAAGGGATCAGTCATGGTTTTGTTTGCTCTTTAATATGTCACGTTTATAACTTTGGCTTTGCCTAGTAAGAACATTATCTAATGCCCTCTATGTTATCTTTCAGACGGGCGTATGCAACTAGGGCTACACCAGCCGCCGATACTACTAGGAATGCATATTCAACAGCGGGAGAGTGGCCTATTAGAGGTTGAAGCTGTGCCGCAAGCTCACCCAACACACCAGCGACAACTGCTATACCAGCACCTGCTAATGTCTTAGATTTCCATAGGGGTTTCGTAGCCGATTGTTCGGGCTTCTGAGGCATCATATCCCCGCCTTCGTCGGCAAGGGGTACATTCATAGCGAATAATGCTGCTTCTGCTGTACGGCGACGTGTGAGGCCTCTCAGGGCCATCAACTTACCCTCTACTCGGGCTTTATTCCATCGCATGATCTGTTCAGGTATTTCATCGTACAAACCTGCGTTTAACTTTGTTAGCAGGGTACTACTTTGGAAGTTTCCTCCGCCTAGGTTAAACACAAAGGAAGATAGGCTATCAAACTGTTGCTGAGATAGCGGTACATTTACATAACGCTTAATGATAGAACCAGCCTCATTAAGGTCATCTGCTAGGATACGCTCACATTGAGCTACAGATTCCCGCATTCCAGACTTTACGCCCTTCGTGTGGCCATAGCCGATAGTCCAGCGCCCAGCAGGGCAGCGATATGCGCGTACATCGCCTTCTTCAGTTACTTTATGTAGGCCTTCAAACTTCTTTACTAGGTTAATTCCTGAATCGGAAATAGTTGTGGGGATCATCGTATATACCAGAATAGTGTAGAGACACCAGCCGAAGCTGCTATCCAGAATACCCTTTCCGCAAAACGGAGGGTCTGCCCATTATTGGACACCTTTAAGGTTATTTTATCTACCTTATCCTCCAACACCCCCTGCCTATCTTCGTGCGTATTCATCCATTTGAACACAGTTTCCATCCTCTCTTCCATGCGAGCTAATGCAACAATGGCATCAGACAGTTTATCTAGTTTATCTTCTATACGGCTTAGACGCAGACTCTCTTCCATTTGGATTTAACCCTAGTATGTTTGAGCGTATGGTGACGCAAAGCCACTATATACGGATGCTGGTGCGGGTGCTCCTGCTGTAGGGCTACGTCCGCCCATATTAGCGTTAGATCCCTGCGTTAGTCGGTTAGCTGAAATCTCTTTCATCAGACGGTTAATGTCTAGTGACTGTTGATCCAGTAGGCTACCATTCATGCTGCTGTATGTGCTTAGAACTAGGCTGCCACTATCGTCGATAGTACGTTTAAGCATATTACCGTTATTATCAATGGCATTAGCAATAAGTAGGCCTTCATCATCGAAGGATTCACTTAAAGCAGACATACGTCCTCGTAGACCTTGGTCTAGGTTGGCTACGTCTTCTTCTAGCATTCCTTTAACCATGTTCAAACGGTTAGTGAATTCCTGCCTGCCTGCGCGTTCCTGATCACTCATTTCATCAAAGCGAGACGTGAAGCCTTCTTGGAGGCCTGAAGCCATACCTAGTAGGCCTTGGTCTATGTCACCGCCAACCTGAGAGATTGAGGCGTCGATTGCCTGAAGGAATTCATCAGTAGAACTAAAGCGTGAATCAAAGTCCGTAGTAAGCAAGTCTGCATTAAACTTATTAGACTCTATTAACTCACCTGTAGCATCATCTACCGTACTAACTACTAGTTCACCACTAGCGTTAATCTCACGGAAGATAAAGTCACCTGTGTCACTAACAGTACTACGGATAAGGTCTCCGTTGTCGTCGAAGGCTGACAATAGGCTACCAAACTTATCTTTAAGGTCGGCCCCCATGGTGTCACCTTGAGTTGTCATGATGTCACGCAAACCAGAGAGGTTACCCACTAGGTTAGAGCGTAGTTCATCGGACGACTGTTGGATACCATTGAAGGCGGTAGAGATAGTGTCACCTAAACCTGCCTGCATTCCATTCAACTGGGAAGATATGTCAGCTACGTTAAGAGACGATTGGTTGATAACTTGGCCAGCAGCATCAAGCTCCGTGGTTATTAAGTTACCCTGTGCGTCTAAGTCACGACGTAGCTCACTACCACTCTCAGTTATCTCACTACGGATCAAGTTACCCTGATCGTCGAAGGAAGACTGTAGGCTGTCAAAGCTGGCGGATAGTTCTGCGTTAACACCTGTACCAACATCACCGATAAGGCCGTTAGTAGTAGCGAAGGCATCAAGGATAGATGTGCGGCTTTCTGCGGCCACTTCTGCATCACCAAAGATAGTATTGAACTGATCACTTGTATTAGTCTCAAACGAAGAGACGTTATTCATTAGGGAGTTAAGGTCTAGTGTTTGTTGGTCGGTACGAGCACCCTGAGCATCGAACTTGGCGATAAACAACTCACCTTGTTCTGATAGGGCGCGAGTAATAGAACTACCATTATCACCAGCAGTCTGGGCAATAAGGTTACCTTGATCATCAAACGAACCAGACAGGCTCTCGTAGTTTGCTTTAACACTAGCGTCTAGATTACCTGTGTCTGCTTGTAGGATCTTCCGTACTGAATCTAGGGTACTAATGAAACTCTTCTTACGAGCCGCACCTTCTTCACTAGAATCATCGAAGCCCGTAGCAATGTCGGTAGCAGCAGAGGCAAAGTTAGTCTCGTTAGCAGCCGCACTCTCGGCTACATCCGAACCAACACCTGAGATATCCTTACTAACGCCAGATATGTCGGAACTAACACCCGAGATAGACTTGGCAATATCACCAAAGTTCTGTTCAGATGTAGAAGCACCAGAGGCAACGTCAGAAGTAACATCGGCAATGCCCTTACTAACACCCGCAACATCCTTACCGACACTT